>LUME01000237.1_pt1 | contig 14321 bp, 11 predicted proteins | sample 729951 | NCBI WGS metagenome assembly LUME01 (sample SAMN03860271, study PRJNA289734) | marine metagenome | biome: seawater column; feature: ocean; material: water; isolation source: Red Sea water column Station 34 - depth 200m | place: Saudi Arabia: Red Sea | collected 2011-10-15 | depth 200 m | reverse complement strand
GAATGTTTAGAGGAGAAAAATAAGTAATGAAAACTCAATTATTATGCACCTTTACAACACATAGTAAGTTAAACCTTATTATAGATTCAATTATAGATTCGTATACAATTTTATTTGATAAAATTTATGTATTTCAAAACGAAGATGATGCAGGACAATTAATCTGCACTTATAATATAGAAATGGTTGAGGATTATTATGACGGAGATGAAGCAATAGCAGGAACTATCTCTTTACATAGAAAAAAACAATCCAACACACTTTATACAATTAACGCATTAAACGAAGCGATTAGAAGTTTAAACAATGGGGTATTAGACAAGTCATTTGCAATCCCGTGGGAAAACTATCAAAATAATTTATTATTGACAAATGAAGAGGGTTTGAATATTATCCCTACAAAAATATTCAAAATAATAAATGTTAAAGAATGGTAAAATAGCTTGGTATTTTAAAAAACTTCTTTATATTTATTACTGAATAACAATTAACAATTAAAAAACAGGAGATTAAAAATGGATATTAACGCAATAAAAAAAAGGTTAAGTCAGTTACAATCAACAAACACAAGAACTTCAAATCTTTGGAAACCGCAACCAGGAAAACAACAAGTTAGAATAGTTCCTTACAAATATAATCCAGATACACCATTTATAGAGTTATTTTTTCACTATAATTTGGCTGGTAAGAACTATCTTTCACCAATTTCCTTCGGTAGACCAGACCCGATTGAAGAATTTTCACAACGATTAAAAACAACAGGAAGTAAAGACGATTTCACTTTAGGTAGAAAACTTGAAGCAAAAATGAGAACTTTCGCACCTGTTATTGTTCGTGGTGAAGAATCAGAGGGTGTAAAGTTTTGGGGATTCGGAAAGACAGTTTATCAAGAACTTCTTTCAATCATAGCAGACCCTGATTATGGTGACATTTCCGACCCAAAAAGTGGCCGTGATGTTACATTAGAGTTTAAAACTGCTGAAGAAACTGGAGCATCGTTTCCATCTACTTCAATTAGAGTTAAACCAAATCAGACACCATTGACAGAAGACGCCAAAGTGTTAGAAAGAGTCAAAGAAACTCAAAAGGAAATTACCGAAATTTACAGTGAGTTATCTTATGAGGAACTAACAGATGTATTGAACGAGTGGTTAAATCCTGATGAAGAAACTTCATCTGAAACAAAGGAAAAACCAGTAAATGAGTTTGAACAAAAATTAGCAGAAGATAAAGCTAAGAAAGAAAAAGTTCAACCTACTAATGTTCAAAACGCAAGTTCACAATTTGACGATTTGTTTAATAACTAAGGAGTAAGAAATGTCAGTTAAAGATGACTTGGCTAATGTAATAGCCGAGAACTTGAACAAGAAGTTCAAAGACAATAAAGTTGCTTATTTCCTTGACGGAAGTGACACAACACCAACAGACATTAAGGATTTTGTATCAACAGGTTCTTCAATGTTAGATTTGGCAATATCTAATCGTGAAAACGGTGGTGTTGCAGTTGGTAGAATCACAGAAATCAACGGATTGGAATCAACAGGTAAATCATTACTCGCATCACACATATTAGCAGAAACACAAAAACAAGGTGGTATCGCAGTTTATATGGATACAGAAACTTCAGTTAGTGTAGAGTTTTTAGAAGCAATAGGTGTTGATGTAAGTAAATTACTATATCTACACTTTGAGTGTGTTGAGGATATTTTTGAAGCAATGGAAGATATTATCGCAAAAGTTCGTGAATCAGATAAAGATAGATTGGTAACAATCTTGGTAGATTCACTTGCAGGTGCTTCAACAAAGATTGAAATAGAAGCAGATTTCGATAAAGACGGATATGCAACTTCAAAAGCAATCATTATATCTAAAGCTTTAAGAAAAATCACTCAATTAATTGGTCGTCAAAAAGTATCACTTGTCTTTACAAATCAGTTAAGACAAAAATTAGGTGTTATGTTTGGGGACCCGTGGACTACAAGTGGTGGAAAAGCACTACCATTTCACTCTTCAACGAGAGTTCGTTTGAAAAATCTTGGACAGATAAAATCTGGAAACAAGATTATTGGTATGAAATGTAGAGCTCAAGTAATCAAAAATAGATTAGGGCCACCTTTAAGACACGCAGACTATGATATGTATTTTGACTCAGGAATAGATAACTATGGCGGTTGGTTAAATGTAATGAAAGAACACAAATTGTTAACACAAGCTGGTTCTTGGTATACAATAACTTATCGTAAAAAAGATTATAAATTCCAATCAAAAGATTTCAAAGAGTTAATGGAAAGCAATAATGGACTTCGTAATCATTTGTATAAACAGATATGTGAAAAAACTATCTTACAATACAAAAAAGACAACATTGGTATAGATGATGTTGAATATACGAAGGAAGTTATTGGAGATGAATAAGCAGAAATATTTATCAATCCTTGATGAGATTAAAGAACAAGGCGGCTCGGATAACGGGGATAACCCGAATGACAATGTATTGATAATAGATGGCCTAAATACTTTTATTAGAGTGTTTAGTGTTATACCAACTACTAATGATGATGGGACACACATTGGTGGAATAGTTGGTTTTCTGAAGTCAATAGGTTACACAATCAATATGTTTAGACCTACCCGATGCATCATAGTATTTGATGGAAAGGGTGGGTCAAGTCGCCGCCGTAAAGTATATCCAGAATATAAAGCTAAAAGAAAAACAAATATTCGGTTAAATAGAGCGTATGACTTTCAAACGATTGAAGAAGAACGCGAAAATATGATACGACAAATCCGAAGAACGATTGACTATTTAGAATATTTACCAATAACAATGTTATCAATAGACAATGTGGAAGCAGATGATATTATTGCATACGCATCCAAACAAGTTCTAACAGATAGTAAAGTAACAATAATGTCATCAGATAAAGATTTTCTTCAATTAGTTGATGACAGAATTTCAGTATGGTCACCTACAAAGAAAAAACTATACAAACCAGAACAAGTATTTGAAGAATATGGTATTCCTTCACATAACTTATTAATGTATAGAATATTTGACGGAGATAAATCAGATAATATTAATGGTATATTTGGATATGGATTAAAAACTGTACAAAAGAAATTACCATTTTTACAAGAAGAAAAACAATATTCAGTAGATGAAGTAATACAAGAATCAAGTGAATTAGAAGAACACAGAGAAATTATGGAACGAAATTTTACTTTAATGCAACTGCATGATGTTAATATTTCATCATCTGCGAAAACAAAAACAATAGATAAGGTGAAAGAACCAATACCACAACTGAATAAACAAACATTTAGAAAAATGTTTTTGGAAGATAAAATGTATTCAGCACTTCCGAATTTAGATAGTTGGTTACAAACAAAATTTCAAACATTAGTTAAATTTATAGGAAAGTAAGATGAAAAGTGAATTAGTAAAAGGCGATTCGTTAAAAGTATTAAAAAAATACGAAGATAACTCAATAGATTTATTATGCACAGACCCACCATACGGCTATTCGTTTATGGGTAGAGATTGGGATAAAACTTTACCACCAAAAGAAATATTTGAGGAGTGTTTCAGAGTATTGAAACCTGGTAGTATGGCGTTTGTAATGTCTGCACCAAGAAGTGATGTTCAGTATCGTATGGCAGAAATGTTAGAAAAGGTTGGATTTAGAATTGACTACACACCAATCTATTGGACTTACGCAAGTGGATTTCCAAAAGCAATGAACATTGGTAAGAGGAAGTTATGGTGGGTTTCAACCAAAACCAGCAGTTGAAGTTGTAATCGTCGCAATGAAACCATTAGATAAAAAAGGTTATTTAGAACAAGCACTTGATAATGGAAAAGGTGTAACTTGGTTTGATGATTGTAGAATACCATTTGAGGAAGGTTATGTAGAACCTGAAAACCAAACAATGCCAGACCTACGAGATGTTGGTAAAAAATCAAAAGAAGCAATCGGTATTGATAAATTATCTTTTGGACAAGTAGAAAATGCAAAAAGAAAACCATATAAAGAAAAACCAATTAGTTCTTTACCAACAGAAGAACTTATAGAAAAGTTTGGAAGTATAGAAAACTACAACTCTTGGAAAAAAGAAAATACAAAACATTGGCCAAAAGGCGGTTTCGGTGCTATGGATATTGGTATTGGAAAACCAGGTGAAACACAAAATTACAAAAAGAAAGACGGAACTGAAAGTCGTGGTTGGAATAATAGTAGAGGATATGGTCGTGATAGTGAACCAAAAACTACTAAAAGACAACCAAGAACAGAAGGTTCAGTATTTAAAGAAAGTGGATTTAAATCAGAAAATAATGATACCGCAGAAGCAAATCCAATGGGTAGATTTCCAGCAAATCTATTAGTTAGTGATGATATTATTGATGACGGAAAGATTACTAAATCATCTGGTGGTAGAATAGGAAAGAAAGAATATGCGACCACAACACATATACCAGCAGGACAATATCAAAAAGGAGACCCTGGTTTCGGTGATATAGGTGGTTATTCAAGATATTTCAGTTTAGACGCTTGGTTTGAAAAAAACCTTGAATCATTACCAGAACCAGTCCAACAAACATTTCCATTTATGATTGTTCCAAAAGCCAGTAAAGCAGAAAAGAACGACGGATTAGATAATTTTGAAGTCAAACAACAAAAGGGTGGTGGTGGAACATCAAACGATACTTGGTATGAAGATGATGTAAATGCAGCATCAGGAAAGTTCGGTAGTGAAAAAGCACCAAGTCGTAATATACACCCGACCGTAAAACCATTAAAATTAATGAACTATTTAGTAACATTGGGTAGTCGTAAAGGTGATGTAGTATTAGACCCGTTTATGGGTAGTGGAACTACACCACTACACCACTTGCTTGTATTTCATTAGAACGAAAATATATTGGTATTGATAACGAGGAAGATTATTACAAGATTGCAAAAGCTCGTGTTGATAAATTAGAATATCCATTAAAGATGTGGGAAAAATTTACTTAATGGAATTGAATAAAACATATAACGAAAATTGTTTAGATACAATGAAAAATATGTCAGATGATTTTATTGATATGACATTAACTTCACCACCTTATGATAATCTACGAGAATACAAAGGATTTAGTTTTGAGTTTGAAAAGATAGCAGATGAACTATATCGTGTAACAAAACCAGGTGGAGTTGTAGTTTGGGTAATTGGAGATGCAACAATAGACGGAAACGAAACAGGAACTTCATTTAGACAAGCATTATATTTTAAAGAGATAGGATTTAATTTACACGACACAATGATTTACAGAAAGTTAAATTATTTACCTGTTACTACAAATAGATACGAACCACAATTTGAGTATATGTTTGTGTTATCAAAAGGAAAACCAAAGACATTTAATGCATTAACAAAAACAAATACTTCCGCTGGTGGTAAAGGTGGTTATCACAGACACGATGGAGAAAATTTAGAACCATTACATACTAATGACGGAATAGTAAAAGAAGTTGGAATTAGAACAAATGTTTGGGATATTCCTTGTGGTTCAATGAATTCAAAAGATAAAATATCATTTGAACACCCAGCAACTTTTCCAGAAAAATTAGCTAATGACCATATATTGAGTTGGAGTAATAAAGGAGATTTAGTATATGATTGTTTTATGGGTAGTGGAACAACAGCAAAAATGTGTATTGTAAATAATAGAAACTACATTGGTTCAGAAATATCAAAAGAGTATTGTGATATCATTGATAAAAGATTAATTAACATAGAAACTAATGTAAAGAGTTGGGAAAAATTTATTTGATTTATAGAAAAGAATTTGATATTTATTATGGGTAGAAAGAAAATATATAAAACTAAGAAAGAAAGAAAAGAAGCTCAGTTAAGATGGCAACGAGAACATTATGAGCGAAACAAAGAAGATATTAGGTTACAAGCCCGTAAAAGATATCGTTTAAGATTAAAACAATTAAAAGAACAAGAGGTTAGAAAAAATTTATATGGAGAATGAGAAATTAACGCGTTTTGGAAGTTCATTTCAGTCTAAAGTTATTTCTTCGTTAATTACAAAGAAAACATTTTTACAGACTATCTCGGATATTTTACAACAAGAGTATTTTGATTCAGATGCAAATAAATGGTTGGTTAAGAATATTATAGATTATTTCTATGAGTTTAGAACAAGTCCAACATTAGAGGTATTGAAAGTAAAAATAAATGATGTTGAAGATGAAGTATTAAATACATCAATTGTTGATAAGTTAAAAGACGCTTGGAATTTCAGAGAATCAACTGATTTAGAATTTGTCCAGAAAGAAACGATTAAGTTTTGTAAAAATCAAAAATTAAAAAATGCTATAATTGATTCAGTAGTCTTATTAGAAAATCAAGAGTATGATGAAATCAAAAAGAAAGTTGATGATGCGATGAGAGCTGGAACTGAACGAGATATCGGACACGATTACTTAGTAAGTTTAGACGAAAGATTATCTAAATCAGCAAGAGAAGTTGTTGATAGTGGTTGGGGTGAAATAGATGAAATTATGGATGGTGGATTAGGTGGTGGTGAATTAGGTGTAATCGTTGCACCAGCAGGTATTGGTAAATCTTGGGCATTACAGTGTATTGGAGCAAATAATTTAAGAAAAGGAAGAACCGTAGTTCATTATTCATTAGAGTTAAATGAAAATTATGTTGGATTACGATATGATACGATATTTACAGGAATAACAACATCAAATATAAAGTATTATAAGGAAGATGTCAAGAAAAAATTAGAAAAATTACCTGGAAAGTTGATGATTAAATATTGGCCAACCAAAGCCGCATCAGTCCAGACATTAAGTTCACACTTAAAACAATTAGAATTACAAGAAATAAAACCCGATATCGTATTAGTTGATTATGCTGATATTTTAATGGGGTTTGGTAAAGAAAAAAGATTTGTATTAGAGTCAATCTACGAAGATTTAAGAGCGTTAGCGGGAGAATTCAATTTACCTATATGGACAGCATCACAAGCAAATCGTTCATCATTAGAGGAAGAAGTAATAGATGCAACAAAAGTATCAGAAGCTTATTCTAAAATTATGATAGCAGATTTTGTGATGAGTATGTCCAGAAAAGTAGAAGATAAGGTCGGAAAGACAGCAAGATTTCATATCATCAAAAATAGATTTGGTGTCGATGGGATAACATTCCCTTCAAAAATGGATACTGAACTTGGTAAAATTGACATTTATAAATCAACTTCAAAACAAGGCATTCAACAGCAAAAGAAGATGGATAACTCAGAGGAGTTTTTACGAAAAACTTTGGCAGATAAATTAAAAATTCATCAAAAAGAGGTTGAAGGTTTTGAATAATTTGATATTTAATATTGAAAGAAAAATTTAAAAGGAGTTTCAATGCAATTTCAGTTATCTGACAATTTTGTAGACAAATACAAAAGAAAAAAGCCACCTTTCGGTTTCAACGGATTAGGTGAATTAGTTTATATGAGAACCTATTCTCGTATCAAAGAAAATGGAAAAAATGAACGCTGGTGGGAAACCGTCAGAAGAGTAGTTGAGGGAACTTATTCAATGCAAAAGAAATGGATTGACTCTCACCAATTAGGTTGGAACCCGTGGCAAGCACAAAAGTCTGCACAAGAAATGTATGAGAGAATGTTCACTATGAAATTCCTACCGCCTGGTCGTGGTTTATGGGCAATGGGAACACCAATCACAGAAAAAAAGAAATTGTATGCGGCATTGAATAATTGTGCATTTGTATCTACTTCTACACTTAAAGAAGATTACGCAAAACCATTTTGTTTCTTAATGGATGCATCAATGTTAGGTGTTGGTGTTGGTTTCGATACAAAAGGAGCTGGTGAAATTATTGTAAAAGGTGTTAACACCAATAAAAAAACAACTATATATCAGATACCAGACACAAGAGAAGGTTGGGTAAAATCACTTAAATTATTATTAGAAAGTTATTTTCACGGAACAAATCCAGTTAAGTTTGATTATAGTTTACTTAGATTACTTGGAGAGCCAATTAGAGGATTTGGTGGTGTTTCAAGTGGTCCAGAACCATTGAGAGAAGTTCACGAAGATATTAGAAAAGTATTGGAGAGAAATTCAGGTAGTCCAATCACCGTAACTACAATTGTTGATGTTATGAACCTTATAGGAAAATGTGTTGTAGCAGGTAATGTTAGACGAACAGCAGAAATCGTGTTCGGAGACCCTACAGACGAGGAATATTTAAATTTAAAGAATTATAAAGTTAATCCACATAGAGACCAATATGGGTGGACTTCAAACAATTCAGTATTTGCAGAACTTGGTATGGATTATACCGAAATAGCAAAAAGAATTGTAGATAATGGAGAACCTGGTTTCGCGTGGTTAGAAAATATGAGACATTATTCTCGTATGAAAAATGGTGGTGATGATAAAGACCATAGAGCAATGGGTGGAAACCCTTGTTTAGAACAGACATTGGAATCTTATGAATTGTGTTGTTTAGTGGAAACATTTCCAAACAATCACGAAACATTAGATGATTTTAAAAGAACTTTAAAGTTTGCTTATTTATACGCAAAAACGGTCACATTAGGTAGAACACATTGGTCAGATACCAATCGTGTTATGTTGAGAAATAGAAGAATAGGTTGTTCGGTAAGTGGTGTCGCACAATTTATTACAAATCGTGGTTTACACGAATTAAGCACTTGGTTAGAAGAGGGATACCACACAATACAAAGATGGGATAATAGTTATTCAGATTGGTTAGCTATTCCAAAGTCCATTAAAACTACTTCAGTAAAACCAAGCGGAACTGTATCATTATTAGCAGGTGCAACACCAGGATTACATTATCCTGAAAGTCGTTTTTATATAAGACGAATTAGAATATCAGTTAATTCAGAACTGATAGAACCATTAAAGAAAGCTGGGTATAAAATAGAACCAGCCTATGGTTCAGAAGACTCTACATTAGTAGTAGAAATACCAGTAGATGTTGGAGAAGGAATTGCAACCGCAAGTGAATTAACAATATGGGAGCAATTCAGTTTAGCAGCATTAATGCAACGACATTGGGCAGATAACCAGGTCAGTTGTACGGTGACATTCAATCCCGAAACAGAGGGAGCACAAATCCCGCATGTCCTAAAATATTTTCAATATCATTTGAAAGGTATTTCATTATTACCAAGACACGATTATGGAGCATATCCACAGATGCCTTACGAAAAAATTGATGAGAAAGAATACAATAAACAAATTAAAAAATTAGGTAAATTAAACTTTGGTGTCATTAAAAACGAAGAAGCTGAAGTAGAAAAGTTTTGTAATAACGAATCTTGTGAATTACCTGGTTTAAATGTAGAGGAAAAATAATTTTCTTAACTGGATAAGGACACACCAGTATAAAAATGTGTCAGTCACAGTAACAAACAAGGAGAATGATTATGAATATTCGTAATCTAATGGTATCTTTTATGATGATTACTACATTGTTTTCACAAAGTGTAGTAGGAACCGTATTGGATACTGACTCAAAGCCACTTGAAGGGGCTAATGTCGTTATTGTTGGAACAGACTTGGGAGCAACCGCTGATGACAGTGGAGCGTTCTCAATGCAAGAAGTTCCAGCAGGAACATATGATGTAACAGCTACTTTCATAGGGTATTCGCCAATGACTCTTTCAGTTGTTGTTGGTGAAGAAGGAACATCAGTTCTTGACTTTGAATTAGAAGTTGGAACAGTTGTTCTATCAGATGTTGAAGTGTTAGCTTCAAGAGCATCTGAAAACACACCAGTTGCTTACACTAATATAGATAAAGTTGATATGGAAATGCGTCTTGGTTCACAAGACCTTCCAATGATTCTTAATACTACACCAAGTGTATATGCAACTCAACAAGGTGGTGGTGCGGGTGACGCTCGTATCAACATTCGTGGTTTTAATCAACGAAATATAGCAGTAATGATAAACGGAGTTCCACAAAACGATATGGAAAATGGTTGGGTTTATTGGTCTAATTGGGATGGAGTAGGTGATACAGCCGCTTCAATTCAAGTTCAAAGAGGACTATCAGCAGTAAACTTAGCAACGCCATCAGTTGGTGGAACAATGAACATCATAACTGACCCAACTGCCTTTGAAAAAGGTGGAAAGTTCAAACAAGAAGCTGGTGAAGGTGGTTTTTTAAAAACTACTTTCAACTATAATACTGGTCTCATTCTTAATGACAAGTTAGCTTTAAGTGGAACAATTGTTCGTAAAACAGGTGATGGAATAATCGATGGAACTTGGACAGACGCTTGGGCATATAACTTGGGAGCAAGTTATGCAGTAAGTGATGACCAACGATTCGAATTATATGCAATCGGTGCCCCACAACGACACGGACATAATCTATACAAACAGAATATAGCTACTTACTCACAAGAGTTAGCAGGTGATATCGAAGGATATGACACAGATGCTTTCGCAGAGGGTAATAAGTTTGAAACTGAAGCTGGTAGATTGTTCAATCAAAATGTCGCACCTATTGACCCTTCATATACAGGTAAACAATACTGGTATATGTATGGAGCGAACACAACTAATAGATATAGTTCAACTTTCTTAAATGAAAGAGAGAACTTCTTCCATAAACCATTAGTGAATTTAAATCACTTCCTAAAAATAAATGACAAGATGAAACTTTCATCAGTTCTTTATTGGAGTGGTGGTTCAGGTGGTGGAACAGGAACTTACGGAAGTGTAAGTAGAGTTCCAGCAGTTGAAGGAGAAAAATGGTATAAGAGTTCACCGTGGACTTGGGATTGGAATGCTGAAATAGCACAAAATTCTGATAACATTGATGATAACTTTTCTACTACTGAAAATCGTTCAACAGGAATTCTTCGTAATTCAATCAATCGTCAAGATACATATGGTTTGATTTCTAAATTGAACTTTAATGTAAATGATGCATTAGAAATGCAAGTAGGACTTGATTGGAGAACAGCTGGAATTGAACACGCAAGAGAAGTTCGTGATTTATTAGGTGGTGATTATTATGTTGACTATGCTGATGATAACGCACCAGACGGTAAAGTTGTCAGACTTGGTGACATAATTGCATACCACAACGAAACAACAGTAGATTGGTTAGGTGGATTTGTTCAAGCAAATTACACAACTGACAAGATGAATTTATATGGTATGGGTGGAGTATCTCAAATTGAATACTCTTATCAAGACCACTTCACCGTAGAAGATGAAGTCATCACAGCAGACCCAATCTCAGCAATGCAAGTTAAAGGTGGAGCAATGTTCAATATCAATGATGATATGAAAGTGTTTTTCAACACAGGTTTAGTTGAAAAAGCACCTATTATGGACAATGTAATCTACTATGACGGAACTGTAGCATCAGACCCGAGTAATGAAAAATTCTTACATAACGAGTTAGGTGTAAATTACAGAGTCGGTAAACTTGGATTAAACGCAAGTGCTTATAACACTCATTGGCAAGATAGAAACCTTACTAAATCAGTAACAACTGGTCAAGGTTCATCTGGTGATACAGATGTTATCTTTCTAACAGGTGTTAACCAAAAACATTTGGGTGTAGAACTTGAAACTACATATAGTCCGATAGATATGTTGGACTTAATGTTTGTAGCTTCAATTGGTAATTGGAAATTCGATGGTGATGCCGACGGAAACTATCAGGAAACTGAATATAATTCTGAAGGACAAGCAATTGGATTTAAAACTACTGAATACGCTTATGCACTTGATGGATTGTATGTAGGTGATATGCCACAAACAGCATATATATTAGGAGTAACACTAAAACCAGTTAAAGGTTTAATGTTGCAAGCAATACACAAAACATATGATAAGAACTATTCTGATTGGTCACCAGACGCTCGTGAATTTGACGGGACTAATGATGATGCAGACAGAAGTCAAGTATGGGAAGCTCCTGGCTACTCAAAACTTGATTTACATATGTCTTACAAATTACCACAAGTCAAAGGACTTGATATGATGTTAACAGGACACATATTTAATGTTCTTGATGAGGTATTTGTTCAAGACGCAGTAGATAATAGTCAATACAATAGTTGGGGGACTAAAGAACATTTAGCTCACAACGCAGAAGTATTCTTGGGAACACCAAGATACGCAAACATTGGATTAACTATTAACTTCTAATGATATGGAGGGGGCGGTTGAAATATATCGCCCCTTTTTAGAAAAAAACTTGACATTAACAAAAATTATTATTATATTTATATATGAAAACGATAGGTTATTACAGCTAAAATATGTTTCAAAACATTTATTACGATAAAGAAAAAAGAAAAATTCACATTTGGGATGATTCTAAGGGCTATTATTCTATGCCTTATAAAAGGTATGCCTATGTGAAAGATAATGGTGGAACTTATGTTTCTATTTATGGTGATAGATTAAAAAAAGTTTTTAGATTTGGTAGAGAAATGGAAACATTTGAAAGTGATGTTGTTCCAGAAATTAGAACTCTTGTAGATTTATATTATGAATCTGATGAAATATCTCTTGGACATACAAGAATGTATTTTGATATTGAAGTAGAAGTCACAGACGGATTTCCAGATGTTGAAACAGCTCCAAATAAAATAACTTCCATAGCGTTTTATGAAGATGTAATGGAACAATATTATTGTTATGTATTAGATGAGAAAGGTAAAATAGAAAGTTATAAAAAAGATGATTTAATCGTAGAAGTTTTTTCCACAGAAGAAGATTTATTACAAAAGTTTTTTGATAAGTATATAGAAATACAACCAACAATATTAAGTGGTTGGAATACAGACACATTTGATATTCCTTATTTATATCACAGAGCAAGTAAAGTTTTAAATGAACATATTGCGAACTCTTTATCACCTATAAACACGGTTAGATTAAACACAATTTCAGGAAAGTATGAAATAGCTGGTGTATCATCATTAGATTATTTACGACTTTATAAAAATTTAACATTCTCACAAAGACAATCTTATCGTTTAGATTCAATCGCAGAACTTGAATTAGGAGAAAAGAAAATTGAATATGAAGGAACTCTTAATGATTTATATGAGGAAGATATTCAGAAATTCATTGATTATAATGTTCAAGATGTTAGATTGATTAAAAGATTAGACGACAAGTTAGATTATATCGATATTGCTCGTGGTATATGTCATATTGGTCATTGCCCTTATGAGGAAATTTATTGGTCATCACGATATATTGAGGGAGCTATATTAGTATATTGTAAGAAAGTTGGATTAATAGCACCTGACAAAAGACGAGATGGAAGAAAGTTATTAGGAAGAGATATGTTTGAGGGAGCTTATGTCCAAGACCCACAACGCGGAAAACACGATTGGGTGTATGATTTAGATGTAACTTCAATGTATCCTTCAGTTATGAGAACATTAAATATTTCACCCGAAACAAAGGTTGGTAAATTAGATAATTGGAACGCCGAGAGTTTCATTAGGGGTGGTGGTAAAAAAACTTACACTCTAAAGAGAGATGAAAAGGTAAGAGGAAAATTCACAGAAACAGAATTAAAAGATTTTATGGATAATAATCCTGTCACAATAGCATCAAATGGTGTGATATATAGAAATGATAAAATGGGATTAATTCCAGCAATTTTAACAAAGTGGTTTCAACAAAGAGTTGAATATAGGAGTTTAGCTAAAAAGTTTTCTGATGAAGGAGATATAGAAAAATATAATTACTTCAATAGAAGACAATATCTACAAAAGGTATTGTTAAATTCTATTTATGGTGTATTAGGATTGAGTGTGTTTAGATTTTATGATACAGACAACGCAACAGCCGTTACAACAACAGGACAATCTTTAATCAAATTCACAAAGAAAATCGCAAATAACTTCTATAATAAAGAATTGGGTGATGATAAAGATTATTGTATTTATATTGATACAGATTCAGTTTTCTATTCAGCACTTCCTTTAATTGATAAAAGATTTCCAAATGAACAATTGAGTGAAGTGATGATAACACAAAGAATTTTAGAGATTGCTTCAGAAGTTCAAAAGTATATCAATCTTGGTTATGATTATTTCGCACAAAGATTTTGTAATATAAACGGAGAACATCAATTTGAAATCAAACAAGAGTTAATTGCTAAATCAGGACTATTCATTACTAAAAAACGATATGGTATGAAAATCATTAATGATAATGGTGTTAAAGTCAATAAGACAATGGTAAAAGGGTTAGACACTATTCGTTCTAACTTTCCAAA
>LUME01000305.1_pt1 | contig 14346 bp, 16 predicted proteins | sample 729951 | NCBI WGS metagenome assembly LUME01 (sample SAMN03860271, study PRJNA289734) | marine metagenome | biome: seawater column; feature: ocean; material: water; isolation source: Red Sea water column Station 34 - depth 200m | place: Saudi Arabia: Red Sea | collected 2011-10-15 | depth 200 m | reverse complement strand
TCCCGGAGGGCGTAGAGGCGCCGGTCGGCGGGCGCCAGGTCCTCGGTGGGCCCGGCGATCACCCCGCCCACGGTCCGCAGCACCTCGACCATGGCGTCCCAGGCCTCCCGAGCCCGGCCCGACGCCAGCACCTCGGCCGGGTCGGCGTCGATTCCGGCCAGGGCCACCATCTCCCCAGCCAGCGCCAGCGTCACCTCGACCAGGTCGGGCGGGCCGCCCCCGTCGAGCACCTCGACCGACTCGGCGACCTCCAGGGCGTTGCCGGCCGTGCGGCCCAACACCGTGTCCATCGCCGTGAGCAGCGCCACCGTACGGACCCCGTTGTGCTCACCGAGGCCGACCATCGTCTCGGCCAGCTCCCGGGCCCGCTCGACCTCGGGTCCCGGAGGGCGTAGAGGCGCCGGTCGGCGGGCGCCAGGTCCTCGGTGGGCCCGGCGATCACCCCGCCCACGGTCCGCAGCACCTCGACCATGGCGTCCGGCTCCAGCCGGGCGCTCCAGCCGGGGATCGACTCCATCTTGTCGAGCGTGCCGCCGGTGTGGCCGAGGCCCCGGCCCGAGAGTTGCGGCACCGCCGCCCCGCAGGCCGCCACCAGCGGCACCAGCGGCAGCGAGACCTTGTCGCCCACGCCCCCGGTGGAGTGCTTGTCGACCGTCGGCCGTCCCACGCCGGACAGGTCCAGCGTGGTGCCCGAGTCGACCATGGCGCGGGTCCAGGTCGCCAGTTCGTCGGGCTCCATGCCGTTGAAGAAAATCGCCATGGCCAGCGCCGCCGCCTGCTCATCGGCGATGACGCCACCCTCGGCGTAGCGACCGATGAACCACCCGATCTGCTCGTCGCTGAGGCGGCCGCCGTCGCGCTTGGTGCGGATGACCTCGACGGCGTCCACCGGATGCTCCAGTCGTCCGATGCCGGCTCAGCCGGCCAGGTCGTCGGGGCCGAACGCCCCGGGCAGCAGGCCACCCAGCGGTTGCGGCCCGTCGGGCCCGTCGACCAGCAGGTCGGCGCCACCGGCCTCGTGGAGCACCTGCCGGCAGCGTCCACACGGGGTGATCGCCGTACCGTCCGGGTCGACGACCGCCACCGCCACGAGCAGGCCACCGCCCGTCAGGTGCAGGTCGGACACCAGCCCGCACTCGGCGCACAGGGTGAGCCCATACGAGGCGTTCTCGACGTTGCAACCCGACACGATCCGGCCGTCGGCGACCAGCCCGGCCGCACCCACCGGGAAGCGCGAATAGGGGCAGTAGGCGGCCGCCGCCGCCTCGGCGGCGATCGACCGCAGCGACTGCCAGTCGATGTCGGGCAGGTCCGTCATGTCCGCCATGCCTCCATGCTGCCGCATCGCGCCGGGTCGACGCACCATGGCCCCGGATTCGCACGTAGTCTGTGCGCATCAGGCGACGTGGCCAACCCGTCGTCCTCCACCCCTCTTTCCCCCGGGATGCATCCGTGACCACCACCGCCGAATCGCTCGAACTGGTCCAGACCGTCGAGCCCGAAATCCGCTCGCTCATGGACACGCACCGTGAGCGCCGTGAGCACTGGTACGCCCACGAGGTCGTCCCGTGGGAGCAGGGCCGCAACTACCGGGACGAACCCTGGGACGAGTCCCAGGCCTCGGTGTCCCGCCCGGTGCGCACCGCCCTCGTTCTCAACCTGCTGACCGAGGACAACCTGCCCTACTACCACGCCCGCATCGCCGGGGCGTTTCCCGCAGACTCGGCGATGGCCGAGTGGTCGGGCCTGTGGACCGCCGAGGAGGGCCAGCACTCCATCGCCATCCGCGACTTCCTGCTGACCTCCCGCAACTGCGACCCCCGCCTCCTCGAGGAGGACCGCCTCGCCACGGTGAGCCGCGGCTGGAGCATCGGCTACACCGACCCGGTCGACATCTTCAACTACACGTCGGCCCAGGAACTGGCAACACGGGTCAGCCACCGCAACGCCGGCGTGAAGGCCGAGGACCCGATCGCCTACGAGGTCATGAACCGGGTGGCCGTCGACGAGAACCACCACTTCATGTTCTACCGGGGCGTCACCACGGCCATGCTGCGCGAGGCGCCCAGCCTGGTCGTCAGGTCGCTGCGACGCGTCCTCGTTAACTTCTCGATGCCCGGCACCGAGATCCCCAACTTCCAGCGCCGAGCCGTCGAGATCGCCAAGACCGGCATCTACAACCTGCGGGTCCACGCCGAGCAGGTGGTCCAGCCGCTCATCCGCTACTGGAAGGTCGGCGACCTCGAGGGACTGGACGGCGAGGCGGCCGAGGCCCAGGAGGAGATCATGGGCATCACCGGCCGACTCATCGAGCAGGCCGAGAAGTTCGAGGCCCGCATCGCCCGACGCCGGAAGGCCTGACCAGCTCCCCGCTCGGCTGGAACCGGAAGGTCTGGCCGGCTCCTCAGTCCTGGAGCCCGAACACGTCGGCTCCCGGCGTCCTGCCTAGAGCCGGTGGCGATAGACGTTGGTCTCGCGCTCCTCGAAGCCGAGGCGCCGGTAGAGCCGGTTGGCGGCCTCCCGGGACGGACGCGAGGTCAGGTCGACCGTCGTCGCCCCCTCGGCCCGGGCCCGGTCGAGGGCCGCAAGGTTGAGCGCCTCGCCCACGCCCCGGCCACGTGACGACCCGTCCACGACCACGTCCTCGATCCAGGCCCGCAGGCCGGTCGGGATCCGGAACAGCGCCAGCGTGAGGCTCCCCACGACCTCGCCGTCGTCCACGGCCAACAGGAGCACCGAGGCATCCGACGCCACGATCGCCTCGAGGTCGGCGGCGTCGGGAGGCGGGTTCGAACTCGACAGTTGCGGGATGAGGCGCGCCATCGCCGCCACCAGGTCGTCGTCGGCCACCGTCGCCTCTCGGATCTCCAGCACGGACGCCGAGTGTAGGGCGACCCTCGTCCGACATCGGGACGCAGGCGCGTCCGGACCCCGCCACCGCTACCCTCGCGCCCGATGAGCGCTTCCCCGGCACCGCACCTCCACTGGGACAAGCGACCCGACCTGGAGCGCCCGGTCGTGCTTGCCGCCTTCGAGGGCTGGAACGACGCCGGCGAGGCCGCCAGCACCGCCGCCCGCTACGTGCGCGACCACTTCGACGCCACGCCGGTCGGGACGATCGAGGCCGAGGACTTCTTCGACTTCACCGTGGCCCGTCCGTTCGTCCACCTCCGGGGCGGGCAGCGCGTCATCAAGTGGCCGACCACCACCGTCTATGCCGGCAGCATCGCGGGAGCGCCCAACGACCTGGTCGTCCTCATCGGCCACGAGCCGCAGCTGCGTTGGCGGACCTTCACCGACCACGTGGTCGCCGTCGCCGACGCCCTCGGGGCCAGCCGTGTCGTGACGCTCGGGGCCCTGCTGGCCGACATCCCCCACACCCGGCCCGTCCCCGTCTTCGGCCTCGCCGACGAGCCGGAGCTCTCCGACCGCCTCGGAATCCGGCCATCCACCTACGAGGGTCCGACCGGCATCGTCGGCGTGCTCGGTGCCCGACTCCGCGAGTGCGGCCTCTCGACCGCCTCCCTGTGGGCCAGCGTCCCGTCCTACATCTCGAGTGCCCCGTCCCCCAAGGCGGCCCTCGCCCTCGTCGAGAAGATCAGCGTGGTACTCGGCGTCCCGCTGCCGCGTACCGACCTCGAGATCGCCAGCGAGGCCTACGTCGCCCAGATCAGCGAACTCGTGGCCGAGGCCGAGGAGGACGGGATCCCCGAACTCGTCCAGGCCTTCGAGGAGGACTACGACGAGCAGGGTGGACCGGACCGGGGCAACGACCGGCTCCGGGGCGTCGACGCCTCGGATGTCGCCAGCATCGCCGACGACCCCGAGGCGTTGGTGGCCGAGGTCGAGGACTTCCTCCGGAACCACCCCGACTAGGGGCGAGCCGGGACGTTCCCCGCAACCACTCCGGCTAGGGGTTCGCGTCACCCTTCCAGGGTGGCTCCCGCGGCAGGTCGAAACGCACCTCCACGGGCTCGCCGCGGATGGCGGCGAACGACTCCGCCGCCCACGCCTCGGGCAGGATCGTGTCCTCGGGCAGACAGCCCTCGGCGAAGAACCCGACGTCGCGGACCTCCAGTGGGTGCGGCTGCAGGGAGCCGCCGGTCATCCGGCAGTGAAAGACCAGTGAGTACAGCGGGATACCGGTGAAGCCCAGGCGCATGCCGTCGAGGATGGCGACCGGCTGCACGACCTCGCACTCGATGCCCGTCTCCTCCCGGACCTCCTTGACCACCACCTCGGCCGCCGAATACCCGACGTCGGCCCAGCCGGTCGGATACAGCCACAGCCCGGAGTCGGCTCGCTGCACCAGCAACAGTTCGCCGTCGTCGTTGCCGACCACCGCTCCCACCGTGACCTTCGGGGTCACGTAGCCGGGCACGCCAGACCCGACCGCCCCCATCCAGTGCTCGACGAGGGCCTCGGCGTCGAACTCCGAGTCGGCACGGGCCCGGATGTCGGCGGCCACGTGCAGAACCTCCTCGAACCGCTCCCGCTCATACAGGAGGTCCGAGAACCCGAGGCCTGTGCGGGCGATGGCTGCCAGCGCCTCCGACCAGCGAATCAGGTCGGCCTGCGAGGGAGGGTCCAGTCCAGCCACGGGAGCGACCGTAGGCGATGTCGTCCGCTGCGGCTACCTCAGAAGTCGACGTCGATCCAGCGCAACACAGCCAACTCGACCTCGGCCAGGTGGTCGCGGTCCTCGATCTTGGCGCCGGAGACATCCCGGACGTAGAAGGCGTCGACCACGTCCGAGCCGAGGGTCTGGACCCGGGCGCTGACGATGTCGAGGTCGAGTTCGGCGAAGGCCCGGGTGATCCGGTAGAGCACCCCCACCCCGTCGGGACAGGTCACCTCGAGGACCGTGGCGACGTCAGAGGTGGCATTGTCGACCGTCACCCGGGGACGGGCCGGGCGGGCGGACGTGGGCGCCGTACGGTAGGTGCGGGAGCGGTCGCCCAGCCGGGCAGCGACGGCGAGCCGGCCGGCCAGGGCCTGCTCGACCTGCTCGGTGATGCGCTCCCAGTCGGGGTCCCCGCCGAACTCGCTCTCCACCCGGAAGACCGACAATGCCCGCCCGTCCTCGGAATGCGCCGCCGCTGCCGCAACCCCGGCGCCGTTGAGGGCCAGCACGCCGGCCATCTTCGAGAAGGTGCCGGGCCGATCGTCGGCGACGACGGTGAGCGTCGACCCCGACCCCTCGACGTGCAGGCCCGTGCCGTCCAACAGCCGTCGCTGCTCGACGTTGAGAAAGGACGTCCCGACGATCTCACCGAGGTCACCGCCCGCCAGGACGTGGTCGACCCGCCGGACCAGCTCGCCCACCAGCTCCGCCTTCCAGCTGCTCCAGGCGGATGGGCCGGTGGCGATGGAGTCCGCCTCGGTCAGGGCGCCAAGCAGCGCCAGCAGCCGGCGGCCGCCCACGATTCCGGCGACGGCACGAATCGTCCCGTCGTCGTCGAGGTCCCGCCGGGTGGCCACGTCGGGCAGCAGGAGGTGGTGCTCGACCATGGCCACCAGCACGTCGACGTCGGCCGGCGGGAACCCCATGCGCTCACCGATGGTCGCTACCAGTTCCATGCCGACCTCGGTGTGGTCCCCCGGGTACCCCTTTCCGATGTCGTGGAGGAGGGCGCCGACGAGCAGCAGGTCGGGGCGGTCGACCCGGTCCACGAGCACCGACGCCTCGGCGGCGGCGACCAGCAGGTGGCGGTCGACGGTGAAGCGGTGGTAGGCGTTGCGGCCAGACGGTCGAGTGCACGGCGGGCCAGCAGGGCACCATGGCCGGCCGCCTCCCGGGCACAGCGCAGGACCGCCAGCGGGTCGTCGACGGCGACGTCGGCGTCGAGGTGGAGGAGGCCGTCCTCGAGGAGCATCCCCGGGGCGACCTCCCGCGATCGACGGCGACCCAGCGGGCGGCGGCGCTTCCCGTCGCTGAGCGCCCGGCTGATGCGACGGGACGCCCCGTCGCCCGTCCAGGCGATGGTCCGGGCGGCGGCGGCCACGTCGGCCATGAGCAGGTCGGCGTCCCGGTAGCCGAGGCGAGCCGACACCTCGTCCTGGAGTTCCAGCAGCAGGCGGTCGCTGCGGCGACCCGTCACCCGGTGGAGTTCGACTCGGGCGGCCAGCAGCGTCTCGGCCGCCTCCGCCAGCGCCGCCGACTCGGTTTCGCGGAGTACCGGCTCGTTCACCTCCAACCAGCCGAGGGTGTGGACGTCGCGCAGTCCTCCCCGGGCCTCCTTGAGGTCGGGCTCGAGCAGGAAGGCCACCTCGCCGAAGTGGGCGTGGCGCTCCGCCACGGCGGTCTGGAGGTCGGCCAGGTGGGTCTGCCAGCGGGAGGTCCACTGCGCCCGACCCCGCTCGGCCAGGTCTCCGGACAGCGCCTCGTCACCGGCAAGGTGACGTGCCGCCAGCAGGCTGGTCGCCGTGTCGAGGTTCTCGCGGGCCACCTCGAGGATCTGGTCGACCGTGCCGACCTGGTGGCCCAGCTTCAGCCCGGCGTCCCAGACCGGGTACCAGATCCGGTCGGCCACGCCACCCACGTCGACGCCCGGGGCGTGCACCAGCGCCACGTCGAGGTCGCTTTCCGGGCAGAGGTCGCCGCGGCCGTATCCACCGAGGGCGACGAGGGCGGTGCCGGCCGGAGCGCCGGCGGCCCCGTACAGCGCCAACAGGTAGGCGTCGGTGCGTGCGGTCCGCGCCTCACACCAGGCGACGCCCGTGAGGTCGCCGTCGGCAAGGAGGTCGTCGATCGCGTACGCCGGCGCGTCCGGTTGCCCGGTGGTCACCGCCACATCATGCCCGCGACCCCGACACGCCCGAATGCCCGGCGGCCGGGGTCAGGTGGCCACACCGCCGACGGGCGGCTCGTTGTACGCCGACTCGGCGTGCAGCGCCCGGTCGAGGCCCACCTGCTCGTCGTCGGCGTCGACCCGGAGGCCGATGGTGGCGTCCAAGGCCTTGGCCAGCAGCCAGGTCACGACGAACGAGAACACGATGACCGAGCCCATGGCGACGACGTGGTCGAGGAGCAGCTCGATCCCGCCACCGAAGAAGAGGCCGTCGTCGAAGCCACCGCCGGGGATGGCACTGGCGTCGGCGAACAGGCCGAGCAGCAGGCCGCCCAGCAGGCCGCCCACGCCGTGGACCGCCACGACGTCGAGGCTGTCGTCGAAGCCGTACCGGGTCTTGAGCGACAGGGCGAAGAAGCAGACGCCGCCTGCCACCAGGCCGAACACGATGCCGGCCATGCCGCCCACGTAGCCGGCGGCTGGCGTGATCGCCACGAGGCCTGCCACCACGCCGGAGCAGGCCCCGAGGGTGGTGGGACGGCCGCCCCTCAGGCGTTCCACGGCCAGCCACCCCACCATGCCGCCGCCGGCGCCGAGGAAGGTGTTGAGCAGGGCCTGGACAGCCTGTTCGTTGGCGGCACCCGCCGACCCGGCGTTGAAGCCGAACCAGCCGAACCACAGGATCCCGGTGCCGATGAGCACCATCGGGACGTTGTGCGGGGGCATCGCCTCGCTGGGCCAACCCCGACGGCGACCCAGCACCAGCACGACCGCCAGGGCGGCGACGCCGGCGTTGAGGTGGATGGCGGTGCCGCCGGCGAAGTCGAGGGCACCGTTGCCGTGCTGCCAGCCGCTGTACACCCAGTAGGTGACGGGGGTGTAGACGAGCAGCAGCCAGACGGGGACGAACACCAGCCAGGCCGAGAACTTCAGCCGACCGGCGACGGAACCGGAGATGAGCGCCGGCGTGATCGAGGCGAACGTCATCAGGAACGCCACGAAGATGAGGCTCTCGGCGTCGCCGTTGAGCCCCTTCAACCCGATGGCGTCGAAGTTGCCGATCCAGTCACCGCCGAAGAAGCCCGAGCCGTCGGAGCTGTTGCCCAACGAGTACGACACCAGCACCCAGACGATGGGCACGATTCCGATACAGGCCAGGTTCATCAGGAGCATGTTCAGGACGTTCCTCGAGCGGACCATGCCGCCGTAGAACAGCGCCAGCCCCGGCACCATGAAGACCACCAGGGCGGTCGAGGTCAACATCCACGCGTAGTCGCCGGACCCCATGGTTCGGCCTTCCTTTCCTCGGATTCTCTGGACACATGGTCCGCCGATGCGGACCGCGTCAGATTGCCCTCAGCAGGTGTCCCGACCGTCACACGAGTGTTTCGACTGTATGAACTGTCACTGACGGGGAGCGAGGTGGGAGGCTCAGACCTCGGGGAAGCGCCGGAAGAAGGTCGACCGGGCGTACACCTCGTCGAGGCCGGCCGCCCGTGCCTCAGCCATGGCCGCCTCGTCGACGTGGGGCGCGAACCCGACGAGGCGGGCCCCGTCGCCGGGCCGCCCCCCGAGCGCCTCCAGGACGCCGGTCCGGGCCAGGTCGACCACATACAGCTCGGCGGACTCCTCGAGCAGGGTGGCGGGGGCCGCCACGAACCCGACCTCCACCCCCGGGGCCCGCAGGCGGGAGCGGTCCATGAGGTCGGGGACGAACGCCCGCACCCGCCGGGTCACGATGGTGGTCGGTGGGCGTCGTTGAGGTTGCCCGACCGCAGGCCGGCAAGGTCCAGCGTCACGTAGCGGTAGCCAGCGGCCTCCACCGCTGCGACCACCTCGTCCCGCCGCTCGACCGCCTCGGCGAGGCGGTGTCCGGCGACCTCGATGCGGGCGGTGTCGCCGTAGTGGCGGACTCGGAGCTCGTCGAATCCCAGACGGCGCACCGCCGCCTCGGCCCGCTCGACCGTCCCCAGTACCTGGACGCTGACCGGCGTCCCGTACGGGATCCGGGAGGCGAGACACGGGCCAGCCGGCTTGTCCCAGGTGCGCAGCCCCAGGCGCCGCGACTGCTCCCGGACCTCGGCCTTGGTGAAGCCCACCTCGAGCAGCGGGAACCGGGCACCCCGGTCGGCGGCGGCCTGCTGGCCCGGTCGGTGGTCGCCGAGGTCGTCGACCGTCACGCCCAACAGCACCGTGGCCCCCGCCGCCTCGGCCTGCGGCGCCACGGCGTCCATCAGGGCGTCCTTGCAGTGGGCACAGCGATCGGGGTCGTTGGCCCGGTAGGCCGCCGAGGCCATCTCGTCGGTCTCGACGGTCGACCAGTCGAGGCCCCACTCCGTCGCCAGTGCCGCCGCCTCCTCCCACTCGACGCCGGCCAGCGACGGCGAGACGGCGGTGACGGCCCTGGCGCACCCGGGCCCGAGTGTCGTGTGGGCGACGTAGGCGAGGAAGGCCGAGTCGACGCCGCCGGAGAAGGCGACCACCACCCGGTCCAGGCGCCGCAGTTCCGTCCGCAGTCGTTTGAGCGGCACCGGCGGCGCGGCGGTCACGGTGCCGCTATCCCGCCCGGCAGCCGGCCCGGTCGAGGACCTCGTCGAGGGACGCCACGAGGCCGGTGTAGAAGGGCCCGAAATCGGCGTAGACCGCCGACGCCCGGTCGTAGCGCAGGGTGTAGACGACGTCCTTGAGGTCGTCGGGACGCTGGCCGAACAGGGTGACGCCCCACTCGAAGTCGTCGACGCCGGTCGAGGCGGTGATGAGCTGCACGACCCGGCCGGCGAACTTCCGCCCCGACGACCCGTGTTCGTGCATCAGCCCGCTGCGCTCCTCGAACGGCAGCGTGAACCAGTTGTCCTGCTCGCCACGGCGCTTCGACATCGGGTAGAAGCACCAGGCCGGCTTGTCCGCGGGCGGGAGCACCGGACGCAGGCGGGCCTCCTTCATCTCGTCGGGGATCCCGGCGGCGTACTCGGATACCTCCGTGAGGGAGAGGTAGCTGTCGACCACCTCGAGGCCGGCGGCCGCCACGCCGGTCTGAAGGTCGCGGAGCCGCCAGAGGTCGTCGCTGAGCGCCATGAGGGCGATGTCGGCCTTGTGTCCGAGGATCGCCACGGGCACCACCTGGGCGCCCGCCGCCTCGGCGGCGGTGACGGCGGTGCCGACGCCCTCGGGGTCGGCGAGGGGACCCACCCGGCAGAAGAGGTGGAGGACGCCGAGGCCCTCGGCGGGAGTGACCGGTTCGCTCATGGCGCCGAGTGTACGAAGCCGCGCCCCAACGCAGGGTGCCGGGGCGGCGTGGCGGTCGTCAGTCGCCGGTGTAGAGGTTCAGCCGCTCGCCGCGGGCGAAGCCGGCCAGTTGCAGGCCGGCCACCCTGGCGGTCTCGACGGCCAGCGCCGAGGGCCCGCTGACCGCCACCAGGGCGGCGAAGCCGGCCGCCCAGGCCTTCTGGGCCATCTCGAAGGAGGCCCGGCCGCTGACCCACAGGCCCAGGTCGTTGGCCGGCAGGCCGCCATCGAGGTGGAGGCGACCCACCACCTTGTCGACGGCGTTGTGCCGGCCGATGTCCTCCCGGAGCAGTAGCGGCTCGCCGGTGCGGTCGAACGCCGCAGCGGCGTGGACGGCGCCGGTGGCCCCGAAGAGGGCCTGGTCGCCGTCGATGCGGGCGGCCACGCCGGCCAGCACCTCGGGGTCGAACGGGTCGGCGTCGAGGGGGTCGAGGCGGGCCGCCAACTCGTCGATCGCCACCGTGCCGCAGATGCCGCACGACGAGGAGGCGGGGCCCAGCCGGGGCGTCGGGGCCGGCGCCACCCCGCCCGTCTCGACCGTGACGTCGTTGTACTCGGCCTCGGCCGCCGAGCCCTGGCCGCAGTAGCGGACCGCACGGACCGGGACGCCGTCGAGCACCCCCTCGGTCACGAGGAACCCGACCGCCAACTCGAAGTCGTCGCCGGGGGTGCGCATCGTGGTGGCGACCAACTCGCCGTCGAGGCGCACCGACATCGGCTCCTCGACGATCAGTTCGTCCTGGACGCGGCGGCTGCCCTCGCCGTCGATCCGGCGCGTCAGCACCCGGCGGGTGCGCCCCCGGCTCACCGACCGGCCTCCTGCTCGTCCACGACCACCAGTGAACCGCCTCGTGGCCCAAAACGTCCCGAAAACGGCACGGGGCGCCCCGAAGGGCGCCCCACACGCGCTCGGATCGGTGCGGACTAGAAGTCCATGTCGGGCATGCCACCACCGGCCGCGCCCTCGGCGGGGGCGTCGGCGATGACCACCTCGGTCGTGAGGAACAGCGCAGCGATGGACGCCGCGTTCTGCAGCGCCGACCGGGTCACCTTTGCGGCATCGATGATGCCGGCGGCGATCAGGTCCTCGTAGTCACCCGTGGCGGCGTTGAGGCCCGAGGAACCCTCGAGGCTGCGCACCCGCTCGACGACGACACCGCCCTCGAGGCCGGCGTTCACGGCGATCTGGGTCAGCGGACCCTCGAGCGAGCGGGCCACGATGCGGGCACCGGTGGCCTCGTCGGCCCCCAGGCCGTCGGCGACCGATTCGGCCGCCGCCTGGGCACGCAGCAGGGTGACGCCACCACCGGCGACGACACCCTCCTCGATGGCCGCCTTGGTCGTGCTGACGGCGTCCTCGATGCGGTGCTTCTTCTCCTTGAGTTCCACCTCGGTGGCGGCACCGACCTTGAGCACGGCCACGCCGCCCGACAGCTTGGCGAGGCGCTCCTGGAGCTTCTCGCGGTCGTAGTCGGAGTCGGTGTTGTCGATCTCGCCCTTGATCTGGCCGATCCGGCCGTTGATGTCGGCCTCGTCGCCGGCGCCCTCGACGATGGTGGTCTCGTCCTTGGAGACGACCACCTTGCGGGCACGGCCCAGCATGTCGAGGGAGGCGTTCTCGACCTTGAGGCCGACCTCCTCGGTGATGACCTGGCCGCCGGTGAGGATGGCCATGTCCTGGAGCATCGCCTTGCGGCGGTCGCCGAAGCCGGGGGCCTTGACGGCGACGGCGTTGAAGGTGCCACGGATCTTGTTGACCACGAGGGTGGCCAGGGCCTCACCCTCGATGTCCTCCGCGATGATCAACATCGGCCGGCCGGCCTGCATGACCTTCTCGAGCACGGGCACGAGGTCGCGCACGGCCGAGATCTTGGAGCCGACGAACAGCACGTACGGATCCTCGAGGACCGCCTCCATGCGCTCGGGGTCGGTGACGAAGTACGGCGAGATGTAGCCCTTGTCGAAGCGCATGCCCTCGACGAGGTCCATGTCGATGCCGAAGGTCTGGCCCTCCTCGACGGTGATGACGCCGTCCTTGCCGACCTTGTCGATGGCCTCGGAGATCATGGCGCCGATCTCGGGATCGGCGGCCGAGATGGCGGCCACGTTGGCGATCTGGTCCTTGTCGCTGGACACGTCCACGGCGTCGGCGAGGATCGACTCGACGCTCGAGACAACGGCGGCCTCGATGCCCTTCTTGACCGACATGGGGTTGGCGCCGGCGGCCACGTTGCGCAGGCCCTCGCGGACCATCGACCAGGCCAGCACGGTGGCGGTGGTGGTGCCGTCACCCGCCACGTCGTCGGTCTTCTTGGCGACCTCCTTGACGAGTTCGGCGCCGATCTTCTCGTACGGGTCCTCGAGTTCGATCTCCTTGGCGATGGAGACGCCGTCGTTGGTGATCGTGGGGGCTCCCCACTTCTTCTCGAGCACGACGTTGCGGCCCTTGGGACCCAGCGTGACGCGCACGGCGTCGGCCAGCTGGTTCATGCCCTTCTCGAGCGAGCGGCGAGCCTGCTCGTCGAAACTGATGATCTTCGCCATTGGCGGAAAGCCTTTCTTTCGGTTCGAAGTCGTGGAGCGCTGCGCAGCGGCGAACGTGGGTCGCGGTGCTTGGCACTCTCACTCGGCGAGTGCCAATCCAATCAGCCGCAGCCGGGAATCACAACCTCGGCGGGCGGCGTGAGGGGCGGGCGGCGGCAGGGTCGTGCGGGAGGCGGCAGGGTCGAGCGGGAGGCGGCAGGGTCGTGCCGGGGGCGGCGAGACGTCAGCCGCCGGCCACGGCGGGGACGATCGCCACGGTCCCGCCGTCGGGCACGGGCGTGTCGAGGCCGTCGAGGAAGCGCACGTCCTCGTCGCTCACGAACACGTTGACGAACCGACGCAGTGCGCCCGCCTCGTCGAGGATGCGGGACCCGAAGCCCGGGTGGGCGGCCTCGAGGGCGGCCAGGGCCTCGCCGACCGTCCCACCGTCGACCTCGACCTCGCCGGCACCGGCGGTGAGCGGACGCAACGTGGTGGGGATGCGGATGGTGACGGCCATGGGGTGCCTCCGTGGGCTGGCGCCGGCGGACGCCGGCAGGAAACGAATGCCCGAAAACCTACCGACGCCACCCGGCGATCAGCGCCCGGCGGCCTCCGTGACCACCTCGGCGACCACGGCCTCGACACACGCCGCCGTGTCGGACATGGCCCGCTCCACGCCGAATCGCTCCAGCAGCGACACGGCGTCGGTGCGGCCTGCCAGGTCGGCGTGGATCCGGCCCGCCACCACCAGCACCGGCACGCCGGTGGCGGCCGCATAGGCCGACACGCCGCCGACGACCTTGCCCTCCCACGAGGTGGCGTCCAACTGCCCCTCCCCCGTGACCATCAGGTCCGCCCCCTCGAGCACCTCGTCCAGGCCCAGCTCCTCGGCCACCAGGTCGATGCCGTCAACCAGCTCGGCACCGAGGGCCGCCAGGCCGCCGGCCAGTCCGCCGGCGGCCCCCGCCCGCGGCAGGTCCACCACGTCGACGCCGAAGTCCTCCTCGTACTGCTGGGCCAACCGGACCAACCGCCGCCGCAGCATCTCCACCTGCGCCGGCGAGGCCCCCTTCTGGGGACCGAACACCTCGGCGGCGTCGGTGAAGCGGGTCCGCACGTCGCAGGCGACCAGCAGTTCGACGCTCCGGTAGCGAGCCGACGACCCCATGGCCCGGAGCGCTCCGAGGCCGCCGTCGGTGGTGGCCGAGCCGCCGACCGCCACGATCACGCGTCGGGCGCCCACCTCGACGGCCTCGCGGACCAACTCGCCGGTGCCGGCAGTGGTGGCGTCGAGGGGCTGGTTCTCCTCAGCGCCTCCGGCCAGCAACAGCCCCGACGCCGCCGCCATCTCGATGACCGCCGTCGTGCCCTCGAGGCGCCAGCCCGCCTCGACGGGCTCCCCCAGCGGGCCGGTCACGGTGGAGCGGCGGTTGGCCCCGCCCAGAACGGCGAGCGTGCCCTCGCCACCGTCGGCCATCGGCAGCGCCGTCCCGGTGCCTCCCGCCGCACGGGCGCCCCGCACCACAGCGTCAGCGACCTCGGCGGCGGAGGCGGTGCCCCGGAACTTGTCGGGAGCGGCGACGACGTGCATCGCGCGTGGCCGACTGATGCGGCGGGTCCTCGCCGAGGCGCCGGGCTCAGCCGGAGTAGATGCGCTCGTCAGCGCCGAGGATCACGACGATGTCGGCGGCCTCGAGGCGATCCACGGCGTTCTCGGCCACGGCCACGCCCGTCGGGGGGATCT
>LUME01000590.1_pt1 | contig 14386 bp, 19 predicted proteins | sample 729951 | NCBI WGS metagenome assembly LUME01 (sample SAMN03860271, study PRJNA289734) | marine metagenome | biome: seawater column; feature: ocean; material: water; isolation source: Red Sea water column Station 34 - depth 200m | place: Saudi Arabia: Red Sea | collected 2011-10-15 | depth 200 m | reverse complement strand
GTATAATGACCTAGTCATGGGGACCATATATACGGCAGGACCCATCGGTAAAACGCTGGCAACTGGTGCGACTATATCGTTGGCATTGAACGGATTAGATGCAGAAACGGTATCCATTGGCTATTGGGATGGGGAAGTCTGGCGGGAACTTAGGTCATCTGTGTCTGCCGATGGTGCATCTTTAGAAGGAATTGGCACCCATTTAGGCCATTATGCCTTAATTGCCAAAGGAAGCGGCATGCCATTGGCCGTGGATGAAAAATTAATGATTCCAACTGAATATGCTTTGGCGCAAAATTATCCAAACCCGTTTAATCCTGAAACGCGGATTCATTATGAATTGCCTGAATCGGGCCATGTCCGTCTGGTAATTTATGATATCCTGGGTAGAGAGTTGATGCAATTGGTGAATACCCAGCAAGGACCGGGGCGATATGATATCCTCTGGAAAGGTGAAGATGCGTCCGGATTGCCTGTGAGCAGCGGTATTTATTTTTATCAACTGAAGGCCGGTTCATTTTCTGAAACAAAGAAAATGGTGGTGTCCCGATGAATATGCAACTTGTAAAATATTTCATGGCGATATCAATTCTATTCATTGTGAGCTGTGATAAAGAAAGCGATCCATCTTTTGAAATCACCATTGATCCCGTTGAGCACAAATATGGTAAGGTCGAAGTCAATGACCGATCCGTTCAGAAAGTACGGATTAAAAATACGGAAAATTCTTCAGAAGCATTTGTAGGTGAAATAGTGATTATGGATTCACCTGCATTTACCATGGATTTTAGCGGTGTACTGACTTTAGAGAAAAATGAGTCCAAGGAAATTTATATTACATTCAGACCCACTACTGCCATGGAATATTCAGGAAAATTGTTGATCAAGAATGATTATGCACTGAAAGAAATGTATCTATATGGTGAAGGGGTTGCGCCAGTGTCTTTCACAATTGATCAATCAAAACTTGAATTTGGATTGGTTAAATCTGGGGAGGCTAAAGATCTAGATATTAATTTTTCAAACAGTGCCGCGTCCGGCTTTGATTTAGAATTAACATTATCCATCCCATCCAGTGACTTTTCTATTGTGGGGGGACAGACTAGTCTTGTGGTGCCGCCGGGCCAATCTCAAACAACCACGATTCGCTACACGCCAACGGTTAGCAGTAGCTCTAAATCCTTAAAAATAAACCATAATAGTACGGTTAAACTGAATCCATCCACCATTCAATTGACGGGAATTATGGATGAGTCTAGCGTGATTATTAATAAAATTTCTGATGGGTGGACCCAATTTGAAAGCAGTGATTATAGTGGCAGCCGCCAATCATTTCAAGATGCAATGAATAAAGGGCGTATCCATACGGCTTATGATAGTTTGTATGGAGAAGCTATGGGTGGCCGTGGTTGGGCTGTATTGTTTAATACTTCCTTATCATCCCGCGGTGAATCGGCCTACATTGATTTCACCAATGCAATATCAGGATACGGTACAATAATCGCTTCAAATAGTAAGCTGGATATGTTGGCAGGGCTAGCCATTAGCGGTGCCCTAATTGGTGGTTCGACCAGCGTCTATTCAGCAGTCATCAGTGCGGCCAAAACTGTTTTGACGGAAAATAATTATTATTCATTCTCACATAAAACGTCTGTTGATCACAAAGATGTAAGAATGGCCAAAATTCAAGGTCACTACTATTTAGGAGAATATACTGAAGCGGCGTCCGAAATGGACGTATTGGACCCCACCAATGCGCCCCATTCGTCTGATCCCGGCACTTTATTAGCAGCCATTCAAACCTTAGCCGGATCGTTATAGTTTGACCCTCGACGGCAAAACGGCCATCCTCACTGGTGCATCTCGAGGTATTGGTCCATATATTGCAAAATCATTATCTGCCCAAGGTGTAAACATCATTGGGATTGCACGGAGTGCTTCCGGTTTAGACAATACGAAATCAGCAGTTGAGGCTAATGGCGGTACATTCCATTCACATCCTTTTGATCTTACTGATATAAATGGGTTAGAATCTTTGGTAAATCAACTTTGGACTCAATACGGTCCTATCAAAATTTTAGTGAATAATGCGGGCATTGAATATTCTCAGCACTTTGATAAGATGACCCGTGAAAAAACATCTGATATTTTAAGTACCAATGTCCAATGTCCCATAGAATTGACAAGATCGATTCTCCCGAAAATGATTGCAGAAAAAGAAGGGCATATCATTACCATTGCATCTTTAGCAGGGAAGAAGGGATTGGCCTATAATTCTATTTATTCAGCATCGAAAGCGGCTATGATTATGTGGTCCGATGGATTGAGACAGGAATATGCTGATTCACCCATAGATATATCCGTGATTTGTCCCGGATTTGTTTCAGAGGTTGGCATGTTTAATGATGACAATATACCGCCGCCGCCATTGTTAGGTGCATCTAAGCCTCAAAAAGTGGCGGATGCAGTGATGAAAGCATTGAAGAAGGGGTCTTGTGAGATTATTATAAACAAAGGCCCTATCAAGCCCTTATTGGCTATTGGCCAGCTTTCTTGGAAAATTGCCGATACGATTACCCGATGGTTCGGTGTGCCCGCCCTTAATCGGAAGCGGATTTCCGTTTAATTGCCTGTTTCTGAACTTTTCTTAATTTCCGTTGGGACCACCATTTCACAGGACGGCTGTTCATAATCGGCCGGACGATGGGCTGAGATTTCTTCCATATCCATTCCGACAAATCAAATACAAACATATTATTGGGGAAAGGTGTATTTTCGTTGGAGGGAATAAAATAGTTGGATCGTTTATCTTTAATCCAATCATAGGTTATTTGCCCTAAGGTGATAATAGGAATAATGGTTACGGCCGTGCCAAAATTACCCGTAATGGGTGGAGACATATCCGGCAATAATTGAAGAATTGGTTTGATGGATTGCTGAGAGATCGCCTGAAAAGAAACTACGCCACCAATTATATATATCCCGGTCCAAAACCCCTTTTCGACAGACTGCCCCACATAAGATGGTCCCGATCTCACTTTATAGATATCAAAAAGAGAATGATAGACTGCCTTTCCAGTCGAATCTGAATAATGAAATGTAGCCACTTCCGGATTCCGTAATACCGGTTCAAAAAATATATTGTCAAAAGCAACCGTATCCCCATTATGAAAAATAATATAACCATCCCTTTTTTGCAGGTCGCCCATGCGATCTTTTAACGATCTAGATTGATGTATGAATATGCCATAATCGTTGTAAATAAAGTAAACCTTGTCCAAAAAGATCGTCCCGGGTTTTAAATTCTTTACATCCGTATAAAAAACAGTGTCGACCACGATTGAATCGACCAAAACAGAATTGGCATTTCCATTTAAGTCAACAATCACATGCTTCACATTGATGGTATCTGCTGGGTCAGGCACAGATGATATGCGGCGCATTTTAAATGGGGTATCCAATTCATAATGGCTGGGCTGATAAATAGGGAACTCTTTAAATGGATAGAGGGTCCCCAAATCCACCTTTTCATTCTTAACCACAAACCGATGATTGATATCAATATCTTCGCCGGTTTTGATGTTTAACTTATAGGATCCTTTGGAAATGCCGTCAAAAGAGAATTTACCGCCACCAAACCGTTTTAATACTTTTTTCGATGTTTTAGTCTGCGCGATGACCTTGTCAGTAGTATCCAAGAGGGTCACTTCTGCATTCTCTAAAAGGGTGCCGGATTTATACACGGCCGTACCTTTCACTTCAAATCCAATAGGATTTTGGCCAATGAGAATTGAGAAGATAAGTGCAATGGCGGTGATATATCGGTGCTGGCGCATGGATTAATTTAATTCAATTTTATTCAGGATGTATGCATGACAATGGATTAATTCCATCGTAATTTTTATAAATGATTCACGCCCGGCGAACCGCAACTACATTCATATTATGGTCAGTTTTGACCATTTCAACAGGCATGGCACAGCCCAAATGGACATTTCATATTGGAAGTGGATTTTATCAACCATCTCTAGGATATCTTGATCCCGACTCCAATAGCGTTATTCCTTCATTGAGTGCTTTCGGAAAAAATATCCTCATAGACTGGGGTGTGAAATATCAATTTTATCCTAATGCGAGAGTGGGATATTCTAGATCCAATTCTTATCATACTGGGAAGATTGGCGATTCCGATTATTTGAGAACCATCTCTTACCGTATGCTCACATTCGAAACGTTTTTCTATCCTCGTGAAAAGATAGAGTTAAATTTTATGTTGGCCCCCATGTACAACAAAGGGATTATAAAATTAACGGCACAATCGTCATCAGCCGATTGGGATACCGTTTTAAATAGTTATGGGAACTCGGGTGCCACTTTAACTACTGGAGGTGAAATGATCAAACGTTGGTTTGGTTTGACCAGTATGATTGGTTTTCGCTACTATATGTTTCCATGGTTTGCCATAGACGGCAAAGCAGGGTTTATCCGAAATGCTTATAGTGAAAAGAATTGGAAATTGGAAAAAGAGAAGGTGGCTGGCCCCACCATGAATATAGAGAAACTGCCTGTCTTTAATATCCATTTTGTGTTCGGATGGTAAAATATTTTATCATCGTGATATGGGGGAGTGTGCTCATGGGGCAAGAAGTCTCACCACCAAAAAGTGTATGTTCAAGTGAAATTGTTTTAAAAGCCCGAACTGAAGGGTATCGATCATTAACTTTAGGCGAAAAAATTCAATTCACCTTGGATTTGCGAAAATGTGAACCGGCGGAATTAAAAAAAGCCATTAAAAAAGAAGTGAATCAAAAGCAGCTGACATCCGATGCGCAAGCAGGAGAAACATTTGTTGGCAAAACATCGTCATTCGCTTATTGCGTGATAGCTATAATAGTATATTGGACTTTTGCCTAAGGTGAAAAGCACTATTCTATTTATGTTGTTGCTAAGTGCGATGGTGGGACAAAATCATAAAATAACAGAAAATTATAAGGCTGCGGTTCGCATTAAACTCCATTTAGACGATAATCCACTTTTATATATGGATGAACCCAAATCTGCCTATTTAAATACAGCCCATAAAGAGTGCAGGGGTCTTATCATATATTATGAAACACGACAGTTCTACGGGTTTCAATCAAAAATGAATGCATTGGATCGAGCGGCGACACGATATAAGCAGACCCGATATAATCAGGTATCGCCAAAACAAAAAGAATCAAATATTCGCTATAATTATTTTTCTACCGGTTCATCTGGCAGGGATTGAATGAACTCGTCACCCAATTCTTCAATAATGACCTTTGCAATGGATTCGGCAACTTCATCGTCGCGCAGTCCTTCTTTACCCAAAGCTTTCCAGGATTCGGTCATGGTATTTAAATCATCCTTGTTGGCGAATATTTCATCTAATACAGCAGAAGGGACATTAAAATCCCTCAACCGTTGATACATGTTTAAAGTCTTAATTTCCATGTCAAAAATTTACTGCCTAACATTATAGATAAAAAGGAGTCCTTCGATGGAAAAGCATATAAAAATTCTGTATGGATTGGTGATTGTGGGGTTTGTATCCTTGTCATTGCAACTGTGGCTGCAAACTCAGGCCATTCAGGAACTGAATGTTAAGATGGAATCTGTACGTGAATTATTATTCAGATTTGCCTAATTGATTTATAGTAAAAAGACCCTAATTTCCGCCCCGAAATAATTCAAATTCTCAACCATTGGCGTCGTACCCAAGTGGTCTAAGGGAACGGTTTGCAAAACCGCTATTCGCCGGTTCGAATCCGGCCGACGCCTCGATAATTATGCCCGGGTGATGGAATTGGTAGACATGACGGACTTAAAATCCGTTGGCTGAATAAGCCGTGCCGGTTCGAGTCCGGCCCCGGGCACTGAATGAAACCCCTTGACTATTTATAATGAGTTAGGGGGTTTTTGTTTTATATTCCACTCAATGATAAAGAAAATTATTATACTTGGCTTTATATCATTCTGTCATGGCCAGCAGGCTGACATTTATAATCGAGAATACCAAACCGCCCCTAATTTTGAAATTGATGTACAGCATTATGATATTTCTCTTCAAATCTATGACCATATCAAAACATTTACTGGTGAAACAGCAGTTACATTTAAGATAATTAAAAATGACTTAAAATCAATCAAGTTGGATGTTGAAACTGTAACAATTACCCATGTACTAGAAGGGAGTCGAAAACTAAATTTTACACAAACTAATGGCGCCCTACGCATTGAACCAAATGGTACACCTAAATCCGGTGAAACATTAACCTATACGATTCATTACGATTCTAAAGGAAAAGAAGCAGATCCATCCCAATTCAATATGGGCGGAGTCAAAGTTTTAGGTATCGGATTTTTTGATGAGACAGAAGACAATCCGCAGCCACAAGCCGTATCGCCACTACCGTCCGCAAAGATTGGAAGGTATTGGCCAATGGACTTCTCACTAATCAATCCACTCGTGGTGATTCAATCACATACACTTGGGATTTAAAATTACCCAATTCAACCTATCTGTATGTAATGGTTGCCGGTCCGTTTGAAGTGATACAGGATTATCATAAAGATATTCCCATTGCATATTGGGTTTACCCAAAGGATAAGGAAAACGCAATGATTTCATTTGAACGTACCAGTGAAATCATGACATTCCTTGAGGGTGAGTACGGTGTACCATTCCCATGGCCAAAAATGGACCAGATTACCATCCCCGGCATCGGCGGCGGTGCAGAGAGTACCACGGCAACTATTTTAGGGCATAACACAATTCATGATGAAAAGGCTGAGAAAGATTTCCCAAGTCATTGGCTTGTAGCCCATGAAGCGGCCCACCAGTGGTGGGGGGATTATATCACCATGGGTAATTGGCACCATGCGTGGCTGAACGAAAGTTTCGGCACTTATGGAGAATATCTCTATAGCGCCCATTCTAAAGGGTACGATGAAGGTCAGATCAATTTATGGAAGAAAAAACAAGCCTATTTCCGAGAGTATCGTAATCGATATTCTCGCCCAATGGTCCATCCGTATTGGGATTGGCCAAATCAAAATTTTGATAGTCATATTTATCCCAGAGGCGCTGCGGTGCTTCATATGCTGCGACAGGTCATCGGTGAAGATAATATGAAAGCATTTCAGAAAAAATTCTTAACCCAATATGCCTATGGCAACCCAACATCAGCAGATCTTTTTCGTGTGGTGAATGAGACCGTAGGTAAGGATGTGAGTTGGTTTTTTGATCAGTGGGTGATGAGCGCAGGACATCCCCAATTGGAGGTTAAAACACATTGGGAAGATGGTATGCTTACCATTTGGATCGACCAAACACAATCAGGGAAAAAGACACCGGAAGCATATAGGCTTCCGCTAGACGTCGATTTACATTATGAAAATCGAGTTGATCGTCAAACTGTATGGGTGGATGGACGGCAAACTGTCCATCGATACAAAACGAAGATTGAACCCATATTGGTCAGAATTGACCCGGACGACCATTTATTAATTGAAGTGAATCAGCATAAAACTAAAGCAGGGTTATTGCACCAACTGAAAAAAGATAATGTAATTGGTCGACGGGGTGCAGTATTGGCCTTAACGCCTCATCATGGAGATAAGAAAGTCATTAAAGCTTTAAAAAGGGCGGCATTACACGATGATGCTTGGTTTGTACGGCAAGCTGCATTTTCTCAGTTAACCCATCATCTGGATCAATACGACTGGGAGCGCGCATACAAGCGTGAAGTACATTCCCAACCTAGACGGACTATAATTACAGAATATGCAAAAGTATTCCCAAGTGCAGCCGCAGGGCTCATCCGAGCATCGGTTCATTCTGATGATAGTTATATCGTGCAAGCAGAGATGATCCGTCAATTGGGTGAAGTCGGTACAGCTGATGATATTCCTTTGGTTAAATCGTTTGTAAAACCATGGTCACCCAGAAAAATCGTCAGAAATGCTGCCAATAAATCCATTAATTCTCTAAAGGCTAAATAATATAGTTTTAAGAATTGTAATCATATTAAGCACTTTTTGGTGTCTTAATGCCCAATCCCGAATTGACGGCCGCATCGTTGATGAATCCACCAATGACCCCTTGGTTGGGGTGAATATATTTTTCTCTAAAACATCTATGGGCACCACGACCGATAAAGATGGATTCTATTCCATGAAACCTATTCCTGCGGGGCGGTACGAATTAGTCATTTCCATGATTGGGTATAAAATGGAAAGACAAGATTTGATCATATATGATAACGATCGAATCGCTTTGGATTTTCGATTAAAGCCTGAACCCATCCAAATGGCAGAAATTACAGTTACTTATAAAAAAGATAAGAAGTGGCAAAAAGATTATACATTATTTAAACGGGCATTTTTAGGGACAAGCATGAATGGGGAGGAATGCACAATACTGAATGAATATGTATTATCATTTGACCGCAAAAGTGGACTACTAATGGCCAAAGCTTCTCAGCCATTAAAAATCGAAAATAAACGATTGGGTTACGAAATTACCTATTATCTTGATGAATTCGAATTGGATGATGTTTATGTACGCTATGCTGGCGATTCATTTTTTAAAGAGATGCAGCCCCGATCTAAACGAGAATTGGATAGATGGGTAAAATATCGCCGTGTGGCCTACAATGGATCCATTCGTCACTTTTTAAATACATTGGGAGAACGATTTGATTTACGTTACAAAATGGATGGAGATAGTTTGGTCGAGCAGGTAGATTGGGCAAACGTGAGCAGACGGCGTGGCAAAGATCCGCTTATGATTGAAGGATTTGATATATATATGGTCAAACCGGGCAGCGTGGCTATATGGGATGGGAGCGATTTGGTGATAAATTGCCGTTTAATTATAAAAGGCCAGAGTAAATGGTTTCACTCTTCCCTTTATCTATGATTCAACCTAAATTAGTACCCCTAAAGATTTGGATTGAAAATCTCTATCATGAATAAGAAGGCAGTTATATCAATGAAAAAATTTACAATAATGGCCCTCATGATTATTGCTATCGGATGTAATGGCAATAAAATAATATTCCCAAAGCAGATCGAATTCAGCACCAGCGCAAGGTTAGTGGTAAATGAATTTATTCCCTATATTGAATCCAATGGATATGTGGTCATTAATAAATTGGATACCCAAATGACCATGATGAGTCAGAATGGATTTATGACCGTAGAATATTTAGAGACAGAGTGGAAGCGGTCCGGTATATTTCATGAGAATACTGGCAATGAATATATTATTAAGCAAAAGGTGTGGATTACTATTGATATGCCCGGCGTTATAACAATTGAATCCGTGTTTGGTTACATGGATGGTGATGAAATGGTTGTTATGAAAAATGCCCCAGGGAATCTCCATAATGAAGTAACCGCCCTACCAGAGGGTTTGAACAATCTTGTATCCTCTAAATCCTTATAGTCTAATGCCCAAGAAAAAACAAACGAACCCTGCAGAAGACTTTAACAATCTCATTCGAGAAAGCGCATTGACTATCGAAAAAGGAATGGAATCCTTCTTTGACGATGTGGCCAATGGAGCCGAGTGGATTATTGGTCATTTAGATCCACCAAAGAAGCCTAAAAATTCAGAGGAGAAAAAGACGTAATTAACCATGATTTGTGCGCTGGGTCACAAGAAATAATAATGGGCTTGAATAAAGACATAATCATAACTAATTTAAAAGAGATTGAGAGCTTAAACAGTAGGGCTTTCACTCTGACCAAACGAAAAAAGGAGATCATTATGACTCGTACATTAAAAACTCTAGCACTATTTTTGATGGTATCAACTGTTTCTTTTGCTTATGCGCAACAAGATGAATTAGATGATACCAAAAAAGGTGGCGGCAAGTCAACAGTAAAAGATAATGTGAAAAAAGGTTCTGGCGTGAAACTGGATGGTACGATTAAAACCGATGGTTCAAAACCTAATCCGGCAAGATTGGCTAGCCATGAATCCGGTGCCGCATCTGTAGATAAAAAAGAAGGCATGACACAAGGGAAAGCCAAAAAAGGCAGCTTTTGGAGCCGACTCTTTGGGAAAAAGGACGCCAAGAATAAAAAAGAAGAATAAAACCTGACTTTTTAAAATATCTTGATGAAAATAGGGCGATATATTCGCCCTATTTTTTTTACCTATAACTATTGTAAAATTAGTACCAATAATTAGAGGAATATCAAAAAATGTATCTCCGTAAAATTTGTTCAACAATTATTATTTCGTCCTGCCTCATTGGGCAGACCTTTAAGCATGATGTATCCGGCGGCTATTATGGCCGTGAGGGTAATACCGATTATCAATACTATAATTTTGCCTGGTCAACGACGGCCTATGGCGACATAAATTTTGGCGGTATGGTCTTGAAAGATTCCGAATTATTATTTGCCTTGGATAAGAATAATTCTACCTGGCAGGGGCAACCATATGAGAATGACCAAAGTTTATTGTTTAAATTTGATTTATGGGCCAACGGTAAGATTTCACCTTTTCTAATCGCAGAAACGTCTTATGATGAAGCATTGGGGATCAAAGACAGAACGAATTTTGGTGTGGGTGCAAAATATCGGTTGATCGGCGATATGCTGTCCATTAGTGCTGCATTCTTATCTGAAAGTGAAGAAACAGCGGGGAAAAATGCAATTCAACTTTATGCTGACTTTGGAGATTCCCTTGGTGTGACAGCTTATAAAAATAATTCAGATTTGAAGCCCACATCTTATTCAAGGGTCTCCATTCGTCCAAAATTAAAATTACCCTTGGGTGAAAACTTTTATTACGAATCCGAATACTACTATAAGCCTGCCGGTGATGATGTACTGACCAATTGGAAGAATTCATTTTCCATCAAAACAGCGGCAGAATGGCTCAATATTGAAATCAAATACAACATTAAAACAGATAGTCGTCCTGCGCCCAAAATCTTTATGGCTTACGATCCACGATATTATACGCTGGGCCAAAATATAACATTTACTAACCCAGGTAAAGGAACTGTCTCATTCGATCGTGATATGGAACAATCAAAAGCAGATGGCTTTGGGGAATATTATATTAAAGACTACAAAGCCAATGACAACACAATCACCATTGGTATTAATATTACCTTTTAACGCGGGTTTATCATTGAAGAATCTAATCATTGTCACTGCGGCGATGTGCCGAGCATTCTGTAATCCGCTTTCAGGATTGGGAATTAAATTAAGAAAAAGAAAAATCCAGATCTAGCTGGATAATTGCCGCAGGCGCTCGAATAGAACGGCACTCACGGCTGCAGATACATTTAAAGAATTGGTTTTTCCTTGCATAGGGATTGTGGCCTGAAAATCTCTAGCCTCCACACCATTCTCCATTGCAATGACCCAAAATTCATCTTTTTTTAATGCTGTGATAGTTTGATGAAGATTGCTCACGGTATAAATAGGCACTTGGGTGAATGCGCCTTGACTTACTTGCATCACCGTATCGGTTACACCGCAGCTATCATGCTTGGGGATAATGATTCCATCAATACCAGCACATTCTGATGTGCGAATGATTTGTCCCAAGTTTTGAGGGTCTTCAATTCGATCTAAGGCCAATAAACCGATATCACCATGCTGTTTTTGAAAGGATGGAAGCGGTTGGTCGATTTGGCCTGTGAATCGAACGATAATCCCCTGGGTGCGCCATTTGCCAAAATTTTGTTTGAATTGGGTGCTATTGAGGAATTTGATATGTCCACCGTGATAGCCAAGGGCATGGGTGACCGTTCCATCGCGCTCTGCAGGACTGCCCGATTGGATTAATATATCCGCAATTTTATACTTTCTGGATTCCAGAACGGCAGCGCATCCATTGATGCCATAAATCGTATGTTGGTCTTTTACCATAATGTGAGTAGAAAGAATATAACAAAAGATTACATCCAGAGATTGAAACAAATATGAGTTAAATTTTAACTTAACCAATTAAATCAAGGAAAGATATGGCTACTAAAGAATTTCATGCGCGATCAAATGAACACGCCGGCATTGAAGCGGGCACTAAATTTAAAACCATAAAAGCACACCATGACGTGAACGGTGACGTGGAATCGGGGGTAGAGCTTATTTTAGAAAGTATTGCCCACTTTCCAACGAGGTACATACTAAAAGATGAAGCAGGGCGAGAATGGATGATGCCCATTCATACGGTTGAAAAAATCGAAGAATAATTCCTATCTCATTTCCTAAAATTATACCTGCCTCTGATCAAACCATACTGGTCCAATTTGGAGATGCCATTTCGAAAAACCTGCATCAGCAGGTTTTTTCATTTACACGGTATTTGCTAGATCATCCTCATGATGATGTAAGGAATATTCATCCCGCCTATAATTCAGTCATGGTTTCACTGAATAGTACGTCGACTTTAGCGAGTATATCTGAATATTTATTATCGGCCATTGATTCCATAAAGAATACAGAGTCCATTATGCCGCGTAACGTAGAAGTGCCTGTTATGTATGGCGGTGAAAATGGCCCCGATTTGGACAAAGTATCCGAGAATACTGGCCTGTCCTCGAGTGAGGTGATTAAACGCCATTCTGAGGCGGAATACCTGGTCTATTTCATCGGGTTCTCCATTGGGTTTCCCTATCTCGGCGGTATGGATATATCCATCGCCGCACCTAGGCTGGACTCTCCGCGAAAGTCCGTCCCCAAGGGATCAATCGGCATAGCGGGCGATCAAACAGGGGTTTATCCCTTATCTTCACCCGGTGGATGGAATTTAATCGGCCGTACAGAGATGGATATATTTAATGTGGATTACCCGGAACAAAGTGCCCTTCAAATGGGAGATTGTGTGAAATTTATCCCCGTGGAGGTCCATTGAGTATTACAGTCATTCAACCAGGGCTCCAGTCAACTGTGCAGGATTTAGGACGAAATGGGTATGCCCATTATGGTATTTCTGCTTCAGGAGCCGCAGATTTTTTGAGTTTACGAATCGGCAACCTTCTCGTTGGTAACCCCGAGTCATCCTCGGGAATTGAAATGACACTTTTTGGCGATACTTTTCGTTTTGAGGAAGACGCATTCATTGCCTTGTGTGGGAGTGAGTTCGAGGCAACACTAGATGCTTATCCCATTCAATGGCAGCGGGGATTTTACGTGAGGGCGGGACAAATCTTAGGAGTCGGCCCAACTCAAAGTGGTGCCCGATGCTATCTTTGTGTCCGAGGTGGTGTGGATACACCCATCTATCTTTCAGGAAAAACTACTCACGTCATGTCCAAAATGGGCGGATTGAATGGCCGACCTTTAGAAAAAGGTGATACCATAAATATTGGCGATCTATCCAAAGTATCCCAACCCATAATACTTAATAAAATACTTAATGTGAATACGACTATCCTTCGTATTACAAATGGTTTGCAGAGTGAATGGTTTTCCGATTCCACATGGAATAAATTCACATCCAAACCGTTCACTGTTTCAGAATCATCCAGCCGGATGGGCATTAGGCTCACAGGGAATTCCATAACATCAGATCAAGGAAATGAAATATTAACGGAAGGTATTCCATTGGGAGGAATACAAGTCCCTGGAAGCGGCGATCCCATTTTATCATTTGTGGAGCACCAAACCACCGGCGGCTATCCTAAAATTGCCAATGTAATTACGGCGGACTTATGTAAAGTCGGTCAGCTTAAACCGGGGGATCAATTTAAATTTCAACGAATATCCATTGAGGAGGGAGAACGGTTGAGACTTGAACAGGAGTCTTTTATTCAATCACTAAAAGCAGCATGATCAATACTACAGCCATACTTATTACACTTGTGATCTATAAAATTGTCCTAATTCTCATTGGTTTTTGGGCCCACAAGCGCACCCTATCCACTTCAGATTATTTTTTGGGGGGAAGACGGTTAGGCCCATGGGTAGCGGCTTTGAGTGCCTCTGCTTCATCCTCTTCGGCATGGACGCTTCTCGGTGTGAGCGGGGCGGCCTATCTTTGGGGATTGCCCGCCATTTGGTTATTTCCCGCAACCTTGTCCGGATTTTTGATTAATTGGTTCTATATCGCACCGCGACTAAGCGTCCACGGACAAAAAGTCGGCGCAATCACACTCACCGATGTTTTGGCAACAGATGATGGTGGGCAACCCATCAAAGAATTGCGGTGGCTCGCTTCAGTAATCGTGCTATTTTGCTTTGTATTTTATATTGCCTCTCAATTTGATGCCGCCGGCCAGTCCTTTCAGTCCACTTTTGAGATGGATAAAAATATCAGTATCCTTATCGGTGCAGGCATTATCCTCGTATACACACTTCTAGGTGGATTTTGGGCCGTGAGTGTGAGCGATAC
>LUME01000212.1_pt1 | contig 14438 bp, 10 predicted proteins | sample 729951 | NCBI WGS metagenome assembly LUME01 (sample SAMN03860271, study PRJNA289734) | marine metagenome | biome: seawater column; feature: ocean; material: water; isolation source: Red Sea water column Station 34 - depth 200m | place: Saudi Arabia: Red Sea | collected 2011-10-15 | depth 200 m | reverse complement strand
CCACGAGGCGGGTGACGCCCTTGGCGGCCAGCTCGGCGGCCCGCTCGACCGTTGAGGCGTCCATGACACCGTCGCCGCCCCAGACGACCTCGATGCCGGCGGGGTCGCGGTCGTGGGCCTCGGCCTCTCGGTGCATCGTGTCGAGGAGGGCGTCGAGGTCGCCCTTGCCGGGGAAGAACCCGTCGCCCAGTCGGCCGGCCCGTCGTGCGGCGGCCTCGCTGTGGCCGCCGATGAAGATCGGCACCGACCCGTTGGCGGGCTTGGGGTTGGAGGACACCTCGTCGAACGATACGAAGTCGCCGTCGAACGACACCCTGTCGTCGCCCCACAGCGTGCGCATGGCGGCCACGTACTCGTCGGTGCGGGCGCCGCGTCGCTCCCAGGGGATGCCGAGGGCGTCGAACTCCTCGCGCAGCCAGCCCACGCCGATGCCGAGGTCGACCCGTCCGCCGCTCATGGCGTCGAGGGTGGCGAGTTCCTTGGCGAGGACGAGCGGGTTGCGCTCGGGAAGGATGAGGATGCCGGTGGCGAGGCGCAGGCGGGTGGTGTGCGCCGCCACCCAGGCCAGCCAGATGAGCGGGTCGACCAGTGGCGTGTCGGACGCCATCGCCATCTTCCCGCTGGCGTCGTACGGGTAGGTCGACTCGTAGCCCTCGGGGAACACGACGTGTTCGACGGTCCAGAGGGCGTCGAACCCGGCCGCCTCGGCGTGCGTGCCGAGCGTGGTGCAGCCCTCGGCGGTGCCGAACGGTCCGGCGTTGGCGAAGATGATGCCGACTCGCATGTGGAACTCCCCGGGGTCGTGGTCTGGCGGCCCCGAGTCTCGCCGGGGGCCTAGCGCCCCTGCCAGTCGGGCGGGCGCTTCTCGGCCCAGGCCCGACCGCCCTCGGCGGCGTCGTCGGTGGCGCCCTTGGTGGCCCGGGCGGCCAGCGGGGCGGCCCGGCAGAGGCGCTCGGCGAGCGCAAGGGCCTCCTCCATGAGTTGGTCGCCGGGCACGACCTTCCAGGCCAGGCCGATCTCCTTGGCCCGCTCGGCGTCGATGGGTTCGCCGGTGAGGAGGAGCTCCATGGCGTCGGCCCAGGCCACCTTCCGTGGGAGGCGGATGGCGCCGACGATGGTGGGGATGCCGATGGTGACCTCGGGCCACGAGAAGGTGGCGTGGTCGGCGGCGATGACGAAGTCGCAGGCCGCGACGGCGGTGAGTCCGTAGCCGATGCAGTGGCCGTTGACGGCGGCGATGGTGGGCTTGAACACCTCGAGGCCCGACTCGAAGGAGTTGACGGTGGGCATCTCCCAGAAGGTGCCGGGGAACTCGCCGACCGAGCCGCCGCGGTCCTTCAGGTCGGCGCCGGCGCAGAAGGCCGTGTCGCCGGCCCCGGTGACGATCCCGACCCAGGCGTCCTCGTCGGCCACGAACCGCTGCCAGGCGGCGTTGAGGTCGCGGCGCAGGTCGCTGTTGACGGCGTTGAGCGCCTCGGGTCGGTTGTAGGTGATGGTGGCGACGCGCCCCTCGCGTTCGTACGTCGCCGCCTCCCCGTGCGGCCCCTCGCGGTCGGATCCGGTCACGGGGTGGACCGTAGCGGAGTGCCTCGGCACGGGGGAGCGCCCGGAGTGGCCGCCCGTGGGCAGGGTGCGCCTAGAATCTGACGGACCGTCAGATTTGGGAGTTGCCATGACCCTCACCGAGGACAGCACCGCCACCGGGCAGGCGCGCACCGAGATCCCACCGATCATCAGCGTCGACGACCACATCGTCGAGCCCCCCCACCTCTGGCAGGAGTGGCTGCCCGCCAAGTTCAAGGACCGCGGCCCCCGCGTCGAACGCCGACGCCTCGGCGAGATGACATGGGTCGGCGGCGCCAAGATGTACGAGTACGAACTCGACACCCCCGACGCCCCCTGGTGCGACGTCTGGTTCTACGAGGACCTCGTCCACCCCAACAAGCGCCACGTCGCCGCCGTCGGCTTCGACCGCGACGAGATGACCATGTCGCCCATCACCTACGACGAGATGCGGCCCGGCTGCTACGACCCCAAGGCCCGGGTCGCCGACATGGTCGCCAACCACGTCGAGGTCTCGCTGTCGTTCCCGACCCTGCCCCGCTTCTGCGGCCAGACCTTCTACGAGGCCGCCGACCGCGAACTCGGCCTCGCCTGCATCAAGGCCTACAACGACTTCATGGTCGAGGAGTGGTGCGGCGACTCGGGCGGGGCGCTCGTGCCGCTCATCATCATCCCGCTCTGGGACGCCGACCTGGCCGCCGAGGAGGTGCGCCGCAACGCCGCCCGGGGCTGCCACGCCGTCTGCTTCTCCGAGATCGCCCCCAACCTGGGCCTCCCGTCCATCCACACCGGCTACTGGGACCCCTTCTTCGCCGCCTGCCAGGAGACGAAGACCGTCGTGTGCATGCACATCGGCTCGTCGTCCAAGATGCCGGCCGCCTCGCCCGACGCCCCGCCGGCCGTCGCCGCCTCGCTGAGCTTCAACAACGCCATCGCCTCGCTCAGCGACTTCCTGTTCTCCGGCGTGCTGGTCCGGTTCCCCGAACTGGTGCTCGCCTACAGCGAGGGCCAGATCGGCTGGATCCCGTACATCCTCGAGCGGGCCGACGACGTCTGGAAGGAGCACCGGGCGTGGGGTGGCGTGGCCGACATCATCCCGGAGCCGCCGTCCACCTACTACTACCGGCAGGTCTACGGCTGCTTCTTCCGCGACAACCACGGCCTGGCGTCGCTGGACGAGGTCGGCGTCGACAACATCACGTTCGAGACCGACTACCCGCACACCGACACCACCTGGCCGAACACCAAGCAGGTCGCCGAGGACATGATGGGCCACCTGCCCGCCGACGTCGTGTGGAAGATCGTGCGCGGCAACGCCGCCCGGATGCTCAGCCTCGACATCGAGGCGCCGCCCGCCAGCTGACCCTCCGGGACCGGAGGGCCCGGGTCCGTAGACTCGGACCCGTGGCCGCATCGTCAGACACCGCCCCCGGGGCGGCGCGCCTCTCCGCGATCCTGCTCGAGCCGGACTGCGCGCCCGGGCTGTGGGCATCGGTCGACTCCGGCGAGATGGACGTCCTCATCCCCGAACTGCCGCTGCTGCGCATGGAGCAGGACCCCATCCACCGGCACAAGGACGTCCTCGCCCACACCATCGCCGTCGTCAACAAGACCGACCCCGAGATCACGGTCCGACTGGGCGCCCTCTTCCACGACATCGGCAAGCCCCGGACCCGCTCGTTCGAGCACGGCGAGGTCACGTTCCGCCACCACGAGGCCGTCGGCGCCCGCATTGCCCGCAAGCGCCTGACCGAACTCGGCTACGGGGAGCAGCTGGTCGAGGACGTCGCCGAACTGGTCCGGCTCTCGGGCCGGTTCAAGGGCTACACCGACGGCTGGTCCGACTCGGCGGTGCGCCGCTACGCCCGCGACGCCGGCCCGCTGCTCGGCAAGCTCAACCACATGATCCGGTGCGACTGCACCACCCGCAACCGGGCCAAGGCCGCCGGCATCCAGGACGCCATGGACGACCTCGAGCGGCGCATCCAGGAGCTGGCCGAGGAGGAGCGCTTCCGGGCGGAGCGCCCCGGCATGGACGGCGACGCCGTCATGGCCCACCTCGGCATCGGCCCGGGCCGCGAGGTCGGTGAGGCGCTGGCGTTCCTGCTGGCCCTCAAGCGGGCCGAGGGCGACCTCGAGCGTTCCGAGCTCGAGGCCCGCCTCGACGCCTGGTGGGCCGAACGGGCCTGAGCCCGCAGCCCCGACAGCCGGGGACTACTCGGTGAGGATCCGGCCCATGAGCCAGGGCCCGACCTCGGCCATGCCCGCCTCCGAGAGGTGCACCCCGTCGAAACGGGTGTGGCGTTCCCGCTCCGAGCCGTTGTCGCCGATGAACTCCCGGTAGGGGATCGTCGACACGTGGTCCAGGTCGGCGGTGGCGGCCACGACCAGCTCGTTGAGACGGTCGATCCGGTCGGGGTGGTTCTGCGGCCGGATCTCTCGCTTCAGGTGGGCGCCCTCCAGCCACACCACACGGGCGCCGGTCGCGCCCAGCACCTCGGAGGCCAGCCGGTATTCCGACGAGATGTAGTCGTCGTAGACGGGCATCCCGACGTTGACCCACTCGTCGCCCAGCGACGGCACCAGCCGGTCGGTCACGTCCCACGGGGTGATGTGCGACAGGACCACGTCGGGCTGGAACACCTCCACCGCCGTCGGCCACGACACCACCTCGGGGTCGAGCATCACGTGCGGCTCGACCGGGTCGTTCCACGCCGAGCACAGTTCACCCACCGGCCCCTCGATGCCCTCCGGGATCCGCTTCTGGCCGTACCGGCCCACCACGCAGCCCAGGTGCGCCTCGTTCAGCACCACGGCCTCACCGGGGTTCTCGAGCACCCAGGTGCACAGCGCCTCGCCGATCTGGAGCGCCACGGAGTCGCCGACCACCAGCACCCGGGTGCGGTCGTCGGTCGCCGGCGGCAGCAGGCCCTGCTCGGCGCACGGGCCCCTCGAGGAGGCGGCGGCCTCGTCGGCCGGGCGGGTGTTGACCCACAGCAGGCCCAGCAGGATCGCCGTCCAGCAGCGGCACCTTGCGGTGCATGACGGGCTGCTCGACGAGGTAGAAGCTGGCCGCCGACACGGCGAACGTGAGGAGGAGGTGCAGCCAGATGAGGTTGTTGCCCTCGACCACGTCCACACCGGGAATGAGGCGGCCCATCCGCTCGGGCGTGACCAGCAGGTAGATCGGCCAGTGGTACAGGTAGAGGCCGTAGCTGATCTTGCCGACCCAGCGGATCAACGGCGACTCGAGGAACCAGTGCAGCGGCCCCTTCGTGGCGCCGGCGCAGCCGTACCAGAACCAGCCGATGCCGACGCCCAGCAGATAGGGCCAGTGGTCGAACGGGGCGTTGCCGCGCACCATGCTCACCACCGCCCAGCCGGCGGCGAACAGGCCGGCGTACCCGGCGCCGAGCAGCACCCGGTTGGGCCACGGGGCGTCCGGCGCCGACAGCGACGCCGGCAGGCGCGTGTGCCAGGCCGGCTCGGCCGGCTGGGCCACCCCGTAGACCATCACGCACGAGATGCCGGCCACCATGAGGAAGCCGCCGTGCTCGAACATCCAGGCCGAGCGCTCCGAGATCTCGAAGATGGCCCAGGCGAAGAACAGCGTGGCGGCGTAGGCGCCGGCCACCCACCACAGCTGCGCCCGCCGGGTGCGGACCGGGCCGCGCTGGCGCACGATGACCGCCAGGATGATGCCGGCGAACAGCGAGTGCGCCCGGGTGTCGGTGCCGTAGTAGACGCGTGACGGGTCGCCGCCGCCCGGGTAGAGGTGGCCCATCCACCAGGTCGAGGCGATCGTGCCGACCACCATCGTCCAGAGCAGCACCCGGTAGGCGTGCTTCTTGCACAGGTACAGGACGGTGATCAGGTACAGCGGCGCGAAGACGTAGAACTGCTCCTCGATCGAGAACGACCACACGTGGCGCAGCGGCGAGTGCTGGAAGTCCTCGAAGTAGGAGACGTCGCTGAAGATCTCGAACCAGTTGGCGCAGTAGGCCAGCGCCGAGACGATCGCCCCGGTCCAGCGGGGGAACTGGTCGGCGGGAACGAACAGCACCAGGTAGAGCGTCAGCGCCAACAGGGCCACGAACAGGGCGGGCAGCAGGCGGCGGGCCCGTCGGCCGGCGTAGGCCTTCAGGTCGATGCGGCCGGTCTTCTCGAACTCGTTCAGGGCGATCGAGATGATGAGGAAGCTCGACAGCGTGAAGAACAGGTCGATGCCGAGGATGCCGCCAGACACCGTGTCGGTGGCGGCGTGGTACAGCAGCGGGCCGATGACCACCCAGATCCCGCGGATGCCGTCGATCCCCGGGATGTAGGTGAAGGCGGGGCGCCCCTGCTCGGCCATGGCGTCGGACGCTATCCCTGCTCGCCCGGTTCACAGGGGACGAGGATCTGGTGGCGTTCGGCGGCCCAGGCCGGGCAGAAACGCTCTGCGACGACCCGCGCCGGCTCGGGCGAGCCCGGCTCCACCGAGGCGTTCGGCTCCGACCAGCCGTCGAAGCGGTCGGTGAGCACCAGCAGGTCGGCGTCGTGCAGTTCGTCGGCCAACGGGCCGCCGTCCCGGTTGGCGAGGCCGGGGTTCATCTCGAGGTGTCGGCTGGCCGGCACCAGGTCGGGCAGCAGGAAGTAGAGGAACGTCTCCGAATAGTTGGTCCGGGTGAGGTCCAGGGGGCCGACGAACACGGTGTCGCCGGGGTCGGTGTGCTCGTCGACGGCGGCGAGGACGTCCTCGAGGTCGGCGGCGAAGTCGGCGTCGCCCACCGGCAGGGTGCGTCCCGCATGGGTGACCGACGGGGTCGACCAGGTGGCGGCCCGGGCGCCGAAGGCGTCGACGGTGAAGCGCCCCAGGTGGTGCGGGGCCACGGCGAACAGCAACCCGACGACGGCAACCAGTGCCAGCGGGGCGGCCAGGTGCCGGCGGGCCAACGGGAGGCGGCGCCCGAGGGCCACGGCCACGGCAATCGTCGCCACGGCGAACACGTAGCAGCCGACGAACTTGAGGTGGTTGGGACTGGGGCGCTGGAGCACCATCGGCACGATCGCCACGCCGACCAGCGCCAGGGCGGTGAACCGCCGTCGGTGCGGGAGGCGCCACAGGCGGGGGAGCACCAGCAGCAGAACGGCGGTGGCCAAGAGCAGCCAGAACACGGCGGTCACCTGCGCCGGGCGGGAAAGCCCCGGCCAGGGATCGGGGCCGCGGAGCAGGTCATCGACCCGGGCGAACATGTCGCCGCTCTCCGAGGGGTCGGGCGGGAGGGGCAGCCGGCGGCCGGCCCGCAGGCGGAAGACCGGGTCGACGACCATCCCCTCGATGGCCGCCACGGGGCCGACGAGGACGAGGTGCAGCAGGAACGGCGACAGTCCGGCCACCAGTCCCGTCGCCAGCCTGCGGCGCCGGGCACGGGTGGTGCGCCACGCCTCGGTGCCGAGCACCAGCAGCACGGCAGGCCCGAGCACCACCTGGTGGAACACCGCCAGGCCCAGCAGGCCGGCGCCCACGGCCGTCGAACGGCGGGCGCCCCCGTCGAGCACCATCGAGGTGCCGGCGCACAGCAGCGCCCGGTAGGCCAGGCCGACCAGGCGCTCGAGCAGCACGGACGGGCCGAAGAGCCAGAAGGCGGTACCGACGGCCCAGACGTTGCCCGGTGCGTAGAGGTACTCCACGTCGCCGTGGGGAAAGGTGCCGTCGAACAGCAGGTCGGCGACCACGAGGACGTTGCCCTCCTCCATGGCGGTGGCGCCCATGGCCAGCATCCCGGGGAGGGGGACGAGCACGGCGGCGGCGACCACCAGGAGGGGCAGCAGGGTGGGCAGCAGGCCCGGGAGTCTCGCCCTCACGGGAGCCGAGTCTAGGGAGGTGCCGGGACGGGTCCCGGGCAGGCCCGTGCGGCTGGGCTACTCGAGCTTGAGGGGCTCGGTCTCGACCAGGTCGGCGACCAGCGACGCCACCGCCGAGCGCTCCGAACGTGTGAGGGTGACGTGGGCGAACAGGGGGTGCCCGACCAGGTCGTTGACGACGGTCAGCACGCCGTCGTGGCGGCCCACCCGCAGGTTGTCGCGCTGGGCCACGTCGTGGGTGAGGACCACCCGGCTCTCGGCGCCGATACGGGAGAGGGCGGTGAGCAGCACCGTGCGCTCCAGGTTCTGCGCCTCGTCGATGATCACCCAGGTGTCGGTGAGGGTGCGGCCCCGGATGTGGGTGAGCGGCAGTACCTCGAGCAGGCCCTCCTCGAGCAGCTCCTCGATGACGTGCCGTTCGGTGACCGCCTCGAGGGCGTCGACCACGGCGGCCGCCCACGGCGACATCTTCTCCTGTTCGCTGCCCGGCAGGTAGCCGAGGTCCTGGCCGCCGACGGCGTAGAGCGGCCGGAACACCACGACCCGGCGGTGGCGGCGCTGCTCGAGCACCGAGTCGAGTCCGGCGGCGATCGCCATCACGCTCTTGCCGGTGCCGGCGGCGCCGCCGAGGCTGACGATCCCGATGGACGGGTCCGCCATGAGGTCGAGCGCCACCTTCTGTTCGGCGTTGCGACCCCGTACCCCGAACAGCTCGAGGTCGGCGTCGACCCGGTGGACCCGCTTGTCGGGGTGGACGCGGGCCAGCACCGACTGGGAGCCGTTGGTGAGCGCCAGGCCCGTGTGGCACGGCAGGTCGCGGGCCTCGTCGAGGTCGGCGACGCCGCTGCTGTAGAGCTCGTCGATGGTTGCCGAGTCGGCGGTGAGCTCGTCGAAGCCCGGCCAGTGGTCGCCCTGGTCGCCGACCGGGGCGTAGTCGTCGGCGGTGAGCCCCGCCATCGAGGCCCGCAGCCGCAGCGGCAGGTCCTTCGAGACGAGGGTGACCCGGCGTCCCTCGGCAGCGAACGTGGCCGCCACGGCGAGGATCCGGTGGTCGTTGCTGGTGCCGTGCAGCGACTCGGGCAGGTGGCCGGGGTCGAGGTGGTTGAGTTCGACGCGCAGCGTGCCGCCGTCGTCGTTGACCGGCATCGGCTCGTGGAGGATGCCGTGGTGGACCCGGAACTCCTCGAGGGACCGCAGTGCCGTGCGGGCCGACCAGCCCAGTTCGGCGTGGTGGCGCTTGGCCTCCAACTCGTCGAGGACGACGACCGGGAGGACGACGTCGGCGGTGCCGAACCTGCGGAAGGCCAGCGGGTCGGCCAGCAGCACCGACGTGTCGAGGACGTGTACCGGGCGTGCGTGGCCGCCTGCCACCTGCCCCCGCCCGCCGGCGGTGTCTGGCATGGACTCGGGGAGAGGACCGACGGCCGCGATCGCGACAACGTACGTCGTGTCCGCGCGCGGGCGGGGGATGCCCGGACCCCGGCCTCGAATCCCGGCCTGCTCTGGTCAACGTCCGTCTCCGGGGGCTACGGTCACGCGCCCACGACGGACGAGGCCGGTGGTTCCCGGGGGGCTTGGTTGCAGGCGATCCCGCCATCGGCGAGGGAGGTGCCGCGATGCAGGCGTTCACGCCTGACCGCATCCGGAACGTCGCGCTGGTGGGTCCGCCCGGCTCGGGCAAGACCTCGCTGGCGGAGGCGATGCTGTACCGGGCCGGGGCCGTGCCACGGGTCGGCCGCGTCGAGGACGGGACCACCGTCTGCGACCACGAGCCCGAGGAGAAGTCCTCCGGCCACTCCCTGACGACGGCGCTGGCCGTGCTCGAGTGGCAGGGCCACAAGATCAACCTGCTCGACACCCCGGGCACCTTCGACTTCGCCGGGGAGGCCGTGGGCGCCGTGTCCGCCGCCGACCTGGTGGTCTTCGTGGTCGACGCCTCAAGCGGCCTCGACCACGCCACCGTCGTGCTGTGGCGCCAGGCCGCCGAGCGCGGCACCCCCCGCCTCGTGTTCGTCAACAAGCTGGACCGCGAGCACACCAGCTTCGAGTCGGTGCTGGGCGAACTCCAGGACGCCTTCGGCTCCGGCGTTGCGCCGCTCGAGATCCCGATCGGCGAGGCCGAGTCGTTCCATGGCATCGCCGACCTGCTCACCGACACCGCCTGGCTCTACGACAGCGGCCACGCCGAGTCGGGCGAGATTCCCGAGGAGATGGAGGCCCGCGAGGCCCAGATCCACGAGTCCCTCGTGGAGAACATCGTCGTCGCCGACGACGACCTGCTCGAGCGCTACCTCGGCGGGGACGTCCCCGCCGTGGAGGAGCTCGAACTGGTGCTCGGCAAGGGCGTCGCCGCCAGCAGCGTCTTTCCGGTGGTGTGCGGGTCGGCGACGATCCCGATCGCCGTCGACCGGCTCTGCAACTACATCGTCGAGGTCGGGCCCTCGCCGCTGGACCGGCCGGCCGTCCCCGTCGAGGTCGGTGGCACGCTCGTCGAGGTGGCGCCCGATCCGTCGGCCGATGCGCTCGTACAGGTCTTCAAGACCTCGGTCGACCCGTACCTCGGCCACATGTCCTACTTCAAGGTCCTGACCGGCACCGTCGCCAAGGACGCCAGCCTCACCAACTCGCGTACCGGCGACGGCGAGCGGTTCCGCGGCGTGATGGCGCTCCAGGGCGGCGAGTCGGTCGACGCCACCGAGTTCCGGGCCGGCGACATCGGCGTCGTCACGAAGCTGGGCGGCACCCGGACCGGCGACACGCTCTCCGCTGCGGGCAACGCCGTGGCGCCCCCCATCGAGTTCCCGCCGGCGGTGCTGTCGTGGGCGATCCGACCCCAGAGCCGCAACGACGAGGAGAAGATGGCCGACGCCCTGCATCGCGTCCTCGACGAGGACCCGGTGCTGGTCATGCGACGTGACGACGAGACGCGCCAGACGCTGCTGTCGGGGCTGGGCGAGACCCACCTGCGGTCGGTGCTGTCGCGGATGGAGCGCAAGTTCGGCGTCCATGTGGACGTCGAGGACGTGCGGGTCCCGTACCGGGAGACGATCCTCGGCACGGCCTCTGCGGAGGGCAAGTACAAGAAGCAGTCGGGCGGCCACGGCCAGTTCGGCGTGGCGTCGGTGCGGCTCGAGCCGCTCGAGAGCGGCGCCGGCTTCGAGTTCCTCGACGAGGTCACCGGCGGCGTCATCCCCCGCCAGTACATCCCGGCGGTGGAGGCCGGCATCGTCGAGGCCATGTCCCAGGGCGGATCCCTGGGCTACCCGGTGGTCGACGTGCGTGCGGCCGTGTACGACGGCAAACACCACTCGGTCGACTCGTCCGAGATGAGCTTCAAGATGGCCGGGAAGCTGGCGTTCCAGGAGGCGCTGGACCGGGCCCAGCCGGTGGTGCTCGAGCCGGTGGCGTCGGTCGAGGTCACGGTGCCCGGCGAGTGCCTCGGCGACGTCATGGGCGACCTGTCGTCACGTCGGGCGACGGTCCGGGGTTCGGAGATCGACCGGTGGGGCGACCAGGTCGTGAGCGCCCGGGTGCCCGAGGCCGAGATGGTGCGCTACGCCATAGACCTGCGGTCGTTGACCGGGGGCCGGGGCCGGTTCACGGCCGTCCACGACCACTACTCCCAGGTGCCCCACGGGTTCGCCGTCCCCGAGCCGCCCGAGCGCTGAGGCACGACGGGCGCCTCGGTCGCCCCCGCGCCTAGGCGTCGGCGGGGATGGGGACCGTCTCGGTGTGGGTGCCGGAGCGCAGGACCGTGCCGGCCAGGGCGTCGGTGGGCGCACCGTCGACCACGGCCAGGGCGCCGTTGACGTAGACGCGCTCGATGCCGACCGGGGCCGCCATGAGGCGGGGGCTGTCGCCGGGCAGATCGTGCTCGAGGTGGAGTTCGCCGGCGCCGACGGAGGCGGGATCGAGGACGACCAGGTCGGCGTGCCAGCCCTCGGCGACGCGTCCGCGCTCCTTCATGCCGAAGAAGCGTGCGGGAACGTCGGTCATGTGGGCGATGGCCGACTCGAGGGTGGCCAGCTGCTGGCCCCGCAGGCAGTCGGCCAGCCACTCGGTGGTGTAGGAGGCGCCGGCCATGCGGTCGAGGTGGGCGCCGGCGTCCGAGCCGCCGATCATGACGTGGTCGTGGTCCCAGGCGGCCTGGCGCATCAGCCAGCTGGCCGGGTCGTCGTCGGTGGGGCCGGGCCACAGCACGGTGCGCAGGTCGTCGGCCAACACGATGTCGAGGAGGGCGTAGAAGTCGCGGACGCCGCGCTCGCGGGCGATGTCGCCGACCAGGCGGCCCCTGAGGCCCTCGTTCTCGGCGGAGTAGGTGTCGCCGATGCGGTAGCGGCCCCAGCCGGTGAGCCGGGAGAACACGCCGGCATCGGGTGAGGCGGCCCGCTCCTCGAGGTGGCGGCGGGTGTCCGGGTCGGCGAAGGCGGCGACCTTCTCGTCGTGGGGGAGGTTCATGACCTCGCCCCAGTCGGGCAGCGAGTAGAGGGCGCAGAAGGTGTGGAAGTGCATGTTCATGCCGACGAGGATCGGCATGGTGAGGGCCATGACCTTGCCGCCCTGCTCGGCGACCTGGTCGCAGGCGGCCAGTTGCTCGCGGTAGTCCTCGGGGCGGGCGGAGTCGATGGTGAGGACGTTCCAGTTGAGGGGTCGGCGTCCGGCCAGCGACATGCGGGCCATGAGGTCGACCTCGTCCTCCCGGAAGCCGTTCATGCAGCCGTCGGCGACCCATTCGAGGGTGGTGCCGGGGTGGTCGGCGACGACCGACGACAGGGCGACGACCTCGTCGGCGGCGGCCGCCCGGGACGGGACGGGCACGCCGTCGCCGTCGCTGTGCGTGAACGAGCGGCTGGTCGAGAAGCCCAGGCCGCCGGCCTCGAGGCCCTCGGCAAGCAGGCGCTGCATCTCGGCGACCTCGTCGGGTGTGGCCTCGCGGGTGGTGGCGTCGTCCTTCAGGACGGCGCGCCGCAGGGCGCAGTGGCCGACCATGGCGGCGACGTTGACGCCGACGTTGCCGTCGAGGCGGGCCAGGTAGTCGGCGGTGGTGCGCCAGTCCCAGTCGACGCCGATCTCGAGGGCGGCGGGCGACATGCCCTCGACCTTGACCATCATGGCGGCGAGGTAGGCGGCGTCGGACTCGTCGCTGATGGGGGCGAGGGTGAAGCCGCAGTTGCCCATCACGATGCTGGTGATGCCGTGGAGGCTGGACGGGGTGGCGTGGGGGTCCCAGAACAGCTGGGCGTCGTAGTGGGTGTGGGGGTCGACGAAGCCGGGGCAGACCACCTTGCCGGTGGCGTCGACGGTCTCGGTGGCGTCGGCGCCCGACAGGTCGCCGATGGCGGTGATGCGGCCCTCGGCGACGCCGACGTCGGCGCGCACCCCGGGGGTGCCCGTGCCGTCGACCACCGTGCCGCCCGTGATGAGCAGGTCGTACATGGCGGCGAGGCTACTCGCCGGCCCCCGCCGTTTCCTGACGGAGCGTCAGGTTTTCGCGGGGCGTGCCGGCCTGCCCGGAGGTGGGTGGGACGGGGCTAGCGTGCGGGCCGACAACCGACCGGGGAGCTCGGGCCTCATGCCGGGCTGAGAGGACAGTGGTGGCCGCACCGGCCGGGGCGCTGTCGACCCGAACCGACCTGAACCGGGTAATGCCGGCGGAGGGAGCTTCGATGCGCAGGACACCGACCCGTGTGGTCCTCCTGGTGGCGTTGGTGGCGGTCACCGCGGCCTGCGGCGGCGACGAGAACGCCGGTGGCGGCGTCTCGGGGCCGCCCACGACCGAGGCCATCGCCGGCCAGACCATCACGCTGCTCACCCACGAGTCCTTCTGGGTCTCCGAGGGCATCCTCGAGGCGTTCACCGCCGAGACCGGCGTCGAGGTCGTCGTCCAGCACGCCGGCGACACCGGCGAGATGGTGGCCGCCTCGATCCTCACCGTCGGCAACCCCCTCGGCGACGTCATGTACGGCATCGACAACACGTTCCTCCAGCGGGCCCTCGACGCCGACCTGTTCGAGGCCTACGAGTCGCCGGCCCTGGCGAACGTGCCGACCGAGTTCCAGCTCGACAACCGGCACCGTGTCACCCCGATCGACTTCGGCGACGTGTGCGCCAACTACTGGACCGACGCCTTCGACGGGAACCTGCCAGCCCCCACCGAGCTGTCGGACCTGGCGGACCCGGCCTACCGGGGCATGCTCGTGGTCCAGAACCCCGAGACCTCCTCTCCCGGCCTGGCCTTCCTCCTCGCCACCATCTCCCGGTTCGGCGACGGCTGGCCCGAGTTCTGGGAGGCCCTGCGCAAGAACGACGTCACGGTGACGGCCGGCTGGGAGGACGCCTACTACGGCGAGTTCATCTCCGGCGGCGGCACGCGTCCCATCGTCATCTCGTACGCCTCCAGCCCGCCGGCCGAGGTGATCTACGCCGACCCGCCGACCGACACCGCCCCCACCGGCGTCATCACCGACACCTGCTTCCGGCAGGTCGAGTTCGCCGGGATCCTGGCCGGCACGACGCACCGGGCCGCCGCCGAGGCGCTCGTCGACTTCCTGCTCTCGGACACGTTCCAGGAGGACATTCCCCTGAGCATGTTCGTGTTCCCGGTCTCCTCGACGGCCGACCTGCCGCAGGAGTTCGTCGACCACGTCGTCCTCCCGGAAGACCCACACATGCTCACCGTCGGCCACATCGGGGAGCACCGCAACGACTGGACCGAGCAGTGGACCCAGGTCGTCCTGCGGTAGCCACGGGGACGCGTCGGAGCTTCTGATGGGTCTGCGCCGCCTCGGCTGGGCAGTGGCCGTCGCCGTCCCGGCGGCGTTCCTGGGCCTCTTCTTCCTCTACCCGGTCGCCTCGATCGTCGGTCGAGGGCTCACCGGCGAGGGCCTCGACCGCCTCCTCGGACTGCCCGGGTCGTCGTCGTTTCGAAGCGTGGCCTGGTTCACGCTGTGGCAGGCGGCCGTGTCGACGGCGCTGACGGTGCTGCTGGCACTGCCCGGGGCGCACCTGCTGGCCCGCTTCCGCTTCCG
>LUME01000084.1_pt1 | contig 14579 bp, 16 predicted proteins | sample 729951 | NCBI WGS metagenome assembly LUME01 (sample SAMN03860271, study PRJNA289734) | marine metagenome | biome: seawater column; feature: ocean; material: water; isolation source: Red Sea water column Station 34 - depth 200m | place: Saudi Arabia: Red Sea | collected 2011-10-15 | depth 200 m | reverse complement strand
GGTAGCAGCAACCAAAGTAGCAGGGTGTAGAGATTTCTAGCCAATGGGTTTAGTTGTTCTTGAGCAGTTCACGATTTAACTTCGAGCCAGTCTCTGGGTCGAAGGAATTGAAGGTAAAGCGCTTCTTCAGAAGAACCCGGGGTCGGTTGCCAGTTGTATCGCCACGACACTTCGGGTGGCAGCGACATCAAAATTGATTCCGTACGACCCCCACTTTGTAGACCGAATAATGTGCCGCGATCATAAACTAGATTGAATTCTACGTATCGGCCTCGTCGATAGCGCTGAAACTCGAGTTCATTCGCGCCGTAGGGAGTTGCACACCGCCGCTCTACAATTGGGAGATAAGCGGGCAGAAAATGTTCGCCGATACTACGGGTCACTCCAAAGGAATTTTCAAAGCCACCTTCATTGAAGTCGTCAAAAAACAATCCACCAATGCCGCGCTGTTCGCCGCGGTGTTTCAGAACAAAATATTCGTCACACCATTTTTTCATGCGAGGATAAAGGTCCTCACCAAAAGGCCTTAAGGCCTCCCATGCAGTGCGATGCCAGTGAACAGCATCTTCCTCAAACCCGTAGTAAGGGGTAAGGTCGAAACCCCCACCAAACCACCAGACCCCATCTTCCTCACCGGTTGATGTTGTGAAAAAACGAACATTCATATGGGCTGTTGGTACGTAGGGATTTAGTGGATGAATCACCAGGGAGACACCCATGGCTTCATATTTACAACCAGCCAGGGTGGGTCTATGGACTGTTGCAGCGGTTGGCAGTCGGTCTCCCGTGAAATGGGAGAAGTTAACGCCTGCTTGTTCAAAAAGCGCGCCTTGGCACAGAATTCGAGTTCGCCCACCACCTCCATTGTGGTGTGTCCAGGTATCTTCCGTGAATAACGTTTTGCCGTCGGTGCGTTCTAGTGCCGAGCAAATCTGATCCTGTAGATTTCTGAAAAATTCTCGAACTTCCTCTACAGTAGAAATAGTCATAGTGGGTGTTTACTTCAAAGCCCTATGTTTCAGTATCCACCGCGGATAAGCTGGCCAGTACGGGCATCGCGAATCTGGCTCGGTGAATTTGCCCGTCCTACCGGGCCGTCAATGATCCAATCTATGTGATCACCAAATTCAAACTGGACTTGCCTGGCGGTACGTAGTGGAGGCTGATTCTTTCTGTTTGCACTGGTGGATACGATCGCAGACCGACTTTGTCGACACAGTAGCATTGCCAGTGGGTGGTCGGTGAGCCGTACGGCCAGACTATCGTGTTGACCACGCAGCCAACGGGGGGTAGCGGTTAAAGCCGGCAGTAACCAGGTGTGTGGTCCAGGCCAGCTGGCAAGTGGTGCCGTGAGTGAACTGCGGTCGGAACAATCAACAAGTCGTCTCAGCCGGCGAATATCGTCTGCGATCACGATCAGCCCTTTGGTCCAACTCCGGCGCTTCAGTGTCAGTATCCGCCGGACAGCAGTTTCGTTGAGCGGGTCGCACCCCAACCCAAAACAGTATTCAGTCGGGTAAGCAATTATCCCGCCTGCCGCACAAACTTCGACTGCTTTTTCAATCTTGCTCCGAGTGGGCATTTTGTTTATCCAGGCTTGTTTGCAACTCGTGATCTTTATCTCGAACGAGCTGGGCGTTTGCTTCACGCTCGGTTTTAAGTCTTTCCGCCAGTTCGGCATCACCGATTGCAAGTATTTGTGCGGACAGATAAGCTGCGTTTTTTGCCCCTGCTTTGCCGATGGCGACACAGGCGACCGGTATTCCTCCAGGCATCTGGACAGTGGACAGCAGTGCATCATGCCCGTTGAGTGGTCCAGCGTCCATGGGAATACCGATGACAGGTTTCAGTGTCAGAGAAGCAACTGATCCAGCCAGGTGAGCGGCAAGACCCGCCGCTGCAACAAATACGGTACAGCCCCTTTCCTCAGCGTCACGCACATAACGACGGGTGTCATCGGGCGTACGGTGGGCGGAAGTGATCTTTACTTCAAAAGGTATTGCTAGGGCGGTCAAGGTATCAAGGGTAGATTGTACGGTTGAGAGGTCGGAATCGGATCCCATCAAGACCGAGATAAATTTTTTGCTCACATGAATTCTCCCTACGTGTGTTCGGTTTTTTGCCGGGCTAGTGCACGGTGGCCAATATCGGCACGCCAGAAAGACCCTGGCCAGTGTATCTTTTTTATTGTGCTATAGACCGATTCTCGTGCTGATTCAATGTCAGAACCGAGCGCCGTTACGCACAGTACGCGACCACCGCTGGTGAGGACCTGCCCATCTCGATCATTGGTACCCGCATGAAAGACCTTGACTGTGTCTGCCTCTGGCCTATCGAGGCCATTGATGGGCAGACCGATGTCGTAGTGATCCGGATATCCAGCCGATGCCATCACTACGCCCAGAGAACAGCGCTTGTCCCAAGTGACGTCGATGTCTGCAATATGACCATCGAGTACCGCGTCGCAAAGTATTGCAAGATCCGAATTCAGTCGCATCAGTATCGGCTGGGTTTCAGGATCACCGAGGCGACAGTTGAATTCAAGTACCCGTGGTACGTTATCTTCGCCGATCATAAGACCAGCGTAGAGAAAACCAGTGTAAGGAATCCCTTCGCTAGCCAGGCCATTGACGGTCGGTTCTATGACCTGCTTTAGAATGCGCCGATTGAGTGACGTGTCAACGATCGGTGCCGGTGAATAAGCCCCCATTCCCCCGGTGTTGGGTCCCTGATCACCTTCATCTCGAGCCTTGTGGTCTTGGGAGGTTGCCAGGGGCAGCACTTCTTTGCCGGAGACTAGACAGATATAGCTGACTTCCTCTCCACTTAGGAATTGCTCGATGACAACCTTATTGCCAGCTGCGCCAAAGCGCTGTTCTTCTAAGATCTGCGTAATAGCTTGCTTTGCTTCCTTGAGTTCGTGAGTGATGATGACACCTTTACCGGCCGCCAAACCGTCGGCTTTGATGACGAAAGGCGGTTCATTTGACTCAAGCCAGGCGAAAGCACTTGTCGACTTGCTGAACACTTGGTGTTCAGCAGTTGGTATGTTATGGCGCTGCAGAAAATCCTTGGCAAAAGATTTAGACCCTTCTAGTTGGGCAGCTTTCCCGCTAGGCCCCAGGCAGCGCAGCCCTTTTTCGGTAAAACGATCAACGATACCTTCTACAAGTGGTCCTTCGGGACCGATGACGGTGAGATTAACTCGTTCAAGTTGGGCAAATTTACACAGCTGATCCACATCGTTAGCCGCTATGGCGATGTTCTCCACGCCGTTTTCGTGCGCCGTGCCCGCATTTCCTGGGGCAACAAATACCGTGTTTATACGGTCGGATTGGGCAAGCTTCCAGGCCAGTGCATGTTCCCTACCCCCACCGCCGACTACCAGTGCTTTTGCCATCGTGTTTAATGCCGAAAGTGACGCATGCCTGTGAATACCATCGCAAGCCCGTGTTCGTCCGCAGCTGCAATGACTTCGTCGTCGCGGACTGAGCCACCGGGTTCAATAACGGCACTGATTCCAGCTGCCGCGGCTGAGTCAATACCGTCCCTGAATGGAAAAAAAGCGTCTGATGCCATGACCGAACCCGCTGGGTTCAGATTCTCGTCTGCTGCTTTGATGCCGGCTATTCTGGCTGAATAAACACGGCTCATCTGCCCGGCACCGATTCCGATTGTTCGTTGATCAGCTGCGTAGACGATCGCGTTTGACTTTACGAATTTTGCCACTGTCCAGGCAAAACGCAGGTCGCGAAATTGTTCGGGAGTCGGTTCGCGCCGGGTCACAACCTTAAGATCGTCGACCGATACCTGTCCTTGATCTTGTTCTTGAACCAGAAGACCACCGCCAACACGTTTGAAGTGGTGCTGTTCAAAGACTCCACTTGCAATAATGTCTGTCAGCAGGACACGTATGCTCGTTTTTGCTGCGAGCACTTCAGCCGCCTGTTTGCTTTGAGTGGGCGCGATGATGACTTCCACGAATTGTCGATCGAGAATTTTCTGGGCGGTATAGGCATCCAGCTCTCGGTTGAACGCAATAATGCCGCCAAAAGCAGACGTGGGGTCAGTCGCATAAGCCATCTGATAAGCATCGAGTAAGGTGTCGGCGCAGGCCACACCACAGGGGTTGGCATGTTTGACGATAACGCAGCTAGGGACATCAAAAGCCGCCACACATTCAAGTGCTGCGTCGGCATCCGCAACATTATTGAAAGACAGTGGTTTACCCTGGGTCTGATGGGCTGTTGCTAAAGTGCCTGGAGCGGGCGATGCTTCCCGATAAAAGGCCGCAATTTGGTGGGGATTTTCACCGTAGCGTAGGTCGCTGGCTTTCAGGAACTGTAGGTTTAGTGTTCGTGGTAATCCTTTTTTTTCACTGCTGTCCGTCAGGTAATTGGATATCAATCCATCGTAACGGGCGGTGTGGCTGAAAGCGTCTGCTGCCAAGCGTTTACGGGTTGCCGTTGAGACGCCACCGTTGGTACGGAGCTCTACGAGAATGCGGTCGTAGTCGTTGCTGTCGACGATAACCGTAACATCTGTATGATTCTTGGCCGCAGCGCGTAGCAGCGCTGGCCCACCAATGTCGATATTTTCAATTGCCTGTTCGGTGGAACAGTCCGGTTGCGATATTGTTTGTTCAAACGGATAGAGGTTAACAGCCACAAGGTCTATGGGCAGTATTCCTGCTTTTGCCATGTTGCCTTCGTCAGTACCGCGTCGAGCCAGAATGCCGCCGTGTATTTTCGGATGCAGAGTCTTTACCCGCCCTGCCATCATTTCGGGAAAACCTGTGTGATCAGAAACTTCGACAACGTCGATATTGTGTTCCTGTAGTAATCGGGCTGTGCCACCGGTTGAGAGGATGTCAACTTGGAGCTCCCGAAGCGTACGCGCAAAGGCTACAACACCCGTTTTATCCGAGACGCTTATGAGCGCACGTTTTACGGGCGCAAAGCGTTCCGTTGCCATAGTGTATTTTCCGAGGTCAAAGTTGCGGCAGTAATAATCCAGCACAGCAGCACAGCACTGTTCATCTAATCAGTTGGTAAAGCTTAAGTTTCTTACGTAAGGTGTTGCGGTTGATGCCCAGAACCTCAGCGGCGCGAGACTGATTTCCGTTGGTTTGCTGCATCACGACTTCAAGCAGAGGGCGCTCGACTTCACGTAGAACCATATCGTAAACCGAAGCTGGCTGCGCACCATTTAACTCCCTGAAATAACGTTCTATAGACTGCCTAACGTGGTGGTTAAGTGGTTTGCCTTCAGAAGTATCTACATGCTCAGTAATTCCTACCCCTCCGGGCCAATCAAATGGCGTCTGACAAACTCGATCTGTTCATCAGGTTTGTCGATCAGATTAAAGCGTCTGCGAAACACTTGAACGTTTCCTATTGCCGCGGTGTACCAGGACACATGTTTTCGTGCGATCCGGACACCGTTGACGTTTCCGTAGAGCAAGTACAACTCTCTCAGGTGTGTCAGAAGGGTATCACGTTTGCTGATTGGATGCGGGTCTCCCAGATCAATTCCACAGTTTAAATAGTTGGCTATGCGACCGAACAACCAGGGCTGCCCCTGTGCTGCTCTGCCAATCATGATTCCATCAGCTTGGGTATATTCCAGCACCCGCTTCGCTTTTTGTGGTGAATCAATGTCACCGTTGGCAATGACGGGGATCCCTACTTCCTTTTTTATTTGCTTGATGGTCTGATATTCGACTGGACCATGAAATCTGCATTGCCGGGTACGACCGTGTACTGACAGCGCGCTTACGCCCGCCGATTCTGCGATCTTTGCGATTCGAACCCCATTGCGTTGGTCTGGGGCCCAACCCGTTCGAATCTTTAGCGTGACTGGCACATCAACTGCTGAAACTACAGCGTCCAGGATCTGGCCCACCAGTATTTCATGCCGTAACAGGGCGGAGCCGACCCTGCGATTGCACACTTTTTTGGATGGGCAGCCCATATTGATATCGATGATATTGGCGCCACGATCTGCATTGAACTTCGCAGCTTCAGCCATCTGTAACGGGTCCGCACCGAGCAGCTGAATACTGATGGGGCCTGTTTCACCGCTGTGATCAGTTCGTCGCAAACTCTCGGACGAGTGACGAAGTGCAGGGTTTGCACTAATCATTTCACTCACAGCCAGTGCAGCACCATGGATGCGGGCGAGTCGACGGTACGGTCGGTCACTCACGCCAGCCATGGGTGCAGCCAATACGTTGCCCTGTAGCTTGATCCGGCCGAGTTGGATACTGGAATCCGTCATCGATGTCTTGCTGAAAATGGGCTTAACTACTGACTATCCTAGCCTCGAAACCTACTGCATTATCTTCGGGCTGGGCCAGGTTTACGACCACGATCACATCAGCTCCGGGCGGCACTTTCTTGTCGAGGTCGTCTATTGCGAGAAACGATTTGGGTGAATAGGTACGACGGCCGACAATACGGCCATTTCGGTCACTCAAGGCGAGTTCAATCGCGGGGTAGGTACGATGTTGTGTGCTGCGGTTAAGCAGGCGAACTTTAACGATCACAACACCGGGTATATCCGGATGCAGATCAACCTTGGTCTCGATCACGCGGAATACAGGGCCCGACAGCGTTAGCGGTATGCTGCAACCGATGTTTTTGCAGACTTGAACCAAGTAGGGTCGGGCAGCTGGTATAGCTGCGAGTTGGTCGAATAACACGTAGCGAGCCTGTAGAAACAATGCCAAAACAGCAACCACCGATGCACCCAACCAGATCAGATTTCTGGATGTTGTTGGGGCTTGATATGGAGTCTGCGAACGACCATGGCTGAGAGCGGCTGTGACAGTTGATGCCCTGTCGCCGTCGCGGGCACTATCACTTAGACCGAGCCTGGGTTCAGTTCGATAGGCTGTTGAATGGGAATCGGATACCTTCTGATTTCCAGTTGGGCCGAAACCTCGCTCACCGCGAAGTACCTTTTTTATCTCATCCAGACTTTCTGTTTCAGTTGCCGGCAGTTGCAGTTCTTCGAGGTGTTCTGTCTCCAGATCGAATAGCCGCGGTCGCGGGCCGACTTTGGATCGGTCAAATTCAGGACTTCGGTCCGCTGATGCACCGGCAGTTGATCGATGCTGTAACGACCGGGCTTGTGTCGGGGTTGGAATCTGTTCTACCAGGTTCCATGCTGCGTTGAATACCGTATCGCACTCGCCGCATTGAACAAGACCTGCCCCAGCTGCCAGGGTATCCGCTGTTACTGATAGGATGCTCTCGCATCCGTTACAGCGAGTTTCAAGCAAAGTCTGTTCGTCATACGTCATTCTTGATGGGCCTTCATGTTGTGCGCGTACCGATAAGCAAAATCCATTCGTCCGCCGGTACGGTTTTAAAAGTATAGCCCGGACCGAATGCGGTACATACAGTTTCAGCCTGAGCGCCCAGTACGCCGCTGAGTAACACCATCCCATCTGCTGCGAGCAGTGAATTCAGCCGTGGTGCTAGTTCGATCAGCGTGTGAGCCAGGATGTTGGCGATGACGATGTCAAAGATCATTGGGCTCACAATTTGTTCGGGTGTCTCGACTGTCAGCTGGTCACCGATCCCGTTGTTCTGGCCATTCTCCCGAGTGGTGCTCAAGGCCTTGGGGTCGATGTCTGTGGCTGTCGCTCGCAAAGCACCCAACTTCAGGGCCGCTACTGCCAGTATTCCCGATCCGCAGCCCCAGTCAAGTAGCGTGCGTTGGGTGAGATCAATTTTGGTTAATTGCCTGAGACAAAGCGCAGTGGTTGGATGTGTACCAGTCCCAAACGCCAGACCGGGGTCAATTATGATGTTGACAGCGTTGGGGACCGGCGGTCGACACCAGCTTGGACAGATCCATAGAGCACCTTCGACATTGAATGGTTTGAATTGATCGCGACCAATCTGCTCCCAGTTACGGTCCGCTAAGATTTGACAACTGATCCCTGTGTGTCCGCCACTGGCGTCATGAAGGTAATTACAGATAGTCTTTTGGTCGGCCTCTGGCGGGAAAAGACCGCTGACTTTTTCTGTTGACCAGCCCTGAAAATCGGATGATGCAGTGTCGAAACGCGAGCTGCCACCGGCATGCTGCCGTGACACTGCCACAGCACCGAGGCCGTCCATTGCTTCGGTGATCCGCTGAACAGCGGATTGTTCAACGGTAATACTGATTTGCAGCCAATAATCCACAGGAGACAGAATGCCAACGGGGTCTGTTATACGACCACCCGGGTCAGTTTCGCCGGTTCCTTTCTAGGTAGTGGATATCCATCGGTTGCCGTACAAAGGCCGAGTCAGTTACCAGGCGTTGTTGAAGTGGAATATTGGTCTTGATGCCGTCGATCACCATTTCCTCAAGAGCACCGCTCATTCTGGTTAATGCCTGTGTACGGTTCTCGCCGTGTGTAATGACTTTGGCGATCATGGAATCATAGTAAGGTGGCACGGTGTAGTTGTTATAAATATGAGAGTCCACCCGGATACCCGGTCCGCCTGGTTGATGGTACTGGGTGATTGTACCTGGTGATGGCAGAAACGTATCCGGGTCTTCAGCATTGATGCGGCACTCTACAGCGTGTCCCTTAAAAATAATGTCCGCCTGAGTATGTTCAAGTGGCTGACTTGCCGCCACCTGCATCTGTTCTCTGACAATATCAATCCCGGTAATCGCTTCGGTTACCGGATGTTCGACCTGGATACGTGTATTCATCTCGATGAAAAAGAACTCACCGTTGTCATAAAGAAATTCAAGGGTACCGACACCTCGATAGTTCAGGACATGGCAGGCATCTATGCAGCATTGAGTCATCTTTGCCCGCAACTTCGGATCAATGCCTGGGGCAGGTGCTTCTTCTAAGATCTTTTGGTGCCTGCGCTGCATTGAGCAATCCCGATCTCCAAGATGGATCACATGTCCGTGTGTGTCCGCAAGTACCTGGAACTCAATATGACGAGGACGCTCCAGAAAACGCTCTAGGTAAACTGCGTCATCTCCGAAGGAGGCTTGTGCTTCGTTACGGGTCAGCTGCCAGGCATTGAGTAGCGCGGCTTCTGTGTGGGCAACCCGCATGCCCTTGCCACCGCCGCCTGAAGCAGCTTTGATAATGATGGGGTAACCAATCTCCGCAGCTATTTTCGCGACTGCCACATTGTCATTCGGCAATGGGCCGTTCGAACCCGGCACGCAGGGCACACCGGCCTTTTGCATCTGCTCAATGGCTGCAATTTTGTTCCCCATCACGCGGATTGTTTCTGCGGATGGACCCACAAAGATAAATCCGCTCTGTTCGACCCGTTCGGCGAAATCAGCGTTTTCTGCAAGAAATCCATAACCTGGATGGATTGCAACAGCGTCTGTCACTTCAGCTGCAGCGATCACAGCCGGAATATTCAGGTAACTGTCTATGCTTGCCGCCGGACCAATACACACGGATTCATCAGCCAAGCGTACGTATTTTGTATCCCGATCCGCTTCGGAATACAGTGCAACAGTGCGAACTCCGAGCTCACGACAGGTTCTGAGAATACGCAGCGCAATCTCACCGCGATTGGCGATCACCAATTTATCGATCATCAGACGTCGGTCAGGGAGACAAAGGATCAATCAGGAAAAGAGGCTCACCAAATTCAACCGGGTCGCCGCTGTGCTTGAAAATCTTGCAGACGATGCCAGCGCTCTCGGTATCGACCGGATTAAAAATTTTCATCGCCTCAATGACACATAACGTATCCCCCACGTTCACCTCGGTTCCCAGTTCGACATAGGATGGGGTGTCAGGATTTGGTGAGGCGTAATAGGTACCTACCATGGGTGAAACCACGGGCACTTTATCGGTTGGTAAGCTCTCGCTGCCCGCGTGGTTATCCGAGGAGGGTTCAGCAACCGTGTTTGGTGGCGTGGGTGGCATGGCCTGAGCCGGCACCGAATACACTTGGGTGCCGCTATTGCTGCGACTCAGACGAATCGATTCCTCCCCCTCACTGATTTCAATTTCAGTCAATTCAGACTCTTCAAGCAGCTCGATGAGTTTTTTGACTTTGCGGATATCCATCAGTTGTTGGCCGGTGTTCAGTGCCCGGATTCAAGGTGTGCAATTGCAGCCTCAAGCGCCAACTCGTAACTCATGGCACCGAAACCGGCAATAACCCCTAGCGCGAGATCAGAAAAGTAAGAATGGCGGCGGAAACTCTCTCGGGCGTGGACGTTCGACAGATGGACTTCGATGAACGGAATCGCCACCCCTGCGAGTGCGTCGCGTAAAGCCACACTGGTATGTGTAAAGCCCGCGGGGTTGATCACGATGAATTCGGTGCCATCTGTCGCTGCCGCATGAACTCGTTCGATTAGGGCATTTTCAGCGTTTGACTGGAAGCTCGCCAGCTGAAAACCTTTGCCGGCAGCGGTTTGAGATGCCAGCCGGTTGATATCAGCCAACGTCTGGTGACCATAATGTGAAGGCTCACGAGTGCCCAGTAAGTTCAAGTTTGGGCCGTGCAGTAGCAGGATGTGTCTCACGGAAGGAAGACCCTAAGCATTGACGAAGTGTCCATTGTGCACAAAGCTTTCTAGCCTGTCTAGTTCGGGGATAATGGGGAAAGATAAGTACAAATATCAGCAATTTCGACGAAATTCGGCGATCACCTAGAGAAGACGTGTTAACCAGTCCGAGAGCTCAGCTGCTTGCAGTTCACCCGTTTTCCGGTAGCGCAGCACACCGGTCCGGTCAAACACCAAAGTAAATGGCAGTTGTCCAGCACTGCCGTAGCGCTGCATGAGTTCGGGACCTTCGGTGAGGCCGATCAATGAGACATAGTTCAGGCCCACTTCATCCTCGAATCGGCGAACGGACTCAGCATCATCAACCGCAATACCCACGACCTGAATCTCGTGCGCATGTCGTGCCTGCATTGCGATCAGCAAGGGGATTTCAGTTCGGCAAGGTGCACACCAGGTGGCCCAGAAATTAATCAACACCACTTTGTTGTGAACCAGTTGCGTCGACCATTTCTCTCCCGTGCTGGTCGGCAGGTCAAACGAAATCATGGTGTCAGCCTTGTCGCTGATATCAGTGACAGAAGGTGACCGCAGTTGAGTTGCCCAGTATCCGCCAGCCACCACCACCAATGCCAGCAGGGTGTAGACCACCAAGGCTTTCCTTGGATTGTCCACTAGGTTGTCATTCTCTAAGGGTCTTGAGCAGAGAGAGGAAACGGTTCGGGCCGAGGTAGCCGTAGAGGCGTTTTGCCAACAGTTCTTGACCTTGTGCGTTGAAAAACAGCAGCGCTGGGGGACCATATACGCCATAGCGTTGTTTGATGGTTTTGCCGACGGGGTCTGAGGGATCGGTGACGTCCAGTTTGAGCAAGCGGAATGGGGTCAGGTCTGTGCGTACCTGCGGATCATTAAATGTTGTATTTTCCATGCGCAGGCAATCAGTACACCAGTCTGCATAAAAGTCCAGAATCACAGATTGCCTATCCGAGCGGGCGTCAGATAGTAGCTGTTCAAATTCGGCCACGCTGGTCACCTTGTAAAATTGAGGTTGGCCTTTTTCGGATGCAGCGTCTTTCAATCCCTCCCCACTAAACAGTGTTAAGCTGACGGGCTGCAGGATATTACGACCACCGTTCAAGCCGCCGAACATTGCCAACATTCCCCAGATGATGCAAAGGGTACCCAAAGCATTCCAGGCGTAGCGCCACTTCAGAATAGGGGTCTGGCTTTTAATGAGATAGATGCCAAACATGATTAAGAGCACTGCCCACAACAGTAAAACTGGTACAGCGGGGATGGTGCCAAGAAGATAAATGGCAACACCGATCAGCATTACTCCAAACAGATGTTTCACTCGATCCATCCAGGCGCCAGTTCGCGGCAGTAAGATACCCGCACCGAAGCCGATGGCAATGAGAACCACGCCCATACCCAGCGCCATAGAAAACATCAGCCCAGCACCCAGATAGGGGTCACCATGGAAAATAGCGATGCTCAGTACAGAAATCAGCAGCGGTGACACACAAGCGCCGACTACCAGTGCGGATACTGCGCCGAGTAGAAAAATCATGCTATACGAACCGGCACTCAAACTGCTCGTACGCGCAGTCAGAATTGACTGCACAAAGACAGGCATCTGAATTTCATAGAGGCCAAACATAGACAATGCCATCAGTGTGAGGATGATGCTGATCAACCCAATTGCCCAGATGTTCTGGAAATAGGCTTGTAGCTGTTCTCCGGTTGCACCTGCCACAGCACCGATTGCAGCATAAGTCGCGGCTGTCCCCAGTACATAGACCAATGAAATCGCCCCGCCCCGCAGGCGACTGGAAGGGCCTTGACCGACGATGATGCTGGAAAGAATCGGAATCAAGGGCAGTACACACGGTGTAAAGGTCAGCAGTAACCCCGAGACAAAAGCGGCACCGAAAAAAGTGATCGGGTTACGCGCCGAAAATACCCCTTTAGCTTGGTCCTTAGTGTCGGTGTTCCCGAAGCCGGGGAGTTCAATCGTGCGGATTGTGCTCATGGGTGCATAGCAAATGCCCTTTTCGGCACAGCCCTGAAAATTGACGGTCACGCTGAGCGTATCAGCCATCAGATTATTTCTTTCGATGGGCACAATGATGCTATGGCTAATCAGGTAAACATCAACAGCACCAAAATAGGGGTCCTGTTTTACAGTGCCTGGCGGCAGGTCGAATGCGCGAACCTGTGCATTACCTTGCACAATCTGGAAAGCGATTTTGTCACGATATAGGTAATATCCCGGTGCAATCTTGAAATGTACCGCGAGAGCGTTTTCGCCAGCGATCTCGATCTCTACCTGAAATGCATCCTCGGGATCGAGGAATTCCCCGACATCACCAGTGGTGATGCCCAGCAATGTCTGCAATGCAGTCACGCTGCCCCCAGTGTTGGACGACCCCGAACCCGTCTTGACTGAACCAGAGCGCTGATCGTTGGGTAATGACGATGTCGTGACGGGCACGTCTACCTGGATACGTTGTGTAGTCGGTGGATAACAAACGCCGACCGGTTTGTTACAGCCTTGACCTGTCGCCAATAAGACCAGTGTACCTTCGACAAAGTGATCTCTATCCAACGGCAAAGCGATGCGAACTGAATCTGTGTAAGTCTCGACCTCGCCAAAATACTCATCGTGTTTGATGGTCCCGGCAGGATACCTGGGGTCACCGAGAGCTGCTTGAACCGGTTCAGCTGTAAAGCCAAATTTACTGCGATACATATAGTAGCCCTCAGCGATCGTCCATACGGCCTCGATCGTGTTCGGGTTGACCAGTGAGGCGTGGAACTTGAAGGCTTCTTCAGCTGGAAGGAGGTTGCTGTCCTGCTGCGCTACCCCAGTCAATGGTGATAGCATTACTGATAACAGCAGGAGCAGGGCGGTAATCGTTTGCATGAGTAAATCGAGATAATCGCGTTGAGTTGTTACGCTGTACAAATCATCTTGGCGCGGTAGACGTCGTGCATTGTTACCACCCGACCGTGTGTCCAGGGCTATTGTAGCGACCCAGATCGATGAGTGTCTGGCAATCGACTACACTTAGCGTCCACAATCGAATTAAGTTGCTGTTGAGTCAAAACGTGCCACCTAGACCTTAACTGTGCCCATAATTTTTCTGATATTTCTCGCGGTCCCATTGGTTGAGATTTTTTTGTTGATCAAGATGGGGAACGTCATTGGGGCACCGTGGACCATCGCACTGGTCGTCCTCACGGCGCTGGTGGGTGCTTGGCTGGTCCGGCTGCAGGGCCTGTCTGCCCTGAACCGTGTCCGAGAGAGTGCAGCGCGCGGTGAGCTGCCGGCACTCGAATTGCTGGAGGGTTTGTTTCTTCTTGCTGCCGGCGCATTGTTACTCACGCCGGGGTTTTTTACGGATATCGTGGGGTTTGCGTGCTTGACGCCGCCACTCCGACGGTTGCTAATCCGGCTGGCTATCCGGCGGTTTGGTCCAATCTTTCCGGGATCGACCGCTGTGGATTCCGCACACGGTAATTCCAGCATTGAGACCGACTATCGCCGGCTGGATGATTGAGTGGCAAAGGCCTACTTGACAGGGCGCTGAAACCAGCTATCATTAGCACTCAATGGGGGTGAGTGCTAGTTGTACCGCATGCTCACCCCTTTGTTGTCACCCATCAATACTTTAGGAGATTTAGGTAATGAAGATTCGACCGCTTCACGACCGCGTCGTTGTGCGACGACTCGAAGAAGAGCGTACGAGCGCCGGCGGAATCGTGATTCCCGATAGTGCTGCAGAAAAACCGATGACGGGCGAAGTTTTGTCGACCGGTAACGGTAAGGTTCAGGAGAACGGCGAGCGGCAGTCACTGGACGTCAAAGCAGGCGATAAAGTGCTATTTGGCAAGTACTCCGGTACCGAGGTAAAAGTCGACGGTGAAGAAGTTTTAGTCATGCGTGAAGACGACATCATGGGAGTTATCGAGGGTTAAGCCTACCGATCACTCGGACCGTTGAACATCAACACTGATTTATATCTATAAAGGAATACAGTAATGTCAGCTAAAGAAGTTAAATTCGGCGAAAC
>LUME01000128.1_pt1 | contig 14585 bp, 18 predicted proteins | sample 729951 | NCBI WGS metagenome assembly LUME01 (sample SAMN03860271, study PRJNA289734) | marine metagenome | biome: seawater column; feature: ocean; material: water; isolation source: Red Sea water column Station 34 - depth 200m | place: Saudi Arabia: Red Sea | collected 2011-10-15 | depth 200 m | reverse complement strand
ATGTGTGATATTTTTTGAGTAAGTGCTAATTAACGATTCAGATGCTTCTAAAACACTTCGGTCTCCACCTGCCATAACACTTAATATGCCGTTGACAGCACCAGCCTCGCCTCCGCTCACTGGTGCATCAATAAATTCAACATTTTTTACTTGCAAAGACTCATTTAAATGTTTAGCTAACTTAAATGATGTAGTCGTGTGATCGATAAAAATAGCTCCTTCTTTGAGGTGGGGATATAATCCGTCATCAGCAAAGACTATTTCCATCATATCCTCATCTCTGCCTGTACAAGTAACAACAACATCAGCTTCAGAAACAGCTTGTTCTAATGAGGTAGAAACTTCACCTTCAAATTCTTCATTCCATTTCAACGCTTTTACCGTTGTACGGTTAAAAACTTTTAAATTGACTAGACTCGATTTAGATAAGTGGCCTGCCATAGGGTAACCCATCGTGCCAAGACCAATAAATGTAACGTTTCTTTTGTTGCTCATAAAATTTCCTCTGGATGTTTTATTGTTATAAAGACTCTGAGAGATTATACGACGATGTGCATTGTTCTAATAATCAGATACAATATATTAAACAGAATATGGCAAAAATTTTGAACTTAAAAAAAGATTTAATTTAGCAACTTTTTGTAAAAAAACTGTCATTTTTAGCCAAAATTTCTATTTTTTTAATATTTTTTATCATTTTTTTTGATTTTTTTATGAAAAAACCCGAATATTGGCAAGAATCAATTGATTATTTGAGTAATATCGATTCAATATTGGGTGGATTAATCAATAAATATAGTAAAACGACTCTCATTACACGCGGTGATGCACTGGAAACCTTGATGCGTTCAATAGTTGGCCAACAGATATCAGTCAAAGCTGCAGCAAGTATTTGGAAGAAAATAATTCATTTATTAGACGATATCAAGCCTGAAAATGTCCTCTTGACTGGCTTTGAAAACTTAAGATCTTGTGGACTTTCCAAACAAAAAGCACAATATATACTTAACATAGCTGAACATTTTCAATCCCACAATATTGTTGATGAATCATACTGGCAAGGCCGAGACTACTCAAATGTTTATAAGGAACTTACCAGTATCAAAGGTGTTGGACCATGGACAGCAGAAATGTTTGGCATGTTCTATTTACTAGAAAAAGACATCTTTCCACTTAAAGATCTGGGAATCCTGAAGGCAATTAATCAACACTATTGTGTTGATGGAATTCCTTTGCGTATTGAACAGGTAATTGATATTTCTAATCGCTGGAAACCCTATCGTACTGTTGCTTGCTGGTATTTGTGGCGCTCTATTGATAACGAGGCTGTTCTCTATTAGATTGTTATAACCGTAATTTTTCTACCGTTGATATGTTGATTCTATTCTGTTAGTATGAATTAAAAATCATGGAGAAATTTATGGCAACATATGAATGTAATGAATGTGGCATGGCAGTTAATGCAACCTGTGCTCACTGTGATGCACCTTTAGTAGATGACATACTTTCGCTAGATGACGGTACCGAAGTCCAAATTTCAAAATGTCCAAATGAGCATGGAAAGATAAAGTCACCATCATGTTGCGGACATGAAATGACCTGTACTACATAAAAAAAATTTACTTTTTTTAACGAATCTACTCGATCGCATCGACAATTAGATCACCCATTGCCTCGGTACCAACTATCGTGTCTCCTTCGGCAGAGATGTCTTTCGTTCTATAGCCTTGATCAAGAACCACATTAACTGCAGCATTAATTTTGTCAGCTAGCGGTGCTTGATTGAGTGAATATCGTAACATCATTGAAACCGAAAGTATAGTTGCTAAAGGATTGGCAATATCCTTTCCAGCAATATCAGGTGCGGAGCCATGAATAGGCTCGTACATACCGTAATTTTTTTCATTTAGTGAAGCAGATGGAAGCATTCCAATCGAGCCAGTCAGCATGGCGGCACAATCCGACAATATATCACCAAAGAGATTACTGGTTACCATAACATCAAACTGTTTTGGAGCTCTTACGAGTTGCATTGCAGCGTTATCAACATACATATGTGAAAGTTCAACATCAGGATAATCCTTGGAAACTTCTTCCATAACTTCCCTCCATAGTTCACAGACTTCTAGTACGTTGGCCTTATCTATAGAGCATACTCGTTTATCTCTTTTTTGAGCTATTTGAAAAGCAGAGTGCCCGATTCGTGCTATTTCTGACTCAAAATAATTTGCTGAATTAAAGCCAAAGCGTTCTCCATCTTTGATCTCAACACCGCGCGGTTGACCAAAATAGATACCGCCCACAAGCTCTCTAACAATCATCAAATCAAGATCAGAAACAACTTCATTTTTTAGAGTTGAAGCATTCGCAAGTTGCGGGTAGAGAATCGCTGGTCTTAAATTAGAAACAAAAGGATAGAGTCGCATTCTTTAGCAGCTATTAAAGTTTCCTTAGGCAGAGGCGAACCAGTTGCGTCATAGGCACTGCCACCAATCAAGCCATGAACAAGATTCATGTTCATGTTGTGATTTGCATTTAACGAATCAATTACTTTGATTGCTTGGGCAACTATTTCTTTCCCTATGCCATCACCTGGAAGGATTAATATTTTAGACATCTGTTTTTACGAGCTTAATACAAAAAATGATTATTTTACTCTGGCAGACACATCAACCCATTTGAATTTGAGTTGAGATTTGTTGTGGTTAAATTTCCACCATCTCAAAGTCTTCTTTAGTGGCCCCACAGTCGGGACAATACCAGTCATCCGGAATGTCTTCCCAGGCTGTACCTGGGGCTATACCTTCGTCAGGATCGCCTAAAGATTCATCGTAAATATAGCCACACATCATGCACTCATATTTTTTCATCATGATTCTCCATTTATAAAATCTTGATTAAGTTCATCCTGGATTCTTTTCTCTAAAATAATTTCACAATCATAGTGTGCATGAGAAACACCAATTTTGACATCAGTACCTTTACAAAAATCAGCAATCATAGCCTGGTCAAACTCAAAGCGCATAAAGTGTACAGATGAAGTTTTTTTATCAGTTTCTCTTTCTAAGTCTTCATTGCAAATAGCATACACATTTTGGTGATTACCAATTTGGAAGTAAACACTTTTTTCGATTCCAATTAAATTAGAGAGAGCTTTTTTACGTTCAACAACATCTGTATATTCAATCATCATAGTTGCTTTTAAGTTAGATCCATCAGGTATAAGAGGATTATAAACATCTAATTCTTCTTGTATGCCGGTTGCTTCAAAAATTTTTTCAATACGCAGCATTTCTTGGATTTGGTATTGAACAGTTTGGTGATTTTCAAATAACAAACGTATGTGCTCACCAAGGTTGACCTCTCTATTTCTTTTTACGTCCATAACATTTTTCCGAATATTTGAACGTTGTTCAGCATATTCTTCTAATGAAAATAAATCTTCTCTTTTTAGCAAGTTTGTCATTTCACTATTATTATAAACAATAAGCCATTTTCACCAATGTAATAGGATGAATAGACTCTATATTTTGAGTAGCAATATGGGCAATATGATTGCCTGCCATAACACAATCACTCACAACTAAATCTGTATTAAGAGTTATTTTTTTTGCAACTGGTTTTCCAATTGAAACTGCATAGGTGTGTGTTTCTTTTCGGACACCATAGGTTCCATCATGTCCGGAACAACGTTCTGCTATATTCACATCTAGCTCAGGAATCAAACCAAGGATTTTTTTAGTATGTGATCCGATATTTTGCACCCTTTGGTGACAAGCCATCTGATAAAGCACCTCTTTATCAATGGCACTGAAATTTGTATCTAATTGGCCACTATCTTTTAAAAATGACAAATATTCAAAAGGATCAAAAAAGGCTTTTGAAATTAACTTAATATCTTCATTATCGCTAATTATCATTGGCAATTCATTCTTAAACATCAATACACAAGAAGGGATTGGCGCAATTAATTTATAACCATCACTAACTAACTTTTTAAGTGGAGCAATGTTCTTATTTGCATATTCAACAACCCTTTCAAGGTCTCCCAATTCCATCTTCGGCATTCCACAACATTGTGTGTTTTTGATAAGTTTTACCTCAACATTATTGTGTCTTAGAACATCAACCAAATCAATAACAGATTTAGGGTCATTATATTCACCGTAACAAGTTCCAAATATTGCAACCTTGAATTTGCTTGCAGTTTTATCCTCTACAAAAAGTTTCGTTAATGTATTTGAATGATATTTTGGAACTGCCGCATCAATATGAACACCCATAATATTTTCGGTAATCTTTCTGATAGTTTTATTATTATTAGACCAATTCACAATTGGCGCAATAACTGGTTTTGATGCAACAGAACCAACCTGTTGTGGTGATGTTAAGACTTTATGTGACCTTTTAGTTTCGCCTGTTTTAAATTGAATTGCCTTAGCTCTAAGCATAAGATGAGGAAAATCAACATTCCATTCGTGTGGGGGAACGTAAGGACATTTTGTCATATAACATAAATCACATAGGTAGCATTGGTCTACTACTTTTTTGTAGTCTGCTTTATCAACACTATCCACCTCAAATGTTTCAGATTCGTCAACCAAATCAAATAATGTTGGAAAAGATTTGCACAAACTTACACAACGTCTGCACCCATGACAAATATCAAAAACTCTCTCAAGCTCCTTATTAAGAGATTGTTCGTTATAAAAATCCTCATCTTGCCAATTTAAAGGATGACGAACAGGGGCCTCCAAAGAACCTTCTCGGTATTTGCTCATAATAAATTAATCTTTTGTTACCATAAGCTAATAACTCATGGCAACAAATTGTTTATAGATTGTCTAATGCTTTTTGGTACCGATTAGCATGAGAACGTTCAGCTTTTGCTAGAGTTTCAAACCAGTCTGCAATTTCATCAAAGCCTTCATCTCTTGCAGTTTTTGCCATACCAGGGTACATATCAGTATATTCGTGAGTTTCACCATGAATTGCACTCGCAAGCATTTCACTTACTTCCTTCGCAGGCATATCTGTACCTGGATCGCCAACACCACCATTAATTAAATGCTCCATATGGCCATGTGCATGTCCAGTTTCCCCTTCAGCTGTTGATCTGAATAAAGCAGCCATATCGGGCTCACCCAATACATCGCACTGGTTTGCAAAGTATAAATAACGTCTATTCGCTTGTGATTCACCTGCAAATGCATCTTTCAAGCTCTGCTCAGTTTTGCTTCCACTTAAAGACATAATGTCCTCCAAATTATTAAATGAATAAATATCATAACATATATATTATATATAAATAAATTGAATATTATCGTATATAATATTCGAAAAAAACGAATATTAAATGACACCTACACTAAAAAATTTACAATATCTCATTGCATTGAAAAAAACTAATCATTTTTCTAAGGCAGCGAGTGAGTGTTTTGTTAGCCCTTCGACATTTAGTGCAGGAATATCAAAACTAGAGCAAGATTTAGAAATTCTACTAGTTGAAAGAGATAACAAAAATGTTGCATTTACCCCGATTGGCAAGCGCATTGCTAATCAGGCCATGTCTGTAATGACTGAAATGTCGACTTTAGTTGAAACGGCAAAATTAGATTTTTTTGAATCTGAGGTTACTATTGGTGTTATTCCAACAATTTCTACTTATATTCTTCCAAACTTTTTATCAAACCTAGAAAAGAGTCACCCTAAACTAAAAGCTTCATTTAGAGAAGATACAAGTGATAACTTATTGAAACAACTTGAAAAGGCAACTATTGATTTCGCAATCTTTGCTTTCCCATATGAATTGCCTGATTATATTGAAGATTTTCAAGTTTTTCGAGATTCAATTTATTTTATTAAACACAAAAATAGAAATAAAAAAATAATTGAAGATGGATCTTTGCTGATGCTTGAACAGGGGCATTGCTTAAGATCTCATATCTTACAAAGTAATGAGATATCAAATAAGCACATCTCTAATTTTTCATGTACAAGTATATCTACATTAGTGGCAATGGTAGATATGAATATTGGTGTCAGCTTTCTACCTAAAATGGCAATTGATTACGGCACGCTTGACAATTACCCAAATATTACTCTAGATAAAAATTCTATCAAAGCAAATCGCGATATTGGTGTCATTTATCGGAAAAATAACCCACAAAATGAAAATATAAAGAAGCTAGCTCAATTATTAGTGAAGAATTAATATGCTACTAAAAGAATCTTTAAATACATAATATATAGGAGGAAACAATGGAAATATCTCAAATAGAAACAAACTTGACAGATGCTCAAGTTGAGTTAATTGAGCATCAAGTAAAAACCGAGAAGTTTAAAAAAAATGTTCAAGAAATATTTATAGATGTTTTTAATCAAGACGAATTTGCTCAAAAGGTAGATTCAATTTTTAATGAAATATTTCAGGTAGATAGAAATGGCTGAAGTGGCTATCTTATTTATCAAACCTGTATAAAATATCGCTATGCTCAAAATATACAACACCTTAACGAGCCAAAAAGAGGTATTTAAACCAATTAATGCTAGTAGCGTCGGGATTTATGTCTGTGGTATGACAGTTTATGACTTTTGTCATATGGGACATGCGAGGGTGTTGGTTATATTTGATCTGATGACGCGACATTTGCGACGTACTTTTCCTGAAGTCAAGTATGTAAGAAATATCACCGACATAGATGACAAGATAATTAATCGTGCCATTGAAAATCAAGAAGACATTTATTCATTAACAAATCGTTTTATTGAAGCAATGCATGAAGACGAGATGGCACTAAACATCCTCAAGCCTGATGTTGAGCCTCGCGCCACTGACTCAATAGAGCAAATGTATTCTATGATTGGATCATTAATAGAAAAAGGTTTCGCTTATCAAGGCGAAAATGGAGATGTCTATTATTCGGTTAGAAATTTCAAAAATTATGGAAAACTTTCAGGAAAAAACCTTGACGATCTTGAGGCTGGAGCTCGTGTAGACATAGAAAGTGATAAGCGAGATCCTCTGGATTTTGTATTATGGAAAATGGCAAAACCAAATGAACCAAAATGGTCATCACCATGGGGAGAAGGAAGACCGGGATGGCATATAGAGTGCTCTGCAATGTCGACCCATCATCTTGGTAATCATTTTGATATTCACGGTGGTGGTATGGATTTGACATTCCCTCACCATGAAAATGAAATTGCACAATCCGAAGGCGCTAATAATTGTTCATTTGTAAATACATGGATGCATGTCGGATTTGTAAATATAAATGATGAAAAAATGAGCAAATCACTTAATAATTTCTTTACCATTCGCGACGTCTTGGAGAAATATGATGGAGAAACTCTTCGTTATTTTCTTATCAGTAGTCATTATCGTTCTCCTTTGAACTTTAGCGATGAGAATCTTACAAGTGCAGAGTCCGCATTGACACGTCTCTATACAGCAATTAGAGGGCTCTCAGCAAGTACGAAAGCAATGAATCAAGTCAGCATGCATTTTGACTATGAAAAACGTTTTAACGAAGCACTCGATGATGACTTTAATACTCCCATTGCGCTCAGTATATTATTTGAAATTGCAAAGCATGCTAATACTGAACGTAAAATAAATAAAGATCAAGCGGGAGCTCTGTCTGAGCTATTAAAAAAATTGGGCAACCATATTGGCATAATGCAACATGATGCTGACGATTACCTCAAAAGGGGAATAGAACTGTCAGACGCAAAAATTGATGAAAAAATTCGCCAAAGAGAATCTGCAAGAGCTTCAAAAGACTTTGAAATGTCAGATCAAATACGTGATGAACTTTTAGCACTAGGTATTATTCTTGAAGATAGTATAAATGGCACCACTTGGCGAAGAAAATAAGCCAACCCCTTTCGATGATTGGACGCAAATAGATTCAATTTTGCTTGATTTGGATGGCACACTTCTAGATTTAAATTTTGATCTACATTTTTGGTTAGAATATCTACCCCAAGTGTATTCTGAAAAAAATAATATCAGCCATAAGCAGGCTAAAGATATTCTGCTGCCAATGTTAAATGCCGTAAAGGGCAAACTAGACTGGTATTGCATTGATTTTTGGCAGGAAAAATTAGATCTTGATATTATGAAACTAAAAAATAATATCTCACATCTTATTAAAGTACACCCCCATGTTAAGAGATTTCTAACACTTGCTAGAAAGCATGATAAACAAATCTATTTGGTAACCAATGCACATCGTAAAACTATCAAACTCAAAATGTCTGTCACTCAACTTCAAGATTATTTTGATGGTATTGTTTCCTCTCATGATTTTGGTGTTGCTAAACAAGAACAAGCCTTTTGGCACAAATTAAGTGAAGTAATCAATTTAGATAAAAACAGAGCCATTTTTTTTGATGACTCGCTTGATGTTTTGAAATCCGCTTTTGAATTTAATATTAAACACGTAGTTGCTATCAGTAAACCCAGTTCTAAAATAAAAACAAAAGTTATACCTGGCTTTATCAATATTGAGAATTTTTCCCAAGCACTACCATTTGACTAAACCCCAAAAAGTTGTAGAGTTACTAAAATAATTGAAGGCTGATTTTTATATAACTGGTATAATCAAAGCGAGCCAAAGGACGGTTTTATACACTTTATTAATGGCCCAGAATCGCAAGTCATTTCGTTCAATAATATTCAAATTTAAATCAAAAAGAGGAAAACATGAAAAACGCTTTTTATGCTCAATCTGGCGGTGTGACTGCAGTTATTAACGCTTCTGCCTGTGGCGTTATTGAAACGGCACGCAAGCATTCAGATAAGATTGGTAAAGTTTATGCAGGTGAAAACGGCATTATTGGTGCTCTAACTGAAAACCTGATAGATACTTCTCTCGAATCAGATTCAGATATAGCAGCCCTAAACCATACCCCATCAGGTGGGTTCGGTTCCTGTCGCTATAAAATGAAATCTTTGGAAACCAACAAGGCTGAATATGAGCGCTTGATTGAGGTTTTTAAGGCGCATAATATTGGTTATTTTTTCTACAATGGTGGTGGTGACTCAGCTGATACATGTTTAAAGGTTTCTCAACTTTCTGAAAGTATGGGGTACCCAATACAGGCCATCCACATCCCTAAAACAGTTGATAATGATTTACCTATCACAGACAATTGCCCAGGTTTTGGTTCTGTTGCTAAATATATTGCTGTATCTACGATGGAAGCGAGTTTTGATGTTGCCTCAATGGCGTCTACATCAACCAAAGTTTTTGTTCTGGAAGTGATGGGAAGGCATGCAGGTTGGATTGCTGCAGCTGGAGGACTAGTGGATTCATCAATACCAGTTGTGATTCTATTTCCGGAGGTTTCTTTTGATGAACAGGCTTTTCTCGATAAAGTTGATAACAACGTAAAAGAATTTGGTTATTGCACCATTGTTGTCTCTGAAGGGACGAAATGGCCAGATGGAAGATTTCTAGCAGAGCAAGGCACTCGTGATGACTTTGGGCATGCACAACTGGGTGGCGCTGCTCCTGTCGTTGCAAATTTAATTAAAAATGCTCTGGGATATAAATATCACTGGGCAGTAGCAGACTACTTGCAACGTTCAGCGCGTCACTTGGCTTCAAATTCTGATGTTGAACAGGCCTATGCTCTTGGGCAAGCGGCAGTTGAAATGGCTCTAGAAGGAAAAAATTCTATCATGCCAGCTATTGTTCGAATCTCCAACAACCCTTATAAATGGGAAATTGGCTCTGGAGAGTTAAAAGATGTTGCAAACGTCGAAAAGATGATGCCTAACAATTATATTTCAGAAGACGGCTTTTCTATTACCGACGCATGTCGTGAATATTTACTACCGCTTATTGATGGCGAGAATTATCCACCGTATAATGACGGATTGCCAAATTATGTGGTATTAAAAAAAACAAAGGTAGTTCAAAAACTACCTCCATTTGAAGTTTAAGCACTAAATAAAATTATTATGAATGTCATTTTATTGGGACCTCCAGGGGCTGGTAAAGGTACACAAGCCGCTCACATTTGTGAAAAATTTAATATTCCTCAAATATCTACGGGAGATATGTTGCGTGCTGCAGTTGTTGCCGGTACAACAATAGGTTTAAAGGCAAAAAAAGTTATAGATGAAGGTAGTCTTGTGCCTGATGATATTATTATTGCGTTAGTAAAAGAAAGAATCCAATCACAGGACTGCAAAAACGGCTACTTACTTGACGGCTTTCCTAGAACTATCACACAGGCCGACGCGCTCAAATCAGAGGATATCAAGATAGATTATGTAGTTGAGGTCCAGGTTCCTGATGAAGATATAGTAGTTAGAATGTCAGGGCGGCGAGTTCATTTACCCTCAGGAAGAACTTATCATATTGCTTTCAATCCACCAATTGTGAAAAACAAAGATGATCTCACTGGAGAGGATTTGATTCAGCGGGTTGACGATAATGAAGAAATCGTCCGAGAGCGTTTAAGTATTTATCATCAACAAACTCAACCATTAGTGGATTACTATAGTGAACAAGCACTTGAAGAAAATTCAGTGACAAAGTTTCATACGATCAGTGGAGTTGGAACTCTTGATGAAGTTAAAATTAGAATCAATGCCGCACTTGAAAGCTAAACTTTTTAATAAAGCATTTCGAAAGTAATTATTACCGAGAGAAAAAGCAATCTTGGTTGAACACAAGAATTCATTACAAAACTATTTTAAATTTAACCCGCTCAGTGCCGTCTTCGGAGCCTTTAACGACTACCTTATCATTATTGACATCATAGTTCAGTGTGTCTCCACTAAACGAATCAAAACCCTGCACCAGATAGGCATTACCGACTAAATAAATCATACCTTCATCTACGTCATAAGTAATTTGTGTCGCGGTGGCTTCAATAAAACGCGCTTGATTTTCTTGGCTTTGAATGTATTTTGCAGGTTTTTCTAGACTACCCTTTGCAATCATACTAACCACCTCTTCATTATTGGTTTGCACTTGGATAAGCTCAGCTAACAAAAGCAGCGAACCTTGCCTAACTTCTGCATCACCACTAAACTCATTAAAGCCGGTGGTCTCATCAACAACAACTGACTGCGCCTCAATTTCAATCGGTTGCTTTGAATCTTCTGGAAGCGCAAAAACCAAAGAAGCTACAAACGCAATCAATAAAATAAGCAATTTATTCATAAACACCGAGCACTCCGCCTGTTAGTTCAACTTTTTTTGTATTTGCGTCATAATGCATTCTTTTAGCCCGTATGTCGGAGGTTTTTGTTTGGTAATGAGTTGGATCATTCGATTTGTACACTTCGCCTCCATTAGATTGGTCTACGATAAGATTATAACTATCCATTTTACTGCCTGAGCTGTTCAATACCTCTACTTTACCAAGTAATTTCATCAAATTCTTATTCATATCTAAATCCACTCCCATATCTGCATTGATCGTACTATCTTTTGAGCGGTATACGGTTCTCTCTTTGCTCTGATAAAGCTTTTCTCCATCAGCATGAGTGATAAATAAGTTTCTACTCTCAATCACCCCACCAATATCTTGCTCAATTATGACATCTCCTGCCAAAAACATAGTGTCGTCCTTATTGCTCATTTCCATACCTTGTGCATTTATTATTGCATTTTCACCTAAATAGGCAACCTCACTATTACTTATTATTTGACCGCTATTGGAAAGAACAATTAGGGATTCGGTATTTATCTCATGTAAAACACCATTTTTGGATTGAATGTTTATTTCATCCTTTAAAAAAATATCTCCAGATTTTAGAATTTCTGCACGATTCGATGTTAATACCACCTTCTCCTTACCGACTTCATCATATGTTGTCAACTTGATGTTCAGTAACTCGACTGGTGAATTTTTATAACTGTAATATGTATCAGCCTCAAGAGTATGTAACAAAAGTTGTTCCTTTGAATACTCCTTAATTAGAAAATTATCTATTTTTTCAAGATAAGCAACATCCTTCATTTCTTCTTTTATAGTATCAAACTGTTGTATGTTTTTTTGGAACACAGAAATCTTTGCAATATTGTCTTGAAATAGCCACAGAACAGCAATCAAGACTATAATAAAAACTATGATTGATTGAATTTTTCTAATCTGAAATGCTGCCATTATGTTAGATCAAAGAATACAAGGTTTATACGGAATTACACCAAACAACAATCTGGATATCGCACACATTGAGCGTGTGATTGTTGAACATAAAATCAACATTCTCCAATACCGCCATAAAACCAACGACGAAAAACTAAAATTAAACGAGGCGCAACAGTTGCTAGACCTATGCCTAACACATAATACTTTATTTATAGTCAATGATGATATCAACCTTTGCGAGAAAGTTGGCGCTCATGGCCTCCATATAGGTCATAACGATATCCCTTTTAATACCGCTCGAGAACAACTGGGTGAAAAAGCAATCATTGGTGTATCTTGTTACAATGAGTTGCAGCTTGCCTGTGAAGCAGAAGCGAAGGGCGCTAACTATGTCGCTTTTGGCGCACTTTTCAACTCGATAACCAAACCCACTGCAAGACACTGTCCTTTATCTGTCATTAAGAGCGCAAAAGAAAAACTCAATTTAGCAATTGTTGGAATTGGAGGTATCACTTTTGAAAACCAAAGATTAGCTTTTGAATCAGGCTGTGATGCGGTTGCAATGTTGAATGGTTTGTTCGAATAATGTCTTATAAAAAAACAAGTTTAAGTATCATATTTTTTTGATAAAGACCCGGAACTGACTGGCATATCAATTTTCTGTATCCTTTCTGGGTTCATCAAACCTAGGATTGTTTTTGTAGGTATATCCCCCCTTAATACCACGCTTTGACATTACCAATTGCCATAATTGGTTTCTCCGAGCTCGAAAGGTACCAGCACACATTAACAAATAGTATTCCCACATACGCTTAAATCGATCATCATACAAATCTTTTAATTTATCAAAATTACTTTGAAAGTTTTTATTCCATGACATCAAGGTTGCATCATAATCCTGTCCAAAATTGTGCCAATCTTCGACCACAAAGAGGCCTTCTAAAGCAGCACTAATTTGTTGAGCTGAAGGTGTCATACCGTTAGGAAAAATATACTTATTAATCCATGGCTCTGTTGCACGACCTGAGTAGTTTCGGCCAATAGTGTGAAGTAAAAACAGCCCGTCTTCCTTCAAACATCGATGAACTACCTTCATAAAATTTTTATAATTTTTGTAACCTACATGTTCAAACATACCAACTGAAACAATACAGTCATATTGACCTTTTAGTTCTCGATAATCTTTTAATTCAATACTAACATCCAAATCTTTGCAGGAATTTTGTGCAAACTCGACCTGTTGTCTTGATATTGTCACACCATGAACGCTCACTCCGTAATTTTCTGCAGCATATTTAGCGAAGCCACCCCAACCACAACCGATCTCCAGTACATTTATGCCAGGTCTTAAATGCATCTTTCTACAAATCAAATCAAGCTTATTTATTTGCGCCTGATCCAAGTTTTCAGCATTTCTCCAGTAACCGCAAGAGTAATTCATTCTTTCATCAAGCATTAGTGAAAATAAGTCATTACCAACATCGTAGTGTTTTTCTCCTACTATGTAAGCTCTTTTTTTACTTTGGGTGTTAAAAAGATAGGCTTTTAAATAGACAATAAAAAAGGATGGTATGGAAGATCTAACTTGCTTGTCTATATGACCACTTAAAAGTTTGTCACTTAACTGATCTAATGCCTTGCAGTCCCACCATCCATCCATATAGCTCTCACCAAACGCTAATGAGCCACCACTTAAAACTCGTGAGTAAAAACGTTCATCATGAACTTGAAGATCCCAAGGTCTTGAGCCATTGATTTCAACATCAACAGATTTAAGTATTTTCTCGACTGTATTTTTAAAATCTGCCAAGTGAGTCCTTTTTTTTATTATGAGATCAATAGTTAGTATTAACTATGAATAGATCTTGATTTCAAAATTACTAATATACTCAAAACCAAGAACAAAGCAAACCAAATCAAAGACCAGCCAGCCATACTAAGGCCCAAAAACTGCCAAGATATTTCCGCACAATTACCATCTCCCATAAATAGTGCAGTCAGCAAGTCACCGAATGGGAACACTTCTAAAATATACTCCAGTGGTGGCCCACATAAGGGAACTTCATCTTCTGGCAAGCTTTGTAACCAGACTTGACGACCAGCCACCCATATTCCTGCAGCTGAAGCCAAAGAAATAATTGCAGCATAAAAACGGCTTATTGTTGATACAGGGTTATGATTAAAAGCAATAAATGCTGTAATACCGACGATACTATAAAAGAATTGTTGGGTGATACATAAAGGACAAGGCTCTAATCCAAGTATTTTAATGCTGTAAGCTGCATAACCAATAAGACCCCCCACAGCCAAAAAAATTATTAAATAGATTTGACGAGCTGATAGTTGTCGAATGTTCATTTTAGTTTTGCCTCAAGTTCTTTTTCCATATCTCGCAACTTCTTCAGGGTCTTCAGCTTTTGGTTTTGCAAAGAAATTATTAATCATAGGAATAAAAAAGTCTAGAG
>LUME01000505.1_pt1 | contig 14631 bp, 15 predicted proteins | sample 729951 | NCBI WGS metagenome assembly LUME01 (sample SAMN03860271, study PRJNA289734) | marine metagenome | biome: seawater column; feature: ocean; material: water; isolation source: Red Sea water column Station 34 - depth 200m | place: Saudi Arabia: Red Sea | collected 2011-10-15 | depth 200 m | reverse complement strand
GTTCCAATAAATTCGGATTTTGCTTAGCCAGATTTATATCGGGGTAGTGGTAAGATTATTATTTAAATGAGATTTCAGATAGCCATATATCACGATCTATTAAGATAACATTGGTTACTATGGTCAAAATGCCATTTTGGTTTGTGATGGGGTTAAATGGAGTGTTGTAGGAACAAGTGCCCATATTTCTTGATTAATAAAAAATTACCGTTTTCTTGAGGTTGATCTTTACTTGGGGAGATAACACCGAACCAACGAAAATGCTGAAGTCGCATGTTAGACGGTTTTACTAAATTCACAGAATGAAGTTAATGAAAGAGCGCCATTTCTCATGAACAGGGACCTAAAAGGAAAAATGTATCCAACCGTCACCTACGAAGTGGGGAGGGAGAAGATTTTTGAATACGCCCGCGCCACACAGTCAGATAACCCTTACTGTACCGATCCCGATTTTGCGGCGAAGTCACATTACGGTGTGGTGGTGGCGCCGCCCACATTCGCCGCCGTCTACTGCCACAACGCCATGCGAATGGTTTTTGAAGATCAGGAGCTGGGAATGAACATCCCGAGAGTTGTTCACGGGGAACAGACATTTGAATTCGGTGAAGTAGTAAAATCGGGTGATGTTATCACTACCACCACCACTATCAGAGATATTCTTGTGAAAGAGAATAGGGAGGGAATCGAGAATGTTCTACTACTGGTTCGGACCGAGTCGGTGAATCAAGACGGAGAGGTGGTTTGCTTCGGTCGTTGGACCATTGTTGAAAGAGGTAGTGATGAGTGAACCCATCAAGATAGACAAATATCTCTCCTACCATTATGGGGGTGCTAGCGGCGATTTAAACCTGATTCATATCGACAACGAATTTGCCAGGGCTGCCGGTCTTAATGGGATCATTCTCCAGGGGCTCTGCACCATGGGGATCACAGCCAACAGTCTTCTCGGCGATGGCGACCCCGCCACCCTCAAATCAATTAGGGTCCGATTTGCCTCACCTGTCCATCCGGAGGATGAACTGACGGTGGAGGGAGACGGTGGAGAAGAGCAGGAGCGGTTTGTGGTCCGGAATCAGTCCGAAGAGGAAGTTATCACGAAGGGCCGCGCTCTCTATCGATGACTGACACGCTCGGGGGGCTGACTCAGGAGGTCGTCAGCGGCGTCGCCCTCGGTTGCATCTACGCCCTTATCGCTCTCGGCTTTACACTCATCTATAAGGCGACGGAGGTGGTTAATTTCGCTCAGGGCGAACTGATGATGGTGGGGGCCTACGTCAACTTCTTCATCGTGACGGCCCTGCTGGACATCCCTCTGCTGAACGGCGCTATGGGCTTTCTTTTGGCCTTTGCAGGCGCTGTCGCCTTTGCTTTTCTCTTTGGCACCTTCCTCGATCTCATCATCAATCGACCTTTGAAGGATGAGCCTGTTTTCTCCGTCATCATGGCGACCATCAGTATGGCTATCATCCTTCGGGCAGTGATGGCGCTCATTGCCGGCCCCATGACGCGCCTGCCTGTCTCTCCCTTCGGCTCCGGGGTGGTCAAGATCGGCGGCATTGTCATCTCAGTGCACGACCTGTTCATCATCTCGAGCGCGGTGGCGCTTGTCTGCGGATTCTATTTCTTCTTCAACAGAACAAAGTGGGGGATTGCCATGAAAGCGACGTCGGAAGATCCCATGGCCGCCAGCCTGGTGGGTATTCCGGTGAAGAAGGTGTACCGCAATGTCTGGATCTTTTCCATGGTGGTGGCGACCGTCGGCGGTGTGCTGTTGGCGCCGAAAACATTGCTCGATACAAACATCGGTTTTTTGGGACTTAAAGCGTTTCCCGCAGCCGTGCTTGGCGGATTCGGCTCCATCCCCGGCGCAATTGTCGGGGGAGTGATTCTCGGCGTCATCGAAACGGTGAGCATGGGGACCCTCTCCTTCCACTTTCCGTGGGTGAAGGAGATCAACGACATCATCGTCTGGATTGTCCTCATAGCCGTGCTGATGATTCGACCTGCCGGCATCTTCGGCCGGGAAGAGATTGATCGAGTCTGAAGAAGTGATTAAGTGACCGAGTGACTGAGAGAATAAGTAACGGAGTGATTGAGAGCACAACACATTGTTTGAAGCTTGGATCTTTTTTCTTGACTCTTCTCAACATCAAACCCCGAACCCTTAGAGTGTAACGTCTAACATTTAACGTGCAACATACGACGTCCCCCCTTCAATGAAAGGTAGATACGCCGACGAAAACCTGAAGTGGATCGCTCCGCTGATCTTGCTGGTGATTCTCCTTCCGTTCCTTCTCCGAGGAGCCACATTCAGCTATCGTTATTATCTTTATGTCCTGAACATCGCCGGCATCTACACCATACTGGCGGTGGGACTGGACGTCCTCAGCGGCTACACCGGACTGGTCTCACTTGGCCACGCCGGCTTTCTCGCAATAGGCGCCTATACATCTGCTATTCTTGTGGATCAGGCGGGCGTGCCGTTCGGCCTGTCGTTGATCATCACGCCCCTCATCACCGGACTTTTCGGCATTGTTGTCGGCTTCCCCGCCTTGAGGATTTCCGGCATGTATCTCGGCCTCACCACCATGGGATTCGGTTTCATTGTCCGGCGCCTCATCATTGCACTTCGAACATGGACGGAAGGTTCGGCCGGACTGGAGGTGACCAAGCCTCTCTTGTTCGGCTTTACATTTAACAGTGACTGGGACAACTATTTCCTCGTCTACACCTTTGTAATTCTTGTAATTGTCTCTATTCGGAGAGTGATGAAATCCAAGGTCGGCAGGGCCCTCATGGCCATCCGCGATTCGGAGCACGCTGCCCAGGCCGCCGGCGTCAACCTGACGCGGTACAAACTGTTCGCCTTCTTTCTCTCTGCGGTCTTGGCAGGGCTGGCCGGCGTGCTGTTCGCCCACACCATGCGGTTCATCAGCACGGATCACTTCGACATTCTCCTCTCTATCTACTTTATCATCATGGTTCTTGTGGGAGGCGTCGGCACCGTCTACGGTGCAGTGGTGGGAACGCTTTTCATCGTATTGCTCGACTTTCTGGCGATCCCCATTTTCAAAGATTGGCTCGGTTCTTTCGTGGCAGTTGAAGTGGCTGATATTCAATCTCTAATCTTCGGGCTAATTATGTTCCTGTTTATTATATTCCAGCCAATGGGACTTTACGGTATGTGGCTGAAGATGAGAATCTACTGGAAGCTCTTCCCGTTTAACCCCAAAAAACGATTCACCTGAGAGGAGGACTTGTTATGAAGTTCCGCACACCTGTTTCATCGATTTTGTTGATGGCACTTTTCATCGGTTGCGCTGGGCGCGAACCGACCCCCGGTGTCACCGACACTGAAATCCTTATCGGCAATATCCAGGATTTAAGCGGCCCCATGAAAGAGCTGGGGATGGCCCTTCCGCACGGCGCCAACCTCTACTTCAATTATATCAATGATAAAGGGGGCATTCACGGGCGGCAGATCAGAATGACCATGGAGGATCATCAGTACAATCCTCAGAAGGCTGTTGCCGCGGCCAAGAAACTGATTGAGCAGGATCAGGTGTTCTGTCTCTATCAGGTCATCGGCACGTCGCCCTGCGAGGCCATCCGCTCTCTCTTGGAAGAGAACGAGATTCCGCTCATCGCCCCGGCGACGCAGTCCGGAACCATGTCCGACCGGTCGAGAACGGGATGGAAGTACATTTTTCACACCGACACGGGCTACGACAAGCAGGCGAACATTCTCGTGGACTACGCCTATGAACAGAACGCCGAGGCCAAAGTGGCCGTTCTCTATCAGGACGATGACTACGGCGCAAACGTACTGAAGGGCATTGCTGAGGCTGAGGCGCGCCACGGCGTGACGGTTCAGAAGGAAGCTTTTCAGAGAGGCGCCACCGATTTTGCAGGGCAGGTGATGAACCTGAATAAGGGCGGCGCGACACACGTCATCATCGGCGGTGTAGTTCGGGAGCCAATCATTGCCATGAAAACGGCGGCAGCCATGGGGTACGCACCTCAGTTCCTCGGCATCAGTCCTACCATGGATCACCGCGTGGCCCTCGGTTCCGGTGAGGCGGGAGAAGGGTTCATTGCGGCGAACTTTGCACAACTGTACAATTCAGATGTGGAGGGGGCCAAGCTGTATCGTAAACTCTTTGCTGCGTCGGGCACCGATCCAAAAGTGATGGGGATGTACAACTTCTACGGTTTTATGACTGCCATGATTCTTGTCGAAGGGCTGGAACGAGCCGGAAAGCGTCTCACCCGGGACGGATTAATCAAGGCCATGGAAGGAATCAAAGACTTCGACGGGAAGGGTGTTTTCCCGGGCATCTCCTACGGCCCGAACGACCGTGCCGGTACTGACGCAGTTGTTCTTGTGATAAATGAAGGCGGGAAGCAGAGGATCATCTCAGACTGGATCGAGTAGTCTTAGATTGGAGTGCTGAAAGATAGAGTGATGGAGGATTAATTCTTCCTTTTCCTTTGCTCCACTTCTCCATCTCTTCCACCGCCTCTGCTGTTTGTTTGGTACGGTCGCTATGGCTGACTTAACCGTCGAAAACCTCAAGATGCACTTCTCCGGCGTAGTTGCCTTGGACGGTGTCTCCCTAGAAGTGAAGGAAGGAGAAATCTTCTCTCTCGTCGGGCCGAACGGCTCCGGAAAGACAACGCTGTTCAACTGCATCAGCGGTTTTGTGACACCTCTCCGCGGCACAATCCAGTATGGTGATAAGGACATCCTCTGTATTCCTCCGCACCGTATCATCGATGTGGGCATCTCCCGGACTTTTCAGAACCTCCAGAATATTCCATACATGACTGTTTTAGATAACGTCCTTCTCGGCAATCACAGCGGCATCGGCAACAGGGAGACTGTCAGGCGGTGGATATCTCAGCGGCAGCGGAAAATTGAAGAGACTACCGCGCTGGAGGTACTCGATTTTCTCGGGCTCGCCAATTATGAACAACGGTACCTCTCAGGTCAGCCATACGGTATTCAGAAGCTTGTGGAAATCGCTCGGGCGTTAGTGTCACGGCCGAAACTCATTCTCATCGATGAGCCTGCCGCCGGCATGAATGACCAGGAGACCATGGAGATCGCCAAGATCATCAGAGAAATTCGTGACGACCTCGGCGTCACCGTCCTGGTGGTGGAGCACGATATGAGCCTCGTCATGGCTGTTTCGGACCGTGTCTGCGTCCTCGACTCCGGGACTGTCGTAACCATCGGAGAGCCGGCTGAGGTGAAAGCACATCCGGATGTCATTTCCGCATTTCTGGGGGAAGCGGCCGTTGCTTAAGCTCATCGGCGTCGAAGCCTTTTACGGCAAGATCAAGGCGCTTCACGGCGTTTCTCTTGAGGTGCCTGACGGGAAGCTGGTCTGCATTCTCGGCGCCAACGGGGCGGGGAAGACGACAATCCTGAAGACCATCAGCGGTGTGGTGGAACCGGAAATGGGGACAATCCATTTTGACGGCGAGCGGATCGACAGGCTCGACGCCGAAAAGATTGTCAGCCTCGGTATCAGCCACGTTCCTGAGAACAGACATATTTTCCCTGAGCTGACTGTCTATGAAAACCTTGTTATGGGCGGTTTTCTTGTGAGCGACAGGTCCCTTTTGGAAACTCGGCTGGAGGAAATTTTTGACCGGTTCGCAGTCCTTCGAGAACGGAAGGATCAATTGGCCGGAACGCTCAGCGGCGGCGAGCAGCAGTTGCTCGCCATCTCTCGAGCCCTCATGCTGAAACCAAAGCTGCTCCTTCTGGACGAGCCTTCGCTGGGGTTGTCACCCCTTTTGGTTCAGGAGATATTTGACACCATTAAAGAACTCCATCGTTCCGGTGTTACCATTCTTCTTGTGGAGCAGAACGTGAACCAGGCCCTTCGAATCGCTGACTACGGTTATGTGCTCACTTCCGGAAAGATTTTTCTCAGCGGCACCTATGAAGAACTCCGCCGGGAAGAGAAAGTGAGGGAAATGTACCTTGGTGAAGGGAAGTACGTCCGGCGTTCCAAACTTTGGGGAGTTACTTGAGAGTAATTAAGCGATTAAGTGACGAAGTGATTAGGCAGGAGGAAACGCTGAAAAGGAAGGGAAGAAAATATGAGCAGGCCGCATGAGAAACTGGAGGTATGGAAAAAGGGAATCGGTGTTGTGACAGAGATTTATGCCTTGACCAAAAGGTTTCCCGATTCGGAAAAATTCGGCATTGTCTCTCAGCTCAGGAGGGCGGCAGTTTCAGTTCCGACAAATGTGGCAGAGGGAGCCGCTCGGCACAATGATCGTGAATTTCTTCAGTTCCTCTACATCAGTTCCGGATCGCTCAGCGAGATCGATACCCTGCTCACAATCTCGAAAGAACTTAACTACATGAGCGAGGGTCAGTACGGTAAGTTGAAAGAACAGGCAGGAGAAGTGAGTGCCATACTTCAGGGACTTATGACAAAGCTAACCGAAAAGACCAAATGACCACGACCCAATTCCTCAATCCCTCAATCACTTAATGACTCAGTCACTCAATAACTAATGATGTCTCCAGACTTCCAGCGACATAACACAGTCCCCAAGCTCTTCTGGTACCACGTGAAGGAGCACGGTGATGACGTCTCCATCTGGCGGAAGCGGCGCGGGGTGTGGGAAGCGTTGACTTGGGGGGAGTACGGTCGATGGTCCCGGGATATCGGAAACGCCCTTCTCGCTTCAGGAGTGAACAGGTATGCGACATGGCCATCAAGGGGATCGGTTGTGTCACCGCCCCCATCTACCACTCCAACACGCCGGAGCAGGTTCACTACATCGCCGAGCACAGCGACAGCCGCCTCGCTTTTGTGGAAGATCAGGAACAGCTCGATAAGATGCTGGAGATATGGGACAAGCTCCCGAGGGTTGAAAGGATTGTTATCTTTGACAAGTATACTCCCCACGATCTCCCCAATGTGATGACGCTGGAGCAGTTCAGGGCTGAGGGCGCCAAGTATGGAGTTGAAAATCCGCCAGAATTTGAAGAAAGGATCAAGGCAGGAAGGCCGGACGACACTATCAGCTTTGTCTACACATCCGGCACAACAGGGCACCCTAAAGCGGGGGTGCTCCACAGTCTGAACGTCATCTCCATTATTCGGCATCTTCCCGACATGGTAGGCATCAACAAGAGCGACCTCTCCATCGCCTACCTGCCTCTCGCCCACATCGCGGAGCGGCTGTTGGGACACTTCATAAAGTTTGCTTACGGGAACCAGACCGCCTTTGCTGAGAGCATTGAGGATCTGCCCCACAACCTCCGCCAGACCGGCCCCACAGTGATGTTCGGAACGCCTCGTGTGTTCGAGAAGTTTTATGCCCAAATCGCAACGGGGATCGGTGACGCCACACGGTTGCAGCGGACTATCTATCACTGGGCTCTCAGGACTGGCAAGGAGATCGCTGAGAAAAAAGCTGAGTCCGCACCTCTGAATCTGTGGCTCCGTTTGCAGGGAGCCGTCGCCCGCCGCCTCATCTACAATAAGGTGATGGATATATTCGGCGGCCGCATCCGCTTCATGATCTCCGGCGCGGCCCCCATTGCACCGGACATAATCCACTACTTCAGCTGGGTCGGTATCGATGTTTACGAAGGGTACGGAATGACGGAGACCTCGGGAGGCTATGCCCGACACGGAGATCAGGATCGCGGAGGATGGCGAAATCTGTGTGAAAGGATCACAGAACATCGCCGGCTACTACAAGAACGAAACGGCGACTGACGAACTTCTCCAACCGGACGAGAAGGGGAACGTTTGGCTCCACACCGGAGACGTCGGTCATCTTGATGAAGACGGGTATCTTTTCATCACCGACAGGAAGAAGGACATTCTCATCACCGCCGGCGGGAAGAACGTGGCGCCGCAGAACATCGAAAACCTGCTGAAGACCAGCCCCTACGTCAGCCAGTCCATGGTTTATGGCGATGGGAAGCCGTACCTCACAGCGCTCATCACCCTCGATGAGGACGAGATTGCCAAGTTTGCTCGGGATCGGCAACTGCTCTATCAGGATTTGGGCGACCTTTCAACAAAGCCCGAGGTGATCGACCTTATCGACAGCGAAGTAGACAGAAAGAACAGCGATTTGGCATCGTATGAAACAATCAAGAAATTCCGTATTCTTGAGGAAGATTTTGATCAGGATAAGGACGAGATTACGCCCACATTCAAGATACGCCGGAAAGTAATTGTGGAGCGATACAGTGAGATTCTCAATGGAATGTATGCTTAAGCGATTGGCGGTGCGGACGGCTCCAGCGGCGTTGTTGTTCTCGGCTCTCGTCGGTCAGGAGCGAGCCACATGGGAAGTGATCCAGCAGGAGATTCTCACTCCCACCTGCGTGGAGTGCCATCAGGTCGGCTCCAACTTTGCGGCTCAGTCTGACCTTCTCCTTACGGAGGATGTGGCCTACGGGCAGTTGGTGAATGCCGTCCCGAACAACGCCTCGGCACGCGGTGACGGACTCCTCAGAGTTGGGACGGACGGACTCGCGAGCCTCGAGACAAGCTTCCTTTGGGAAAAGATCAACGCTGAGGAGAGGGAACATTTTTATTCAGATCACCCCCATTACGGGGCGCTCATGCCCCTCGGAAAACCGTACCTCACCAACGGTCAGCTCGCCTTCATTAAAGAGTGGATTCTCGGCGGTGCGCCGGAAGAAGGGGTGGTGGCCAAAGCGGAGGAGTCCCTTCTCGAAGACACGACGCGGTACGAGCCGCCTGAGTTCGTTGAACTGGAGCCGCCGGAGCAGGGGATTCAGTTTCATCTCGGCCCTTTTGATGTGCCTCCGAACTTCGAACGGGAGTTTTACTACTTCCAGCCTATGGACACTACCGGCGACCTCTACCTTGAACGGGCTGAAATCATCATGCGGCCCGGAAGCCACCACTTTATCGCCTACTCGTTTTCAGAAGAGGTCCCCTCTTGGGCAAACCTGACGGCCGAGACCTACCGGGACATTCGCAATCTGGACGGCTCCTATATTTCCGGAAATCTGACTGCCACCCTCTGGCACAGTTTCGGATTCGGCACGCAGTGGCCATACCTGAATTACCAGTTTCCGCCCGGCGTGGCGCTGAGAATTGATGCTGACTTGGGGCTCGACCTCAACTCCCACTACATCAACCGGACCGACAGCGCCAGTGTTGGCGAAGTCTACGTCAATATGCATCTGGCGAAGCCTGATGAGATCGATCACGCTGCCGAGGTACTCTCCCTCAATAACTTCGACTTAGAGCTTCCGCCCAACAAAATAACGACACTGGAGAGAACTTTCTTGTTCCCCGAGGATGTGAGCGTCTTCCAGCTCATGTCCCACGCCCACGAACATATGTTAGAGTTCAGAGTTGAGATGGTCGGCGGCGAGCTGGACGGCGAACTGATCTACATCGCTTACGACTGGGAACATCCGCCTATCCTCGAACTGGATCCTCCCCTGCACGTCCAGAGAGGGGAGGGGATGAGACTGATTGTCACCTACGACAACTGGACGGATGAAACGTTGCGTTTCGGACTGCTCAGTGAAGATGAGATGATGATACTCTTCGGGTACTACTATCTTGGTTCTCCGACACTCTCAACCGATTCACCGAGGATGATTCCCGGTGCCTTTGATCTGAAGCAGAATTACCCCAACCCGTTCAACGGGGAGACGAAGGTAGAATTCACCATCACTAGAGAAGAAGAAGTTTCTCTTCAGGTTTTTGATATGTTGGGAAGACCTGTTTCCTCACTGGCAAGCGGTGTTACACCAAAGGGACGGCATGTTATGAAGTGGAGCGCAACAGACGGGGAAGGGGCGCCTCTCCCCTCAGGTGTCTACTTCGTTCGCCTCTCCATCGACGGCCAATCCCGCACCAAGAAAGCGCTCCTGCTTCGGTGATTGCGGAGATGGCATGTTTCAAGGGAAAGATGTCATCTCAAATTTATACTGACACCTATACTAGCATCCTTGTCAGAGAGTACCTGTGGACAGAAAGAAATCTACAGGTGGCTAAAATGTTAATGGCACATTCTAATGCTTAAAACACCGCGTACCGGTGAACATCATGGCAATACTGTATTCATTGCAGGCATCGATCACTTCCTGGTCCCGAACGGAGCCGCCGGGCTGAACCACCAATAAAATTCCTGAATTTCTGATAGCGTCAATGCTGTCGCGAAAAGGAAAAAAGGCATCGGAAGCCAGGATTCCCCCAGCCACATTTTCGCCCCCCTTGCGCAAGGCCATATGAACCGCATCCACCCGGCTCACTTGGCCCGCCCCGAGCCCCACAGTGGTATTATTTTTGGCGATCAGGATACCATTGGATTTGGCGTGGCGCAATACTTTCCAGCCGAACAGAGCGGTTTCAATATCCGCTTCGGACGGTTCCTTTTCCGTTACAACATTCAAATCTTCTTTGGTTAATATTTTCGTATCTGTTTCCTGAACGAGCACCCCGCCGTCAACATTGCGGACCTCCAGACTTGGTGTTCGCTTGTCGAACTGGCCGATTTCAAGCACCCGCAAATTCTTTTTCTTTTTAAAAATTTCCAGTGCTTCCGGTTCAAAGTCCGGCGCCAATACAATTTCAACAAAGACCGATGTGATCGCTTCTGCCACGTCCTTGGTGCAAGTGCGGTTGGATGCGATGATGCCGCCGAATGCTGAAAGTGAATCGGCATTGAAGGCACGGTTGTACACGTCCAGAAGATCATCTCCCGTGGCCACGCCACAAGGATTGGCGTGCTTCACCACCACGCAGGCGGGTCCATCAAATTCCCGAATGCAGGCCAGGGCACCGTCTGCATCCATGATATTGTTATAAGAGAGTTTTTTACCCTGGTGAACGGTTGCGTTCAGAATATTGGGTTCATTGTTTCCCGGTATTTTATACGACGCTGCGGACTGGTGGGGGTTTTCTCCATATCGCATTTCTGAATGTTTCAAAAAGGTCAGGGAAAGGTCATGAGACAAATCTTCATCTTTTACATAATTATGAATAATGGTGTCGTATTGGGCTGTGTGACCAAAGGCTTTTGCCGATAATCTACGGCGGGTTTCAAAGGCAATTTCTCCTGACACTGCTTCATCCGAAATGATATTATAATCGGCTGGGTCAACCACCACACAGACCCACCCCACATTTTTGGCTGCCGAGCGGATCATGGTGGGGCCGCCGATATCCACATTTTCTAGCGCCAGCGCCAAGTCGCAATCTTTTCGGGAAATGGTCTCTGAAAATGGATATAGGTTGCAGACCACAAGATCGATCCACTTTATCTCATTGGCCTCCGCATCGGCGCCGTGTTTGTCCCGCAGGCCCAAAATGCCGCCCTCCACCAGCGGATTGATGGTCTTTACGCGGCCGTCCATGATCTCCGGAAATTTTGTGTAGTCACTTACGTCCGTGACGGGAATATCGACATAACGCAGCGCCTTAGCTGTACCGCCTGTAGAGAGGATTTCAACGCCGTGTTGATGTAAAGATTGGGCCAGCTCCACCACGCCTGTCTTATCAAAGACGGAAAGAAGCGCTCGGTTGATTTTTATGGGTGCTTGGTTTAATGCTGGTTTTTCTATCATGACAATTAAGTGTTTAGGTGTTCATGTGATAAAGTGTCGGTGGTGGTTCTATTAAACACGTGAACACGTCTACACATTGGCACTTTGAATCAGCTTGATTGCTTCGATGAAGGTTCGTCCTTCTAATTCTTGTACTTTTGTTTTCAGTGATTCCACCGTGTCATCGGTTGCCACTGCGCATTTTTTCTGGATCAGGATCGGTCCGCCGTCTACTTCATTCGTCACAAAGTGGATGGTGCAGCCTGTCTCCGTATCACCGTTGTTCAGCACTGCTTCGTGAACATTCATATCCATCCCTCCAGCGTATTTCGGTAAAAGCGATGGGTGCACATTCAGCAATCTGTCACGCCACGTGTTGCAAAACTCTGCGGACAAAATCCGCATAAAACCAATGAGCAAAACCAGATCCACGCAATGTTCATTGAGTACGGAAGTCATTTCAGCGTCAAACTCTTCCCGCGTTTTTCCTTTATGAGAAATGAACACCGCCGGCATATTGTGATTCTCCGCCCGCTCTAAAATGTAAGCGTTCTTTCGATTGGAGATGACCACAGATACTTCAGCGCTCAACTCACCAGATTGGATGGCATCTAAAATGGCTTGTAGATCGGTACCTTTTGTGGACCCAATTATTCCCAGTTTAATTCTATTCATTATTTAAATGTGATTAAGTGTTCAGGTGTTCACGTGAATACATGAACACATTAACACTCCGAATGTAAAGAATTCATATGATCTGTTCTTTTTTGCACGACCCCATCCGTCCCGATATCGCTCCGATGAAAGAGTGGCCCTTTTACGGCAGACACTTCCCTTTCCACAATAGCTTCCGCTTCTGAAATAGAATCAGCCACGCCCACTACAGCCACAGTGCGGCTCCCCGCTTCTACCAATTGGCCATCTTGAATATCCACAGACGCATAAAATAATCCATTGGGATTTGAAATATCGGACACATCAATGGGTTCGCCTTTTATGGGGCTGTCGGGATACCCTTCCGGTACGGCATATTTGCAGACCGTCGCTTTGTTGGCGAATTGTACATCTGTCTGATTCAAAGTACCGTCGGCGATAGCATGACACAATTCGATAAAATCGGATTCCAAAAGTGAAAGTACATTCATTGCTTCCGGATCGCCGAAACGGGCATTGTATTCAATGAGATTCACTCCATTGGCTGTTGCCATGAAACCGCCGTAGAGCACACCTTTATAACCTTCGCCGAATTTATCTTTCAGCGCTTTGGCTGTGGCCAAATTAATATTGTGTGCTTCAACAATATCAGAATCACTTAAGAATGGTAGAGAATGATTCACATCGGAATATGTGCCCATCCCGCCAGTGTTGGGGCCAGTGTCTCCTTCATAAGCCCGCTTATGATCTTGGACTGCCGGCATGTGTTTTAAGTTATCCCCATCGCAAAAACTCATGAGAGAAAATTCTTGCCCTACAAATTTTTCTTCAATGACAAACCCGTCACCACTATCCACCATCTCTTGGCAATAGGCCAGTGCTTCAGCATGAGAGTGTAGATGGTCGCCAGCCACTTTCACGCCCTTGCCACCCATAAGTCCATCATACTTTACCACATAGTTTTCGCCAAGCTCATTTAAGAATTCCGCCACACCATCCATGGAGCTGAATGTATCATATTTCGGTCCGCCGGGGATGTCGTATTCTTTAAGCAAGTCTCGCGTAAATGTCTTGGATGTCTCCAATTGTGCGAGATCTTTTTTGGGTCCAACCACCTTTACGCTCGCCCCCCACAAGGCATCGGCCACGCCGTTGGCTAACGGGTTTTCCGGTCCGATGATGGCCAGCGTTGCGGCAATCTCCTGGGCATAACTCACCACAAAATCGGGGTCGTTGATGTTGCCAACAGTGAGTTCATCGCAGAGCTCTGCAATACCCGGATTCATATTGGATGCGAGACAGTAAATTTCTTTGTCTTGGTCTGATTTGTCTAATGCTCGAACAATGGCATGCTCTCGGGCGCCAGAACCAATCACCAGTATATTATATCCAAACATCATTATCTGCGGTTAAGCCGCCGCCCGCATTTCCCGTATTCGTTACACCCTTAGGCTCTATAATCATGATTCGGCATTCGTTTTGAGCGGATGGTTTATGTTCAACCCCTTTTGGAACAACAATCATTTCGCCTTTTCTAAGTGTTACACTTTTATCGCGGAATTCGATGGTAAGTTCTCCATCGAGCACAATGAATGTTTCGTCCGTATCATCATGGGCATGCCAAACAAATTCACCCTCAACCTTTACCAATTTGAATTGATAATCATTCATCTCGGCGATCACCTTTGGTGCCCAGTGATCGGAAAATTTACCGAACTTCTCAGACAGCTTTACAGGTTCCATTGATTAATAATCGGTGTTGGTATTGTAAAACATGAATGACCAAAAGTCAGCGGCGCCTTCAATTCTTTTGGATGTCGGCATCCCCGCTCCATGTCCCGCCTTGGTTTCAATCCTAATAAGCAGTGGATTGGGATTATGGCGGTTTTTATCCTGAAGCTCCGCCGCATATTTAAAGGAATGCGCCGGCACGACGCGGTCATCGTGGTCTGCGGTGGTCACCATGGTGGCGGGATAATTTCCGTTTTCAATAATGTTGTGCAAAGGTGAATATCCGTAAAGATTCGAGAAATGTTCCTCTTCATCCGAGCTTCCGTATTCCACGGCCCACGCCCAGCCGATGGTAAACCTGTGATAGCGCAGCATATCCATAACGCCAACCGCAGGAAAGGCAACCGCGGATAAATCCGGACGCTGGTTAATTACAGCGCCGATCAATAGTCCACCGTTGGATCTGCCGCTGACGGCAAGCTTTTCTCTGCGGGTATAGTTGTTTTCAACGAGATAATCGGCTGCTGCTATGAAGTCGTCGAACACATTTTGTTTGTTGTGAAGCCTGCCGCCTTCATGCCACGCTTCGCCGTATTCACTGCCGCCTCGGATGTTGGCATTTACAAAAATTCCGCCCGCTTCCAATAGAACCATTCGGCTGATGC
>LUME01000245.1_pt1 | contig 14711 bp, 19 predicted proteins | sample 729951 | NCBI WGS metagenome assembly LUME01 (sample SAMN03860271, study PRJNA289734) | marine metagenome | biome: seawater column; feature: ocean; material: water; isolation source: Red Sea water column Station 34 - depth 200m | place: Saudi Arabia: Red Sea | collected 2011-10-15 | depth 200 m | reverse complement strand
TTCCTACACAGTGCAACGATCTGGATAAAAGGGTAGGAGAGTAGAAGCTCTTTTGTAAGCGCAAGTCCTATACCAGAGCTAGCGCCTGATATTAGTGCTGTCTTTTGATGTAACATCTTAAAAGCCTATTTCGTAGAAGAGTGAAAGCTCACTTATATGTTTGATGGCTTCAGCATAAGTAAAGCCCTTGAATGGATAAATAAGTTAATGATTTGATTACAGAAATGTAATCAAACTGTAATCTATTCGTTGTGATGCTTTGATCTGAATCAAGTACATTTAAAATGAAATCACTACGATTAAATACATAAACATTTAAGGTTCAGTGACTCGGTTCTCGTTAGTAAACATTTGGATAGCACTACTGCTGGTCAACACGATATCGGTGAGTGTCCATGCTACGCGTGACATCGGATTTCATGAACATACATCGACGGTGTTTATCAATGGTGAACGTGCACACGATGATGAGCAAAAAGAGTCTTTCACACCTTGTTATTGCCCAGACTGTTTTTATACGGACAATTCGTCTTCCAACGCACCGCTTGCCATTCTTGAAGCACACTCCTGTTTTTTAATTGAGGCGCAAGAGGATAAAAATCACAGAGATCGTTATCAGGTGCAAGGCGCAGGCGGAACACTCGGTCCATCGCTGGATAATGTTATTAGCGAAAAAGGCAGGGCATTCTTTTTGCGCAAAGTTAAGGAGCCTCAATTTAATAACTCGTCGTCCGCAATGCCGCAAATGCCGATTACAGATGATGAGCTTGAAGCTTTAGCTGAGTTTTTATCGTCCATATAGCCTATTGACCTGAGTCTAAGACATTAGATTAAGGTGACAAGACGTAAACTTTAAACCTAAAACGCTCAACTGAGCATAATCAAAGGAAACAATCTTATGAAAAAGCTTACTTCACTATTACTGGCCAGTGCTTTAGTCGTTGCGCCAATAGCGACTTCTTTTGCATATCAACAGACTGACAAATCTGATATGCCGATGATGGATGGTCAGATGATGCAAAAGATGCAGACGCATATGGAAGAAATGCGCGCAGTATTGGATGCCGTTAAGAGTGAATCGGATCCGGAGAAGCGCGAAGCCATGTTGCATGAGCATGCCCAAAAGATGCAAGACATGATGGGCATGATGGAAGGAAGCGACTCGATGGGGATGAAAGCGGGAAAAGGAATGAAACACAAACACACTGATATGTCCACCGAAGACAAAATGAAAATGATGGAACAGCGTATGTCGATGATGGAAGACATGATGAGCCAAATGATGGGGCACACCGCTGAAAAGTCTAAACCAATACATAAACACAAATAGAGCTAATCACCACGTTACGAGGCAGGAGGTGACCTGCTGTCTCGCTTATTTCAATAATCACAGGAATTTTACATGAATAAATTAATTAAGTTTTTTTCAATTGTAGTCTTGTCAGTTGGACTCCTCGGAGGATGCGCAAGCCAGGTTTATCACGACTACATCATGAGTGGGCAAGTTGTTACAGTCGATGATAAGCAAGCAGTGGTATGTGTATCTGATACGGATGGTTTGAAGGAACATCAAGTTTTTAATGTCTATAGAACTGTCTACGACCCTACAGCAATCTCAGGATAAGCACTTCGCGGAAGCTATTGTGCTGGATGGCGAAATTACGCGTTATGACATGGTCGAGTTTGACCGTGGTTTTTGATTAATATTTTAATTAGGAGTATGCCGTTGTGAATAATAGAGTTTATCACCAACCCTACCGTATAGCGATTATTGTGACGCTGGTATTAGTGAGTGTCTTATTCACAACCGCGTGCTCAGCAGTACCACAAAGTACTGAGCCAGACAAAAAAAACAATTCATCAGAAACTAAAGAAACTCAGCCTGAGTTAAACGTTGATGACTTCGCTAAAATCCAAACCGCTTTGCGCTCGTTAGACAATTCATTAGCGACCCAGCCAAAAAGCAATGAGAGTGTAAATCCGAGTGATACCAGTGTTTCACTCAATACATCATCAATGCCACTTTCAGCAACAAACACAATGAAAATGGGAAAGAGTAAGAATAAAGGCATGATGCCAATGCGCGGGAAATCGTGCATGGGAATGATGTGCAAAATGATGATGAAAAACAGCTCAATGATGGGTACACCACCTGAACAAAATAAAACACAGATATCTGGTTCTCCATTAAATGAAAGCTTACCCGGTGTCAGTGGAGCGCTGCATTTATACCACGTTGGAGAGCAAGCTTTTTTCTTAAACCACAAAGAGACACTCGAATTGACCGATGGTCAGTACCAAACGCTTCTCACGATCCGAACTGAATGGGAGTCTACTCAACAAAGCTTTACGCTGCAGCGAAGTGCGTTAGAAGCATCGTTGTGGGAATTGACCGCTCAGGGGCTACCTCAATACGACAATATCAAAGACACCATTGCTGAAATAGAAGCCACAAACAGCGCCTTGCGGTTGCAGTTTATTACATCGGTAGGGAAAGCGGTATCAGTATTAACGCCCTCTCAGATCGCTAAGATAAATAGCCTGTGGATGGCCGAACAAACAGGTGAGTTATGAGCATGTGGTGGCCACACACATCATTTTTTCTGCGTTACGCCGTCATTTTGAACGTTATGCTGTTATTCGCAACGACGAGCAGTTACGCACAGCAACAGCCAGAGGATAGTGAGCATGCGAGCCACCATCCTGAAGCTACCAATGATCCCACTGTCAACGCTAATACGGATGTTTTGCCGACTGCTACACAAGGTAAAGGACCGCTGGGCAATGCTGACGCCATGATGGGATCCGGTATGGCAAAAGGCATGGATAAAATGATGGAGAAAATGGGTGCACCCAAACCTAAAGATCTCTATCCCACGCTAATGCGCATGCATTCAGCTACACCCGAACAAAGAGAGACTGTTCTGATTAAAGCAACCGCAAGAATGCAACAAGGAAGTGAGCAACTTGCTACAGGTTTTGATTGGCTTGCCCGCGCAGCTGCCACTGATGACTATTCCCAAATGCAAATGGCTGTTGAAACAGTTAAAGAGGGTATAGCCCATTTTGACAGTGGTCTTGCTGCGAAACGTGCCATACAAGACGGGCAAGAACCACGAAGAGTGGCATTAACCTGGTTCAAGTCACAAATGAATTTGCTTCCCAGTGCGCCGGAAAAAGGTACTTCAACCCTATTTGGTATGACACCGTTTCACAGCGCAGTGATGCTCGTTTTACTCATATTTACAATTGTTATGGTGTATGTGTATGGATTTAAGATGCGCAGAGCTGCCGCGCTGCTCGAAGAGCTTAAGTCTACAGACACCGCAAGCACATCTGCGCCAACGACAAAAGTTTCCTCTGTTGTCGAATCTAATCCGGCTGCCCAGCAGCATGCTTCGGCACCAGCGCAAAGTAGCGAGCCAGCATTGTCATCCACTGCCTCATCGCGCAAGGGCACGTTTAGTGGCGATATGGTAGTAACCGCGATTTTTAATGAAACCCATGATGTTAAAACGTTACGTCTAGCCAGCCCAGATGGACAAACCATTCCATTTGATTTCGAACCAGGTCAATTTGTCACGTTCACACTGAACATCGATGGTTTTGAAAAGCCAGTTAAGCGCTCATACACCATTGCATCATCGCCCACTGAACAGTATTACTTTGAAGTTACGATAAAGCGAGAGGAGTTCGGTGTGGTTTCTCGTTATATGCATGACGCGGTTGAGGTAGGAAATACGCTTTCAATTAAAGCCCCCGGCGGTAAATTTTATTTCAATGGTCATGGTTCAAACAGCGTGGTGTTGATTTCTGGGGGAGTGGGGATCACACCGATGATGAGCGCTGTCCGCTACTTGACGACGACGTGCTGGGACGGTGATATTATCCTGGATGGGGCCCCAAGGCCGCTTTTCATCCGCAATGATAAACGAATTTGTGCCAGATATTGCCTCAAAAACTGCGCATATTTGTGGGCCTCCTGCAATGATGGATGCTACGAAAAAAATGCTAGCCGAATTGGGTATGCCTAACACGCATATTAAAACCGAAGCGTTTGGGGCTGCTAAACCAGAGCCCGCTCCCGTTAAACCTCAATTAGCCACTAACACCAACGCAGGCGACAACAGACAAGTACGGTTTAGTCTTTCAGACGTCGAAGCCCACGCGGGTCCGGATGAGACCGTATTAGACGTCGCTGATGGACTCGATGTAGATATAGAGAATTCATGCAGAGCGGGTTCGTGCGGGAGTTGTAAGGTGAAACTGCTACGTGGTGACGTCGATATGGAGGTTGATGATGGGCTGGAGCCTGAAGATAAGCTCAGTGGGTATATTCTGGCGTGCCAAGCTATCCCTAAATCTGATGTGGAGGTTGAGGCTTAATGAATTCTCAAGAGCGCACAATTGTAAGCAGCTTGGTTGTCCTAATGATCCTGCTATGGCTCGGTTTTTTATGGCATAGAGACCCAGCATTCCCAGGCAGTTTTATTGGATTTGGCGTGGGTTTAAGCGCTTCGGTATTAATGCTTATCCCATTGGTATACATGACCATTAAGCGTAACAAATCACTTAAGAAAGTCGTGACGAAGCACATCGCTATGCCAACGCTCCTGCGTATACATATCTATGCTGGTGTGCTGGGGCCTATTCTAGCGCTGATCCATAGTGCCCATCGTTTTGATAGTGCTACCGGAGTTTCGCTTGTTATCTTTATGATGGTCGTTGTGATCAGTGGGTTTGTGGGTCGATATGTACTCGGTCTTATTTCATCGAATGTGAAAGAGAAAAAGCGCCAAGTAAATGAACTCCACGTTGCGCTTTCTAACGCAAAACAGGCGTTGAAAGACGCAGTCTGTGATGACAGATATTCGACGTTTGCCCAAACATCCGCACGACATATTCCTTACATCACGTTAAATGTGCCTACTTCAGCACAAAGTAAATTGTTCAAACAAGAAAGCCAGGTTCTTTCTATCATTGATACAATTTCCGATGTTGAGTACAGCATTCTCATTCATGACACCGCGAAGGTGTGGTTTGCTCGTTGGTTAAAATTTCACATCGTGATTTCAATGACACTTTATGTAGTCCTGTTTTTTCACATTTTCAGTGAAGTTTACTTTGGACTGCGCTGGTTATGATGAAATGGATAATAATCGTTCTTGGCTTAGTTGCTGCTGGCTTTGGCGTCAGTCATTTCATTCATATGCCTGAAGATAGCGCACAAATTCCATGGGAAAAAATGGTTGAACCCGGTTCACTCAATAAAGCACATGCCTTTCTCGCGGATGACTGTTTGAGTTGTCACACACCGGTGAAGGGCGTTGAGCGTGACAAATGTGTGGCGTGTCATGCAAATGATACGCATATCGTTGCGCGTCAACCCACTGCATTTCATACCGACATCAAAGAATGTGCAAGTTGCCATGTAGAGCACAAAGGTGAATCGGCCAACATTTCGCTCATGAGCCATATAGCTTTAGTCGACATTGGTTTCAATATGCTCCCCAACCCAAATGTCCCGTTTGACGAGGGCGCTGCCACCATGGCGTTTTTGGAGAACATACTAGCGAATAAACAAACTCCTGAGCCCTTGTTTGTGCACCCTGAGGTCAGTGATAAAGAAGCCTTATTAAATTGTACGCAATGTCACAGCAACGATGATCGCCATTTAGGTCTATTTGGAGAGGATTGCGTGCAGTGTCACAGCACAGACAAATGGTCATTGCCAAAGTTTATTCACCCGTCGAGTCAATCACGTGATTGCAATCAATGTCATGAAGCGCCGCCCAGTCACTATATGCAGCATTTTAAAATGATTTCCGCCAAAGTGGCAGGCGAGCCTAAAGCTAAAGTTGAGGAATGCTATGCCTGCCATCAATCTACGTCCTGGAACGATATTAAGCGTGCCGGGTGGTATAAACACCATTAAGGGGTACAAACTGTGATCACAAATTCCATTGCGCTCGCAACCTCGGTGCTGATCGCAATAGTATTGTGTCTGCCTCGCTTACGACAATCTTTCCAATGGCGAGCAACAGTCACACCGTTGGCTTCCATTATTGGTAGTGGCTTTTTGATCATTGCACCACTGCTGCATTCGGTAATGGGGAAATGGGCACTGCTTGGAATAGTGTTGTTGTCCATTCTGGCATATGCGCTGGGGTCGGTTATTCGCTTCAATATACGCCACGCAGAACCTGAGCTAGCTAGCAATCAACAAAGCAGTATTATGACGCTTGAAAAAGCAAGTCAATGGGCGCTTGGTGCGGCATATGCCATTTCCGTGGCGTTTTATATTAGTTTGTTTGCAGCGTTTGTTTTTGATCGTTTATCTATCTCTGATACGACGTACATCAAACTGTTTACCAGTGGGTTGCTTGTCATCATTATGGTGGTCGCTTGGCTTCGAGGTGCTAGGGGGCTAGAGACCATTGAGCTATTCGCCGTGACAATAAAGTTGGCTATTATAGTAGGTGTGCTCGCAGCGCTGGCAACCTACGACATACAAGTACAAAGTGCTTGGTTTCAACATGAAGCGATACAGGCATTGAGCCATTTTGAAACTGTTAGCATGCTCGCAGGGATGCTCATGGTAACGCAAGGGTTCGAGACAACCCGTTTTATGGGGAATAACTATACGCCAGAACAGCGCATTAAAGCGAGTCGTTATGCTCAGTGGATCGCTATTTTTCTCTATGTTGTTTTTATCGGTCTAACGTGTCCTATTTTCCTGAATTTTCCGATCACGGAATTAAACGAAACAACGATTAGCTACACCCTAGGGCAAGCAATATGGGTATTGCCGATTTTATTACTGGTTGCCGCCACGGCAAGTCAGTTAAGTGCAGCATTAGCCGATACTATCGGTGGCGGAGGCCTCTTAAAAGAGCTTTTCCATTTACCTATCTCCCCCCAATTTTACTACGTTTTAGTTATCGCCATCGCAGGTATATTAGTTTGGTCATCTAACGTATTTGAAATTATTAATCTCGCTTCAAAAGGGTTTGCACTTTATTACCTGATCCAAACAATAATCGTGATCAAACTCGTGATGCGTCAAAGCACAGGTCAACGCATTAGGTCAACAAAATTACTTGGTCTATCGGTGATCGTTCTCTGTTTATTCTTTGTGATTGGCTGGTCAATTCCAGCACCTCATAGCTAATAAGGAAAATACCGATGCTATCACTAGAAACTACACCAACAATTGACCAAATTAAAAATGCGGCTAAGCGCTACGCTATCATTGGTGTTGGAAATCTACTGCAGCGAGATGATGGCGTTGGTGTGCACGCGGTTCGTGCTCTGCAACCCCTGCTAAAGTCTTATTCAAATGTATCTTGCATTGACGCTGGGACACTGAGCTATGAACTTTTGGAGTGGGTCGCGAGTTCCGATCATACGATAGTCATCGACGCGGCCTACATGCGCTGTTCGCCTGGTACGGTGAGAGTGTTTGAGGACGAGGCAATTGCGGATCAGTTTAAGCAAGCGACGACCCATTCCGTTCACCAGATCACGTTACGCGATACATTGTTGACCAGCCAAACGTTATATTCAAAACCTTCTGCGGTGACGTTAATTGGCGTAGAGCCTGAGGCGATAGAGTGGGGAACCTCTTTGAGTCCAAAGGTAAATGCAGCGTTATCATCGATCATCGATATCGCATTTGCTTGCTTATCAAGCGACGACATTCAGGCCTATAAACCGGCAACCCAAAAGGAGGCACGATGACCGAAGAACTCATTTTTATGACATCCAATGCTGAAAAAACCGGCAACGTAATGCCGCTTTTGCATCAGATACGTCATGCGTTGTCTCAGTTAATTGAACGACAAGAACAAACCACGATTGATCTGCGACGATTGCCTTTAAGCGCTAGCGAAGAAGCGCAGTTAGAAGCTTTTCTTGGGCATGGAGAGGTTAAAGCTGATATTCAGGCGCTGGGTGATACGGTGCTAATCGAATCACGCTACGCAGGCGTTTGGCTTGAAATTCACTATAACGAAGATGTGGAGATCATGGGCAAATACGTTCATATCTGTACCTGTCCACCAATCATAAAATCTCAGCCAGAAGATATGGTGTTATCGCTCAGCAATATAGTGTCTGACATCCATTCGTTGTCTCATCAATCTTCTGATGAAACGGCTAAGGAGGATTGAAATGGCGCTACCAACATTAAACAAGCAGTTACAAGCGTCCGGTATCTCAAGACGCACATTTCTTAAGTTTTGCGCTACAACGGCGTCTTTACTGGCATTGCCGCAAAGCGCTGTTGCCGATTTGGCGACTGCCCTTGGCAATGCGAGAAGACCCTCTGTGATTTGGTTGCCCTTTCAAGAGTGCACAGGGTGTACCGAAGCAATATTGCGCTCTCATGCTCCCACATTGGAAAGCCTTATTTTCGATCATATTTCGTTGGATTATCAGCATACGATAATGGCTGCTGCGGGAGAGCAAGCTGAAGACGCTAGGCGTGCGGCGATGAACGCGCACAAAGGGCAATATTTGTTGTTGGTTGATGGTTCGGTTCCGGTGGGTAACCCAGGATACTCAACGATCAGTGGCATGAGTAATGTCGATATGCTGAGAGAATCGGCAAAAGATGCTGCGGGTATTATTGCCATCGGTACCTGCGCGTCTTTTGGCGGGATCCCTAAAGCAAACCCAAATCCGACGGGGGCAGTGGCAGTAAGCGACATTATTACAGACAAGCCAATCGTAAACATTTCAGGCTGTCCGCCACTGCCTATCGCGATTACAGCTGTGTTGATTCATTACCTGACGTTTAAGCGTTTCCCTGATCTCGACGAATTACAACGCCCACTCGCTTTTTTTGGTGAAAGCATCCATGACAGATGTTATCGACGCCCATTTTTTGAACAACGTAAATTTGCAAAATCGTTTGATGATGAGGGGGCAAAAAATGGTTGGTGTTTGTTCGAACTTGGTTGTAAAGGGCCCGAAACCTTTAACGCATGTGCAACGGTTAAATGGAATCAAGGCACGAGTTTTCCTATCGAATCTGGCCATCCGTGTCTTGGTTGCTCTGAGCCCGATTTCTGGGATAAAAGCAGCTTTTACCAAGCCTTGGGTCCATGGGAGTGGTACAAATCCAAACCCGGCAAAGGTGCACAGAAGCATGCTGGGAAAAACTCATAAGATAATAGGCAAGGCTCATGGAAAATACAGCAAGTAACAACCGGTTAGTCGTCGATCCTATCACTCGAATTGAAGGGCATCTTCGAATAGAAGCTGAAATGGATGGGAATACCATCAAACAGGCGTTCTCATCAGGCACGTCTGTTCGGGGAATTGAACTGATTTTACAAGGCAGAGATCCGCGTGACGCTTGGGCTTTTGCGCAACGTATCTGTGGCGTCTGCACGCTGGTGCATGGTATGGCATCGGTGCGTGCTGTCGAAGATGCAATTAGAAAAGCTTGGCGGTCAAACGCAAAATTAGGGGTTGCCATTGGAAAGCCCTCCATGACATCTATGCCAAAAGGACCGATGCAACATGGTAAAAAAGGGCACCGACAGTCACGTACTTCAATAGGCGTACTGAGTGAAGCAGAAATGGCTATCCCTCAAAATGCACAACTGATAAGAAACATCATGATTGCAACCCAATATGTGCATGATCACGTGATGCATTTTTATCACTTGCATGCCCTAGATTGGGTTGACGTTGTTTCTGCACTAGATGCAGATCCAACGAGAACCGCTACGCTCGCCGGTCAATTGAGTGATTATCCTCGTTCATCGCCGGGATATTTCAAAGATATGAAGCAAAAAGTCAAAACGCTGGTTGAGTCTGGGCAGCTAGGGATATTCAGTAACGCGTATTGGGGGCATCCTGGCTATAAACTGCCACCTGAAGTTAACTTGATGGCATTAGCACATTATTTAGATGCGCTAACGTGGCAGCGTGAAGTTGTAAAAGTTCACACCATATTTGGAGGGAAAAACCCTCATCCTAATTTTGTCGTTGGCGGCGTGCCTTCACCGATTAATCTCAATGCGTCAACGGGTATTAACACGAGTCGATTAGTGCAACTACAAGATGCTATCACGCAAATGAAGAGCTTTGTCGATCAGGTGTATTACCCCGATATTGTGGCGATTGCGGGTTATTACAAAGAGTGGGGGACACGAGGGGAAGGGCTGGGTAACTTTCTTACCTATGGAGACTTACCTATGACATCAATGGATGACCCTGATTCTTTCTTGTTTCCACGAGGTGCAATACTTGGTCGAGACTTGAGTAAAGTGCATGACCTTGATCTAGATGATCCCTCTGAAATTCAAGAATTCGTCTCTTCCTCCTGGTATCGATATAGTGGAGGGAACGCAAGTGGTTTACACCCTTTTAATGGACAAACAACACTCGAGTATACTGGTCCGAAACCGCCTTACAAGCACCTAAATGTAGGGGCTGAATATTCATGGTTGAAAAGTCCGCGTTGGAAAGGCCATGCGATGGAGGTGGGACCGCTGGCTCGCGTGCTAATGATGTATGCTAAAAAAGATGCCGCTGCGCAAGACATCGTTAATCGATCTCTTTCTATCTTGGATTTAGAGACCTCTGCACTTTTCTCCACACTCGGTAGGACGCTCGCCAGAGCAGTGGAAACAAAAATTGTGGTTAACCAGCTACAGTCTTGGTATGACCAACTATTGGATAATATCGCAAAGGGCGATACCGATACGTTTAACCCTCTGTATTTTGACCCTACCAATTGGCCAATTAAAGGCCAGGGGGTAGGCGTGATGGAAGCGCCTCGTGGCGCGTTGGGGCATTGGTTGGTCATGCAAAATGGCAAAATTGAGAATTACCAATGTGTCGTGCCTACGACATGGAACGCTGGACCTCGAGATCCCAACTCACAGGCAGGTGCTTATGAAGCCGCTCTGCAAGATAAACATACGCTACATGATCCTGACCAACCTTTAGAGATTTTGCGAACACTTCATAGTTTTGACCCCTGCTTAGCATGTGCCGTGCACGTAATGGACGAAACAGGGGAAGAGCGTTTGCGTCTAAAAGTTCGTTAACCTTACTTGAGGAATATTATGAAAATCAAAAATAGTATTAGAAAGTCAGTTACTTCTTTAATTGCCTTTTTTTATCTGGTGGTAGGTTCACCCGTTAGTTATGCGCACCCGGGTCATCAAGGCGATCATTCACTACTTTTGGGATCGCTGGTGTCAACAATCGTGCTTGTCACCGTTGCGCTGTTTATTTATCGAGCTAGAGCAAGTAGGCCCTATCAACGGGTAAAACAGTAATGTGTCTCGCTATCCCCATGAAAGTCATTGCAATTAAAGGCTTTAACGCAACGTGTGAAGCGAAAGGTGTCTCTCGCGAGGTGAGTTTACATTTAGTGCAAGGGCTAGAGGTCAAAGTTGGCGACTATGTGATGGTACATGTTGGTTATGCTCTCCAAGTGATCACCTATGATGAAGCGCAGGTGACATGGGAGATGCTCGATCAGGTCATTGCTTACGATGCATGAAATTAGTCTTTGCTATAGCTTGCTTGACACAGTCGCTGTTCACCAGCGAGCAAACATGAATAAGTCTGTCAGTCTGGTTCACGTCAAAGTCGGCCCACTGTCAGGTGTTGAGCCTGACTTGCTGCACCATGCGTTCTTGGCGTGTAGAACTCACACCATTGGCGATCAGGCAACGCTTAGAATTGACACAAGCGCTATCAAGATACGCTGTAAATTGTGTGGCGAATTCAGCCGAGTTTCGGTGAATAGTATCCTATGTGCAAGTTGCGGTGCTTGGCAAACCGACCTCATTGAGGGCGATGAATTTATATTGCAACGAATAGAGTTTATCGCACCTGACAATTTTACAGAATCAAAGGAGAGAAAACATGTGCGGTAACTGTGGTTGCGAAACGCAAGTAAAATCAGAGAAAACTGACAAGCCATCAGCAAATATCGTTGAGGTTCACGCAAATTTAAAAAGCAACAATGACAGCCAAGCGATAGCAAACCGTGCTTTATTTGACGCACATAATGTACTAGTGATTAATTTGATGTCATCCCCAGGCAGTGGAAAAACCCGGCTACTCGAAGAAACGATACGTGCGCTTAAGTCGCAATACGCGATGGCGGTGATTGAAGGCGACCTCGAAACTGAAAATGACGCAAATAGAATTAGACGTCATGGTGTGCAGGCGGAGCAAATCGCCACGGGCCAAGGGTGTCACTTGGACGCCAGTATGGTGCAAAAGGTACTTGGAAGATTTAGCTTACAAAAACTAGACGTTTTGTTTATAGAGAATGTTGGCAATTTGATTTGTCCAGCGTGTTTTGATTTAGGACAGCACTTAAACATTATTTTGCTGTCCGTACCAGAAGGTGATGATAAGCCTGAAAAGTACCCAGTGATGTTTCGTGCCGCGGACGTCATGCTTATTTCTAAGACCGATTACTTGCAATTTCACGATGAATTCAATGTACCTCGCGCGATTGAATCATTTCGTAAAGTGGGCAACGATGCGCCCGTTCTCGAAGTGTCTTCATTGAAAAGTCAACATCTAGAGCGTTGGTTTTCTTATTTTACGCACGCCATTACAGCTCATCAGTCTCAGTCGTTACAAAATAGCGGAGTCTAAAGTCTTATGTACAGTGTTGAATCGTTGCTAAGAGACATTAAGAATACCTCGCTTTCAAAACCGTTTCGTATTCTTAATGTTTGCGGTGGCCATGAGCGTGCGATTACGCGCGCTGGATTTAGAACGTTGTTTCAGCACAATATTCATCTGATACCTGGGCCAGGATGCCCCGTTTGTATTTGCCCCGAAGAGGATATTGCATACGCGATACACTTAGCCATTAACGAAAATGTCGTTATCGTTAGTTTTGGTGACATGCTCCGCGTCCCAGTCGAACACGAAATGGGTGGCTGTAGCTCATTGATAGACGCAAAAAATCAAGGGGCCGATATCCGTCCGATATCTTCTCCTCAAGAAGCGGTATCTATAGCATTGGAAGAACCTCGTAAGGTTATTGTGTTTTTTGCTGTTGGTTTTGAAACGACTATGGCACCGATTGCAGCAACACTGCTTAATGATTTACCCAATAACTTTAAAGTTTTATTGTCTGGACGACTTACTTGGCCAGCAGTTGCCCATGTGCTTGAGAGTCAACCGAATACTTTTGATGCACTGATTGCGCCTGGCCACGTTGAAGAATGGCAGTTTGCAATCGACCATCATAATTTGCCTGTCAGTATTGCTGGTTTTCATCCAGAAAGTTTGCTGTTGTCGCTCCAAACGCTGCTCGGTAATTGTTCAAATAAAGTCGTCACACTGAGTAACCGCTATCCCGAAGTGGTAAAGCAAAACGGCAATGCAGCAGCTAAAGCAATAATCAATAAAGCGTTCACTATCGTTGACGCACATTGGCGAGGAATTGGTGTTATTCCTGGTTCTGGATTTTCCTTTGCTTCGAGACTATCGCACCTAGACGCCACAAACGATTATGCGCCAGTCGTTTTCCCTTCGCAATGTGCGCAAAACGTTCCTGAAACCACATCGCCCTGTGAAAAAGTGATCCTCGGAAAAATGGCACCTGATGCGTGCCCGTTTTTTGGTCAGGAATGCAAACCAACATCCCCTAAAGGCGCATGTATGGTGTCTGATGAGGGGGCTTGCCGAATTTGGTATAGCTCTGGTGAGCGCTCGATAACAAATGTTATCAAAAAGGGGAATACGCTAAAGGTGGAGATGAAGTGATGACAACTGCCCGCACATATGTTGCCAATACGAATAAGAGTAAAACTATCGCCTATGAGTTGAACATTACTGGAGTCATCCAGGGGGTTGGGTTCAGACCGTTAGTTTACTGCTTAGCGTATGAAAAAAGTATTGTTGGTTGGGTACAAAACGACTGTGGATGTGTGCGAATACACGCTGAAGGCACTGAGCTAGACGTTGAACAATTTGTATTCGACTTACTGAACAATGGGTCGCTAGTTTCCATATCCTTGCTGGAAAAGAAGCAGATTAAACTGAGTAATGTAGACTCGTTCACGATAAAAGAAAGCGGTCATGATATAGCGTGCGGGGCGATATCAATCCCCAAAGATGTCTATTTGTGTGGAGCGTGTAAAGCTGAGTTACTGTCAAATACTAACCGGCGTGGCATTTATAGCTTTATCGCTTGCAGTGAATGTGGTCCACGATTTTCTATGCTGCGAGCAATGCCATACGACAGAAAGAACATGAGTATGTCAGCATTTCCAATGTGTGAGTTATGTCGTAAAGAATATCAATCGCCAACTGATAGGCGCTTTCATGCTCAACCAATAAGCTGTCGCGTATGCGGGCCTGAAGTATTTTGTTCAACTGTCGGCGGGCGCGTGGTCTCGCAAGGCGATGTTGATGTTGTAGCAACGGTTGTCGCGTATTTGAATCAAGGCAAAATTGTCGCGTTAAAAAGTATAGGCGGTTATCACTTGCTCTGTGACGCACAAAGCCCTGAAGCGGTAGACCTTTTACGCCAGCGTAAAAATAGACCAGATAAACCTTTCGCGGTCATGCTCCCAGAGCCTCGTGCAGACGAAACAAGTGAGGATTGGTTAGATAAATGCGTTGCTGTAGACAGTCATCAAAGAGCGCTCTTACTAAGCCCCGTGCGACCCATTTTACTTGCAAAAAAGCAATCGAATGTACCCATTGCA
>LUME01000252.1_pt1 | contig 14729 bp, 8 predicted proteins | sample 729951 | NCBI WGS metagenome assembly LUME01 (sample SAMN03860271, study PRJNA289734) | marine metagenome | biome: seawater column; feature: ocean; material: water; isolation source: Red Sea water column Station 34 - depth 200m | place: Saudi Arabia: Red Sea | collected 2011-10-15 | depth 200 m | reverse complement strand
ACTTTTGGGGGCGCTCAAAATACTGCAGGGAGATTTGAAGCAAAGAACTCAATCATACAGGGGTTAAACAGTATAGAAATCTCAGATAATAATGATGTTGTTGACACAGATAATTCCAATTTTGAAGTAGATCCGTTCTTCTCAAATGCCGTACTGAATGACTACACTTTAAAGAACTACTCGCCGGCAATAGGATATGCAACCAATGATACTTCCTATTCACCTGCTTCAATACCAGTGAGTTTGGACTTTAATAGTAATTCTAGGCCCACAGGAAACAATCCAGATATCGGTGCTCATGAAAATAGTTTAGACTCGCCTGCAAATGCTCAACCACTTCTTGAGAAGAATATTTCGGACCTTTCGGTTGATGAAGACTCAGATGATCATACCGTGAGCTTTACAGGGGTTGCCGATGGAGACTTCCATGCTAGTCAGGTTTTAACAATAACGGCTACGAGCGATAATACAAGTTTGATACCAAATCCCACAGTGACATATACATCACCAGACACTAGCGGTACGATTACATTTAAACCCGCTCCAGATGTGATTGGTACTGCCAAATTGACTATAACAGTAAACGATAACGGAGGAAGCAGCAATGGTGGTGTGGATACGGTTTCAACAAGTTTTATAGTAACAGTTAATCCTATTGTCCCGGATAGCTTTAAACCAACTAAGACCAATATTGGGGGGGTAATCCAAGGTACAGCACGATTAAATGGTAATCCAGCATCGGCCGGTGATTGGATAGCCGCATTTGATACTAGTGGTAATGCAGTCGGTTCAGCTGCTCTTGTGAATTTGATTGGTGATATCAGATTTGGTGTTGGTGAAAGTAACTTCATTTTATATGGGGATGATCCCACGACCAGTGGTATCGATGAAGGAATGAATCCGGGTGAAGATTTCACGCTAAAAATTTGGGACGCAAGTACCAATCAAATCTTTGTAGAGGCGGATAATTCAGGTAAAAAAATTAGCCATTCTGGATGGGAAGGGACCAATTTTATTCCCATAACTGGCTACGAGAACCCTGAAACAATATTCAATTTTGTATTTAATACAGATCCAATTATTCAAAAGTGTAATGTTACTCAATTAAACGAGGATCAAAAATACGAGTTCACCCTTAATGATTTTCTGTATTCTGATGCAGATAGTATATCTAACAATAATTTAGTACTGATCATCAAAGCGGGGACTAATTATACAGTGAGCGGAAATACAATAACGCCTGCAAGTAATTTTTCTGGATCGATCCAAGTAGGCTTTCAACTTGATGATGGTTTTTCATCAAGCGCGGTTTTTAATGCGAACATTAATATTGTAGCTGTGGATGATCCACCTGAAGTAAAAAATAAGATTGATGATATTACAGTGGATGAAGATGCGGCTGATACAAACATTGATATTTCAAGTACGTTTACTGATGTTGATAATGATGATAATAGTATCACAAAAACTGTTAAAAGCAATAAACCAAGCGGAAAGATCACAGCCTCTATAAATAATGATATTCTTACTTTAGACTACCTAGATGATCAAAATGGGACCGTGGTTATTTCGTTGGAGGGAACCTCAAATAACTTAAGTGTGGATACATCATTCACAGTAACCATCAATACTGTCAATGATGTGGCGATAGTTACTGCTCAAACCGTAAGTGCAGATGAAGATATTGACAAGACGATCACTTTATCTGGAACGGACGTGGATGGTGATACACTAACCTATAAGATTACCACACTTCCAGCAAATGGATACCTTTTTCAAACAAGCGATGGGGTTACACGGGGAGATACAATTAAAAATGTTCCGACGACTGTAACGGATACAACACGGGTCATCTATGTATCAGCAAAAGATGGATATGGTGATGGCCATGGGAACTTTGGTTTTAAGGCATTCGATGGTATAGCAGATTCTCAAGAAGCAACAATTATAGTTAATGTAGCGCCAAAGGTTGAAGATCGTGAAGCAATACCTCAGACTATAAGTGCAACTGAAGATACAGATATAACAGTAACCTTAATTGGTGCTGATAAAGATGGGGATCCACTTACGTACAAAATAACGACACTGCCCATTAACGGTAATCTTTTTGAGACAAATGATGGTTTAACCCGTGGAGATAGTATTTTATCCGTACCAAAAACGGTTAGTGGTCCTGTCCACAGAGTCATCTATGTACCTTATAAAGATGGATATGGTGATGATTATGGAAACTTTGGTTTCAAGGTTAATGATGGCACAGCTGATGGTTTAGAGGCGGTAGTTACAATTAATGTAACTGCTGTCAATGACCCACCAACCCCAATTAGTATATTGAGTCCGGCAGATAGCATGGATATAACTATTACCATTAGTAATAAGGATACTGCAAAGATAGTATTTGATTGGACTGCATCGGTTGATGTGGAAAATGATGATATAATGTATATTTTCAATTACGAATATGATATGGTAAATATTAATAATGAAAAAATTAATTATTTGGAAGAAAAAAAGCTATTTGCCTCCGGAACGATTATTTCATATTCAGAAATACTTGAAAATTTGGATCAATTTTTAAGTGCTGGAGGTACTTTAAGGTGGAGCGTAAATGTTACAGATGGTATTGATACTGTCTTTGCAAATGAAGAACAAACTATTTTCGTTATTGGAAAATATGCAGCACTTTCTGTGGTTAAGTCAACAATACCGGATGAATATAATCTAAGTCAAAACTATCCTAATCCATTTAATCCTTCGACCAGAATACAATATAGCATACCGAACTCAGACCTGGTTCAAATAAATATATATACCTTGGCAGGACAGAAGGTATCGACGTTAGTTAATCGTAAGATGGAAGCGGGGAATTATATTATTACCTGGAATGGTATGGATGATAAAGGTAATCCTGTTAGTGCAGGCGTGTATCTATATCAATTTAGGTCAGGCCAGTATATTAAAACTCGGAAGATGATATATCTAAAATAGTAATATTTACTCTATTGAGCCACTGAGCGGGATCGAACCGCTGACCTACGCATTACGAATGCGTTGCTCTACCAGCTGAGCTACAGTGGCCTGAATTCAAGGCCCGAATTTTACATTAATCCCATGAAGCTTAGAAAAATTTATTTTTCGGCGATTACTTCAACCATCATTGGGCAACACAGTGTTGTATAAGGCTTTTGTTCGATCGCCTCTAAATCTGCAAAAGCTTCATTCATATCTTCAGTGCTTAGATATCCCATTTCCACCAACCGCGGGAAATAACTTTGGTACCAAGTTTTTGGCCATTCCCAATCCATAGAACCTGGTGTTGCCAATTTAGGCATAAGGCGGATATGGGTCATTTTCATATTTAATTCCTTAACATATCCAGGTATTAAACTGCCAATATTGATCTCGCAGTCAGATTCATTAAAACTCTTTAAGGCAGCACCAATGGCCTTTTTTAAGGCAGGTTTTTCAGGATGAGTCTGATGAGTGGAAAAGTTATAATATTCATGGATTACCATTTTCCCTTTAGGCTTCAGTGCGTTCTGTATATTTTTTAATATTGCCTTTGGGTTTGGCGTCCATGCCAGTGCCCATCGAGAGTACATTCCATCCAGAGATTCTTCTTCTAGTGTTAAATCATCAAAATCTGTTAGACACGGTTCTATAGAAAGTTGGTGGGATTTCTGGATATTTTGTAAGTAATGAATAAATCCTTCCGAACGATCCACACCGATGACTTTACCTTCTGGTCCGACAATTTTTGCCAATTCCATTGTACAGTATCCAGGTCCACATCCCAAGTCTAAAATGGTCTGCCCAGATTTAAAGCCGGCCAGGTTCCACCCATGTTTGGCTTCAGATAACCAAACCTTGTGCTGAATCTCTAATCTAGAAAGCTCTTCTTTATCAGTACCTAAAATATATTCGTTATATTCACTCATGAATTATTTTTAATTCGAATAATATTTTGCTGTCCGGTAGGCGCCATAGATTTCACCCATATATATTGTGAGCCCTACACCCACAAAAAGAGGAGATAAAACACTTTTATTCTCTATTCCTTTAATACCTGCACTGATGGCAAAAGAGGACATTAAAAAACCATAGACACCATCAAAAGGTCTGCCTCCATAGGCGCGACCCAATCCAGGGACAGCCATTGATAATCCTGCCGCAAGCAGGGGTGAACGTTTCTGATCTGTATTTCGTTTTAGTACAATAGAATCCTTGAGTCGGCCGTCTGTATGAAAAGAACCATTCATCTTTTTATGGGCATCATGAGCAGAGGGGTTGCATCGCACGATACGGTCCGATGTTTGAATGAGTCCTTTCAGGACGCCATTATGATATATGGTTTGGGCCCCATAGTTGGAACAGCTTGGATAAAACTGGCAGTTTAAAGCATCATTAGAGTAAGAAATATTCTGCCACTTGGCAATGGGATAAAGAAATAATTTCTGAAATGGTGTCGTATCTGGGGCGCGAAAAAGTGAATCTGCCGGCGTTTGAGCAAAGATTGGAATTGTGAATAAAAATGTTTTGATTAAACTCTTCATTACACTCAATTTTAGGCACGATGGGACAGAAAAAACCAATCCTACTTATCCTAATAACGGCCATATTGTCTACCGTGGCATTATCTCAGGAGACCACTCTCTATATCCTCCATACAAATAATACGAACGGTGCCTTAGAAAATTGTTACTGCCCTGATCATCCATTTGGTGCTGTGGAAAAACGCTCTTTATATATAGACGATTTTATAACAGAAAATTCAAATACAATATTACTAGATGCTGGGGATATTTTTACTTTAACCCATCAATCCCTAAAAGATAGTCTGATGGCCATAGCATACAGCAAACTTCCTTACGATGGAATATTATTAGGGGATCAGGAAATGACGCTTGAACCTCAATTGAGGAAAAAATATATAGAAATGATGGACATACCTGTTGTGGGATCAAATATTGAAGGTGCACCAAACTCCTCTATAATTATCAATAGAAATGGAATCAACATCGCTGTTTTAGGTATAATGGATTCATATGCCATTAAGTATTATCCAGAATCAATAAGAGAAACGATCGAACTGGAGGATCCAGTAGAATATGTTAAAAAAGAATTAAAAAAATTGAAGAACAAGGCAGATGTGGTGGTATTGCTTACCCATCAGGGGGCGGATTTGGATTATGAATTGGCTAAATCCATTGACGGAATTGATGTGATCATCGGCGGCCATAGTCAATCCAACCTGGAATCACCAGAAACGGTAAACGGCACGCTTATTACTCAGGCGGGAAAAGAAGGCTATTATATTGGTGTTATTGAATTAACAATAGATAGGGGTGAAGTGGTAGATCGAAGAGGAAGAATTGATACCATGAAATTTGAAATGCCTGATGACCCGGATATCATGAAATTAATTGAAGAATATGAAAAAAAATCTGGTAGAGTCAATCATCAAAAACCAGTATACATGGCGGTGGCAGTGGTCTTAGCGCTCCTTATTCTCGTGGGTGTTATTAAGAAGCTGATCAAGTTGGTATTGGTGGTAAGTGCATTACTTGTATTATGGGTGGCCTATATGGTTTGGTCCGGGGAAGATGTGACAGTAGAATCATTGAAAGAAGGACTTCAGTCAGGGATAGAAAATATTAAAGAGAAAACAACCGAATCAGCGGAAAAAGCGAAAGAAACAATCAACAAAAGTATAGAAGAGAAAACGGAGGAGAAACTGGATCAAATCCTCCCTAAAAGTAAAAATTAAATCATCAACTTAACGCTCACTTGCCCATGAGTTTTTCGTTTGCCACTCGGAGCCGTCCTGTGAGCAGTTTAATGATGCCCTCCATGATATCGCTTTGGCTTCCCATCACTTCATAAAAGCCTTCTTGCTCGATCTTGAATAGGGTAGAATCCTCTGTGACCGTGGCATCGGCAGAACGAGGCTCATCGTCCAACAGTGCCATTTCCCCTAGGCAAGTACCTTTGCCCAGCATGGCCAATTCTTGGGCACCTTTATGGATTTTTACATTTCCATCCACTACGATAAATAATGAATCACCATAATCACCTTCAGCAAAAATGGAGGCGTTGGCTTCATAGGTTACTTCTTCAGTAATCTGCGCCACTCGAGATAGATTTTCTGCAGGGATGGATTTAAATAAATCCACAGATTTAAGAATGATGGTCTTTTCTAAAGTGGAATACATGGATAATTCTTCTCCCTCTAATTTAAATCTTTCTGATGGAATGAAATCAAGATTCGTCCCATTTTTTTGAATGCGTCTTGTAATCAACTCCTGATTTGCTTTTGAAGTGGGGACTTCTTCCCAATCCAGAGATTTAATCACATCCATTTTATCGGATTGGAGCAAATAATCCAGTGCAATGACCGAATGCCATTTATCGGGGGAATAGACCGCATCCTTCAATTCTTGATTAAGGTCATTAGGGAGTTTGCCAAAATGGGAAAGGCCCACTTCACGACGTTCTTCCAGAGATATTTGTTCAATGAGTGGATTAATAATGTCTCGCTCTTCTTTTGCAAAGATATTTTCAAAAAATTCCAAGAGGAAGGGTAGTTTTGCCGGATCGCCTGACTTGACCGTATGGATATAGGTTTCAATGGGTGTGTCGGGCACATCCAAGACACCTAGTTTCAATAAGGTGGGGAGGGTATTTTGAATCTCATTGTTGAGATGATCGTGCATCAAGAAACGATGCTCATCATCGGGGAGGAGTCGAATATTTTCATTGAGAACATATAATTTTTCAGCTATTGCTCGGATTTCATCGGCAATTTGGTCCTGTTTATCCTCCCCAATCGGATGCAACCTTGCAATCGCCAATAGTGCATCCACCACTTCATTATAGATATCCTGATCATTACGATTTAATTGGGTGAGCAATAAGTCAATGGCCTGATCATTCGGATATTCTCGAAGGGTACGAATGATACCCAATCGCAATTTTCGGAAGGTGTCTTTTGATTGGAGTAACGAATCAAATTGATCAAGAACGAGTTGGTCAGAAAAATCCCCTAGCGTTTGTCTAGCCTGAAGGCTGGTTTTGGGTAGAGCCAAGTTGGTGATGACTGCCGGGATGAGTCCATCATCCTTCCGCTTGCCTGCAATGGTTAATGCAGCATTGCTAATTATATCCCCCTCATTGACTAAAAATGCATTGAGGGCATCCTGTGGTAAAAATTGTTCATTATAGACGAGCCGCTTCAATGCAGTAGCTTGGGTGATTTCATCATCGCTATCTAACATCTTTTTCAGTTGGGATTCGGCTTGATCTTTCGGACCACTTTCCATTTGCAAAATGGCGGCTGCAGATGCCGCCCGGATATTCAGATTTTCACTAGATAATAATTTCGATAACTCGTCAGTGATATGATTTAATCCCCGTCGGCCCGCTATCATAATGGCCTCAGGAGAAACATCATCATGTTTATGGATGGCTGAAACAATATCATCATTTGAAATGATATCCTCTTCATCCCAAGCCATGGTGAGAATCCGATTACGCACATCTGGAGATCCGGATTGAAAAAGTTGATTGATGGTCTTTCGCCATGATGAAAGGGGAAGGCCCTCAATAATTTCTAAAGCAAAAAGTTGTTTAATGGCATCATCAGATGACAATGTTTCTTCAATGGTTTTCACCATGGCCGCATCCTGGACGTCTATGTTTAATTCTTCAAAATCAATCTGACGTTTGGCGATAGCCGTTTGCAATTGTTTGACATAACCGGATTTCACCCTGAATGTAGTTACCATCCATCCGCCAATGGCTGCCAAGGCAACGATGCTTAAATAATGGAGTGCAATCACTTTCACCAATAAAAATGTGGCCAAACCGCCAATACCTTCTGCCACCGATTTTACCGTACCGCTCACTTGCGGCTTTATGGTTTTGCGTTGATCTGCCGGAACAGGTAGCCATAATAACTCTAAAGATGAACTATTGATAGTAAACTTAAATGTCTGATCTGCGAATTTGGCAAAACTGGCACTCATCAATACCGGTAGTATTAACAATGTTACAGAGCCGGCAATTAAGAAAAAGGGCAGGATTAATAATCCCAACAGGATACCAAATCGAGAAAGGACAGGCCCCGTAATTAAGAATTGCATAATGATGGATGCGGCACCGGCGATAGAATAAAATGTACCAAAGAATGAGACCAGATCACTTTCATCCGGGAATGAAGTCGCCGCAATCATTTTGAATTGGTAGTCCACCAAAATCGTAACAATGGCAGATAGAGCCACAATGGTGGCAATGCCCATCAAAAACGGATCCATTTTACCTTTTTTCTTTTCGGTCTTTTTAGCAGGTTTAGGCGGCCCTTTTTTCTTAGGTGTCTTTTTAAAATATCCCATGGCCATATTGCCAAAAGTGAAAGCCAATCCTAAAAACCCTGCGGCAAGAAAAAGCAATTCATCCGTACCAAACGCACTTACGAATGGTTTCAGATTCATACCAATGAGCATGACCGCAAATGAACCGCCTCCTGCAATTATGCCGAATAATCGTTTGGCTTGCTGTGGTTCGAATGAATCGCCTGCATAGGTCCAGAATTGAATCAGCATAATCCCTACGGCCACCTCTACCCAGATATAGGTGAGGGGGACAACAAATCCAGTCATGAGGGGCTGAAGCAGGATGAAAGAGCCAGAAAATATGCCGCAGGTAATCATAAACAACGTACGGGGCGCCAGCTTTTTGGACACTTTCGTATAATAAGTGAGAATGGGTGCCATGACCACTGCAATGACCAAAAACATGAGTGGCAAAATTGATTTTTCAAACCGGCTTAAAAAATAAGCATCTCTTGCCGTTTTGGCCACGAGCCCCATGGCTACGGTGAAAAATGAAAATGCAAAAAATGTGAGGACCATTTTGCCCTCACCAGGTTTAATATTGATAATCTTTTTTAAAAATTTCACCCGGCGAATGAATCCAATATAGTCCCTATGGCACTGACAGAATAGTCAAAGCCGCTTTCATTTAAAAAATCCATAATGTAACCAGCAAATAAGCCGAACATTAACAAGATCAATCCGATGAGAATCAATGTAATGAGCAGCAAAATGCCATTAATGAAAAAATACTGTCTCAGTTGATCTACAGCATTCGAAAAGGATGGACCATCTTTATGTTCAACTGCAAATTGTAAATAGTTGGATGCGGAGGTGAGTTTAGTTCCCATGACAATGGTAATGATACCCATAATAACTGTCGGGATAGATAGAATAATGATCGAGAGGCAATAAATGACACCCGTAATGATATTCATGATTCCCACAAATTTGGTCCATTTGCATAATCGTTCCATGGTAATTATCCCGAACGAATCTAGGGTGTAGTTCAATTGGTTTTCTGAAGAAACTTGGTTGATATCAGACATAAGATTATAAGAGGTTGCTGGCCAAATCTGCCAGGTAAGACCGTTCTCCTTTTTCTAAAGTTATGTGGGCAAAAATCTTTTGATTGGTCATGCGGTTTATAAGATAGCTCAACCCATTAGAAAGCTTATCTAAATAGGGCTGGTCAATCTGATGAATGTCGCCGGTAAAGACCACTTTGGTGCCTTCACCTGCTCGGGTAATAATGGTTTTCACCTCATGGGGTGTGAGGTTTTGCGCTTCATCCACAATGAAGAATGCTTTCTGCAAACTCCGGCCACGGATATAAGCCAGCGGTGTAATGACCAATTTTTCTTGTTCTAGCATATCATTGATCTTTAGGGCTTTTTTGTCATTATCATTGAATTGATGACGAATGACACCCAGATTATCCCAGAGGGGCTGCATATAAGGATCAATCTTAGAATGAATATCACCCGGGAGGTATCCAATATCCCGATTGCTTAAGGGGACGATGGGCCGCGCCAAATAAATTTGCCTGAATTGAGATCGGCATTCCAAAGCACCGGCCAATGCCAATAGTGTTTTTCCTGTCCCTGCCTTACCAGAAAGGGTCACCAATTGTATTTTTGGATTGGTGAGTGCCGCCAGTGCAAATGACTGTTCAGAGTTGCGGGGTGTTATGCCATAGGCCGGTGTCTTATCTATTTTTCTATACTGATCATCAAAACCGTCATAAGTGGCCAGGGCAGATTTTGTCCCATTTCGCAATATAAAATTTTCGTTGGGTAGCGGTGTCTCAATTTCTGGAATATCATCGCCCTTTACTTCAAAAGGCTTGTTGAATAAAGTATCAATCGTATCTGTTGTTACATTTTCTACGAGCCGTCGGCCTGTATAAATTTTATCTTCACTCTCCACCTTATCCGTGGTGTAATCCTGTGCAAGTATACCCATGGCTTTGGCTTTCATCCTCAGGTTCGTATCTTTAGTGACGAGAATAACATTTTTCCCAGGTTCTATTTTTTGTAGCCGAAGGGCAGTGTTTAAAATGCGAACATCGGGAATATCCTCTTGAAAGACTTCCATCAAATCTTCGTCCCATGATTGATTAACCACTACCCGAATTTTGCCATGGCCATCACCAAGAGAGATTCCCTTTTTAAATAAATTATCCCCGGTAATTTCATCTAAATCTCTTAGAAAATCGCGGGCATGATAATTGAGTTGTTCATTCCCCCGTTTAAAATTATCCAATTCTTCGAGTACGGTAATAGGAATGGCCACATCATGTTCTTCAAAATGATGAATACAAGAGGAGTCATGGAGAATGACATTTGTATCCAGAACGAAAAGTTTAGTTTTTTTCTTTCGAGGCATAAAAACCTTTATGGCTGTGGATTTTCTATGATACTACAAAGCATTCTTCATGTGAAGTTATTGGTGAATTCAAACAATCACAAGTGATGAACCACATTTATATCAGAATAAATTCAATATTGTTGATCAATTAAAAAGTATTTACTTTATGAGTTGAAAAGGTTTACACTTATAGTAGTCCTTATCCGAGGTAAATGGATGAAAGCTGTCAAAATATATCAATTATTTTCTAGACACGTCCTATGGATGTTTCTATTTACGCTGCTTGTAATGTCCTGTGGCGATACAGTGATAGATACATCCAAATCCACTTCGAATAGCAATAAAGAATTCAAACTCACCTTAACGATTTCTGACGATATTGTTCGTTTAAACAGCAGTATAAAGCTTACGGCAACAGTTGAACGAAAGGTGCATAAAGATTCTATTTCAAACTATGTTTCCATGAAAATGATGATGGATGCTGTAGGCGGCTCTATTGATGGCCATAGCTTTACTTCTCCCTCAAGTATTACTGTAGCCATGGATAGTGATCAGGGTGCTACTTTTGAAGCGTTGGCATTCTTTAATCCGTCCTCTTCTTACAGTACATCCCAAGGGTATTATAATTTCAAAGAAAATGGTCATGTATCTGCATCCTTTGATGGAATCAATGTGTCAATGCCAATTAAAATGGTAGTGCCAAGATGAATCGTAGATTTATTTCAGTTTTATGTTTAATCGTGACAATTATTGTTGCCCAGCAGCGACCACCAGCGTCGGTCACTCGGCGTCCTCCAGCAAATATTCAACAACGCCCACCGGCGGCAGGGGGGAGGGTATCCTTAAGAGACTTGGATTTTGAAATTGTTAAACTAAGCTATATCCAAACAGATAGAGCACTAGCCATATTAAAGACACTGGGATATGCTACTGTGGAATTCAAGGCGGGCAAGGGAGAAATTAGGGGGGAAAATAATTTTACCCCTCAGTTTACAAATCAGGTCAATGATTTGAATGCACCAGGGGCTCTGCCGATCGTAATTAAACTGCCTGATACAGAAACCATATCCTTGGTGGAAAAAAGTACCTCAAAAGCCTCATCAAAAAAATCTGCTTTGGGAGTAGACTTAGGAGGGGTGACTTTGGATAATACCACCAGTGGAGAGCCCATGCAGAGGCTAATGGTTGGATATAAGCCAGGCGATTATAATTCGGTTGCTCGCTTATTGGATCTGATCCAAAATAAAATTGATGTGCCAGCCAATCAAATTGCGATTGAGGCATTGGTTCTTGAGATTAATTCAGATCAATTGGATGAATTAGGAATAGATTTCTCCGGGGATGGGCAGGGCTATTCTGCTACCTTTCCGCCACCTCAGGGAGGGTCAATATCTCCATTTACAATTGTTTTGGATCGTACGCTCATGGGGACCACTTCAAATTTTAGGGCTAATATTGAAGCACTGATCAGTAACAAGGCAGCTGAAATTCTATCTAAGCCATCGGTTTTGGTTTTGGATGGCCGCCAAGCCAGGATTCAGGTGGGTCAGCAAATTCCCATTGTAAAAACCACCGATACACAAATTTCTCAAACCCGGTCAGTAGATTATGTGCCTGTAGGTATTGTTCTCAATTTACGGCCACGAATCAGCGAAGATGGTTCTCGGGTGACCATCCAGGTGGAGACTATTATAAGTGAAACAGAAGAACGAATTGGTGCTGCAGGTAGCGGTGATGTAGAATCAGCCCCCATTATTAATAATCGGAAGGTTCAATCTTTTGTTCGGGTGGCCAACAATACACCATTCATTATTGGCGGTTTGATTAATGAAAAGAAAACAGAAAATGAAGGTGGTGTACCCATCTTGAAAGATTTGCCAATTTTTGGCCGAATGTTTGCTGTTTCTGCAGAACAACGGGTGAAAAAAGAAGTCATTGTTGTCATTACACCCCATATTATCACAGAGAGTGAAGATAATTTTAGCAGGGTTGTCCCACAGGATTCAGAACTTTTTAATATGTTTGATAATCGGTCTTTCCCCAATTCATACCGCGTTCAACATTCAGATGTATTTGATCTGAGTTTTATTTATAAAAGTCCTGTATTCAAAGATATCCTTGAAGCGGTAGATAAACAGGCTGAAAAAGACAAAACCTTGATGGTGAAGGAGCCCTATAAAAGTATTATTGAAAAGAAGATTCCGGGAGAAGCCGCACTGGTGAAAAAGATGCTTTTAGACATTATTGAAAAACTGAACTATTACGAATATATCAATCCGGAAAATGTCATTTATTTTTTAGACTCCAATGCTGACCCAGCGGGTTTTAGAGTAACCCCACTGGCAAATGAAATTAGAAATATTCCTGATGAACAGGCCTTAAAACTCAGTTATTCATTAAAGGGTAAAGCCACGTTTGAAAAGCCATTCGTTCGTCCCACAGCGGCGGCCCATTATATAACTTTGACAGATTCCTATAAGAATGAATTAAAAAGTTTCAATGCCCGGGGCGATAATCCTGAAGATGATGTTTTTACAATTCTTATTTCAGAGGGAAAACATGAACGGCGTCTTTATGAAGTATTGGTGATGAAGAAAGTACTGGAAATGAATCCCGATATGGAATTGTCCCTCCGATATTTTAAACCGGGGATTGAGATTCTGTTCCCCTCTCCTGATGTGTTATTAGACAATAGTCATGTGGTAGACCGGGACGCAGCCCAGATTTTTTATGAAGTGAATGATTATTATGGATCCTTTGAACAGGAATTCAATCGGGCCACAGCGGATCTGGGTCGATTAATTAAAGAGAAACGATAATGTGCGCTATGTCACGTAATAATTGTGTAAAATCGAATAGATTTCGTTATGACTTTTATAGAAAAAGCTTGATAAGTACTATTAATCTAAACTCATCAAGGAGGATGAAATGAAGTTAATCAAGACAATGTTAGCAGGGATGATATTATTGGTGTTTGCCATTGGTCAAGAAATGACCGATGGTGGGCCACCTCCACCTCCTCCCTGTGATCCAAATGCAGCCTATCCGGTAGCTGACCCAGGCCCGGATGGTGGTTGTGGAAATTATAATGACTGTAATGGAAATGGGGCCTATGATTTAGGTGAGCCCTGTGGAGATCCAGTTCCTTTTGAAGATGTAGATGCAAACGCAGACGGCGTAGTTGATCGTGAGGAAGGCCGTGCTCAGTATGGTTATGATCCAAATTTTGACCAGCAATTTGATGAAGCAGATACAAATGGTGATGGCGTTGTAGATCAACCCGAATATGATGCCGCTGTACAGGGATATGATGAAGCTATGCAGGGTGGTGGCCCAGGAGACCATGATGATGGTCCAACTTTTGAAGATGTTGACACCAATGGTGATGGCGTCATCGATCGTGAAGAAGCTCGCGCCGTGTTCGGTTATGATGATGAAGGGAACGCAGACCCTGAATTTGATACTGGCTATGATGGTGTAGATCAAAATGGTGATGGTGTTGTTGATCCCGCAGAGTTTGAAGCCGCTGGTGATGACCAGGGACCTGATGGCCCAGGAGATGGTGATACCTATTGGGCGGATGAAGCATACCAATTACAAGGACAACAAGAACATTATGATCGTGTTATGGGCGTAGCAGAAGAAGATAGAGAACACGAATATAAAATGATTAAAGATGAACTTGGTATAGATGATGGCGGTGACCATGATGGTGATCATTCTATGGGACCAGCCCCAACAAATCACTGGGATGGTAACTGTGGCGCAATGATGAATGGTGAAGATGAATATTGGTTAGACTCAGACGGCGATGGTTCACCTGAAGATGGCCCCTATGCTGTTTGGCATGAAGATGCTGATGGAAATCCAGTGGATTGCGGACCAGGCCCAGGAGACCATGATGGTGGCCCTAAATTTGAAGATGTTGACACCAATGGTGATGGCGTCATCGATCGTGAAGAAGCTCGCGCCATGTTCGGTTATGATGAT
>LUME01000269.1_pt1 | contig 14732 bp, 13 predicted proteins | sample 729951 | NCBI WGS metagenome assembly LUME01 (sample SAMN03860271, study PRJNA289734) | marine metagenome | biome: seawater column; feature: ocean; material: water; isolation source: Red Sea water column Station 34 - depth 200m | place: Saudi Arabia: Red Sea | collected 2011-10-15 | depth 200 m | reverse complement strand
GACAAAACGGGACAGAATAATCTGTTTGAAGACAGTAGCGACGAGATGGGTTTATCGAAGATGGCGTACCATTTTCTGGGTGGTATATTGCACAATGCCCAGGCGCTTACGGCTGTTTTTAACCCGACCGTAAACAGTTATAAACGCATCGATGCTCAGGTCACCACATCCGGTGCGACTTGGTCACCGAATGCCGTTACTTACGGGGGTAACAACAGGACACACATGGTGCGCATACCCGACAAGGGTAGATTTGAACTTCGTTTGATGGATGGTGCTGCTAACCCTTATCTCCTACAAGCAGGGGTGTTGGCAGCTGGATTGGACGGAGTTGAGAATGAACGAGATCCGGGTAAGCGTCTGGATATAAATATGTATTCAGATGGTCACAAGATTCGTGGTCTACGAAGGTTGCCTGCTAATTTGCTGGACGCAATTCGTCTTTTTGAAAAAAGTAAGGTACTGCGCTCAGGTCTCGGTGATGCATTAGTGGACAGCTATTCCAAACTCAAATATCAGGACTGGCGCAGTTACTCGTCTGCAATTAGTCAGTGGGAACGTGACCATACGCTGGACTGTTGAAGGTAGCGTCCGATGAGCACTAAGATTGGCGGTGGCTGGTGAAGTTGCTTGTTTTTCAACATATCGAATGCGAGCATCCCGGGATTTTTCGTACGCTTCTGGACGAGGCAGAAATTCACTGGGATGCAGTCGAGCTCGATGCAGGAGAGAGGATTCCTGATTTTGGAGCCTATGACGCGCTTTGGGTTATGGGCGGTCCGATGGATGTCTGGGAAGAGGACAAATATCCATGGCTGGTGCCTGAGAAGGCAGCCATCCGGCGTTGGGTCTGCGACCTAAGAAAACCCTACCTTGGATTTTGTCTTGGTCACCAGTTGCTGGCCGATGCACTGGGTGGCGTCTGTTCCCCGCTAGCTGAATCGGAGATTGGGATCCTTGGGGTTGAGCTAACTGATGATGGACGCGCAGATCCTCTGTTTGCAGGTATTACGCCGCAGATTCAATGTCTCCAGTGGCATTCGGTCGAAGTTAAGACGCTGCCGGACGGGGCCCGTGTGCTGGCCAGTTCCGAAGCCTGCAGTTGCCAGGCTATGCGAGTCGGTGGCAACGCCTGGGGTATTCAATTTCACGTCGAACTTCAGGAGTCGACCATCCCTGAGTGGGGTCAGATTCCGGCGTATTCCGAGGCGCTGGACCGAACGTCGGGCCCCGACTCACTAGAGCGTATGCAGGCGCAAGCTGAACCGCTGTTTGCCAAGTTCCGAAATGTGGCGCAGATTTTATTCAACAACTTTTTGGATCACGTCCCCGGCTCAACAAATTAAGCTGGTTTCAGATCTGATAGCCCCACATTCCGGAATACACAGGGATAAGTGATGGGTCTGACCAAATTCGAGCCCAAACAATCACAAATCCGGGCCTGTGGCATACTGTGAGCCATGTTTGTCCACGCGTATAAAAGTGGGTAACGCGACCTCTGGTAACGGGCAGAGTCCCCGCTTATTCAGAGCCCTGCGGGATATTCTGCCAGCTGACGGCTTGCTGGTCAGTGACGAAGAACGAAGGCCCTATGAATGTGATGGGTTGACCGGCTATCGTGAACTGCCCTTGGCCGTAGCGATACCGGACCAGCTTGATCAGGTCGAACAAATTCTCTCCCTGTGTGATTCCCAAGGCGTACCTGTAATCGCGCGTGGCGCCGGTACCGGGCTGTCGGGTGGTGCAACCCCCAGGCGTGACGCGCTGTTGTTGAGCATGGCGCGGTTCAGTCGCATTATCGACGTTGATCCGGTTGGCCGAACAGCACGGGTTGAACCCGGTGTCCGCAATCTTGCAATCTCGGAAGCGGCTGCGCCCTATGGGCTTTACTATGCGCCGGACCCTTCATCACAGATTGCCTGCACGATCGGCGGCAATGTTGCCGAAAATTCGGGCGGGGTGCATTGCCTTAAGTATGGTTTGACGGTTCACAACATCATCCGTCTCGATGTCGTGCTGATTGATGGCGAAAAGATAACAGTGGGTAGTGAAGCACTGGATTCACCCGGATACGACCTGTTAGCGTTGATGACGGGATCTGAAGGGATGCTCGGTGTGGTCACAGCGATTACCGTGCGTTTGTTGCCGATTCCAGTTGCTGCCAAAACGATTTTGGCTGGTTTTAACGATGTCGAAAAGGCAGCAGATAGCGTTGCAAAACTGATCGCCGCAGGCGTTATCCCTGCCGGACTGGAAATGATGGATAACCCGGCAATTCGAGCAGCCGAAGACTTTTCTGAAGCGGGCTATCCACGCGATGCTGCTGCAATCTTGATTTGCGAAGTTGATGGTACTGAAGCCGAGGTAGACAGGCAGATTGAACTGACGAAGTCCGTTTTCGAGATTGAGGGCGCAACTGAAATTCAGGTCTCAACTACAGAGCAAGAACGGCAGCGTTTCTGGTCGGGTCGCAAGAATGCATTTCCTGCGGTTGGACGAATATCTCCAGACTATTATTGTATTGATGGCACTATTCCTCGCCAGCAATTGGGCCGTGTGCTAGCGGGAATAGCCGAACTCTCAAGTACCTATGGTTTGCGGGTCGCGAATGTGTTTCACGCGGGGGACGGCAACTTGCACCCATTGATTCTTTACGATGGGGCGCAACCTGGCGAATTTGAGCGGACAGAAGCGCTTGGTGGAAAGATCCTAGAGTTGTGTATAGAAGTCGGTGGAACAATAACTGGAGAACATGGTGTCGGTCTAGAGAAGATCGACCAGATGTGCGTGCAGTTCGAAGCCAGTGAGCTCGAGCACTTTCACGGTGTAAAGGCGGCGTTTGATCCCCGTGGATTGCTCAATCCAGGTAAGGCCGTGCCAACTTTGGCACGTTGTGCTGAGTTCAATGCGATGCATGTTCACGACGGTCGTATCCCTTTCCCAGACATAGACCGTTTTTAAACATGATCCAGATGAACGATAGATCTGCTGAGCTGGTCGAGTCCATCAGCGCAGCTTCGTCGGTTAAACGTTCGCTACAGGTTGTCGGTGGATCGAGCAAGCTGTTCTATGGCCGGGAACCTGAGGGTGAGGTTCTGGCAGTCGGTGATCACACGGGAATCATCGCTTATGATCCCACCGAACTCGTCATCACTGTCCGCGCCGGGACGCGGCTTACTGAGCTAACCGCGGTGCTGAGGCATGAGCGGCAGATGCTGCCTTTTGATCCCCCGCTATTTGGTTCGTTGGCAACCATTGGCGGGACTGTGGCTTGCGGGTTGTCCGGCCCCAGTCGGCCATACCTCGGTGCTGTTCGGGATTTCGTGTTGGGTGTTGGATTGATCAATGGGCGGGGTGACCAGCTTCGATTTGGTGGTCAGGTCATCAAAAATGTCGCGGGCTATGACGTGTCGCGCTTGACTACGGGTGCTATGGGGACACTCGGCGTGATACTTGACGTGTCAATTAGAGTGCATCCATTACCGGAGAGCGAAAAGACTTTGTGTTATGAGCTCACCGAAGAGGAGGCATTAAAGAAAATGAATAAAGTGTCCGGCAGGCCGCTGCCGTTGACAGGCGCCTGTTATTATCAAGGTGTCCTCAGCCTTCGACTGTCAGGATCGGTTGAGGGTGTCTCTGCGGCGGTAGATGTTCTCGGCGGTTCACAGGTATCAGGTAGTGAGAGTATTTGGGCAGCATTGCGTGACCATAGTCACCCATACTTTCTTTCGGATAAGCCGCTTTGGCGGCTGTCCCTGCCGAGTGTCGCCGGATCTTTGGATCTTGCGGGAGAGACATTTGTGGAATGGGGTGGCGCATTACGATGGCTCCAAAGCGAACTATCTCCAGATCTTATTCGAGCTTCTGTTTCGGCGCTGGGCGGTCACGCAACACTGTTTCGTGGTGGTGATCGGTCGGGCAGTGTCTTTCATCCAATTCCGCAGGCACTACACCAATTGAATGTACGATTGAAACGGACTTTCGATCCGGACAGGATTCTTAATCCCGGTCGTCTATATCCTGATATATAGCGCCATGCAGACTAAGCTTGCTGCATTTATCTCGGACAAACCGGCTGGCCTTGAAGCGCAGGAAATTCTTGGGCGCTGTGTCCATTGTGGGTTCTGTACGGCCACCTGTCCGACCTACCAATTACTCGGCAATGAACTGGACGGACCTAGGGGACGGATTTACCTGATCAAGTCTATGCTGGAAGGGACGGCTTGCTCGAAATCCACTTTACTACATCTTGACCGGTGCCTGACTTGCCGATCCTGTGAGACGACTTGTCCGTCAGGGGTTGAGTACGGCCGCCTGCTTGAAATAGGACGCCAGGTGGCAGAAAAGACAGTACCAAGGTCGATTGGGCATCGCCTGGGTCGTCGGTTGTTGGCCTGGTTTTTGACCAGCAGGTTCTTTCCTTTGTTGGTCGGATTAGGCCGGTTAGTCCGTAGGTTTTGTCCAGAAAAGATAGCTCGCTATATCCCCGTTGGTTACGCGGCCGGTGAAATACCAACGTCGAGCAGGTCAAGGCAGATGATTGTGCTAGAGGGTTGCGCGCAGCCCACGCTCAGCCCGAATACAAATGCTGCCGCGGCCCGGGTTCTGGACCGGCTTGGGATTAGTTTAACCAGTGCACCAGAGGTCGGCTGTTGTGGCGCTTTACCGCTCCACTTGTCAATCGAAGATAAAGCCCGTCTTACCATGCGACGTAATATCGATGCCTGGTGGCCTTTGTTGGAATCCGGTGCCGAATGCATTGTGATGACCGCGAGCGGGTGCGGTGTGACGGTAAAAGAGTATGGCCAGGTGCTGGCCGATGATTCCGAGTATGCCGAAAAGGCCAGGCGGGTTTCATCCGTAACATGGGATCTGTCAGAAATTCTGCTCAGAGAGCCCATGACTGCGTCTCTGGCGGGTCGCGGCGTGAGGGTTGCGGTTCATACACCCTGCACTCTGCAGCACGGTCAGGGAATCAACGGTTCGATCGAAGAAATCTTGTCTCGGCTGGGTTTTGAACAGGCCACGGTCGAGAATTCGCATCTGTGCTGTGGGTCGGCTGGTAGCTATTCGATTCTTCAATCATCGATAGCCAAGCGCCTGCGTAACAACAAACTTACTGCACTTCAGGGAGATAGGCCGGATGTCATCGCAACGGCCAATGTTGGGTGTCAGGTTCACTTGGCTGCAGAGTCGACAGTACCGGTGCGGCACTGGATCGAACTGGTTGATTCAGTAATGCAGACAAATAGTTGAAATTAAAGTAAAAAAATAAGATTAGGATTAGGATCTTCAGAGAGGTTGCATAATTTAGTGTATTAGTTAATAATAATACAACTAAGTAAGTAACTTAACGTTTAACGATCAGGCCAACCCGACTAAAGAAACCCGACAGATAGGGCAAGGACTAACTCAAGAAAGATCGCGAACGGAAAATCTCCTCCATCCTCCTTTGGTGGTTTCAGCACAGCGCTTGCAGCTGTGCTTTTTTTTCATCTTGGCCCAGCTCTTTCGGCACCGGGGAGTTGTTTCGCCGGGCGCCATCTTGTAACATCCGCGCCTCGATTTTCTCTTTTATTTGTGATTAACGATGGGTACATTCACAGCAAGACCTGAAACCGTTGTTCAAGACTGGTATCTGGTCGATGCGACCGACAAAGTACTCGGTAGACTGGCGACCGAGATCGCTACACGACTACGTGGCAAACACAAGCCCGAATATACCCCTCACGTCGATACTGGCGACCATATCGTCATTGTGAACGCTGCAAAGATTCGGGTCACTGGTGATAAGATTAACCAGAAAAAGTACTATCGCCACAGCGGTTATCCCGGTGGAATTAAGGAATCGGTGTTGTCAGACGAGCTTGAAAACAACCCAGAGCGGGTGATCGAACGAGCCGTGAAAGGGATGCTTCCCAAGAATTCCCTGGGAAGGGCAATGTTTCGGAAGCTGCGTGTCTATGCCGGTCCCGATCATGCTCACCAGGCACAGCAGCCAAAGGCACTGGTAATTTAGAGCTCATTAAAGAGTAATAACAGAGACACAAAGATGGCAACAGGCGAACAATTCTACTACGGTACCGGCAGACGGAAATCATCTACCGCGCGAGTATTTTTAAGCCGGGGCAGTGGAGACATCGTAATTAACCGACGGCCTTTGGATCAGTACTTCGGACGTGAAACCGCCCGGATGGTTATCCGCCAGCCGCTTGAGGTCGCCGACATGCTGGGTAAGGTTGATGTCAAGGTCAATGTGTCCGGTGGCGGTAATACCGGTCAAGCCGGTGCTATCCGCCATGGTATTACACGGGCTTTGCTACAGTATGATGAAATGCTTCGGCCTGTACTGCGTAAAGCTGGGTTTGTGAGCCGAGACTCACGTAAAGTCGAGCGTAAGAAAGTCGGATTGCACAAAGCTAGAAAACGCCCGCAGTACTCCAAACGCTGAGCAATCGATAGGGCTTCGGCCAGGTCGACCGCTCGGTAAACCCGCTTTCCCGGGATCGTTTATTCCTTCAGTTGTTAGCCTTCCAGTTGCACTGTCCCCCAGTTCCTGGAACTGTGGCAGTGTGTCGCTGGTCTAGCTGCGCAGAATCCGAGTTTAATTCCCCGAGTCCAGGCCTAGCCTGGGCGCCCTCAAAACGGGGTATGATCGCTGGATGATCTTTCGTATGCCCTCGAGAAAGCGGCCCTACCACTGGGGGCCTTATCCGCTTGAGACGCTTGCACGGGATCCACGCATTGCTATGCAGGAGAACGAACAGGCAGTGATACCAGCGCCTGAGTTTTTAACTCGCCCGGGCAGTGTGTTGGCTGAAGTGGTTCGAGAATACCTGGATATATTTGTACAAAATGCACTGACCACGCCAGCACCTGCTAAGGCACCTGTTCCAGAAAATCCGCAGAGACGAACCATTGATGTCAAAGGGTACAGCTATTTTATGAATGTCTCCCAGGTCGGTGTCTGTTGTATGCCGACCAATGCCTGGGCTGGCGAAACTGAACCGCTAGCGCATGATTATGCCGTTGTCCTATTGCTTGAGCATGGGCGTCTCCCGGAGTTGGGTAACCCGGCGCGTGACTGGATCGAGCCGGCCATTGCCGACGCGGCCGACTGTCGGGTTGGAAGCATCGCGGTCTGTTTGGCCGGGCATATCTGCCAGTTGGGCTGGTCAGCCGTTCCACACGTGGTGGGTTCGGGCCGTGTTGATCCGGTGAAGCTATCAGTGCTAGCTGGTTTGACTGTCCGGTCCGGCGATACGTTAGTCAACCCATTTATCGAGCAGGGATTTTCACTGGCTGTTGTGACGACTGATTACGCGTTGGAGCCCGATCGACCGCTTGCTGGCAGTGCAGCCAATTCGAGAAACCTCAGGTACTGGCTGGGACGCAATGGCGCGGTGTCAGGCCGTGAACGTAAACGACGCAGACGGCGGGCGACACATCTGGGTGATTATCCGATGGAGACAGTCAAGCGGGTCGACCGACCCACTACTTTGATTCTCGATGACGAAGTACCACGGGTTTCCAAGCGAGCCGCATTTTTTGATCGAGCACTTCGGGGCGACCTGGGTGGAAAAGCGCAACAGGAGAGACACCGCTTTGCATTCAAGCAGCCCCATACGGCCGGCATGATGCCGTCGATGCGATCCATGGTTCCTCTTCAGGGTGGAGAGCCGACAGAACAGGGTGCTTCGCCGGGCGCTTATTCCGATCCTGCAGACAACGCGCGGGCACTTAAGTCGCTGTCGTATTTTTTGGGTGCAAACGTCACGGGGATTTGCGAAATACCTGACTATGCATGGTACTCCCATGATGCCGATGGCACATCCATAGATAAATCACACCGGTATGCAGTAGTTATGCTGATCGATCAGGAGTTCGATACGATGGAAGGTGCGTCGGGTGATGACTGGATATCTGGAACGCAGTCTATGCGCGCTTACTTGCGTGGAGCAGAGATCGCCGGCGTGATGGCTGAAATGCTTCGCAGACTGGGATTTAGCGCTCGTGCTCAAACCAATGTAGACAGCGAGGTATTGCATATACCGTTGATGCTGCTCGCTGGTTTAGGAGAGCTCTCTCGTATTGGTGAATTAGTGTTGAATCCATTTGTAGGCCCGCGCTTGAAGACTGTGGTTATGACCACAAACATGCCGCTCGAGGTCGATCAGCCGATTGATTTCGGTCTCCAATATTTTTGCAGTCGGTGCACGAAATGCGCACGCGAATGCCCGTGCGATGCTATTTCCTGGGGCCAGAAAGTTATGTTCAATGGCTACGAAATCTGGAAACCGGATGTCGAGCGTTGTACGCGCTACCGGCTGACAAACGCTCGGGGATCAGCCTGCGGAAGGTGTATGAAAACCTGTCCGTTGAATAAGGTTGTTACCTGTGAAGGCTCATTTTTGGAGCGGATTGCTAGTTGGTGTGGTATTCATGCCAGGTTTTTGAAACCAGCGCTGGTACCGCTGGCGGTAAAAATTGACGACTGGCTCGGCAACGGTGCTCGTAACCCGGCAAAGAAGTGGTGGTTTGACCTCGAGGTAATCAATAATGTCTGTGTCGATCCGGTAAAGGGAGTAAACCAGCGTGAGTTGAGTCTGGGGCACGAAGTAGATTCGGCAAAGCAGAAGATCGCTTACTATCTTGCCAGTATGATGCCTGTGCCCAATAACCTGGAGAGTCAGGTGGTAGACCGTAAGGCAGCGCTTGCCAAGGCTCGCGAGATCGAATCACCCAAAAGCGCTTTAGAACGCAAGGCACATTCCGATGACATTCCTCTGAACTACTGGCCGACTCCAGCGGACCCGGGTGGGCCCCGTGGTCTCGCCGATCAACCCAAAGTATATGGTTCAGCAGAGCGGGGATAACTTTCGCTCAGTGCGATGTTATGATTCGTTAAGTACCCAGCCGACTGTAACTATCTGAAACAATTGTCCGTCAGAGTTCAGAACTGCAGTATCACTGTCTTCGGGGCGTGACTTATTTATGACGCCGGGACCGTCGGTCATGCCCGACCGCGTTTTGAATGCGATGCATCAGGCAGCGCCGAATATCTATGAAGGAGAACTGATCGACACAACTGACAGTATCCTCTCCGATCTGGCTGCTTTTGCAGGTACCCAAGGCCATACAGCGCTGTATATCTGTAATGGACATGGTGTATGGGAGGCGGCAATCAGTAACCTGTTCGAGCCCGGCGACCGGGTGTTGGTTTTGAACAGTGGCACTTTCGGTAGCGGTTGGGCGAACCTCGCGCGGGTGATGGGATTAGATGTTCTACAGCTCGATTTTGGCCGTCATGAGCCGATTGATGCTGATCAAGTTCGGGAGCAATTATCGGCAGACAACGCCCATAGGATCAAAGCCGTATTGGGTGTACACACTGATACGGCGAGCTCAGTTCTTAACGATCTACCGGCGATCCGTCGAGCGATTGATGACGCAGGACATCCGGCGCTATTTGTAGTCGACGCGATCGCATCATTCGGTTGTGACCGATATGAGATGGATGCCTGGGGAATCGATGTCACCGTGACGGCTTGTCAGAAAGGCTTGATGACTCCACCGGGTCTGGGTTACCTGATCTTTAACCATCGCGCCGAGGTGGCTTCGCAGAAAATAGCCAAGCGCTCGCCTTACTGGGACTGGGTGCCAAGAATCAGGCCAGAGGTGTTTTATCAACGATTCTGTGGCACTGCGCCAACCCATCTTCTATTCGCACAACGGGCAGCACTGGATATGATCAATGAAGAAGGGTACGAAACGGTCTGGTTGCGCCATGCCGCGTTGGCACGGGCAGTGTGGAGTGCAGTGTCCGTCTGGGGTGTTGCGGGGCCGTTGCAGTGTAATATCAGTGCACAAGCGTATCGATCGAACGCGGTGACAACCATTCGAGCTGATGGTCATGATATGGCGCGTATGCGCCAATGGTGTGAAACCGAAGCGGGCCTGGTGCTTGGACTAGGGCTTGGTTTCGACTTGCCGGAATATATGGACGGCCGATCCGTGTTCCGGATCGGTCACATGGGCCATTTAAATCCCCCGATGTTGCTCGGTGCTCTGGCAACGATTGATGCTGCGTTCAAGGCACTTGATTTTCCTCATGGAACCGGCGCTGTTGAAGCGGCTGCGAGTACCCTGGCGAGCTCAGGATAGTATCTGGAGCATTCAACGCTCCAAAATGTCTGATTGACAGCCTGGGCTTTAAGGTTTCAGGTATTGAAACCGTAGAGTCGAGCGGCATTGTCGTAAACGATCTGGCGTTTTTCTTTGGGCGTGATATTGGCGAATGTGCGTTCAATGACGGCTTGAGAATTCGGAAAAGTTCCTTCATCGTGTGGGTAATCGCTGCCCCACAGCAGATTACCCGCACCGGTAAAGGAAAGACAGCGTAAGGCAACAGGATCATCGCTGAAAGTAACATAGCCCTGTCGCTGGAAATATTCGCTCGGTTGAAGATCGAGACGCGGCTGGATCCACATGTGTTTTTTCCCATACTGTTCGTCAAGCATATACAGTAACCAGGCCAACCAGCCTGCGCCGCACTCGACAACCACAAACTTAAGATCGGGATGACGCATCAGCGTGCCGCTACTGATCAACAGGGAAACTGGATTCATCCCGTCGATCATTGACATAGCCATCAGATTGAGTGCGCCACCGGTACCGTTTTCTTCCCCCCAGTCTTCTGGATACCGATCGTCACTGTTAGTGAATGCGTGAAAGCTCACAACCAGGCCGGCATCTTCACAGGTTGCCCAGAATGGGTTGTAAGCAGGATCATTGTAAGGCCGATCGGCCATTGTAATCGGTATCTTTAAGGCTCTATAGCCCAGCTTGGCTACGCGGTGAGCTTCGGCAACCGCTCCGTCGAGATCGGCTACGGGAACGATTGCAACAGGGGCAAACCGGTCTTTGTTCGGGGCTACAAGTTCCCACAACCAGGAGTTGTAAGCTTTAGCCAGTGCCAGCTGATAGCCCGCATCAGGTGAGTTGTAGAGGAAAAGTGACTGGTTGGGATAAATCACTTCTGCACAGATGTTGTCTCGTTCCTGGTCTAGTAGTCGATTGCCGATATCGCGGCCGCCACTGGGATCGTTTCGAAATTCCCGGTTTTTATCATCTTCGGTGACGCGACTTTCTGCAATATCAATTCGGCGGGGGCGCTTGCCATCTATAACCCGATAAACCGCACCCTCCGAATCTGTCGTTGTGTGGGGTGTGCGATGCCGATATTTCTTAGGCAGCCATTGTTCATACAACTCCGGCGGCTCCTGGATATGTGAGTCGGCGGAGATTACCAGTGAATCAGTCGTCATCATTGGGGCATCCAGACCGCATAGGGTTTATGAAAGTGTAATACCAGTGACTGCTGCTATGTTTGGTTAATAATAGGGTATTGTCATCAACTAATGCGACTCACCGGAGGAAACTGAATCAGATGCCATTGAATTATGATAACTATGATGCGTTGAGCTTCGATTGCTACGGTACCCTGATCGATTGGGAGAGCGGGATATGGCGAGCTTTCCAGCCGTTGCTGGTAGAAAACCCACATTTGCAGATAGATCAAAATCAACTCCTGACAGACTTTGCAGCGTTCGAAAACGAGATTCAGTCCAATCATCCTGGTATGCCGTATCCAGAAGTTCTAAAAAGCATTCATAATCGTTTCGCATTGAGGCACGATCTTGTAACGAACGAAGAACTAGATAAGTCATTTGGAACATCCGTCGGTGAGTGGCCTGCATTTCCAGACAGCATCGGAGCACTGGCTGACCTGAAGAAACGATATAAGCTGGCTATTCTTTCGAACGTCGATGATGCTGGTTTCGCAGCGTCTAATGCGCATTTGGCTATTGAATTCGATGCAATTTATACGGCCGAGAAGATCGGGAGCTACAAGCCGGATACCAGAAATTTTGAGTTTCTGTTTGCTCAACTATTAGTTGAGCAGGGTATTCCACGCGAGCGAATACTGCATGTGGCCCAGAGTCTTTATCATGATATTCAGCCCGCAAAAATTCTGGGTATGGACTGTGTTTGGATCGATCGGCAGGGTCTTTCTACTGGAGGCAACTGGGGAGCCACGTCGGTAATTTCGGAATTACCGGAGGTTGATGCAGTGTTTGCAGATCTGGCATCGTTTGCACAAGCAGTCGCTAACAGTTGATGCTGCCTTTCAACTGTTATTTGGTTGTAGGCGCTGATTGGTGTCAGGGATCAGCGAATTCTGCAAGTGCTTTGCGTACGTATTCCGCGTGATCCTTCGCCTTGACACGTTTCCAGTGTTTGGCCACTTTACATCCAGGATCAATCAGTACTGTTGAACGGATGACGCCTTCAGAGATTTTCCCATACATATTCTTCTCACCCCAAGCACTATATTTTTCCATCATCTTATGGGTCGGGTCTGAGAGTAAGCTGATCTTGAGTTTGAATTTTTTGATGAACTTCTGATGGCTTTCAATTGAGTCCGGACTGCAGCCATAGACTGTTGCGCCGAGCTTTTCGAAAGATTTCACTGAGGACGTGAAGTCGCAGGCTTCAATTGTGCAGCCAGGTGTGTCATCACGCGGGTAAAAATACAACACGGTCCATTGGCCAGCAAGATCAGATAATTTGACCTTTTTTCCATCTTGGTCGTTCAATGTAAAAGCGGGTGCTTTTTTACCTTCTTCTATGGCCATTCAGTGGGCGCTCCGGTGATCAAGTGAATGTGAATAGTTGTTGAGCGTACTATCTGAGGCGCTCAAAATATGTTGTTTAATATTCGCCACCTTGAGTTCACTTAATAAGGTTTGAGTCAAACACGACTTATCGATCGATGTTACTTGTCCTTGGATTGGCCAAATATTTGTGCAAGTATCAAGGCGATTGTTGTAATGAGAACCATAATGGTCGAAATTGATGCGATCGTGGGATCAATTTGATCACGAAGCGCAAGAAACATGCTACGCGTAATCGTAGACATTTTTCCGCCGGTGATGAATAGAGCTACGATGACCTCGTCAAATGATACGATAAAGGCCAATAGTGCTCCAGTAATTATGGAGAACCGAATTTGTGGCAAGGTGATGATGAAGAATGCCTTTGATCGTGAAGCGCCCAAGCTGCGAGCGACTCGCTCTTGATTCATGTCGTAACTCCGCAATCCTGCACTGATCACAATCAGAACCATAGGCAAAGCTAAGGTAGAGTGAGCCAGTACCAATCCGACCATGCTGTTATTGAGTTTTAACTTGGTGTAGGCGAAGAACACACCAATTGCGATTAGAATCACAGGAACCATCATGGGGGTAATCAGTAATATAAATATGAATCGGGAGAGGCGGAGCTGCGAGACGAAAAGTCCGTAAGCGGCCATGGTCGCAATAGGGGTAGTGACTAACACTGTGATCACAGCAGCTTTTAACGAAACCCAGGTCGCGGTCATCCATTCGGATGATCCAAAGTAGTTTTCATACCATCTAATTCCCCAGCTTTCGGGCGGAAATTCCAGGTACTGGGAGGCCGAAAATGACATCGGAATTACGATGAACGTGGGCACAACCAGAAAGATGATTACGAGGCCTGAGATAAAGTAAAGCCACAAGCGATTCCGATGGGGAATTTGGGTGTCCGAGGCTGGTTTATCGAGCCAACTCATGATCCGCCACCTCCACCAAGCACTCGATCTAAGCGAAGTAGTTTGTGTGAGATAAAAAGCACGAGTAGTGTCAGCCCCATCAAGACCACGCCCAGGGCACTGGCTGTACCAAAGTTGAAGAATAGGTCAATGATAGTTTCAATCTTCATAGAAACCATGATGATCCTACCGCCACCCAAGACGGCGGGCGTTACAAAAAAACCAAGGCATAGTACGAACACGACGACAATGCCTGCAAATAGACCGGGCAGAGAGAGGGGCAAATAGATATTCCAGAAAGCCTGAAAGGGGTTGGCACCCAGATTGCTGGCGGCCTTGACGTAATCTTGGTCAATGGTGCGCATTGAGCCGTACAATGGTAAAACAAGGAACGGCAGCATAATGTGAGCCATGCCTATTAGCGTACCATTCATGTTGTGAACCAACCTTAAAGGCGTATCCCAGAGCCCTAGTTCTATGCCCCATTGATTGACCAACCCTTTGCGTTGGAGAACTACCAGCCAGGCGTACGTTCGAACCAGCAAGGAGGTCCAGAAAGGCAGCAGTACCGCGATCAATCCAATGTTGGCCCAACGCTGGGGCAGTTGAGCTAAAAAATAGGCGAATGGATATCCAATAATCACGCACAGTGCCGTGGTCATAAAGCTCACGTTAAATGTTGTTCGAAAAATTCGGTAATATGATTTGCTTTCCAGCATTCTGGTGTAGTTGTATGTTGACAAGACGCCCTCGTCATTGAAAAGCGACAACCAGAACAGCCATCCGACTGGAATTGCGACAATGACAATTACAAGGAGAATCGCAGGCACAGACAGGCCGAATAGTGCCAGTCTTTCGCGACGTTCATCCTGCCTTAAGCCGATAGCATTGGCCTTTGTTTGAGCGTTAGCCATTGAGTTGGCGGAATCAGCCATGGGTTATTCGTTATCGTCTGGAATGAGCACAGTCTCATCTGGATGTAGGCCCAGTACGATCTCTGAGCCCACCTCGGGCACCGCTGCCATCAAATCTTTTTGACTGACACTGCGAACCGCAACGTCTGTGCCATCAATAAGTGTGACATATAGAAGAAAAC
>LUME01001237.1_pt1 | contig 14757 bp, 12 predicted proteins | sample 729951 | NCBI WGS metagenome assembly LUME01 (sample SAMN03860271, study PRJNA289734) | marine metagenome | biome: seawater column; feature: ocean; material: water; isolation source: Red Sea water column Station 34 - depth 200m | place: Saudi Arabia: Red Sea | collected 2011-10-15 | depth 200 m | reverse complement strand
CCATGAAGCAGATATCTCGATAGGGAATCTGTACCCGGTCTAGCCAGGCAACCGTGTCGGCGATGGCCGTGGCGTGGCCCCAGTTGACGTAGAGGCGGTGGGTAATGATCCGGATCCACACGCCGGCATCCGAGAGTCGCCAGAGGGACTCGGGGGCTCCGGCTATCACCGGCATCCAGTCCAGCATCCGATGTTCAGTTACCGCCAGGTCATGGAGCCGCTCGTACTCATTGGCAGACAGACCCCACTCGGAGAAGTCCCACGTTCTCTGGAGGGGGAGGGACTCTTCGTCGACGCCCAGTTCGGTGGCCACGATGCTTCGGAAAGCGTCCGTGTAGTCGCCGCAGACACCGTCTAGGTCGACACCAAGCACATATGGACGGTCCATGGGCCAAGACGGTAGTGCGCGTCCCCCGGAGGGCGACCATAAAGGCCCTACCAAGGGAAACACAGCCACTCGGCACCCGAGATTTTAGGGCACGAGCGGGATGCGGGGATCACCCTGTCGGTCGTTTCTCCAGATCCGAGAGTTCTTGGTCGTATTGATCCACGAACCAGTCGGCCAGCAACGGCATGTATTCGCGTTGTATATCCGGAGGCAGGGCAAAGAAACTCACTGAGGTCATCCCTCTGCATCGGCTTGCGCCACAGTTGCAGGGCCAAGGGGCGCCGCCACCGTTGTTGATCATGTAGTCGATCGTGATCTCTTCGCCCTGGCTGATTCGGCGACGGGCAACGATCTCGGGTCGATCGTCGACGAATCGTTCCCATGCGTTGGGATCGCAACTGTGGTTGTAGTGGCGGTCGGGGACGCCGTACAGGACGACCTGGCCCTCGGGGTGATGCCAGTTGCAGTGCTCGACGTGTTCGTCTCGGTCGGGTCGCAATGGGGCGTCAGCGGTGATCTCACGAACGATGTTGACCACTCGGATGGTTTCCCCGGCAGTGAAACTTCGGCTGGCGAAGACTCCAGATCCCTCGATGTCAGAGTGCCGAACCTCCACGTCCATGACCGGACGGTAGTCCTTGTTGCCCTGAACTGGTCTGGCTGAACCGCTTTCCGCAGGCCGCGTACAGGCCGCGAGACATCGCGAAACACCGCGAAACGACGCGAACCAGCGATCAACCAGAACTGCAGGTCAGAGACGGTTTCAGGACGTTTCCGCAGGTCGGCGAAACAGGTCGGCATACCTTGCCAAGGTGAGGGTCGCGGGTTCGAATCTCGTCGTCCGCTCCACGCGAACCCCCTGCCCAGCAGGGGGTTCTGCGGTTTTTCGGCTTCCCCGTGCCGATCGAACTGCCGACGGCACCTGCGGCTCCCGGTGGGTCGGAGTCCGGCCTCCCACCGCGTCACGCCGTCCCGGCGAAGCGGCGGTGGAAGAGGGCGGCGAGGACCGCCACCGTCAGCGGCCACAGGGCCAGCCAGAGGCTGGCGTCCCGGTAGCCGCCGAAGACGTCGCTGCCCACCGAGAACACGAGGGCGCCCAGCGACGACGACAGCACGCTGACGAAGCTGAGTACCCCGGCGATCGAGGCGATGTGGCGCACCCCGAACAGGGCCGGCAGCAGCGTGCCCTGGACCGCCGGCGCGCTCCCGAGGGTCAATCCCAGCACCACCGTGTACAGGAGGACCCCGGGGAACGCCGTCGCCGAACCGCCCAGCAGCAGGGTCGACACCAGCAGCAGCATCACGGCCGCCGGCAGGAGGGGTCGGACGGCACGGTCCGCCAGCCAGCCGAACGCCAGCCCGCCGGCGATTGCGCCGGCCGCCTGCGGCAGGAACATGGCGGCCGCCTCGGCGTTCGAGTAGCCGATCTCGCCCAGCAGGTTGGTCTGGTGGAAGATCAGCCCGGTGCCGAGCACCGAGTTGCACGAGACCACGGTCGCCAGCAGCCAGAAGGCCGTCGTCCGCAGCGCCTCCGGGCGTGCCAGCGAGTGGCGCGTCGGCACCGCTGTCGCCCCACCGTTCCGGCTCGCCCCGTCGACCTGCTGGCCGAGGTCGGCGGGCCGGTCCACGAAGCCGAACCAGCCGATCGGCACCACGGTCAGGGCGATCACCCCGGCGGCCACCAGCCACGCCAGGCGCCAGCCCACGGCGCCGATCGCCAGGGCCAACAGCACCGGCACGAACGACATCCCGGCCATCATCACGGTCATCGTCGTGCCCAGGGCGAGGCCCCGCCGTCGCTCGAACCAGTGCATGACGGCCACGCTCGACGTGAGGGCCAGCGCCCCCTGGCCGAACAGCCGGATGCCGAAGAACCCGACCGCCAGCCACACCACACCGTGGACCGTCGACATGTGGGCGAGCACCAGGGCGAAGGCCACCCCGAACGTGGCCGCCGCGCGGCGGACCCCCACCTGGTCCACCCAGCGCCCGATCCGGGGCTGGATCGTCGAGGAGCCCAGCGTCCCCACGAGGTAGGCGGCGGCGATCGCCGAGTCCGAGAGGCGCAGGCCGTCGGACAGGTGCTGGCGGAACACAGCCGGCGGGGGAGCGACGCCCCGGTCGACCGTCGGACGTGTGGGCCATCGCCGGACGCTAGCCAGCCCCGGGCGGTTGGCGCCCGACCGTCGCCCGCGGCCATGCTCTGGGCGTCAGGAACGGGAAGGTCCCGGGGAGGCTCGATGCGCGCTGCAGTCCACGAGGGGCGGGACCACCTGGTGCTCGTCGACGACCTCGACGTCGAGGAGCCGCGGCCGGGCGAGGTCCTCGTCAGCGTGTCGCACTGCGGGATCTGCCACTCCGACCTGTCGTTCCTCGATGCCGGCCTCGGCAGCGACCAGCCCATCGTCCTGGGCCACGAGGCGGCCGGCACCGTCGAGGCCGTCGGGCCCGGCGTCACCACCACGGTGCCGGGCGACCGGGTGCTGCTGACCCCCCTCGCCCCGTGCGGCCACTGCTACTGGTGCGCCCGGGGCGAGCCGACCGCCTGCGAGTCCGCCCACGCCTTCCTCGCCGGCACGCGACCCGACGGCAGCACCCCGTTCTCGCGCGGCGGTGACCCCGTGCTGCGGGGGGTCGGCGTCGGCGCCTTCTGCGAGCAGACGGTCGTGCCCGAGTCGGGTGTCGTCCGCCTCGACTCCGACACCCCCCTCGACGTGGCCTGTGTGGTCGGCTGCGCCATCCAGACCGGCGTCGGCGCCGTGGTCAACACGGCCGGCGTCGAGGCCGGCGCCACGGTGCTGGTCACCGGCCTCGGCGGCATCGGCATCTCGGTGGTGCAGGGCGCCCGCCTGGCCGGGGCGTCGCAGGTGATCGTGTCCGACCCGGTCGCCGAGCGACGCGAGGCGGCGCTCCACTTCGGGGCGACGCTGGCGATCGACCCCCTCGTCGACGACGTGCCGGCCCGGGCACTCGAGGCCACTGGGGGCGTCGGCGTCGACTACGCCTTCGAGGCCGCCGGCGTCGCCGCGCTCGTGTCGACCTGCCTCGACGCCACCCGTCGCCACGGCACCACGGTGGTGGTCGGTGTGGACGCCACGATGGCCACCACCGAACTCCTGCCCGTGATGCTGGCGCTCCAGGGCAAGCGGATCTTGGGCACCCTGCTCGGCGACTGCCATCCGCAGCGGGACATCCCGATGCTGGTGGCGGCCTGGCGGGCCGGCCGGCTCGACCTCGAGGGCATGGTCAGCCACCGCCTCGACCTGGCCGAGGTCAACGAGGGGATGGACCGGCTCCGGCAGGCCGCCGGCATCCGCACGGTCCTGGAGGTCGCCGGCTCGTGAGCGTCGGTGCGACCTGGTCCGGTGACGTCGTGTCGCTGGTCGAGGCCTTCCGCAACGGCGAGCGGTCGCCCGTCGAGGAGGCTCGGGCCGTCCTCGACGCCATCGCGGCCAGCGACCTGAACGCTTTCTCCCACGTCGACGCCGACGGCGTCCTCGCCCGCGCCGAGGCCGCCGACGTGTCGCTCCCGCTGGGCGGGGTTCCGGTCGGGGTCAAGGAGTTGCACCGGGTGGAGGGCTGGCCCGACACGCACGCCTCGCTGCTGTTCGCCGACGAGGTGGCGCCCCACGACGGGACGATGGTCGCCCGCCTGAAGGCGGCCGGCGCCAACCTGGTCGGACTCACGACCGCCAGCGAGTTCGGCGGCCTCAACTGCTCGACCACGAAGCTCAACGGCGTGACGCGCAACCCCTGGCGCCGGGACGCCACCGCCGGGGGCTCCTCCGGTGGCAGCGCCGCGGCGGTGGCCGGCGGACTGGTCCCGATCGCCACCGGCGGCGACGGCGGCGGCTCGATCCGCATCCCGGCGGGCTTCTGCGGGCTGGTCGGGATGAAGGGCACCGCCGGGCGCATCCCGCGGGGCCCGCAGACGACGATCGGTCCCCAGACCGTCGTGTCGGGATGCCTTGCCCGTTCGGTGCGCGACGCCGCCCGCTGGTACGACGTGTGCGCCGGCTTCGATGCCCGCGACCCGTACAGCCTCCCGACCGAGGACGGCTGGGAGGCGAACCTGGGGGCGAAGGACCTGCGGGGGCTGCGGGCGGTCGTCGCCCCCGACCTCGGGTCGGCAATCCTCGCGGACCCCGTTCGGCAGCGGGTCCAGGAGGCAGGCCAGCGGCTGGCCGAGGCGCTCGGCCTGGAACTCGTCGACGTCGACGTGTCGCTGCCCCGGCTCGCCGTCGAGTGGGCGATCGCCAACCAGGTCGGCCTCTACCAGGTGGTCGCCGACCGCTGGCCGGGCTGCGAGGAGCAGATGACCCGCTCGATGGCCTTCGGCGTCCGGATGGGGCTCGAGCGCTTCGACCTCGAGGTCGCCGCCCGTGTCGAGGCCACCCGCACCGAGGCCAACGAGCGCATGGCCGAACTGTTCGACCGGGTGGACCTGGTCGTCTGCGCAGCCAACCCCGACGTCGCCTTCCCGGCAGAGGTCGAGTCCAACAACCGGGTGGCCGGCGAACGCGTCCCCGTCGGGAACAACGGCGCCCTCACCATCCCCGCCAACGTGTCCGGGAACCCGGCGATCTCGGTGCCGGCCGGGCTGGTCGACGGACTGCCCGTCGGCCTCCAGGTGATGGGCCGCCAGCACGAGGACCGCATGGTCCTCGACGTGGCGGCGGCCTGGGAGCGCCTCGAGCCCTGGCCGCTGGTCGCACCCTGACGGCGGAACCTGTCAGCATCCTCCCGTGCAGCCATTGGGCCCGATCGTCGACGCCGGTGACCTCGGACGGCTCGACGCCGTCCTCTGCGACGTGCGCTGGTACCTCGACGGGCGTTCCGGCCGTGAGGCGTACGAGGCCGGCCACCTGCCCGGGGCGGTGTTCGTCGACCTCGATCGGGACCTGACGGCGCCGCCCAGCACCACCCAGGGCCGCCATCCGCTGCCCACCGCCGAGGCGTTCGCCGCCGCCCTCGGTGCACTCGGCGTCGGTCCCGACGACGCCGTCGTTGCCTACGACGACAGCGGCGGCATGAGCGCCGGACGCCTGGTCTGGATGCTGCGCGTGCTCGGGCAGCCGGCGGCGCTCCTGGACGGCGGCATCGGTGCCTGGGACGGCCCGCTCGAGGCCGGCTCGGCGACGCGTCCGCCCGTCGAGTGCCCGGTGCGGCCCTGGCCCGACGGGGCGTTCGCCGGCCTCGAGGAGGTGGCCGCCGCGGCCGCCGGCGGGATCGTCCTCGACGCCCGGGCCCCTGAGCGGTACCGCGGCGAGGTCGAGCCGGTCGACCCGCGTGCCGGCCACGTGCCGGGGGCCCGCAACGCCCCGTTCGCCGCCAACCTCGGGGAGGGGGGCCGGTTCCGGTCGCCCGACGACCTCCGCGCCCACTACGAGGAACTCGGGGTCGGGGAGGCCGCCGGGGTGGTCGCCTACTGCGGCTCGGGGGTCAGCGCCTGCCACGACCTCCTGGCCATGGAACACGCCGGCCTCGGTCGGGGACGTCTCTACGTCGGGTCCTGGTCGCAGTGGAGCGCCACCGGCCGCCCGGCCGCCACCGGCGGGGAGCCGGACCGCGACGACTAGACGTACGTGCTGCCCTTCGGGGCGCCCTCGTCCTTGCGGAGCGCCACGTTCACCAGCGCCGGCTTCCCGGACGCGAACGCCCGCTCCAGTGCAGGGCGGATCTCCTCGGGCCGCTCGCAGTGCTCGCCGTGGCCGCCCATCGCCTCGACCACCCGGTCGTAGCGGGTGGGGGCCAGGTCGACGGCCACCTTGCGGTCGGCGCCGTAGATTCCGACCTGGGGCCGCAGCATCTGCCCCCAGGCGGCGTCGTTGCCGACGATTCCGACGATCGGCAGGCCGAAGCGCACCGCCGTGTCGTACTCGAAGCCGTTCAGCCCGAACGCCCCGTCGCCGTAGATGATGAGGACCCGGCGGTCGGGGAAGGAGTGCTGGGCAGCCAGGGCGAACGGCATGCCGACGCCGAGGGTGCCGAGCGGCCCCGGGTCCATCCAGCAGTTCTCCCGCAGCACCGGGATGACCTTCGACGACTGGGCCACGATGTCGCCGCCGTCGCCGATGAGGATGGTGTCCTCGTCGATGAAGTCGCGGATCTCGGCGGCGAAGCGCAACGGGTCGACGGGGCTCTCGTCGGAGGTGAGCTGCGCCTCGAGGGCGGCGGCCGCCTCGTCCTCGCCGGCCCGGAGCTCGTCCGACCAGGTGCCGAAGTCGAGCCCGCCTCCGGCCGCCAGCAGGTCGGTGAGGTGGTCGAGGGAGGTGCCGATGTTGCCGACCACGCCCACGTCCGCCTGGCGGTTCTGTCCGATCAGGGTGGCGTCCATGTCGAACTGGACGATCCGTGCGTCGGCGGGCACCGAGTCGCCGAAGCGGAGCCGGAAGTCCAGCGGCGCACCGGCCAGCACGAAGGGATGGACCGTCGGCGGCGTGGTGCGGACGGCGGGGAAGCGGGTCTCCTCCAGCGAGGCCGGGGCCATCAGGACGTCCATCGGGATCTCGAGGAACGCCGGACCCGGCACGCCCGACACCGCCGTGCGGACCGCCATCTCCACGTACTCGGGGATGCGGTGCGTCTGGAAGCAGGCGTCGGCCCACTTGCTGATCGGCCGGACCATGCCGACGTGGTCCATCTCCTGGAGCGAGCCGCGCCGCAGGTTCGAGAACGGGCCCTGGCCGCCGATCACGAGGATCGGGGAGTTGGCCCGCCAGGCGTTGGCGATGCCGGTGACGCCGTCGGTGACGCCCGGGCCGGCGGTGAGCACGGCGCAGCCGATCCGTCCCGGGTTGAGGCGGCTGTAGGCGTCGGCGGCGTGCACCGCCGCCTGCTCGTGGCGGACGTCGATGATGGGGATGCCCTCGTCGAGGGCGCCGTCGTAGATCGGCATGACGTGGCCGCCGGTCAGCGTGAAGATGGCGCCGACCCCGGCCTCCCGGAGCGCCCGGGCGCAGAGCTTCCCCCCGTGGCTCATGTGTCGAGCCCCTCGGCCTCGTCGTCCTGGCTCGCCCCGGGCGCCCACGGCGGCGGGCGCTTCTCGAGGTACGCCCGCATCCCCGCCTTCGCCTCGTCGCCCCGGAACAGGGACGACGAGAGCTCGCTGGTCCAGGCGAACGCCTCGTCCCGCGGCATGCCGGGGACCCTGGCCAGGAGTTGCTTGCAGGCCGCCAGTGCCTCCGGACCACAGGCCAGGACGTCGGCCACCACCGCGGCCACGGTGGCGTCCAGTTCGTCGGCCGGCACCGCCTCGTTGACGATGCCCAGCCGGGCCGCCTCGGGGGCCAGGAAGCGGTTGCCCCGGAGGAAGGCGGCGCTGGCGTCGGCGTGGCGCATCCGAGGCAGGCACAGTACCGAGATCATCGACGGGGCGACCCCGATGCGTGCCTCGGTGAAGCCGAACCGGGCGTCCTCGACGGCCACCGAGAGGTCCATGGCGGCCGCCAGGCCCATCCCGCCGGCCACGCAGTGTCCGGCGATGCGCCCCACGTAGACCTTGGGCGACTCGGCGAAGCGGGAGAACAGGCGGGCGGGGTCGGCGTCGCGGCGTCCGCCACCGCCCGAGCCGGAGGAGCGCTCCGACAGGTCCGCCCCGGCGCAGAACACCCGGCCGGAGTTGGTGAGGACCACCACCCGGACCTCGGGGTCGGCGTCGGCGTCGTCGAGCACGTCGGTGAGCTCGCCGACCAGGCGGCCGCTCAGTGCGTTGCGGTTCTCCTCGTCCGCCAGGGTGACGGTGAGGATCCCGCCGTCCCGTTCGGCCAGCACGACGGCCATCAGCGGCCGCCTGCCTCGGGGCCGTCGGTGGCCGGCCCGGCGAATGCCTGCGCCCGCAGCAGCCAGTCCCTGGCCACGTCGCCCTCGACGACGAGGCCGGTGTTGTCGACGTGCCGCCGCTGGGTGACGACCAGGCAGAAGTCCTCTGCCGGGCCGGCGACCCGGTCGGCGGCGTCGTCGGGCCCCCAGGCCCACTCGGCCCCCGACGGGGCGGCCAACGCCACCCGGACGTCCCCCTCGGGGACCTCCATACGCCGGTTGACGTACGACCAGCCCCGGGTGATCACCCCCAGCTGGGCGACGTGCCGGAGCCGGTCGGACGCGGCGCGCTCCAGTCCGAGGGCGTCGACCACGTCCTGGCCGTGCGCCCAGACCTCCATGAGGCGGGCGGTGAGGAAGGACTTGGACCCCATCGACGGCCCGTACCAGATGACCCGGGTGTCGTCCTCGAGGGTCGCCGCCGCCTCAGCCAGGGTGCGACGGTTCGCCCGCCAGGCGGCGAGGACCTCGGCGGGGGCCATCCGGCGCGCCGGGCCGAGGACGAAGTCGTCCACGGACTCGCCGCCGCCGCCGGAGGCGCCGAGCAGGTCGTCGACGACGGTCCGGAAGCGGTCCGGGTCGGTGATGGCCAGTGCCGCCGTCCCGTCGAAGTAGGTCAGGTGGGCGACCTGGTCGGCGACGCTCCAACGCGGACTGGCCGTCGGCGTCGCCCAGGCCGCGTCGTCGACGCCGGACAGCAGGTCGTCGAGCACCTGTTGCTCGGCTGCCAGGTCGGCGGCCACCTCGGTGACGTGCATGGCGGGCTCCTCGGGTCGTGGGGTCAGGGGCGTGGGCTGGTCAGGCCGCGCAGCAGCAGGTCGAGGACCGCGTCGGCGGCCTCCTTCGGCGTGGAGCGCAGCGTGGTGAAGACGTCGAACTGGGCGAAGTCGCGGCCGAGCGACGCCATGACCCGGGCCACGGCGGCGGTGTCGAGGTCGTCGATGTCGCCCTGTTCGACGGCGAGGTCGAGGAGGCGCCGGGTGACGTCGACGAGGTAGTCGGAGTGCCGGTCGCGCAGCTGCTGGCCGGCGGGCAGGGTGGCGAGGTCGCGGGCCCAGGCCTCGGTGGTGCGGGCGACGGCCACGTTGGCGGCCTCGAGGTAGGCGCGGATGGCCTCGAGGGGGCGCATGTCGGAACGGAGGGCATCGCGGGCTGAGCGTCCCACGCTGCGCAGGTTGCGGTCGACCACGGCGAGCACCAGTTCGTCCCGGCTGGGGGCCAACCCGTAGAGGGTGCGCAGGGAGCAGTTGAGGCGGGACGCCAGGTCGGCCATCGTGAGGTGGGCGAAGCCGTCGTCGAACAGTTCGACCAGCCGGTCCAGTACGTCGCGCTGCCGGTCGGTGAGCTGGCGCACGCGCTCGCGCGACAGGACCGGCTCCGGTGGGGGGACCTCCCGGAGCAGTTCCAGCAGGTCGGTGGCCGTGGCGGTGCTCACGGTGCCTCCAGGAGCGGGGCGGGGACGTCGACCACGCGGGCCCGCAGCCACTCGCCGAGGCTCTTGGCCTGCCCGTCCTGGCGGGTGGAGGCGGCCACGCCCTCGCCGAGGATGCCGCGGAGCACGAAGTTGACCGACAGCAGGTTCGGCAGCGGGTGCCGCTCGATGTCGAGGTCGGCGGCCTCCGGGAGGAGTTCGCGCAGGCGCTCGACGGTGAGGAAGCGGTCCAGCCACGCCCAGGCCTCCGGGGTCCGGGCGAACACGCCGAGGTTGGCGTCGCCGCCCTTGTCGCCGGAGCGGGTGCCGACCACCCGGCCGATCGGCGCAGGGATCGTCGGCCCGTCGGGGACGGCCGCGTCGGGGCCCGGGGCCGGGTCGACGTCGACCTCGCCCACCGGCGCGGACGACTCCACCACGGTCCGATCGCCGTTGAGCAGCACGACGTGCTGGGGGACGAGGTCGGCCGGGACCAGGCCGGCACGGTGCACGCCGAAGGCCCTGGCGCTGGTGCCGCTGCGGGCGGCGAAGAATCCGGGGATCGAGGCGAGGGCCAGTTCGTTCATGGCGTTGAAGACGCCCCGGCCCACCTTGCGCTCGTCGGCGTCCTTGACCGTGAGGCACCACTGGGCGACCGCCTCCTCGTTGGAGGCCGGGTCGTCCTTGCCCGTGTACACCACGCGGCTGTGGACCTCGTCGAAGTCGTCGGGCTCGTGCGGGCAGGCCCGCCAGAAGGCGGCCTCGACGAGGGCGGCCTTCTCGTCGACGTCGAGGCCGGTCAGGGCGATGGCCAGGTCGCTGCGGTAGCCGCCGAGGCGGTTCATCGAGACCTTCAGCGTCGGCGGCGGCGGCTCGCCGAGCGTCCCGGAGATGTGGACCCGGTCGGGGCCCTCCTGCTCGAGGCCGATCGTGTCGAATCGTGCGGTCACGTCGGGGCCGAGGTAGCCGGGGCCGCCGATCTCGTAGAGGAGCTGGGAGGTGACGGTGCCGACCGTGACGGCGCCGCCGGTGCCGTCGTGCTTGCCGATGACCGACGAGCCGTCGGCGGCGATGTCGGCCCACGGGAAGCCGGGCCGGTCGAGGCCGGGGACCTCCGTGAAGAACGAGTAGTTGCCGCCGGTGGCCTGGGTGCCGCACTCGATGACGTGGCCGGCGACGACCGCCCCGGCGAGGGCGTCCCAGTCGTCGCGGGCCCAGCCGTGGTGCCAGGCGGCCGGGGCGCACACGATGGCGGCGTCGGTGGTGCGGCCCGTGACGACGATGTCGGCGCCCCGCTCGAGCGCCTCGACGATGCCCCAGCAGCCCAGGTAGGCGTTGGCGCTCACGAACCCGGAGGGGTCGGCGAGCGGCTCGCCGGTGACGAGGTCGGGGAGGTCGTGGCCGGCGGCGAGCAGGTCGTCGAGCCGGGGCAGCAGGTCGTCGCCGGCGACGTAGGCGATCGTGGGGGAGAGGCCCAGGTTGTCGGCCACCTCGGCGACCGCCTCGGCGCAGCCGTCGGGGTCGAGGCCGCCGGCGTTGGCCACGACCCGGATGCCGCGGTCGAGGCAGGTGCCCATGACCTCTTCCATCTGGCGGACGAAGGTGCGGGCGTAGCCGCCGCCGGGGCGCTTCGCCCGGGTGCGGGCCAGGATGAGCCTCGCTCCCGTCGGCGTCCCCGGCGCTGACGTCGGGCTCGAGCACCATCAGCGCCGTGCCCTTCTCGACCTGCTCCCCGACGGCGACGAGCACCTCGGCGATGGTGCCGTCCTCGGGAGCGGCGATGTGCTGCTCCATCTTCATGGCCTCCATGACGACCAGCGTCTGTCCGGCCTCGACCCGGTCGCCGGCGGCGGCGCGTACCTCGAGGACGACGCCGGGCATGGGGGCGACGAGGCCGCCGTTGACGTCCTCGCTGCCGGGCACGGTGAAGCGGGGCGCCACCGAGAACCCGACGGTGCCCGAGGGAACCTGGACCCAGAGGTCGTCCCCCGAGCGGGTGACCCGACCGGCCCAGCGGCGGCCGTCGACCTCGACGTCGATGCCGTCGGGGGACCAGTCGTGGATCCGGGCGGTGGAGGAACCGTTCACGGTGAACGAGCCGTCGCGCTGCGCCCGGTAGCCGACCTCGTGGACCTCGTCGCCGTGGGCCAGCACCACGCGCTCGTCGGGCAGGCGGGCGTTGCGCCACACCGCCGGCAGGTGGGCGAGCACTCCGGCCTCCGCCCGGTTGCTGCGCAGCAGCCACATGGCGGCGGCCACGGCGGCGCGGGCCACGTCGTCGCCGGTGCGGGGGGTCGACGGGGCGTGGCGCTCGATGAAGTCGGTGGTGGTGTCGCCGGCGAGGAAGGCCTCGTGGCGGAGTGTGGCGACGAGGAAGTCGCGGTTGGTGGTGACGCCGCCCAGGTGGCTGCGCTCGAGGGCCAGGGCGAGCCGGCCGGCGGCCTCGGCCCGCGTGGGCCCGTGGGCGACCACCTTGGCGAGCATCGGCCCGACGTCGCGAGGTCGTCCTGGGTCCAGCCCAGCGGCTCGCCGGCGGCGACGCGGAGCTGCTCGCGGACCAGGTCGATGCCGGTGACCTCCTCGGTGACGGGGTGCTCGACCTGGAGGCGGGTGTTGACCTCGAGGAAGAAGAACTCGCCGGTGGCGTCGTCGACGAGGAACTCGACGGTTCCCGCCGACCGGTAGCCGATGCCGTCGGCCAGCCGCAGTGCGGCGTCGCACATGGCGCTCCGGAGCGCCTCGTCGGCGAACGGCGACGGCGACTCCTCGAGCACCTTCTGGTGCCGGCGCTGGATCGAGCACTCGCGCTCGCCGAGGTGGACGAGGTTGCCGTGGGCGTCGCCCAGCACCTGGACCTCGAGGTGGCGGGAGCGGGGCACGTAGCGCTCGAGGAACACCCGGTCGTCGCCGAAGGCGCCGAGGGCCTCGCGCTGCGCCGACGCCACGGCCTCGTCGAGGTCGGCGGCGGACTCGACGAGGTGCATGCCCTTGCCGCCACCGCCGGCGGCCGCCTTCACGAGCAGCGGGTAGCCGACCGCCTCGCCGTCGGTCGGGTCGTCGGAGGACGGGAGGGTCGGGACCCCGGCGGCCACGGCCGCCTCCTTGGCGGCCAGCTTGTCGCCCATGGTGCGCACCACGTCGGCGGTCGGCCCCACCCAGACCAGGCCCGCCGCCTCGACGGCCTCGGCGAAGCCGGCGTTCTCGGCCAGGAAGCCGTAGCCGGGGTGGACGGCGTCGGCCCCGGTGGCGAGGGCGGCCGCGACGACGGCGTCGGCGTCGAGGTAGCCGCCGTCGGGCAGGCGCACCGCCTCGTCGGCGTCGGTGACGTGCGGCGATCCGGCGTCGGCGTCGGCGTACACGGCGACGCAGCGCAGGCCCATCGACCGTGCCGTGCGGAACACCCGCCTGGCGATCTCGCCCCGGTTGGCGACGAGGACCGAGGTGAGGCTCACAGCCTGAACACCCCGTAGTTGGGGGCGCCCTCCACGGCCCGGTTGCGGACCACCGACAGGCACATCCCGAGCACGGTGCGGGTGTCGCGGGGGTCGATGATGCCGTCGTCGCTGATGGCGCCCGAGGCCACGAGGGCCAGCGAGTCGGCCTCCTGCTTGGCCTCGACCTGGCGGACGATCTCGGCGTCGGCCTCCTCGTCGAACTCGAGGCCCTTGCGGGCGGCCTGGCCGCGGCGGACCATCGACATCACGCCGGCGATCTGCTTGGGGCCCATCACGGCGATCTTGGCGGTGGGCCACAGGAACGTGAAGCGGTTGCCGTAGGCCCGTCCCGACATGCCGTAGGTGCCGGCGCCGTACGACGACCCGATGATCACGGTCAGGTGGGGCACCGTCGAGTTGGTGACGGCGTTGATCATCTGGGAGCCCTTCTTGATGATCCCCTCGGCCTCGAAGTCCTTCCCGACGACGAAGCCGGTGATGTTCTGGAGGAACAGCAGCGGGATGTCCCGCTGGTTGCAGAGCTGGATGAAGTGGGCGCCCTTCTCGGCCGACTCCGGGTAGATGACCCCGTTGTTGCCGAGGATGCCGACGGGGTAGCCGTGGACCGAGGCCCAGCCGCACACCATCGAGGAGCCGTAGCGGGGCTTGAACTCCTCGAACCGTGAACCGTCGACGACCCGGGCGATGACGTCGCGGACGTCGACGGGCTGGCGCAGGTCGCGGCTGACGAGGCCCAGCAGCTCCTCGGGGTCGTGGACGGGCTCGTCGGCCGTGAAGCTGGGCGGCGGGCCCTCCTGGCGCCAGTCGAGGTGCGAGACGACTTCGCGGCACATGCGCAGGGCATCCATCTCGTCCTCGGCCAGGTAGTCGGCCAGCCCGGACTCCTCGGCGTGCTTCTGGCCACCGCCGAGGGTCTCGTCGTCGGACTCCTCGCCGGTGGCCATCTTCACGAGCGGTGGTCCGGCGAGGAAGACCTTGGACTGCTCCTTGATGAAGATGTTGTAGTCCGACATGCCCGGCTGGTAGGCGCCGCCGGCCGTGGACGAGCCGAACACCACGCACACGGTGGGGATGCGCATCTTGGAGAGTTCGATCATCTCGTAGAAGAAGCGGCCGGACTCGGCGAAGTGGTCGACCTTGGCCCGCTTGCTGCGACCCTTGCTGTCCCGGTCGCCGTCGCTGGTGGAGACCCGCAGGTCGGCGCCTGCGGATTCCACGAAGCTGAGGTAGGGGATGCGGTTCTGGCGGGCGACCTCGATGGCCCGCATCCACTTCTTGGCGGCGTAGGGGGTGAGTGCGCCGCCGAGCACCGTGGGGTCGTTGGCGAGGATCACGCACTCGGTGCCGGCGACCACGCCGATGCCGGCGAGCATCCCGCCGCCGACGGCGTAGTCGGTGCCGTAGCCGGCGAGGGGGCTGATCTCGAGGAATGGGCTGTCGGGGTCGAGCACGTTGGCGATGCGCTCGCGGACGGGGAGCTTGTCGCGGGACCGCAGGCGGGCGGTGGCCTCGGGGCCGCCGCCGGCCTCGGCCTCGTCGAGCAGTTCGTCGATGACGTCCAGTTGTTCGAGCACGTCGGCCCGGTTCTGGTGGAAGGCGTCGCTGGTGGTGTCGACCGTCGAGCCGAGTACGGGGGCGAGGGAGGTGCGTGCCACGGGGAGAGCGTAGGCACGGTAATCCTG
>LUME01000104.1_pt1 | contig 14782 bp, 12 predicted proteins | sample 729951 | NCBI WGS metagenome assembly LUME01 (sample SAMN03860271, study PRJNA289734) | marine metagenome | biome: seawater column; feature: ocean; material: water; isolation source: Red Sea water column Station 34 - depth 200m | place: Saudi Arabia: Red Sea | collected 2011-10-15 | depth 200 m | reverse complement strand
CAAATAATAGTCACTATTGAAAAAGATGGTTCTATTTCTATAGAAGATAATGGAAGAGGTATTCCAGTAGAAATTCATAAAGAAGAAGGAATTCCTGCTCTTGAAGTGGTTATGACAGTTTTACATGCTGGCGGAAAATTTGATAAAAATACTTATAAAGTTTCTGGAGGTCTTCATGGAGTTGGAGTTTCTGTTGTAAATGCTTTGTCTGAAAATTTAACAGCAGAAGTTCATCGTGATGGAGGAGTATATGAGCAAAAATATCAAATTGGGAAAGCAACAGGCCCCGTAAAAAAAGTTGGAAAAAGTGATAAAACTGGGACAATCATTAATTTTATTCCAGACTCAAATATTTTTAAACATGAAGGATTTGAAGAAGAAATAATAAAGGTAAGACTTAAAGAATTAGCGTATTTAAATAAAAATTTAAGTATTGTTTTAAAGAATAATATAACCGAAGAAGAAGAAACAAAATTTCACTTTTCTGGAGGCCTTTCTGATTTTGTAAAGTATTTAGATGGAGACGAAGACCTCATCCATAACGAAATAATAACTGTTTCTAAAGAGGACGGCGAAGTTCCAGTTGATCTTGCTTTGAGATATAGTACAAGTTATAATAATAATATTTTTTCTTTTGTTAATAATATTAATACAATAGAAGGAGGAACTCATCTTTCTGGTTTTAGATCTGCACTAACAAGAGCTCTTAATAATTATGCAAACAAAAATGATTTAATTAAAACAAAGAAAAACGAAAAATTTTCTCTCTCAGGAGATGATTTTAGGGAGGGACTAACAGCAGTTTTATCTATTAAAGTTCAAGAACCTCAATTTGAAGGACAGACAAAAACAAAACTTGGAAATGGAGAAGTAAAAGGACTTGTAGATGGAATTGTTTATGATGGAATTCAAGCTTTTTTAGAACAAAACCCACAAGTTGGAAAAAAAATAATAGAAAAAGCAGCAGAAGCAGCAAGAGCAAGAATTGCTGCAAAAAAAGCTAGAGAACTTGTTAGAAAAAAATCTTCACTTGGAGCAACTCTTCCAGGGAAATTGGCAGATTGTTCAAATAAAGATCCCTTACAGTGTGAAATCTTTTTAGTTGAGGGAGATTCTGCGGGGGGAACAGCAAAACAAGGAAGAGACAGAAGAACTCAGGCAATTTTACCCCTCAGGGGAAAGGTTATTAATTCTGAAAAAGCTAGAGAAGATAAACTTTTATCTAACAATGAAATACAATCTATTATTACAGCTCTTGGGGCCGGATTTGGAGAAGATGAATCAGACTCTAACAGTTTTAATTTGGAAAAACTTCGATACCATAAAGTAGTTATTATGACAGATGCAGATGTAGATGGTAGTCACATTAGAACACTTCTATTAACTTTCTTTTGGAGAAAAATGAAAAAATTAGTACAAGAAGGACATGTTTATATGGCAATGCCCCCTCTATATAAACTAAAACAAGGAAAAAAAGAGAGGTATGCATATACAGATGAAGAAAGAGACCTTGTAATACAACGACTAGAATCTGAAAACTCTAAAACAAAAATTGATGTTCAAAGATATAAAGGTCTTGGAGAAATGAACGCTGAACAACTTTGGGATACAACAATGAATGCTGAAACACGAACCCTAATACAGGTTAACGTTGACCACATTATGGAAGAAGAAACAAATGTTCGTTTTAGAGAACTAATGGGGAGCGAAGTTGAACATAGAAGAGAGTTTATTACAAAAAGAGCAAAGTTTGCAACAAACATTGATATATAAAGATGGATTTAGATAGAGATAATACAATAGACAAAGAGCTTTTAAAAGAACTAGAAGAAAGTTATTTAAATTATTCTATGTCGGTCATTATGTCGAGAGCTCTTCCCGACGCCAGAGATGGATTAAAACCTGTTCATAGAAGAATTTTATATGGAATGCATGATCTTGGATGTTTTTGGAATAGATCCTATAAAAAATCGGCTAGAGTGGTAGGAGATGTTTTAGGAAAATATCACCCCCACGGAGATTCTTCAATTTATGATGCCCTTGTTAGAATGGCTCAAGACTTTTCTATGAGACACGAACTTGTCCAAGGACAAGGAAACTTTGGTTCAGTAGATGGAGACAGAGCAGCTGCAATGAGATATACAGAATCAAGAATGTCAAAAATTGGAGGAGAACTTTTAAGAGACCTTGAAAAAGAAACCGTTGCCTGGACAAACAATTTTGATGAAACACTTAAAGAACCAGCAGTTCTTCCTGCTGTTTTCCCAAACCTTTTAGTAAATGGATCTGAAGGGATTGCGGTGGGAATGGCCACAAAAATTCCACCACACAATCTTTCAGAAACAATAGATGCTTTGGTTGAGATTATTGAGAATCCCGATGCCGAAACAGAAGATATAATGAAACATATTAAGGGACCAGATTTTCCAACGGGTGGAAAAGTTTTGGGAGCCGAAGGAATAAAAGAAGCATATTCTACTGGAAGAGGAAAGGTAAAAATGCAAGGAAAAGCATATACCGAAACTCCAGACAAAGGAAGAAGCAAAATTATTATAACAGAGCTTCCCTACCAAGTAAATAAAGCAAACCTTGTTGAAAAGGTTGCAGTTCTTTCAAGGGATAAAAAAGTAGAAGGGATTGCAGAAATTCGCGATGAATCAGATAAAGACGGAATGAGAATTGTAATAGAGGTAAAAAAAGACGCCGTACCAGAAGTCGTTTTGAACCAACTATATAAACAAACCCAATTTGAAGATACTTTTGGAATAATTTTATTAGCACTTGTTGATGGTACTCCACAGGTAATGTCTCTTAAACAGCTTTTGAACGAGTTTTTAATTTTTAGACAAGATATTGTAACAAAAAGAACAGAATTTGATCTTAGAAAAGCTGAAAACCGAGCCCACATTTTAGAAGGTTTAAAAATTGCCCTTAACAATATTGACAAAATTATAGAAACAATCAAAAAAAGTTCGGATCCAGTATCAGCGAAAGAACAACTAACAAAAGGTTTTAAGCTTTCTGAAAAACAATCACAGGCGATACTTGATATGAGACTTCAAAAGCTTACAGGCCTTGAAACCGAAAAAATTATTGCTGAACACAAAGAAATAATTCAGCTTATTGCAGAGCTTAAAGGAATTTTAGAAAGCGAAGCAAAGCGCATGAAGATAATTAAAGAAGAGCTCATAGAAATAAAAGAAAAATACGGAGAAGAAAGAAGAACAGAGGTTGTAGAAAAGTGGTCTGCCAAAGGAATGGAAGATATGATTGCCGACGAAGAAGTCGTTTTAACGGTTACTCATAACGGATATATTAAAAGAACAAATATTAATACATATAGAAGCCAAAGGCGCGGAGGCCGAGGAGTTCAAGGAGCGGGCAGAAGAGAAGAAGATTTTGTTGAGCACCTTTTTACAGCGACAAACCACAGCTATATCTTGTTTTTTACAGATCAAGGAAAGTGCCACTGGGTAAAGGTTTATGATATTCCTGAAGGAGGCCGAGCAGCCAAGGGAAGAGCGATTGTTAACCTTATTCAGTGTGAACCGGACGAAAAGGTCAACGCCTTTATTGCTGTTAAAGATTTTTCAGAAGACCACTACGTTGTGATGGCAACAGAAAAAGGAATAGTGAAAAAAACAGTCCTTTCTGCTTATTCTCACCCAAGAAAAAAAGGAATATATGCAGTAGAAATTAGAGAAGGAGACAAGCTAATAGAAGCAAGGGTTTCCACGGGAGAAAATGACATTTTACTTGGAACAAGAAACGGAAAGTCCATAAGGTTTTCTGAACAACAAATTAGACCAAGTGGCAGAAAAACAATGGGAGTAAAAGGAATTACTCTTAGTTCAAAAGACGACAAAGTTGTTGGTATGCTACTAATAAAAAGAGAAGGAACAACCGTATTGGTTGCTACAGAAAAGGGTTTTGGAAAACGAACAGAAATTTCTCAATATCGCCCACAAAAAAGAGGCGGCAAGGGCGTTCTAACAATGAGAACAACAGAAAAAGTTGGAAAAATGGTTGCCATCAAAGAAGCAATAGATTCAGACGACTTAATGATTATTACCACAAGAGGCGTTTTAATTAGGCAGTCCGTTTCTAAAATAAGAGCAATTGGAAGAGCAACACAGGGCGTAAAGCTAATAAATCTTGACAAAGGATCTCTCGTTGCATCCATTACAAGAATTATTTCTGAAGACGAAAAAGAGCCAGACAAACCAGATGAGCCAAATAGCGAAGAACCTGAGGAAAATTAATCACCAAATTTTAGAAATAGCAACAGGCCCCCCTCCCACCCTAGTAGCTGTAACAAAAACAAGGTCTATAAAAGAAATAAACGAAGCAATTAGTCTTGGAATAAAATCAATAGGGGAAAACAGGGTTCAAGAAGCTGAAGAAAAATTTCAAAAGATATCAAAAAAAGTAGAAAAAAGACTTGTAGGAACCCTTCAGTCTAACAAAATAAAAAAAGCAGTATCTCTTTTTGATTCCATTGACTCGGTTGGTTCTTATGTTTTGGCAGAAAAGATATCCAAACACTGTCAAAAAATAGGAAAAACACAAAGAATTTTGATACAAGTCAACACCAGCGAAGAAAGCACAAAAAATGGATTTCTTTTAAGTGAAAAAAAAGAAGTTTTAAAATGTTTTTCTTTGAGACACCTCCAGATTGATGGGTTGATGACAATTGCTCCCCTTGCTGAAAACCAAAACAGACGAAAAAAAGCCTTTCAAAACCTTAAAAGCTTTTTTAGTATATTAAACAAAGCTGTTGCCCCAGAAAAACAGGTAAAAGAGCTATCAATGGGAATGAGCGATGATTTCCTGCTTGCAATAAAAGAGGGCTCCACAATGATAAGGGTTGGAACCAACATTTTTGGTCCCAGAAAAACAAATGCTTGATATAAAAAAATGGTTTGATTCAAAACACTATATGCGCCTTTGGAATGTAGGTCCCCCAGGCCTTCTTTTTTCTTTGGCCATCATACATGGCTTACACGACGCAGAACAGACTTTTTTGTTAAAAACATTCTCTCTTTCTTCTGGTTGGTTTTTTGCTTTGGTGACGCTCACGGCCCTTGATGCGCTTGTTCTTTTGTTTTGGGTTTTGTTTAGTCTTCCTCCAAAAAATAGAGGAATTAAGCTGTCAAAAAAAGGCATTTATGGGTTTGTTCGCCATCCAATATACACCGTCATTGTTTATCATATACCAATTTTGTACGCTCTTTCGTGGGGTTCTTTTTTAATGCTTTTGTTTCTCCCTGTTCACCACATTTTTTGGGGAAAGCTTGTCGAGAGAGAAGAGAAATACCTTATTGGCATTTTTGGACAAGAATATTTAGATTATATGAACGAAGTTCCAAGGTTTATCCCTTGGCCTAAACCGCGAAATTTTTAGCGAACCTGAAAAGAGCAAAACAAAAGGACAAAAAATGAAAAAATTTTTTCTAACTTTAATTTTTATACAAGGAATAGCGATGACTCAAGAAAAAAACCCAACACAGGCCCCATATGGATTTGAACACGTCAAAGAGTCTGGGGGTATACAAGAATATAAAATGACAAACAACGAGTTAACGATATTGCTAAAAGAAGACAACAGCGCGCCGGTAGCAACCTTTATGGTAACCTACAATGTTGGATCTAGGAATGAAGCAATAGGATATACGGGATCAACACACCTTTTGGAGCACCTAATGTTTAAGGGGTCTAGAAAGTTTAATACGGACAAAGGAAATTCGGTTTTTCAGCTTTTACAGTCTTTGGGCTCTAGGATGAATGCAACAACATGGCTAGACAGAACAAACTACTATGAAACCATGCCAAGTGAACACCTTGAAACCGCCATCGAAATTGAAGCAGACAGAATGAGAAATGCCTTTATTAAAGAAGAAGACAGGCAGGCCGAAATGACGGTTGTTAGAAACGAATTTGAAAGAGGACAAAACAACCCTCTTGGGGTTTTGGACGAACATATTTGGGCAACAGCCTATTTAGCTCATCCTTACCACCACTCAACCATTGGGTGGAAAGCTGATATTGAAAATGTTTCTATAGAAAGGCTTAAGAAATTTTATGACACCTTTTATTGGCCGAACAATGCAACAGTTACAATCGTTGGAGACTTTGAAACAAACAAGGCTCTTGCGCTGGTTAAAAAACATTTTGGCCGAATTCCAAAAAGCAGAAATGAAATTCCAGAAGTTTATACAGAGGAACCAAAACAAGAAGGACAAAGAAGGGTTTTGCTTAAAAGGGCTGGACAACAAGGGGTTGTTGGGGTTGCTCATAAAACACCTTCAGCGACACACGAAGATGCCCCAAGCTTTTTAGTGCTGTCTTCCATCCTTTCTTCTGGAAAAAACAGCAGATTTTATAAAAACATTACGGACAAAGGGCTTACCACGGGAGTTTTTATTTGGGACTCTTTGTTTAGAGATCCGGGACTTTTTGCGGTTTATGCGAGCCTTACCCCGGGAACCGAACACGAAAAGGTAGAAGCCCTTATTATGGCAGAATATGAAAAAATTAAAAAAGAAGGAGTAACAGATGAAGAGGTTGAAAAAGCAAAAGCACAGCTTATAGCTAACATAAAGTTTAGACAAGATGGCTCCTTTGCCGTTGCAGGGTCTTTGAACGAAGCAATTGCTAGCGGAGATTGGACACTGTTTACAACCTACGAGGAGAGGCTAGCGGGAGTTACAAAAGAAACGGTCAATGCAATTGTAGAAAAATATTTTCTTGAAGACCTAAGCACTGTCGGACACTTTATTCCAAAAATCGGGGGAGAACAAAAAGGAAAAAGAGGTCCTTCGAGCGCTACAGAGCTTGCAGAAATAAAAAAGCAATATTTTTCTAAAGAAGAAAAAGAGGAAGGGGCGCTTGCAAGCCAGGTAAAAAGCTCTGAGCCCGTAGAAGGAGTTAGGCTCTTTACCCTAGAGAGAGGGTCCGGCGTTGTTACTCTTTCTGGAAGTTTTTTGGGTGGCGACATTTATGCTCCAGCTGAAAACAAAAGAATACCAGACGTTGTTGTTTCTATGCTTGATCAGGGAACAACAAAAAGTTCAAAGTTTGAAATAAGCGACAAAATTGAAAAAGTCGGAGCAAGACTAAGCTTTTCTAGCGGAAAAGCAAGGGTTGGCTTTAGCGGAAAGTTTTTGTCTGAAGACACGGCTCTTATGGTAGGGCTTTTGTCGGAACAGCTACAGCTCCCTGCCTTTAACGAAGAAGAACTTGCAAAGACAAAAAAGAGAATGATTACAGCTTATAAAAAAAGCAAAGAAAGCACGAGAGGAAATGCTCTAAACAATATGTTAGAGGGTTTTTATTCTGAGAACCACCAAAATGCACCAAACGATGCAGACAGGTCTATTAAAAATATTGAAAAAATAACAACAGACGACCTAAGGGCCTACCATAAAAAAAATTATGGAACAGGAAACATGGTCGTGGTTGCTGTTGGGGACGTAGACCACGATGAACTTTCGAACATTATAGCAGAAAACTTCGAGGGGTGGCAAAGCTCTCCCCTTGAGGAAAAGAAAGAAACCCAGAAGGGAACAAAAAATGCAGGAAAAGCATATGTAACCATGCAAGACAAAACGAGCACAGACTTTTTGGTTGGAGTCCCGCTTGGAATAAACAGGGACCACCCGGACTATAGACCTCTTTTTGTGGCAAGCTATATTTTGGGTGGAAACTTTTCAGCGAGATTAATGCAAACCGTTCGAGTAAAAGAAGGGCTAACATACGGAATTCGTTCTAGCATGTCAGGCTTTGGAAACGACACAGACGGATACTGGTATGTTGGAGGAACCTTTGCTCCAGAGCTTCTTTCAAAAGGGGAAAGTTCCACTCTTAGAGAGGTTAAAAAGTGGGCAAAAGACGGAGTTACCAAAGAAGAAGTTGCTGTGGCAAAGTCCACACTAACAGGGTCTTATAAGGTTGCTTTTGATTCAACGGGCGGGCTAGCAGGAGGAATCTTAGCTGCCGTTGTTGATTGGGGAGGGCTTTCTCACTTAGACAGCTATCCGGAAAAAATTAATAACATTACCCTTGAACAAGTAAACGACGCAATCAAAAAATATATTTCCATTGAAGACCTCTATGAGGTTGCCGCGGGGTCTATTGATCAAGAAGGAAACCCTCTCGAAAAAGAGTGAGAGTTGTTTTGATAGCGGCCATCACATTAGATGGTTTTATTGCGAGATCGCCAAAAGACAGGATGGGATGGTCGCTAGACCAGCCTCTTTTTAAAAAACAAACCACCAACCACACGGTTTTTGTTGGCTCAACAACTGCGAAACTTTTGAATTCTCTTCTTCCAAGCAGAAACCTTGTTGTCATTAATAGAAGCTCAAACCCGAAAGCCCTTCTTTCTTCTGTAAAAGAAGAAACCTGTTTTGTGGCAGGAGGATCTCGAACCAATCTTTTGTTTTTTAAAGAGATTACAGACATGTTTCTAACCCCCCACCCTCTTTTTTTTAAAAAAGGGCTCCACCTTTTTCATGGAGGACCAAAAAAAATAGAAACAAAGCTAAACAAGCGATTAAGGGTTGACTCTGTTAAAGATTTGTATCAATATCAATATGCCGTCAAATGAAAAAAGCGCTCCAAATACTTGTTGTTTTGTTATTGGTTGCTGGGGTTCTTTTTATAAAAAACTATTTAAAGCCCACAGAAATTCTTTATAGCGGAACAATTGAAAACCAAAACATAATAGCCCCTGTTGAGGTTTATTTTGATAGCTATGGCGTTCCGCATGTTTTTGCAGAGAACGATGACGACATGTTTTTTGTTGCCGGATATCTTGGGGCAAGAGACAGGCTCTTTCAAATGGCCTTTATGAAATATACTTACAAGGGACAGCTTTCAAGCGTTGTAAACGACACCCTTTTTCCCGAGGACAAGTTTTTAAGAACACTGGGCTTTGAATCAATTGCAGAAAAAACCCTAGAAAAAATTCCAGAAAACCTTTTGTCTCATCTTCAAAAAACTTGCGACGGAATAAATGCCTATGCCCAGTCGCTAAGCCCAGCAGAATATCCGCTTGAGTTTAGGCTTATTGGAATAGAACAACTACCAACCTTTGAACCCAAAGACATTGCTGGTCTTTCAACTTTAATGGCGTGGGAGCTTCAGGGGGGCTGGGACTCAGAGCTCTTTTTTGGAGCAATACAAGAACAGTTTGGACCTGAACACCTGGCAGACATTCTTCCCGGATATAGACCAAACTACATCACAATAGCCTCTTCAGACAATGTTCTTTTGTTGGGGTACCAAGAGTTTGCAGAAAAAGCAAACGGACTGCGCAATATCCTAGAAACAGAAAGATCTGGTTACGGATCAAATGTGTGGGTTGTTTCTGGCAAAAAAACGCTAACAAAAAAACCACTATTGGCAAACGATCCCCATCTGGCCTTTAATCAACCACCGTGGTGGTATGAAATTAGACTAAAAAGCAATAACTACAATTTTGGTGGCTACGGTTTATATGGGTTTCCTCTGCCGGTTCTTGGCCACAACGAACACATAGCATGGGGATTTACAAACGTAATGGCAGACGACATGGATTTTTATGTTGAAAAGCTTAACGAAGACACAACAAAATATTATTTGGATGGAGAGTGGGTTCCTCTAACAATAAAAAAAGAAACAATGAAGCTAAGGTCTGGAGAAGAAAAAGAAATAATAATTAAATCAACACACCGCGGACCCATTGTTTCCGGAATACACCCAGACGCCAAAAACAACAACAGGGGAATTTCATTTAGGTGGACAGAGTTTGATGCTTTTGATGAAACAACAGCTATGTTTGGAATGGCAAAAGCAAAAAACTGGGAAGAGTTTTCTGAAGCCAGCAGAACTTTTGGTGCCCCAGGCCAAAACCTTACATACGCCGACACTCAAGGAAATATTGGTTGGCGCCCAGGGGTAAAAATTCCAATAAGAAAAGGGGCAGAGGCCCTTCTTCCTTTTGATGGAACAACAAGCAAGCACGATTGGCAGGGCTACATTCCTTTTGAAGAAATGCCATTTTTGTTTAATCCGGAAAAGGGGTATATCTCAAATGGAAACAACAAAACAATAGACAGCTCATATCCCCACTATATTTCTAGATATTGGGCAGACCCAAGCCGCGCAACCCAAATAGAAAGAAGACTAGAGGGCCTAGAAAAAGTAAACATAAAAGATATGGCAGAGATTCAGAACGACACGACATCCCCTTTTGCGCAAGAATATTTAAAGGTTTTTACAGAAACATATAGAAAAGAATCTTCCGCTGAAGGAGACAGGGTACACGACCTGTTAAAAAACTGGGATGGAAAAGAAACAATTGAATCTCAATCAGCCCTTGCCTTCCACCTTCTATATCTTGCTACAGTAGAAAACCTTTTTGAAGACGAGCTAAGGCTTCTTGGAAAAGATTCAATGAAAACTCTTTTAAGCTTAAGGTACATAAAGTCCCTCGCTGTGCGCAAAGCCTTCGAAGAAAAAAGCTCTTTGTGGATAGACAACGTTGATACCATCAAAGAAGAAACGCTGGAAGACATTGTTAATCAGTCTTTTAAGCAGGCCGGAGAAAACCTGGCTACACTTAAAGAGAAAACCTGGGGAAGCGTACACACCCTAACAGTTAAACACCGGCTTGACGAAGATCCCCTTGTAAAAAAATGGATTAATTTTAGCGTTGGACCGTTTCCTATGGCAGGATCAGACAAAACCCCAAGAGCAGCAAGCTACAAAGAAGGAGACCCTTTTGAGGTTGTCGCAGGCGCATCAATGAGAAGAGTTATTGATTTGTCTAACCTTGATAACGGCTTAAGCATTCTTCCAACCGGGCAATCAGGCCTTTTTGGATCAAAACACTACGACGATCAGTCTTCCCTTTATAACAGCGACAGCTACAAGCCTTTTCAGTTTTACGAAGAAACAATAAAGAACGACCCCAGTATGAAAAAACTTATTTTTTTACCAGCTAGTCGTTAACGAAAACCAGCTTACCAAGAACCCCTCTTTCAGCAATTGCTTTAATGGATGCAACAGCGTCCTTCATGGGAACTGTGTTTGAAATAAAAGGAGAAATTTTTCCCTCACCAAGCAGTCTGCCTATTTCAGCCAGATTTTTTGTGTTTTGTTCTGGTTCTGTGGCTTGGAACCTACCAATAAATACGCCGGAAACGGCACACCCCTTTAAAAGCATTAAGTTGGTAGGAAAAGACGGAATTTTTCCGCCAGCAAAACCAACCACCAAGTAGGTTCCTGCCCAACCAATTGCCCTTAGGGCCGGTTCGGCATAGCAGTCACCCACGGGGTCATATATAATGTCATAACCGCCCTTCTGGCTTTTAGACTTTAGCTCCTGCGTAAAAGCAACCTGCTCTTCTTTGTTTAGCTTGTTTGTTCCATAAACAACGACCTCGTCTGCTCCATAACCAGCACAAATCTCGGCTTTTTCTTTGGTAGAAACTGCAGCTACAACGCGAGCGCCGTACGCCCTTGCAATGTCGACCGCTGCAAGACCAACTCCGCCAGAAGCTCCCAAAACCAGGACCTCATCGCCCTTTTTAATGTTTGCTCTTTGTATAAGCGCATGCAGGCTTGTGGTGTAAACCATAAACATTCCGCCAGCCACATGAAAGGGCAGCTCCCCAGGTAACGGAAACGCAAAATTTTCTGGAACAACAATTTTTTCAGCAAAAGCCCCAAAGCCCTTAAAAAAAGCTACCCTGTCGCCAACCTGAAAAGAAGAAACATTTTTTCCAACCCCACTTACAATCCCCGCTCCTTCGTGTCCAGGAGAGAAGGGGAGCTCGGGCTTAAACTGATAAAGCCCTCGAACAATAAGGTTGTCTGGATAGTTTAATCCAGCGGCCTTTACGTCTACAACTATTTCACCGTCTCCCACAACAGGGTCTGGAACCTCTTCCCAAGAAAGTTCTTCTACGGGTGCAAACTCTTTGCATATAATCGCTTTCATTTCTACCTCTTTCTAGTGTTTAAAAGCCCTTATTCCGGTAAACACCATTGAAATTCCGTGCTTATCACAGGCCCCTATAACTTCTTTGTCTTTTATGGACCCTCCGGGCTGTATAATTGATTTTATTTTATATTTTGCCATTAAGTCAACAGAATCTCTAAAAGGAAAAAAAGCATCTGAAGCAAGAACCGCACCAGCAGGAACCTTGGTTTTTGTTAGTGCATACCTTACAGCATCAACCCTGCTTGTTTGTCCTCCAGAGATACTAATAATTTTTTTGTTATACGCCACCACCACTGCATTTGATTTTGTGTGCTTCACTGCTTTCCACGCAAGAACAAGAGCTGAAAGTTGGGCTTTTGTTGGGGCTTTTTTGGTGACAGTTTTTAGTTTTGAAGCACTTATTTTTGAAAGATCTGTTTCTTGTATAACCCATCCACCAGCAATTTCTTTTCCAAAGTTTTTTTTGGGCTTGTATTTTCCAAGAGAAAGTACCCGAAGGTTTTTCTTTTTTGAAAAAAGAGACAATGCCTCGCTATCAAAGCTGGGGGCAATAACAATTTCAAAAAAAACCTTGTTTAGCTCTTTCGCTGTTGAAAAATCACACCTTTTATTCATTGCAACAACCCCCCCAAAAGCTGAGAGAGGATCTACTTTCAGCGCATTTAAAAAAGCGGCTTCTGGTGTTTTGCCAGAACCAAGACCACAAGGAGAACCGTGTTTTACAACTACACAGGAAGGCTCTTTGAACTCATGAAGACATAAAAGAGCCGCTTCCCCATCTAAAAAATTGTTATAGGACATTTCTTTTCCTTGGATTTGTTTTGCTTGCGGCAGACCAAAAGACCTGTGCTTTTCTTTTAAAACAAAAGCTTTTTGGTGTGGGTTTTCCCCATATCTCAGGTGTAGAGCAGACCCCTCTAGTTCTGTTGAAATTGCACGATCATAAGAAGCACAATAGTCAAACGCCTTGCCCGCCAACCTCAATCGATCTTTTTCGCCCACCCCCCCGCTGCTAATTGATTTTTGTATGTTTTTATAGTCTTTGGGGTCAACCACAACAGAAACCCACTTGTTGTTTTTTGCAGCAGAACGAATCATTGTTGGCCCACCAATATCAATATTTTCAATTTTTTCTTCAAGAGAAGCCCTTGGGTTTTTTGTAACAGCCTCAAAAGGATAGAGGTTGCACACCACAAGGTCAACCCATCTTATTTTGCGTTCCTCCGGTGGAAATAATTTTTATTTTTTTCTTTTTTAAAAATTTTCCAAAAGAAACAATCCCTGACTTGTCAGAAACAGACAAAAGAGCTGTTTTTGGCACTATTTTTTTACTCATTTTTTTCCCAGCCTATTATTGCCTCTATAAAAGCTTCGCCCTCTAGTTTTTGAACCCTGTTCTTTAAAGAATCAACGGTATCCTCCGGCCCCACAACACACTTTTTCTGAACCAAAATTGGACCCTCATCTACTTTAGCCGTTACAAGGTGAATAGTGCAACCAGTTTCTTTGTCTTTTGCATCTAAAACCTGTTGGTGGACATTTTCGTTCATTCCCCCAGCATATTTTGGTAGTAAAGAAGGGTGCACATTCATAATTTTTCCTTTCCAGCTCGAAACAAAGTCGCTGGAAAGAATTCTCATAAACCCAACAAGCAAAACCAGGTCTACCTTTTTTTCTTTCAACCTGTCAGAAACTTCTTTGTCAAAATCTTCCCTGGTTTTGTTTTTGTGGTCAATAAAAAAATAATCAATATTATATTTTTTTGCTTTTTCTAAGATAAGGGCGCCCTTGTTGTTGCTAACGACAACCTCAACGGACGCACTTAACCTTCCTTTTTGGATTGCATCCACAATAGGCACAAGGTCGGTCCCCCTTGTTGACCCCAAGACGCCCAAACGAATCACTGTCGCACCCTTTTCATGTTTTCTATTCTTTTTTGTATTAAAGCAGCTGTTCCAATGTCTTTTCTGTGAAAAACATTTCCAACCACCCGAGAAATTCCTTCTTCTGCCTTTTGTTCTGCCACAGAAATTTCTTTGTCTACCCCAACACATGCCACAGTTCTTGATCCTGTCGCAACAATTTTGTTTTTATCTTCTTTTACTGCGGCAAAAAAAAGGCTATCAGCGTCCGCGTTTTCTATCGAAACAACGAACCCTTTTTCTGGATTGTCAGGGTACCCATTTGGCACAGCATATTTGCAAACTGTTGCCTGCGGCTCAAACTTTACATCAATATTTTTTAGCGAACCATCAAGAATATGACAGCAGATGTCAAAAAAATCAGTTTTTAACAGAGAAAGAACATTCATTGCTTCTGGGTCACCAAGCCTTGCATTATACTCAACTACCTTTATTCCGTTCTTTGTTGCCATGAACCCGCCGTACAAAAACCCCCTAAACCTTGTTCCTGTTGTTCTGTAAAGCTCTTTTGCAACTTTTTCATTTGTTTTTTGTGCGTCGCCAATATCTTTTTTGGAAAGAAAGGGAAGAGAGTGGTTTGCAAAAGAATATGTTCCCATGCCACCAGTGTTTGGCCCAACGTCCCCCTCAAACGCTCTTTTATGGTCTTGTACGGCCGGCATGTGGGCACAGCTTTTCCCATCACAAAAACTCATCAAAGAAAACTCTTCTCCCACAAGCTTTTCTTCCACTAGAAAGGTTCCCCCCATATTTATAATTTTTTTGCAATACTCCAAGGCTTCTTCTGAAGAAAAAAGGTGTTCTTCAGAAACCTTTACGCCCTTTCCGCCCATAAGACCATCATATTTAACAACGTAGTCCCCCCCAAGTT
>LUME01000292.1_pt1 | contig 14905 bp, 15 predicted proteins | sample 729951 | NCBI WGS metagenome assembly LUME01 (sample SAMN03860271, study PRJNA289734) | marine metagenome | biome: seawater column; feature: ocean; material: water; isolation source: Red Sea water column Station 34 - depth 200m | place: Saudi Arabia: Red Sea | collected 2011-10-15 | depth 200 m | reverse complement strand
GCTCGCCGATGCTCAATGCGTACCCTAACTGTTCCTCTCTGACTCAAGGATTTTTTTGCTGCGGAACGGTCTTGGACATCACTCAACAGCTGACTAAACGCGAACAAACCAATCAACACCGCAATAAAATCGAACCCCTGCAATAACGCATCAGAACCGAAGTTAAAACGCGCCATCCCAACCGCTTCATCTTCGCCTACCGTGCGAATCAGCAATCCCAGTGCGCCGGCAATCAGCCCCTTAATCAAATTTTTGCCTGCCAGACTGGCGGTAATGGTCAAAGCAAACATCACCAACATGAAGTAATCCCAAGGATTAAATTCCAGACCGATTCGCGCGAGCTGTGGTGCCAATGTCACCAACAGAATGGCACTGATGATGCCGCCACTGAACGACGACCAGACACCGATCCCTAGGGCAAGACCCGGCTCACCTCTTCTCGCCATTGGAAAGCCATCAAAAGTCGTTGCGACGGAAGATGGCGTACCAGGAATACCGGTCATAATTCCTGCCATCAACCCACCAGATAGTCCACCGACGAGCACACTGACCATGGTCGCCAAACCCTGTGACGCGGGCATGCCAAAAGTAAACGGAAGCGTCAAAACGACAGCCATCGCTATCGTGAATCCTGGAATTGCACCAGCAATCAAGCCCCCGGCTACACCAATCATCATCAGTACGACTGTTTGCAGCGTAGCCAGTTCTGCGACCGCAGCCAGGATATTGTCAATAATCATAAGTACTGAAGGATGGCTCGATCAGACTATCCAAATGGATTGAAGATTTCACCCGCCGGGAGCAGAACGCCTAACCCAAAGGTAAAAATACTCCACATACCCCCAACTGAAATGCCTGCGATGAGTGCATGAACAAGAAGATTGCGGAACGACCAGCCGCCGAGCACACACAATAAGAGAAATACAAACGCTATTCCTCCGATCAGCATGCCTAATACTGGCAAACTAGCAACATAGCCAAAGAAAAGGACAAAGCACCAAATTGGGTTTTGCCACATCAAAAACCAACCCCTAAATCCTTTCTCTACTGTTGATGGTCGATCTTCAACTGCTTTTGGGGATCGAATAGATTGAATGAAATACAGTAGACTCAGAACAGATAATACGATCAAGACCACTCGCGGCCATGCGGAAGGGGGTAATACACCGTAGTCCGGCTCACGGATAGAAAAACTAGCCCAGAAAAATATCCCACAGAAAACCATCAAGATGATGGCAACTACAGTGTCCCGGTTCAGTCGATTCATACCACTGTGACAACTTGATAAAAGGCGTGCGGCACGACGATTGCCGTGCCGCGTTTATCACACATCGAGGTCAGCCGATTAGTCCTTCTTGTACATTCCGATCTTGATAGCTACCTGTTCATGATCAGCATAGGTGGCTTCAGCCCACGCACGATACCCTTCTGGACCAACCCAGTTAATGTCCGTGCCTTTCGCATCCATTTGCGCTAGAAGGTCCGCATCTTCTGCCGCGGTCTTAAACACCCCAGACCAATGCGCGATCACATCAGCCGGTGTACCTTTTGGTGCTACGATTCCGCGTTTTAGGGCATAGACAAGATCAACCCCCTGTTCTTGAAGAGTCGGCAAATCCGGCAGATGCTTGGAGCGTTCCTCTGCAGCTATCCCATAGGCTTTCAGGTCACCATTCTCAAGGTACTTACGACCTGAAGCGACGTTGAGCGTACCTAGTTGAATTGCATCAGACAGCAATGCTGTCATTCGCTGTCGTGTGCCATCAAATGGCACATACTCGTTAGGATAGTTCCAGGCGCCGCCTTGGCAGCCTGATCCAACTCAGCCAATGTATTCCAAGGCGCCGAACCCGCGGCACCTAGAATATCCGGGGTAGACGTCAAGAGAGCGACCGTATCAAACGCCTCAAAACTGAAATCGATCCGGCCATTGAGATAACTCGTAATAGCACTCTGGTGTATTGCAAACAGCGTACAGCCATCGGCTTTCGCCTTTCGAGCTTCTTTTGCACCCTTGTTACCACCTTGCCCGGGAACAGTGACCACCTTAATCTTAGGTGTCACATCCAGATTTTGAATAGTTTTCTCAAAAATAGAAAAAAGAACGTGAGTACCGCCACCCGCTTTCCATGGAACGATGAGTTTAGCTGTCTTACATGGAATATCTGCAGCCATCGCTGGCCCTGACATCCAACCTAACAAAACAACTGCCAACGAACATATCAACTTGACCAATATCTTCATGAACTAAGCCTCCATTTGTACCGACTCTGAACATAGTCGTTTTCGCTGTTGGTGAATCATTTTCTCCTTGCCGGCTACTTTAACGTTCATTTCACCAGCGTACGTAGCATTCTTAACAACTTTTACCTGTGACGCAAGGTAGCAGATAATTCCTACTGGTCAGACAATTGATCAACTATGTGACGCGCAATGGGGAAACAGGAGGTAGCGGCTGGTGACGGGGCATTACAAACGATTAAACAGTTTCCCGTATGATGAAACAGGAAATCGTCGACTAATTGCCCGTCAGTACTGACCGCCTGGGCACGAATGCCTGGTGGATAGGGTTGCAGATCAGCCAACTGTACGCTGGGACTGTACTTCTGCACCTCTTTCAGATAACTCGGTTTCCAGAGCCCTTTTTTAAGTTCCTGCACTGCGGCGGAGAGGTTTTTCCACACAACTCTGCGGAATCCTGGAAACCTGAACATCTCTATTGCGTCTGCAAATGAAAATCCGAAACGACTATACCCCTCACGTGAAAAATTGACTACGGCATTCGGGCCCACAGTCACTGAACCATCAATCATTCGCGTCAGATGGACACCCAGAAAAGGCAGAGCCGGATCCGGTATAGGATAGATAAGATGCCGGATGATCTGATTATGGTGCGGCGCAAGACGATAATAATCCCCACGAAACGGGACAATCTGGAAATCCGGCTCGCCACCGAGCAGTCGAACCAAACGGTCTGCCATCACACCACCACACCCAATCAGCTTACGGGCCGATAACCTGCGATCATTACAGCCGATAACGACATCGTTTTCGGATTCGGTCAAAGCATCAACGGCGCTTCCATACAAAATTTCACCGCCGTCGAGCTTGATCAGTTCAGCGAGCTTGTGACAAATCGCGGTATAGTTGACGATACCTGTAGAAGGTACACGAATGGCACTGAGCCCGGAAATATTTGGCTCGGCCTCAGCCAGTTGATTGTGATCCAGGATCTCGATTGTCAATCCGTTCTGTTTAGATCGCTCGATCAACACCTGCATGCGTTCGACCTCGATAGGGCTGGTCGCGACCAACAGTTTTCCACATTCATCGAACTCGACGCCATGTTCCAGACAAAATGATTTGATGGCCCGGTTGCCTTCAAAACAAAACTGCGCCTTCATGCTGCCTGGCGTGTAATACACCCCCGCATGAATCACACCACTGTTGTGGCCGGTCTGGTGATACGCCGGTACCTGTTCTTTTTCGACAACACAGACGCGGCTACCCGGGTAGCGCTGCTGCAACTCCCGTGCGGTGCTTAAACCCAGGATGCCTGCACCTATCAGCAGAAAATCAAAATCCGTCACAACCCCTCCCCTGAGTTAATCTGTACAGGTACTGCTCAGACCACTTTCAATAAGCTCGATGAATCAGAAGGTTGCCTCCTGAAAGCACTGCAACGCAAGATTCAAGCACCGTGCCAGCGTCCACCAAGCACCCTGGCATCACCGGTTAGCCGTGTATTGCCTGTACGGACGAGACCTTCTACATCGGCGAACTCGAAACTGCCCTCATCCAGATGCAAAACGGTCGCATCGCCTGGACTGCCCGGTACTAATGATCCCAGCTCGGGTCGGCCGATGGCAGTGGCCGGACCACTGGTACTGGCTGCGATAACATCATTCAAAGAAACTCCGAGTGCTAGAAACTTTGACAGCGTGTTGAGTTGACTCTGGGCACTGCCGTCTATACTCAGAACATGCACGTCACTTGAAATGCACTCGGGTAAAAAGCCAGCGCCGATCATTGCTTCTGCCGTAACAAACCCGAACGAACCCTGCCCGTGCCCGATATCGAATATCACGCCCCGCTCCCTTGCCGCAATGATTTCTTCCCGAACAGCACCATCTCGCATCCTGGCAGGTGCGTTAGGAAACGGACGAAAACAGTGCGTCAGAATGTCGCCCTTTCGTAAACGGGAGACGACCTCCAGTCGACTCGGTGGTGGGTTATCAAGATGACACATCACGGGCAGACCCAACTCATCCGCCACTTCCAGCGCCAGATCCAACGGCGCTGGACCTTGGCCATCACTTGCCGTCATGCCCACTCGAACTTTTATGCCTAAGATATCGTCGGGATACAGTCTTGCAACGTTTAGACAGGCGGCAGGATTCAACAGGCGCAGATCACCACACTCTCCGACCATAATGTCCTTACTGAACGCGAAAATCCCCGGGTATGAAATATTGAGAAATGCAAGAATCCTGGTTTTGGCAGGTTCGATGACATGTTTCAGGAAACCAGTAAAATTTCCCGGACCAGCAGTTCCCGCATCTATTAATGTGGTTAAGGTGGAGGATTTTGCATAAGCATCTGGTTCGATGCCGATTGCTGCACCGCCCCAGTACACATGCGTATGGAGGTCAATTAACCCCGGAACAACCAGGCAACCGGTAAGATCATGACTCTCTAAGGCCTCGCTGGCGAGAATTTTATCTTGAATAATGGCAACAGCACCGTCCTTGAAAGCAATATCACAGACCTTGTCGAGACCCGCATCGGGATCAATCACACGCGCTTGATTTAAAACCAGATCGTACATCGATAAGTCTCCCTGCCCGGGTGGGCTGACTGGTGTACAGTGTGTAAACTCATTGGCCAATATACCTCGTAACAACGGTCACCTGCGCGGTTACTCAACGAACTTAAGGGGTTATGTTGCATAGGCAAGGGAGAGTTTGACATGATTCTTGATTCCTACGAAACACTGCATTGCGATGCTGGCTGGCGAAAATTTTCATTCTTGCGGCTCATAGCTCAGGACGGCACAACTGGAATTTCCGAATACAACGAATCCTACGGCAGTCCAGGCCTCACGCAAGTCATCGAAGGGCTGCTGCAATGGGTCGTCGGCAAACCTGTACTCTCGCACGAGCGGATCTCTGCCGAGCTGTATGCCCGTACACGGCAAGCACACGGGGGTATCGCCCAACAGGCCATTGCAGCCGTTGAAAACGCCCTGATCGACCTCAAAGCACGGCACCTTGATGTGCCGGTCTATGAACTCTTGGGCGGCATGATCCGGGAGAGACTACCGCTATATTGGTCCCACTGTGGCACCTACCGGCTCGCGCAAACAGCCCACCATCTTGACAAACCCCCGATCAACTCACTGGACGATCTGACTCGTTTGGGTGCAGAAGTTGCCGCTGGGGGATTCAGCGCCCTGAAAACAAATATTTTCCTTTTTGACGGCACACCACGGATGCATCAGCCAGGGTTCGCCAGAGCACCGGGCTGGCCAGCACTGAATGCCGATCGTCAGATCATCCGGTCTCTCCGCAGCCAGCTCGAGGCGTTCCGGGCTGGCGCTGGCCCGGATACCGGGATCATGCTCGACCTTAACTTCAACTACCGCACTGAGGGCTATCTCGCTGTGACCCGTGCGCTCGATGACCTCAACCTGGACTGGTTCGAGATCGATATATACGATCCGGCGGCACTGTCACTGGTTCGCAGAGCCACCAGGACACCGATCGCCTCCTGCGAGTCATTGTTCGGGCTTCGAGGCTATCGCCCGTTTTTTGAACACCAGGCGATGGATGTCGCGATCGTGGACGTGCCGTGGAATGGCATATGGCAGTCTATGAAGATCGCAGCACTGGCTGAAAGCTTTGAGTGCAATGTAGCGCCGCACAACTTTTATGGCCATTTGTCGACCCTGATGAGTGCCCACTTCTGCGCTGCAATCCCGAATTTTCGGATCATGGAGATCGACATTGATGACATCCCCTGGAAGGATGATATCGTGACGCATAGCCCAGACATTGTCGATGGGGAACTCAGACTCTCCGATAGAGTCGGATGGGGCACGGATCTGAATGACGACGCCATCCATCAGCACCCAGCCGTAGCATCGGGCCGCGAACAATTTGAGAGAGGAATGGGTTGATTCAATTAAGGAGCGAACCGTCTGATTCAGATGATCCCGTCAAGACTTCTATAAGGCAGGCTTAGTCGAGATGAACCCAGCGTCCGACTGGCTGTCACTCACCCAGGAGGAAACAATCGACCCCTCCTTGGCGATCTGTGACCCTCATCACCACTTGTGGAGCAATCGGCCCAATAGCCTGCCCGACACCTACCTGCTGGATGAATTTCTCTCCGATATCCATACCGGTGAACACAATATTGTCTCTAGCGTTTTTATTGAATGCGGCACAATGTTCAGCGCCGATGGGCCTATTGACCTGCGACCGGTCGGCGAAACCCAGTTTGCCAATGACATCGCCGCCAAGAGCGCTACCGGCTTGTGCGGGCCAACACGGGTCGCGGCGGGAATTGTTGGCACCGCTTTTCTGAGCACTGGGGACCGTGTTGCCTCAGTGCTTGATGCCCAGCTGGCAGCTGGGGGAAACCGCTTCAAGGGCATTCGGCAGGCGGCCGCAAGGGATGATGACGCTTCAGTGCCTGATCACAGGACCTGTCCGCCTCAAGGCTTGTATACGGACAAAACGTTTCGAGAGGGATTTTCCCATCTGGCACCACGTAGCCTGAGTTTCGAAGGATGGTGCTACCACACCCAGATTCCAGAACTTACTCAACTGGCAAGTGCCTTTCCAGACACTACAATCATTCTGGACCACTTTGGCGGACCATTGGGCGTGGGGCGCTACGCGAATCGGCCGGACGCTGTTTTTACTGAGTGGTGCAAGGCAATTCGGCCACTGTCCGAACGCCCAAATGTCTATGCCAAGCTCGGTGGGCTTAACATGGAGATCAATGGTTTCGGCTGGCACACCCGCAGTAAACCGCCAGGGAGTGAAGAACTCCTCACAGCTACCCGCCGTTACTATGACCACACGATTGATCTGTTTGGCACTGATCGTTGTATGTTCGAATCGAACTTTCCCGTCGACCGAATCAGCTGCAGCTACAATGTATTGTGGAACACCTTCAAAAAGCTGGCCGCTGCCTATTCACCGGCAGAGAAGTTGCAGCTTTTTCACGACACTGCGGTAAAAGTCTACCGCTTGAACTGACCGACCCCCGCCAGCCCTAGCGTTCAGGCATCATCGAGCGCCTTGAATTCTGCAGGCGGTGTATAGAACGGCACCGAAACCAGAATCTTATTTTCCTGGCCAATGAGATAACCGGCCTCTGCACTGACCTGTAGATACTTCTGCCAACCAGGATCGGCCTGCATCGAGGCGCGTTTTCGAGCCCGGTCGGTGATATCGGTATATGCCCAGATGTGGACATAAGTATTTACGTTACCCACTTCAGTTCCTGCGTAGACGATCGGCTGCCCCAGATGCCGAGTCTGCACTTCCCAACCATGCTCTTCGTACAATTCAAACTGCTTCTTGATCGTTCCTGCCTTAACCGTATAGGTTCTATGATCGAATATCATTTTCATTCCCCGTAAGTTTTCAAATCAGGTAAATATCTGCCGGTCTGAATTTTGGTTATTCTTTGTATTTCGAACGCTTATCCCTGACCATCTGGAAAACGACCAGGACAACAGCGATGCCAAAACCAAGATAGAGCCACTGCTTATTATCCGTTATCATCAAAGCGATCACGCCCAGGGCGAAGAAAAAACAACCCAGTGTAGTGCCGTTAAGCATATCTCTCACCCTTTGGAAACGTCTGACCAAACACTGAAACAACATGCTTTAAATGTCTGCATATCGTTATGGTGTCTATGAGGTGCCAGGGTAACCGAGTTCCCACACTGGGTTCAAGAATGGAAAAACAGAAACGCTTCCCACGGTCAGTCTCGACAGCGAAGATTATGACGCGCACACCAGCGAAATTTCATTCACGTAGAATGCCACACTACGGACTCACCGCCAATGAGATTGGCAGGTAACTTATCGATATGACTGTTCCTACATCCAAAAGCACCTATGCCACGGTTGCAATGAAAGGTGGGGGTTACTACAGCCAAAGGACACGGGGTGCCAAGGATGTTATCGATAATGCCGTAAGCATGCTGGAAGATGCCGTGGCTGCATTGCCCGCCCGTACGACAGAACGCAGCATCCAGATCGCTGATTACGGTGCTGCAGACGGTGGAACCTCCAAACAGGCCATCTATCGAACCATATCTGCCCTGAGAAGACGCTACCCCCAGCATCAGATCACAGTCACGTATTCCGATCTTCCCGGTAACGACTACTCCACGCTATTCCGAAACCTCACCGGCGTCGACGACGACAGTGAGGACAACTACCTCAAAGATTTTGGCAGTGTCTTCGTGAACGCGTGCGGCATCGGCTTCCACAGCCAGTTGATGCCAGACCAGACCCTGGACATCGGGTTCTCAGCAACCGCTATGCATTACGTATCTGAAAAGCCGTGCCAGATCCCCAACCATGTCCATATGGTTGGTGCGTCTGGTAGTGCACTCGACGCATTTTCACGCCAGGCGAGAGACGACTGGAACCGGATTCTACTGTCACGGGCGGCTGAGCTTAAGCCAGGCGGACGCTTGGTATTCATGAACTTTGGCATTGACGAAGATGGTCGCTACCTTGGCAATACCGGCGGTATCAATATGTTCAATACCTTTAACGATATCTGGCATGAACTCCACGAAGAGGGCTTAATTAGCCATGGCGAATGGGTTGATGCGACCTTTTCACAGTTTTACCGCACCCGGGAGGAATTCTGCGCGCCGCTGGTAGATCCCTCTTCCGAGGTTTACCAATCGGGGCTCCGGTTGGTGTCGGCCCATACTGGCGTTGTGAAGTGCCCCTACCGTGCTGCTTATGAAGCAGCCGGTGAGACTATGTCGACCCAGGAATTTGCCGCCAGTTATATTCCGACCCTACGCTCCTGGAGCGAAACCGTATTTGCCACGGCGCTGGATTCTGCCCGGCCCGGGGATGCGCGTGCAGCACTCGTTGACCTGTTCTATCAGCGCTACGAAGACCGAGTGGCCGCAGATCCCACCGGTCATGCAATGGACTACGTTCACTGCTATCTCGCTATAGAAAAAATACTCTGATAAGCCGCACCGCTGCCGATTTGGCATTTTCCAGGATGATGTCTCAGTCTACGCACATTGTCGAAAATAAGATGCTTTAACATTGGGTCATGACTTCCAGTAAAGAACTTGCAGATCAGTGTCTGGAATTTATTCGCCAGTTTGACTCTGTACTGATAGGCACCAGCGACACCACCGGAGAGCCGGATGTAAGTTATTCACCGGTCATTTATCACAACAGCAGATTCTATATCTTGATCAGCCGACTTTCCCCGCATACTGACCATCTGTATCAACGCCCTACCGCAGCGCTTTTATTCATCGAAGATGAGCGGGATTCAGAGCAGATCTACGCCCGCAGACGGTTGAGCTTTACCTGCTCGGCCCAGCCTTGTAAACGAGACAAGCAAACCTGGCAGAGCCTGATTCCTCTATTCCGACACCGCTTTGGTCCGATTATCGATACATTGACGGGTTTAAATGATTTCGTGCTGTTTCAACTGCAGCCCACCCAAGGCAGATGGGTGACTGGATTCGGTCGCGCCTACGGGTTCAGCGGAATGAATTTTCGTGAACCCGAACACCTGGGCGGTCGTTCTACCGATGAGCGTTCAAGCACCTGACCTGACAACCCCCATCATACGGATTATTGGGCTAGGTTGGTTTTTGTCGGCTACTTTCGGCGGACCGATTTCGCCTGACGTTTGCTGATCACCCTGCCGGATCGAGGCGAACTTGTCTCAACTGAAACATCCCTCAACAACCCAGACAACTCATCGGCATACAGTGACCGATGGTACCCCGGTTTAAGGTCCCGCGGCAGGCTGATACCACCATAACGTATCCTGATCAAACGATTAACCGTACAGCCGATCGCGGACCACATGCGCCGGACCTCCCGGTACCGGCCTTCTCGAACCACAACATCGTACCAGCGGTTGGTTCCGCGGCCACCCCGTACTCGAACACGTTCAAAACGACACGGGTAACCCGACAAGGTAATCCCTTTTCGCATACGATCGATACGCCCCCGGCTTACCTCACCATGAATACGGCACCTGTATTCCCGCTCTATTCCACTCGAAGGATGCATCAGTCGATGTGCCAGATCACCATCGGTGGTAAAAAGTAACAGCCCTGACGTGTTGATATGTGCTGTTCGTGGGCCAAGGCTAACGCGATGTGATTGCTGGTCTATTGCAATCAGATCGCCATCACTGACCGTTGAACCCAAAACGGCGTTTCGACCACCGACTTCGATCCGTCCTTCCCGGATCCAGTTTTCAATCTCCCGCCGCGACCCCAACCCTCGACGGGACAGATACTTCTGAATTCTTTCAGCCAATACGGTCAGCAACAGGCTGCGTTGACGTATTCGAGTCGATCGGTCGGTCGACATCGGCGACTGGATTCTCGTCACTATTGATTGGTTCCTCGGAATCACGTTCAGCCAGCTCAGCCTCCTCCGACGACATCTGGCGCGGTTCTGGCAGCAGAATATTAAGATCTTTCGCGATTTCAGCGAGTTCGCGCTGATCAGCCAGTTCCGGCAGCTGCTGGATCGATGCGAGATTGAAATACTCTAAAAAATCTGTCGTCGTACCATAGAGTGCTGGTCGGCCCGGCACCTCCCGCTCTCCCATCTGTCTTACCCAGCCACGTTCCAATAAGGCGCGCATGATGTCGGTCGACACGGCCACGCCTCTGACCTCCTCGACATCACCTCGGGTCACTGGCTGCTTGTAGGCAATAATAGCCAGCGTTTCCAGCAGCGCTCGGGAATACCTGGGCGGCCGCGACTCCCTTAAGCGCCGCAAAGCACTCGCATACTGAACCTGCGTCTGGAAACGGTAGCCGTTTGCAACGCTGACCAACTCTATGCCTCGACCGTGGTAATCCGACGTCAGTTGATCGAGGACAGCATTGAGCTCATCTGTAGCCGGGGCATCCTCCGGCTTAAACATTCCCCGTAGATCCTTGGTGGACAATGGTTCTTCAGCTGAAAACAACGCAGCTTCAACCATGTTGCTGATTTCTGTTTTATTCTTCATCTTTCTTTTGATTTCACATGGATCGGTGAACTGGAGTCATTCTGAATAACGATGAGCACCCCGCCTCGCACCAGTTCGAGCACTGCGATAAAACTCACCACCAGCCCCATCCGCCCTTCGTCTGGATCAAAAAAGTCCATTAAATCTACGTATTCTCCACTGCGGACTCGATCCATTATGCGACTCATACGATCTCGAACGGAAAGTGTTTCCGGTACCAACTGCAGGTGCTTTCGACGGTGGGCACTGAGCATAGCCGCCCTCATTGCCTCGACCAGGTCGTTCAGATCAACCAGCGACTCGATCTTCGGTGGGTCCGGGTCATCGATCCGGGCGTAGGCAATATAAAGGTCGCGCTCAAGACGAGGACGGGAGTCAAGCTGCTCTGCCGCACCCCGGAACCGCTCATACTCCTGCAGACGGCGAACGAGAGCCGCACGGGGATCTTCGGCATCTTCATCTTCGATCTCGGGCCGGGGCAACAGCATTCGCGACTTTATCTCCGCCAGCATCGCCGCCATCACCAAATATTCCGCGGCAAGGTCAAGGTGCAGTCGCCGCATCAACTCGACGTACTCCATGTACTGACGAGTGATCTCTGCAACCGGAATATCCAGTATGTCGATATTCTGCTTACGAATCAGATAAAGCAGCAGATCGAGTGGCCCCTGAAACGCCTCAAGAATAACCTCAAGCGCATCAGGCGGGATGTAAAGATCTTGAGGCCAGCTTTGTAGTGCTTCACCCGCAACCAGCACAGGCGACTGTTGGCCCTGCTTAGGGTCTGCAGTCAATTGGTCTGGCTGTTCAGTCATGTCGAACAGAGGTAGGAATTTCAAGCGCGCGTGGGCGTGCTGTATAGAAGATTGCACTCACGGCTGGTAATTGTAACCGCTTCCACCTCCGGTATCGAAACCTTAATTATCTTTTGAAGTCTTTAAGGCAGCACCACCGCCGAGCCGTTGCACACGCTGATCAAGGCATGCCTGCCTCAACACGCTTAATCGCCCACGGCCCGGAATGGCTATATCCCCCTCGATTTCGGCCAGCGGTTCCAGTACAAAAAGACGTACATGCATCCTGGGATGTGGCAGTTCCAACTGGGCAGAGGAGATTATCTGATCGGCGTACATCAAAAGATCAAGATCGAGAGGTCGCGGCCCAAATCGGTCGCCATTGCGAGTACGGCCGAAGCGCTTCTCTATCTTTTGAAGCACCTCAAGCAACCCATAGCACCCCATCCCGCACGATGCACGGACAACCGCGTTGATAAAATCAGGCTGAGCCACATGACCGATTGGCGCTGTGCGGTAAAGCGATGATCTGGCTGTCAGTTCTAATCCGGGTTCCTCGGTCAACGCGATGATTGCTTGCTCGACCTGATCAACCGCCTGACCCATGTTCGAACCAAGCCCAATCCAGACCACAACATCCGACGGACTGATTGTCACGAGTGTTTCCTTTTCCTTCGAGTACCCGCCTTACGACGCGGCTTGCCTTGCTCCAGCCCCTGAATCATCCGTTGGACGTCAGCCGGCGGCATTTCCTGTATCTTTGTCCACCAGTCGGCGAGGGCATCTGAAACCTCCCCGGTACCGGCTCGAAGAAGCAGAAAATCATAGGCAGCCCGAAACCGCCTGTGTGACAGTAAGCGCTTAATGGTGCGGGGTCGACGCTGCTCGAGTCGTATCTGGAGCTCCCAGATCTCTATCATGACAGCACTGACCCGGCGCGGAATTCTGACGGTAGGATGGAGTTCCTCTAAAACCTTGGCCGCCGATCGATGCAGATTTTCAAAAATAGATCGGTTTCCACCCGATTTCATATGCCAGGCTTGTTGCACCTGACGCCAAAGCAAAACAGAAAACAAAAATGGTGAGATTACAGGTTTTCTATCCGCCACCCTTTGATCCGTATTCCGGAGCGCACAAGGAATGAGCCCGTTCTTTTTGTTTAGATCTTGTTCGTTGAAGTGCCGAGTCGCTGATGGAAACAAAAATCGTAACAAGCCATAGCGGTCCAGAGCCTGGAAGCCAACGGCGCCGTGGCCGTTGTGCAGTACCTTAATAATCTCCTCAAACAACCTTGGCGGGGATACCGTTATCAGTGTCCCAGCCATCCTGGGCAGTAATTTCTCCATTTTAGCGTCTAATCTCAGATTCAGCTTGGCCTTAAATCGGACCGCACGCAACATTCTCACGGGGTCGTCACTGAAGCGCTGTCCGGGATCACCAATGATCTCAAGCCGCCTCTCCTGGATATGACCGAGCCCGTCAACATAGTCAGTCACCACCTCTTTGACCGGATCGTAGTAAAGCGCATTAATCGTGAAATCGCGTCGCAATACATCCTCATCACGGCGCCCAAACACATTTTTGAGTGGCATCTTTTTCTTCACTCGGCTCCTGCGCTGTTCCTGACGACCTGTATCGCTGCCTCTATAGGTAGACACTTCGATCACGTCACGCCCTATCCGAACGTGCACGAGCTGAAACCTCCGGCCGATCACGCGCGCCCGGCGGAACAGTTTCTTGATCTGGTCAGGTGTTGCATTGGTCACCACGTCAAAGTCTTTGGGTGACCACCCCAAAAGCAGGTCGCGCACGCAACCCCCCACCATTTCGGCCTGGAACCCACTGCCCTGAAGCGTACGGACAATGGAAATCGCAGCTGGAGAGATATCAGCAATTGATAGCCCCAGATCAGAGGCTGGAACCCGGCGCGCATGAAGTGCCGCACTGGAACTACCCACTGACATATCTATAACTTGATCATCATTTCTGGTGTGTACCTATGGTTACAACCCCGCACCACCGCTGCGCAGAACCAATCTCGTCACTGTGGCATCGCAAGCGCGTATGGTAGCATTCCAGGCTTGCTAATCCGGGCAAGTGCTCCCTTCGTCTAGCGGTTAGGACGCCGGCCTCTCACGCCGGTAACAGGGGTTCGATCCCCCTAGGGAGCGCCATTTCATTCCTCTACACTTGGGATGCCGCTGCCCAATACCACCGACTATTACCGCGATCCAGTTGGTACGGTACTGGGCCTTCCAACAAAGTACCGAAGCACCCACACGCCACATGCCAGAGCAAATCCTATGAAACATAGGACAGCAAGTCCCGTAGCAAACCCCCCCGTCACATCATAAACAACCCCCAGCATCACAGGACCGCCCACCCCACCAATTTCAGCCGTTGAAAAATAAAGGCCCCCGGCAGTTCCTGCGCGCCGTTCACCAATTCCCGGAGTCTCGACCAGTATCAGCATCATGATTGTCATCATCGACCCAGTCGCAATTCCCTGAAAAATAAGCCCTGCAAATAGCGGTATACCCGTAGGCACCCTGAGCAACGCCGTCGCACAGACACTGGACAGGCACAACATAAATAGGACGACTAAACGATACTTACGGGTCGCCAAACGAGGAACCGTCAACGCGCTTAAAACCGACACCAACACCATCAGTGCGGCTAAGTGGCTGGACTGAGTCATCGTCCGACCACTCGCTCTGAGTAACTCAGGCAACCAGTTACCGATGCCATGATTGATTGCGAATACACCGATGCTCATTAACAGAAGCAGGCGCACTACCGGATGACGCAGCAAAGGCAAAAGACCAAGATCAGTTGTAGGG
>LUME01001272.1_pt1 | contig 14908 bp, 18 predicted proteins | sample 729951 | NCBI WGS metagenome assembly LUME01 (sample SAMN03860271, study PRJNA289734) | marine metagenome | biome: seawater column; feature: ocean; material: water; isolation source: Red Sea water column Station 34 - depth 200m | place: Saudi Arabia: Red Sea | collected 2011-10-15 | depth 200 m | reverse complement strand
GGGTACCCGCACCCTGGGCGGCACTGTTCACGGCGCCGTTCCTGTTCGCCGTCGCCCTGCCGCTGCTGCTCGGGGCGCCGGGCAAGGTGGTGTTCTGGTCGGCCTCTTGGCTGCCGATCGTGCTGGCGGTGTTGCTGGCCTTCACGTCGCTGACGAGCACCGTCGCCGGCGGCGAACTCGTGGCGGCGTTCCGGTTCGGATGGCCCCGCAAGCGGATCGCGCTGGCCGACGTCGCCGACCACCGGACCACCACCCACGGCGCCCGCTACGGCTGGGGCATCCGCATGGTCCCCGGCGGCACGCTTTGGCGGGTCTGGGGCCGACAGTCGGTCGAGCTCACCCTGCGCGACCGGAAGCGCACGGTCTCGATCGGCACCAGCGACCCCGAAGGCCTCGAGGCCGCGATCGCTTCCGCCCCGCGGATCACCCCGCCGTTCGAGCTGTAGTCGGCCTCAGCCGTCCAGGAACCAGTCGACGAGGGCGTCCGACCGGACCCGGTTGCCCGCCGCCTGGTCGACGGTCGCAGCCGCCATCGCCTCCGGCTCCACGCCGTGGGCGACCAGTTCGCCGCCGTCCATCCCGATCCACAGGTCGACCAGGCGTGGCGTGATCTCGGGGTGGAACTGGAGCCCGACACTCCGGCCCGCCCGGAACGCCTGGGGCGACACGCCGATACGGGCCACCTCGACGGCGCCCTCCGGCACGGTGAACCGGTCGTAGTGCCACTCGAACCACGGTCCGGCGGACACGGCCTCCGGAAGGTCGGTGTCGACCAGGTGCCAGCCGAACTCGGGGGTGTCCGAACGGGTGACCTCGCCACCGAGCGCCGCCGAGAGCACCTGGGCCCCGAAGCACAGGCCCAGCACCCGCACGCCGGCGTCGTGCGCCTCCCGGACCATGGCGACCTCCCGGCCGATCCACGAGCCGATGCTCTCCGTGTCGTACAGCGACCAGGGCGAACCGGTCAGCACGAGGACGTCGTGGTCCGAGGCATCCGGGAACGGCTTGTCGCTGACCGGGTCGGCCGGATCGTCCAGCACCCGGAACACCTCGAGGTCGTAGCCGCGCTCGACCAGGCGCTCGCCCACGCCCTCGGCGGGACCGTGCTCGTCGTGCTCGATCACCAGTGTCCGCTTCACGGGACACAACGTACGGCCGGATTCCGGGGACGAGCACTAGGGTCGTCGTGATGCCCGACGCAGCCACCACCCGGCCCAAGAAGGCCTGGCCGCACCAGTGGAGGGAGCTCTACGAGGAGGTCATCGACTCGGGCCTCTGTACCGGCTGCGCCGGCTGCGTCATCGCGTGCCCGCACGACGTCATCGGCTACGAGCACCTGCCCGGCGCCTACAAGCCCTTCCACCTCGAGGACGAACTCGGCCTCGACGACTGCGTGCACGGCCAGAAGGGCTGCACCTCCTGCACCCGGGCCTGCCCCCGGTTCCGGGACTGGGAGACCGAGGCCGACCGGCACCTGTTCGCCCGGGAGCGGCGCCCCGACGAGGTGTCGGGCATCTACCGCGACATCCTCCTCACCCGGGCCAGCGACGAAACCGTCCACGAACTCGGCCAGGACGGTGGCCTGGTGTCCGCCATCCTCATCTGGTGCCTCGAGAACGGCGTCATCGACGGTGCCCTCGTGTCGCACCTCGAGGGCGACGGCGCCGGCGGCGGCTGGAAGGCCATCCCCGGGCTCGCCACCGACCGCGACTCGGTTCTGGCCGGCGCCGGCAGCCGCTACACGTACTCGGCCAACACGCTCGCCGCCCGCGAGGCCCGCGAGCAGGGGCTGCAGTCCCTCGCCCTCGTCGGCATGAGTTGCCAGACCTCGATCGGGCCGGTGATGTGGCACCGCAAGGTCGGCAAGGCCGGGAAGCCGATCAAGCTCAACATCGGACTGCTGTGCTCGAAGTCGTTCGACGACTCGATCTTCGAGGAACTGTTCTGGGCCAAGTACCGGCTGCCCAAGGACGAGATCGTGAAGATGAACATCAAGGGCGTCTTCCAGGTCTGGATGCGCAACGGCGACTACCACGAGGTGCCACTCAAGGAGTGCCACGCCTGGACCCGGGAGGGCTGCAACCACTGCCCCGACTTCGCCGCCGAGCACGCCGACATCTCCACGGGCGGAATCGGCGAGAACAACGACTGGACCCTCACGGTCGTCCGCACCGAACTCGGGCGGCACATCATCTCCACCATGGTCGACGAGGGCGTGATCGAGGCCCGACCCGGCGACAGCGACCCCGGCGCCATCGCCCTGATGCACAAGCTGGCGGCCAAGAGCCGTGAGCGCTGGCCCGACTGGGCCAACCCGTCGGCCCGCGTCGGCCTGCCCGTCCGGGCGAACTAGCCGTCGGTCAGGCGGGCGCGGCCTCGAAGGGCGGGCGCACGTTCGCCCAGGCGGGGTCGCCCAGGCGCTCAGCCAACAGGCGCTTCATTGCGGGCACCAGCGGCTCGCCCAACGAGGTTCGCCACTCGCGTGCGGCGGCCAACGCGGCATCGGCCTCGTCGTGGCGGCCCGCCAGGTGCAGGTCGACCACACCGGCAATGGCGAGGGCGTTCACGTTGGCGGTCGCCGAGATGCAGCCCGGACCCCCAGACCGGAGGCCGTCGAGCAGCCACCCCTCGGAGCCCGGCCAGACCACGAGGCCGTCTACGCCGAACAGGGCCGCCGTGTTGTCCCAGTCGCCGGACGAGTCCTTGATGCCGACCACCACGTCGGGGTGGGCGGCCCGTAGCCGCTCGGCCACCCCGGCCGGCCAGCCCACGCCGGCCACCTGGGGGATGTGGTACAGCACGATGCGGAGTCGGTCGTCGGCGACACCGTCGATGACGGCCTCGAGGTGGTCGACCAGGCCCTGGTCCGACGGGTTCTTCAGGTAGAAGGGCGGCAGCACCAGTACGGCGGCCACCCCGACCTCGACGGCGTGGCGGGTGAGGTGGACCGTGTCGGGCACGTTGGTCAGCCCCGTGCCGGGCATCAGCAGCGCCGGATCGACGCCGCCCCCGACCAGGGCGTCGAGGGCGGCGGTCCGCTCCCCGATGCCGACCGACAGCGCTTCGCCCGTGGTCCCGAACGGCACGAGGGCCACGCAGCCGTCGTCCAGCAGTCGCTGGGCATGCTCGACGTAACGGCCGTGGGAGACGCCGCCGTCGTCGCCGAACGGGGTGAGGAGCGGGGCCGTCAGGCCACGCGGGAACGACGGGAACGCCACCCGACCGGCCCCCGGCTCAGGTGTCGCAGGTGGCGACGGCGTCGGTGAACCAGGGGAACAGGTCGGCCAGGCCGCTCTCGGTGACCTGGTCGGCGTTGTTCCTGAAGTGTTTCTCGAGCCGCCGGTAGTCCTCGTAGGTGGCGCTGGACTGCACCTCGCCGAGGATGCACTCGCACAGCGAGCGGGCCTTGGCCTCACTCAGGTCGTCGTTGGCCGCCATGCAGGCGTCGACGAAGTTGCGCTCGGGCAGGCCCTTGCCGGTGGCGTCGGCCTGCTCGGCCCAGTCGTTGGGGGCGCCGGAACTGCCGCAGCCGACGAGCAGCAGGGCGGCCAGGAGTACGGCGAGGAGGGAGGTGGGGCGCTTCACGGGCAGGAGGCTACCGGCGTGTGTTCACGCCTCGGCGAGCGCGCGGGCCCGTTCCAGGACGGCGTCGAACATGGGCTCGGTGAGGCGCCCGGTGAAGGTGTTCTGCTGCGAGACATGGAAGGAGCACAGGATGGTGCGGCCGTCGGGGAGGGGCACCTCGACGCCGTGGCCGAACTTCGGGCGGGGCGACAGCCCGAACTCGGCAGCGGCCGCCACGTAGCCGATCTGCCCGAGCACCAGCACCACCCGCACACCCTCGAGGGCGGCGACCTCTCGCACGAAAAACGGCCGGCAGGCCGCCCGCTCCTCCCCCGTCGGCTTGTTGGCCGGTGGGACGCACTTGACCGGGGCGGTGATGAAGGCGTCGGTGAGCTCGAGGCCGTCGTCCGGGCCGACCGATGTGGGTTGGCTGGCGTAGCCGGCCCGGTGCAGCGCTGCGTAGAGGAAGTCGCCGGACCGGTCGCCGGTGAAGACCCGGCCGGTGCGGTTGGCCCCGTGCGCACCCGGCGCCAGGCCCACGATGAGCAGCCGGGCGTCGGGGTCGCCGAACCCGGGCACCGGTCGGCCCCAGTAGTGCTCGTCGCGGTAGGCGGCACGCTTCTCGACGGCGACCTGCTCCCGCCACTCGACGAGGCGCGGGCAGCTCCGGCAGGCCACGACCTCGTCGTGCAGTTCCGCCAGTGCCCGGTGCCGGTCCACCGCCGCACTGTAGGTGCGGCCGGGGGCGCCCATCGGAGCCGACGCGGGCCGAACCGGTAGGTTGGCCGGCATGCCGTCGACGCTCGTCGTGTACGTCCGCCACGGCCGCACCCCCACCACCGGCACCCGCTTGCCGGGACGGGCACCGGGCCTGCACCTCTCCGACGAGGGCCGTGCCCAGGCGGCGGCGGTCGCCGAACACCTGGCGGCTGCGGCCCCCGGGATGCCGGGCGGCGGCGTGGCGGCCGTCTACGCCTCGCCGATGGGGGCCTGCGGGTCCGCACCGCCCGGGACCTGAACGAGTGCGACTTCGGACGCTGGACGGGTCGGCGCCTCCGCGACCTGGCGAAGCTCAAGTCGTGGCGGACCGTGCAGCGCCAGCCGTCGCAGTTCCGGTTCCCCGACGGCGAGTCGTTCGCCGAGATGCAGGCCCGCATGGTCGGCCAGGTCGCCGACCTGGTCGCCGCCCATCCGGGCTCGACCATCGTGTGCGTCTCGCATGCCGACACCATCAAGGCGGCTCTGGCGTCGGCGCTCGGCACGCCCCTCGACCTGTTCCAACGGCTCACGGTCGGCACCTGCTCGGTCAGCGCCGTACTCCACACCGACGACCATCCCGTCGTCCTCTCCGTGAACGGCACGGGTGCGCTCACCCACCTGACGCCCTCGTGAGCAGGTCCTCCCCACCCACCGGGGACTAGCGTCGCCCGGGATGGAACGGCCGGACATCGACTGGGGCGAGACGGACGCCTTCGCGGCGGGCACCGTCGGCCCACAGGGGCGACGGGTGTTCTTCCTGCAGGCTCGGCGCGGCGGCGAGGTGGTGTCGCTCAAGCTCGAGAAGCAGCAGGTGCTGGGCCTCGCCGAGTTCCTCGACGGGCTCCTCGACGACCTGCCCGAGGTCCCGGAGGCGCCCGACGAGCCCGAGGCCGCCACCTTCCTCGAGCCCGACGAGGCCGCCTGGGTGGTCGGCAACCTGGGCGTCGCCTACGAGCAGTCCACCGACCGGCTGGTCCTCACCCTCCAGGAATTGCTTCGCGACGAGGACGCCGTGCCGGCCGAGGCCAGGTTCCCGCTGCGACGCGGCCAGGTGTTGGCGTTCATCGTGCAGGCCCGGGAGCTGGTCGCTGCCGGCCGCCCGCCGTGCCCGTGGTGCGGCGCCCCCCTCGAGGCCGCCAACGAGGGCTGGTGCCCCTGTGCCAACTGAGGGCGGGGCGCCCACCGACGCCACCGCCGAGAGCCCCTTCCGGCCGAGGCCGCCGATCGACGACGCCACCGCCGAGGCGGCGCTGCGCAGCGGCGACCTCGAGCCCCTCGGTCGAATGCCGTGGTCGTCGAACGCCACGCTCCTCGTCGACGTCAGCCACGGCGACCTCCTCCTCCAGGGCGTCTACAAGCGATCCCCCCGACCGTCGTGCGGGACGGGCCGCTCGGCGAGGGCTCGGTCCAGTTGTACGTGCCGTGCGACTACGACCAGCACTTCTTCACGCTGCGCGACGACCCCGCCCAGGTGCCGGCGCTGCGCCGCCTGGCGGCCTTCGACCTGGTCGCCAACAACACCGACCGCAAGGGCGGCCACGTGCTGCTCGGCGACGATGGCGAGGTGTGGGCAGTCGACAACGCCCTCTGCTTCCACCACCAGTTCAAGGTCAGGACGGTGGCCTGGGACTGGGGCGGCGAGCCGCTGGAGGCAGACCTGCTGGCCGACCTGGACCGCCTCGTGGACGACGGCCTGTCGGACGGGCTGGCCGGCCTGCTCGACCCGTTCGAACGGGACGCCGTGCTGGTGCGGGCGACCGCCCTCCGCGACGACGGGCACCTTCCCGTCGACCTCTCCGGACGCCGGGTCCCCTGGCCGCTGCTGTGAGCGGATCCGGGGTCGACGGCCCCCTCGCACAGGGCGACCCGGACGCTGTCGTGAGGGTCGAGTGAGCGGTTCCGGACTCGACGACCTCCTGGCCCAGGGCGACCTGGACGGACTGCTGCGGCTCGTGGACGACGCCTGCGACACCGCCGACTGGGCGACACTCGAGCAGGTCCGCCGAACACCGCCTGGCCCTCCAGGCCCCCGCCGACCACGCCGCCCGGGCCGTCGCACGCGACGCCACCCGCTTCGGCCTGGCCCCGCTGGCCGAGGTCGCAGCCTCGACCCACACGTGGGTCGACCTGGCGCCCCACCTGCCGGACGGCCCGCTGCGCGCCACCGTCGCCCACGAGCGGGTCGCCCGCGGCGAGGACCTGTCCGACGTCGACCTCGTCGACGATCCACTGGGACTGCCGCTGCGGCTCGGCGCCTGGGAGCCGGCCTGCGACGGGCCCGCGATCGGCCCCTACGCCGTCGACGACCCGGTCCCGCCGACGGGGCGGCTGGAGCCGGCGACACTCCCCGATCCGGGGACGCCGGTCGACGACCCCGGCGTGGAGGTACTGCGCGACCTCGTGCGGACCTGGACCACCGAGTCGGACGGAACGTCGTCGGGAGTGTGCGTCCGGGGCACGGCCGCCGAGGCCGTCGCCGCGCTCGGGCCCTCGGAACTGCGGCTGCGCCGCCTCCACCCCGACGAGGCGATCGGCCGGATGGCCTGGGCGGCCGCCTCGGGGGGTGCCCACGGCCGGCGGCGCGGGGCCGCCCGGGGACGCTTCGAGGCGTGGTGGTGTGCCGCCACCCTCACCGGGCTGCTGGACGACGAGTCCCCGTGGCCGCCCGACGGCGACGAACTCGGCGACGCCGTCGCCGAACTGGCGTGGTGGTTGTGGGACGACGGCACCACCCCGCTGGGATGGCACCTGCTGCTCGCCGTCGAGGACCCCGACGACGGGCTGGCCTGGGCGCTGCGGGCAGTCGACCGCGACTGAACGCCGGCGGACCGGTTGCCGGCGGGGCGACGCCCGCCGCGGCTCAGGCTCGGGCCTGGAGGGCCTCGATGAGCTTCGGGACCACCTTGTGGAGGTCGCCGACGACGCCGAGGTCGGCCACCCCGAAGATGGGGGCCTCCTCGTCCTTGTTGATGGCGATGATGTTGGCCGAGCCCTTCATCCCCACCAGGTGCTGCGTGGCGCCGGAGATTCCGCAGGCCAGGTACACGGTCGGCTTCACGACCTTGCCGGTCTGGCCCACCTGGTACGAGTAGGGCACCCAGCCGGCGTCGACGACCGCCCGGGAGGCGCCGGCGGCGCCCTTGAGGAGGCCGGCCAGCGTCTCGATCAACTCGTACGACTCGGCTGCGCCGAGGCCACGGCCACCGGACACCACGATGGCCGCCTCGTCCAGTTTCGGGCCGGAGGTCTCCTCGGCGAAGCGGTCCTTGACCGACGAGCCACCGGTGTTGCCGAGGTCGCCGACCTCGAGGCTGCCGACGGCGGCGGCGCCACCGCCGGCCGACTCGGCCGCGAACGACTTGGGCCGCACGAGGAATATGGCGGTGCCGTCGCCGGTGAAGCCGGTGGAGACGTTGATGGTGCCACCGAACACGGGCTCGACCCCGAGGAGGCGGCCGCCGTCGACGACCAGGTCGACCACGTTGGTGATGACCGGTGCGTCGATCTTGGCGGACAGGCGGCCGGCGACGTCGCGGCCGCCGTAGCTGGTGGCGGCCAGCACGACGTCGGGGCCGTTGCCGGCGGCGATGGCGCCAGCGATGGCCGAGGCAATCCGGGGACCGGCCAGGCCGTCGCCCAGGTCACCGATGGACAGGACCGAGGTGGCGCCGTGCTCGCCGAGTTCGGCGGCGACGGCGGCAGCGTCGCCGTGGACGACGACCTCGACGGTGTCCCCGATGGTGCGGGCCTTGGCCAGCAACTCGAGGGTGGCGGTGGCGACGACCCCGTCGGTCGACTCGCCGTAGATCCAGATCTTCGAGATTCCCACAGCGGCCTCCTAGAGGATCTTCAGGTCGTCGAGGAACGCCAGGATGCGCTCGTGGGCGTCGCCCTCGTCGTGGACGATCTCGCCAGCCTCGCGGGCAGGGGCCTCGGCGACGTCGACGACCTCCTGGCGGGCACCGGCCCAACCCACGTTGGCGGGGTCGATGCCGAGGGCGGCCAGGTCGAGTTCGTCGACCGGCTTGTTCTTGGCGGCCATGATCCCCTTGAAGGAGGGGTAGCGGGGCTCGACCACTCCGGCGGTCACCGAGACGACGCAGGGCAGGCTGCACTCGATCTGGTCATAGCCGGCCTCGGTCTGGCGCTGCACCTTGGCGACGCCGCCGTCGATCTCGATGGACTTGGCGAACGTGGCGGACGGCAGGTCCATGAGCTCGGCGACCTGCACCGGAACGGTGCCGGTGTAGCCGTCGCTGGACTCGGTGGCCATGATCACCAGGTCGGGCTCGCAGCGACCGATGGCGGCGGCGAGGACCTTGGCGGTCGACAGGGCATCGGAGCCGGACAGGGCGTCGTCGCTGACGAGGACGGCGCGCTCGGCGCCCATTGCGAGGGCGGTCCGGAGGCCGCTGACCTCGTTGTTGGGGGCCATGGAGACCAGGATGACCTCGCCCTCGCCGGCGGCGTCCACCAGCTGCAGGCCCATCTCGACCCCGTAGGAGTCCGACTCATCGAGGATGAGCTTGACGTCCCGCATCAGGGTCCTGGTCTCGGGATCCATCCGGCCCGGGTCTGCCGGGTCGGGGATCTGCTTCACACATACGACGACGTTCATGGGGGCGAGTCTGCCGCCTCACCGCTGGTTTCGCGCGGTCGGACAGCCCCGGTCTGGAGCGAAAGGGGTCACACGACCTGACGCCGTGTGGAGCCCTCAGGCCAGGTCGTCGAGGGGGATGGACAGCTTCGGGAGCTCGAAGGTGAACACGTGCCGGGAGGTCTTCGGGGGAAACAGCCCGCCCGAGGCGGCCATGGCGATGACCTCCTCCTTGGTGATGCGGTCTCGGCCACAACCCGGCCAGACGTCGACGGCGATGCGCTGGTCGTCGAGGTAGTCGACCGGCAGCACGGCGACACGGCTCAGGCCCAGTTGCCGGGAGGCTGCGGTCTTGTGGTGGCCGTCGAGGATCGTGCCGGTGGCGTCGTCGACGATGATCGGCTTGTAGAAGCCGCGCCAGCGCAACTTTTCGACACGGGTGCCGAGCCGGTCCTCGATGACCTCCTCGTGGCCGAGCAGCATGTCGAGGTCGCGGAGCACGACGTGCAACCCCGGGCCGAACTCGAGGACGTGGTCCCCGGCCGCCGTCTGTCCTCTCGGCTCCACACGGGGCACCCTAGGCCTGCTCCCTCGACGACAGGGGCATGAGCCGCCAGTACCCTCGCCGAAGTGAAAGTCCTGCTCGTGGTGAACCCGTCGGCCTCGTCGGTCACGGCGCGCACCCGGATCGTCATCCAGAAGGCCCTGTCGGCCGACCCCCGCCTGGAGGTGGCCGCCACCAGCCGTCGCGGCCACGCCACCCGCCTGGCCCAGAGCGCCGCCAACGACGGCATCGACGTGGTCGTCGTGCTGGGCGGCGACGGCACCCTCAACGAGGCCGCCAACGGGCTGGCCGGCTCCGAGACCGCCCTGGCCGCCGTTCCGGGCGGCTCGACCAACGTGTTCGCCCGGACGCTCGGCCTGCCGGACGACCCGGTCGAGGCCACCGGCGCCCTGCTGGACGCCATCGAGGCCGGGTCCCTCCGGCGGGTCGGCCTGGGCTGTGTCAACGACCGCTACTTCCTGTTCCACGCCGGTGTCGGCTTCGACGCAGCCGTCGTCGAACAGGTCGAGCGCAAGGGCGGCCTACTCAAGCGCTTCGCCGGCCATCCGCTGTTCGTGGCGGCGGCGATCGACACGTGGGCCAGGCACTACGACCGCTCGTCCCCCGCCTTCCGGGTCTCGAGCCGGTCGGTCCACGAGGCGCCCGGCGACGACGGCGACGACCTGGGCGAGGCGGCCGAGGTCGAGGGCCTGATGGCGGTGGTGCTCAACACCGACCCGTACACCTACCTCGGGACCCGTGGCCTGTCGCTGGCCCCGGCGACCCGCCTCGACACGCCGCTCTCGGTGGTCACGCTGCGGTCGCTGGCCCCCCAGCGGCTGCTACCGGTGCTGGCCGCCGCGGCCGGACTGGGCCGTCGCCTCGCCGATGACCCGAACGTCGACGTCCGCGACGACGTGGCCGAGGCCCGGCTCTTCAGGCGTCCAGCACCTGCCGCAACAGGCTGGGATCGTTGGAGATGATCCCGTCGACGCCCCAGCCGGCCAGTTCGGCCATGCGCTGCGGGTCGTCGACCGTCCACACCACCACCCGCAGCCCGCGGTCGTGGGCGTGCCGCACCAGGTTCTCGTCGACGAGGCCGTCCCATGGGCAGACGGTGCCGTGGCCATGGGCGAGGGTGCGCTCGAGGATCAGGTCGGCGGTGTAGCGCTCGACGACCACCCAGCCGGTGGGGAGCGTCGCGTCGGTCTGTCGGATCTGGTCGACGGCGGCGATGTCGAACGACGACACCAGCAGCAGCTCGGGTGGCCGGTAGGCGGCGGACAGACCGGCCACGGCGTCGCAGACCAGGTGGACGTCCTCGTGGTCGGGCTCGCTGGGCAGGTGCTTGACCTCGACGTTGACCCCCATGCCCTCGCAGGCCTCGAACGCCTCGGCGAGGGTGGGCACGTGGTCGGGCAGGTCGGCGGCGGCAAGCTCGCGGAGCAGCCGGCCGTCCTCGAGGTGTGCGTCGTGGTGGGCGACCAGCACGCCGTCGGCGGTGCGCCGCACGTCGAGCTCGACCCAGTCGGCGCCCGCCTCGCGGGCGGACCGGTAGGCCGCCACGGTGTTGTCAACGTGTTTGGCGGAGTCGCCCCGGTGGGCGATGGCAAGCGGACGGTCGGCCATGCGCTGGGCAACCTAGTGGCCCGACCACGAGCGGGTGGGCGCGTGCCGCCGGTCAGGCACGAGGGTCGCGGGCGTCTTCGAGCGGGCTGACGAGGCGGCTGGCGGGGATGCGCACCTCGGCGACGGTGCCCTGCACGTCACCGGGGCGCAGGCGGATCGACCCACCCAGCTCCACCTCGACGAAGGTCCGCACGATGGTGAGACCGAGGCCGGTGGCGTCCGGCAACTCGAACCCCTCGGGGAGGCCCCTCCCCTCGTCGGCCACGTCGATGCGGAGCTGCTCCGGCCGGCGGTCCAGCGAGATCACGACGCGGCCCGGCGACCCGTCCTCGGGCACCGAGGCGCCCCGGAAGGCGTGGTCGACGGCGTTCTGCAGCAGCTCGGTCACCACCACGGCCAGCGTCGTGGTGACCTGGGCCGGGAGGATGCCGGCGTCGCCGGCGACCTCGAAGCGCAGCGGCCGCTCCGGCATCGAGACGCTCTCCTCGACGATGCGCACCAGCGGCTTCACGATCTCGGTGAACGAGACGTCGTGGTCGATGCTCTGGGCCAGCGCCTCGTGCACCACCGAGATGGCGCTGATCCGCCGCACCGACTCCCCGACCGCCACCCGGGCCTCCTCGGACTCGAGCCGACGGGCCTGGAGGCGCAGCAGCGACGAGATGGTCTGGAGGTTGTTCTTGACCCGGTGGTGGACCTCGCGGATCGTGGCGTCCTTGGACACGAGCATCCGGTCGCGGCGACGCAGGTCGGTGACGTCGCGGAGCAGCACGATCGCCCCGGTGGCGCGCCCCCCGTCGAGCAGAGGCAGGCAGTGGCTCACGACCGTGGTCTCGGTGCCGGCGACCACCTCGTCGATGGCCGAGGAGCGTCGGGCGAAGGCGTTGCGGAGCATCTCGGGGGCGAGGCCGGAATCGTCGATGCGGGCGCCGACGACGGCCCGGTGCATCCCGAGCCGGTGCATCACCGACACGGCGTTGGGAGAGGCGAATTCGATGCGGCCGTCGCGGTCGACGAGGAGCAGGCCGTCCCCGACGCGCGGGGTTCGGTGCCGGAGCCGCTCCTCGTGCCGGTACGGGAACTCGCCGCGGTCGAGCATGAGGGCGAAGCGGTCGAACACCTTCTGGTAGGTGCGCTCCTGCTCGCTGATGGGACGGTCGTCGGGTTCGCGCCGTTCCCGGGCCAGGGCGGCGATGGTCTGGCCATCCCGGCGGATCGGCACGACCTTGATGGAGATGTCCCGGTCGACGCCCATGTGGATGCTGCCCTCGACGATGTGGCCCTCGGCCAGGCACTCGGCGATGAACGGTCGCCGGCTGCGCTGGAACACCTGACCGACCAGGTCGGCCCGGTAGAGGGTGGTGCCGGTGGTGGGGCGGACGTGGCCGAGCAGCACCAGGGGGGCGTCGCGCTGCTCGGTCTCGGGGGCGTAGAGGAGCAGGTCGGCGAACGAGAGGTCGCTGAGCAGGCCCCACGAGCCGGTGAGGTCCTGGAGGTGGACGACGTCGGCCTCGCCGAGGGCCGTGTGGGTCCGGCAGAGCTCAGCGAGGGTCGCCATGCGACGAGCCTACGGGTGGTGCGCGTCCGGATCCGGGGTCGAGGGGACGTGCGGGCGTGCGGTCAGGCCGGGGTCAGCTGAAGCCGAAGGGCTTGCTGCCGTCGCCGGGGTCGACGTCGATGTAGGCGACCTTGTCGGCCGGCACGGCCACGGTGCGTCCCCTGGCGTCGACGAGGGAGAACACGCCGCCCTCGTCGGCCAGGGCCGCAGCGAGGGCGGCGTGGACGGACGCGGCGTCGGCGTCGTCGCCCAGTTCGACGGTGAGTTCCTTGGCGGTGTTGACCACGCCGATGCGGACGTCCATTGGATGTGCTCCTCCTGGTGGGGCTACGACAGCAGCTTGAGTTCGGGGTGGACGCGCTTGGAGGGCCTCATCTCCTCGTCGAGCACCCGGGCCATCTCGGCGAACAGGGCACCGGCCTCGGTGTCGGGTCGGCTGGCGATGGGGTCGCCCGAGTCGGCGCCCTCGCGCAGCTCGGGAACCAGCGGCACCTGGCCGACGAGGCGCACGCCGAGCTGCTCGGCCAGTTCGGCGCCGCCGCCCGAGCCGAACAGCTCGTAGCGGGTGCCGTCGTCGCCGGTGAACCACGACATGTTCTCGATGACGCCCTTGACGCCGATGCGGACCTTCTCGGCCATGTAGGCGGCCCGCTGGGCCACCTTCTGGGCGACGGGCTGCGGGGTGGTGACGACGTACATCTCGGCGGTCGGCAGGAAGCCGGCAAGCGAGATCGAGATGTCGCCGGTGCCGGGCGGCAGGTCGACCAGCAGGTAGTCGGGTTCGTCCCAGTAGACGTCGGTGAGGAACTGCTCGAGCGCCTTGTGGAGCATCGGGCCCCGCCAGATGACCGGCTGGTCCTCCTCGGCGAAAAAGCCCATCGAGATGCAGCGCACGCCGTGGGCCTCGGGCGGAATGAGCATGTCGTCGATGACGGTGGGCGGCTGATCGACGCCGAGCATGCGCGGGATCGAGAAGCCCCACACGTCGGCGTCGACGACGGCGACGTCGTTGCCGCGGTGGCCGAGGGCGACGGCCAGGTTGGCGGTGACCGACGACTTGCCGACGCCGCCCTTGCCGGAGGCGATGAGCAGCACCCGGGTGCGGCTGCCGGGCTTGCCGAACGGCACCTCCCGGCCCTCGGCGTGGCCGTGGGCGGGGTTGGTGCCGGCGGTGGCCGACGGGTCGCCGTGGACCATCGCCCGGACGGCCTCGCGCTGCTCGTCGGTCATGACGGTGAACTCGACGGCCACCGAGTCGACGCCGTCGAGGGGGGCGACCGCCTCGTCGACGGAGCGCTGGATCTCGGCCTTGAGGGGACAGCCGGGCACGGTGAGGGCGACGGTGACGGTGACGCTGCCGCCGTCGATGGCGACGCCGGCGACCATGTCGAGGTCGACGATGGAGCGGCGCAGTTCGGGGTCCTGAACGGGCCGGAGGGCTTCGACGACCTGGGTTTCGGTGGTGGACACGGGGTTCCTGGAACTCGAGCGGAGGGGAGCGGCCCGGCCAAAAGAGGCCGGCGTCCGGGTTCGGTAGGCTAACCGGGTGGACAGGGCACCCCTCACGCCCGCCGAGTTCGGCGCCGCGGTCACCGCGATCACCAACGCCTTCGGCGATCCGACCCGCCGCGACATCTACCTGCACGCCCGCGAGTCGGCCCACGGGGTGACCGCCGCCGAGGCGGCGGAGCACTTCGACCTGCACCCCAACGTGGCCCGCCACCACCTCGACAAGTTGGCGTCGGGCGGCTACCTCGAGGTCGCCGTCGAGCGGCCCGAGGGCGCCACGGCCGGCCGGCCCTCCAAGCACTACCGGGTGGCCGACCCGGGCACGCCGCTGGAGCTGCCGGTGCGCCAGGACACGGTGCTGATCGGCCTGCTGGGCCGGGCCCTGGCGCTGCTGCCGTCCGACCAGGCCGAGGCGATGGCCGAGGAGGTCGGCGCCGAGGTCGGCCGCTCCATGGCCGAGTCGATCGGGGCCGACGAGGTCCACAAGTCGTTCGGGTCGGCGATACAGGCCGTGGCCGACGCCCTGACCGCCCACGGCTTCGCCGCCCGGGCCGAGCGGGCCGGCGGCGAACAGTTGCGGATCGTCTCGGAGCACTGCCCGTTCGGCGGCGCCCCGATCGAGCATCCGGTGATCTGCGCCGTCGACCGGGGGCTCGTGCGCGGCATGCTCGGCGCCCTCTACGGCGACGCCGAGACCGACCTGTCGTCGTCCCTCCCGATGGGCGACGACGTCTGCATCACCGAAGTC
>LUME01000184.1_pt1 | contig 14962 bp, 13 predicted proteins | sample 729951 | NCBI WGS metagenome assembly LUME01 (sample SAMN03860271, study PRJNA289734) | marine metagenome | biome: seawater column; feature: ocean; material: water; isolation source: Red Sea water column Station 34 - depth 200m | place: Saudi Arabia: Red Sea | collected 2011-10-15 | depth 200 m | reverse complement strand
ACAGCTTATATACAGATGAAACTTTTTGTTTTTTGCCTATTGTTTAGTCTTAATAATTGTATTTTTTCGAGTGAATCAAGTCAACCTCTGTTCATTGTTGATGGCGATAGCGTTAATATCAATGTTGTTCTTTTTCTAGATATTGCTCAAGCCCCGATGGAAGAATTAAGTGGCAAGACTGATTTAAAAATGAGAATTGCCGGAATTGATACCCCCGAAATAAAACAAACATGCGAAATAGAAGAAGATCAATTGATAGATTGTGGTGTTTTATCAAAAGATTATCTGCAAAAGTTGTTAGAAAGTGAACCAGGTGATTTGGTTATTCAACCTGTCGGCGTGGATTATTATCATAGGATATTGATAAGATTGTTTAAGGGTGAGACCGATATTGGAAAAAAAATGGTTGAAGATGGAATGTCATATTCTTATGACAGCACCTATAAGTTTGAAGAGACTTATGCTAAAGAACATAAGTTAGGTTTTTGGAATTTTTTCAAACCACCAGTGAATCCAAAGATCTGGCGCAAAGAAAATTAATAATATATTACAGACCTGCTTTCAAACTGGCTTCAATAAATTGATCTAAATTGCCATCGAGAACATCTTGAGTATTACTACTTTCAACTCCGGTTCTTAAGTCTTTAATACGTGACTGGTCAAGCACATAGGAGCGAATTTGATGGCCCCAACCAATATCGGATTTTAAATCTTCAAGATCTTGTTTTTCGCTGTTTCTTTTTTGTACTTCGAGCTCAAAAAGTTTTGATTTTAATTGCTTCATGGCCTGATCTTTATTGGAATGCTGTGATCTGCCATCCTGACATTGAACAACCGTTGATGTTGGCAAGTGTGTGATTCTAACCGCTGATTCTGTTTTATTTACGTGCTGACCACCTGCACCAGACGCTCGATAAGTATCAATACGTAAATCAGCAGGGTTCATGTCAATTTCAATATCATCATCTACCTCAGGAGAAACAAATACTGATGAAAATGAGGTATGCCTTTTGCCACTGGCATTGAATGGTGACTTACGAACCAAACGATGAATTCCTGTCTCACTTCGAAGCCAACCAAATGCATATTCACCTTCGAAATGAATGGTGGCAGATTTAATTCCAGCCACATCACCAGCTGATACTTCCATAAGTTTGACCTTGTAATTATGCTTGTCACCCCAACGCAAATACATACGCAATAACATTTCTGCCCAGTCTTGTGCCTCAGTTCCCCCCGAGCCTGATTGAATATCCAAATATGCTGAGTTTTGATCCATCTCGCCACCAAACATGCGCTGAAATTCAAAAGAGGCTATCGAAGTCTCTATGTCGCTCAAATCATTAACGATGCTATTGACGGCCTCTTCGTCATTCTCTCCTTCTGACATTTCTAGAAGCTCTTTAGCATCATAAAGAACACTTGACGCTTTTTTAAAGGCGCTACAAACATTTTCAAGCCGCACCTTTTCCTTTCCTAATGATTGCGCTTTTTCAGGATTTGCCCATACTTCAGAATTTTCTAGTTCCCGATATACTTCTTCCAGACGATCTTGTTTTTCTTCTAGTTCTAGGTGTACGGATAAAATATCTAAACGTTCTTGTAGGCCAGATATTTTTTGATAAGTAGCGGATAGTTCCATAATGCTATTTTAAAGGGACAAACAATAAAAAAGCCCCAAAATAGGGGCTTTTTGTTTTTTCATTCTTAGGTTATTATTTTCTTAATCCTAGGCGTGAAATTAAATTTGCATAAGAGTTAATGTCATTACTCTTAACATAAGATAATAATTTTTTTCGTTGAGATACTAGTCTCAGTAAGCCTCTTCTTGAGTGGTGGTCTTTTTTATGAGTTTTAAAGTGTTCAGTCAGATGCCTAATGCGCGCTGTTAAAAGTGCAATTTGCACATCAGCTGAACCGGTGTCACTGGCGTCTTTTTGGTATTCTTTAATAATAGCTTGAGTATCAATTGACATTTTATATCTTTATATGTGGTAAAAATTAAGTTGCGAATTATACGCTAGTTTTATTCATTGTACTATTTCTAATAGCATAATTTTAGTTTTCCGAATAAAAGTTTTCTTCACCCTCTGGTCTGGTTTTAAATCGACGATGAACCCATAAATACTGTTCTGGATTCTTAAGTATTTGCTTTTCAAGAATTTGATTTGTTTTACTTGCATCTTTAATCGCATTACCGCTAGGATAATTCTTGAGAGGTTTTTCAAAGGACATTTCATATCCATGCTTAGCTCGAACAAAAGAGTATGGTATAACTCGAGTGTTGTTATTTTTTGCCAGCCTTGATGTAGCCGATGCTGTTGCCGTTTGAATGCCGAAAAGAGGTGCAAAAATACTGTTGTTTTTCCCTAGGTCTTGATCAGGTGCATACCAAATTGGAAGACTGTTATTGATTGCCTTCATAATTGATCTTGTATCTGTGTTTTTAATCATTACGGCACCATTTTTTACATAACCTTTAACCATCACCTGGTCAAATAATTGATTATTTTGTGGTCGATAAATGTTGGCAATTGTGTGTTTAATTAATAGTGCGCGACTGCCAAGCATGAGCGGCATAAAGTGAGAACACAGCAAAATAATACCTCCTTCTTTTTTTAGTGCCTCTGTGAAATTTTTTTCATTATTAATGGTGAGTATTTTCTTAATTTTTTTGTCACTAGCATAATAGGCATTGGCAGTTTCAAAGAGACTGATACCAATAGCTTCAAAATGCTGCTTCACCAATAGTGTGACTTGAGGTTGTTTTTTGTCAGGAAAACAATTGCTGATATTAGTATAGGCAGTCTTTCTTAATTCAGTCATGAATGGATATATCAACTTGCCAATTATTTTTCCAAAGAATACTTGAAGTCTGAAAGGGATAAAGACGCCTACTCGCATAAGCAAGATTAATATCCATGTTGGAAAATATTTAGGGTGAATAAAATTGGTATTTATCATTTAAAATAAAGAAATTCAAAAGTAATAATTACTAACCAGATTATGCCATTTATTGACAGGGATTTTATCAATGATTTGTCTAATAGAGTAGATATTGTTGGTCTAATCAATAAGCGTGTAGCACTAAAAAAGGCCGGCAAGGACTACAAGGCTTGTTGCCCATTTCACGAAGAGAAGACACCTTCTTTTACGGTGGTTCCGAGTAAACAAATATTTCATTGTTTTGGTTGCGGTGAAAGTGGTGGTGTGATTGATTTTATTAAGAAGTTTGATCATTTGGATTTTGTAGCAGCTGTAGAAGCAGTCGCAGGTGAATCAGGTATTTCAGTAGTTTATGATCAAACGGCAAAGCCCGTCGATTCTCGATTTAAGCGTTTTAACAAATTGATGAATGAACTGAGTGATTTCTACCAATCACAACTGAAACAATCTGCTACTAAAAAGAAAGCAATTGATTATGCAAAGAAACGTGGTATTAGCGGTTCTATTGCTAAGCGATTTGAATTAGGTTATGCGCCATCTGGCTGGAGAAACCTTTACGAAAACTATAAAAGTAATGAAGAATCCCTTAGAGATCTTGTAACAATGGGGATGTTGGTTTCAAAAAAAGATAAAAAAAATGATTATTATGACCGCTTCCGAAATCGACTAATGTTCCCCATTCATAACGCTAAAGGCAATGTAATAGCTTTTGGTGGAAGAATATTGTCAGACAAGGACAACCCAAAATATTTGAACTCACCCGAGACACCATTGTTTTCGAAATCAAAAGAATTATACGGCTTATACCATTGTCGAAAATACAGTCGACGGATTGATTACATTTTAGTTGTAGAGGGCTATATGGATGTCATTACATTGCATCAGCAGGGAATAACCAGCGTAGTTGCAACTCTTGGAACAGCAACAACGACAGCTCATTTACAAACCCTATCTCGCTCAACTGACTCCATTGTTTTTTGCTTTGATGGAGACAAAGCTGGACGTGCTGCAGCGTGGAAGGCTTTACAGACATCGCTGCCAGTTATTACAGCTGGTCTTGTGATTAAGTTTCTGATTTTGCCGGAAGGCGAAGATCCGGACACTTTAATAAAGCATGAGTCACCAAAATCATTTACAAAGAGAATTGAGGAAGCTCAAACTCTTTCTAGTTTTTTGTTTGATCATATCAAGTCAGAAGTGCCATTTGAGACAATCGAGGGCAAAACATTATTTCTAGAAAAATCAGCTTTATTAATTCATCAAGTTAGTTATCCAATATACCGACAACAGTTAATAGAGGGTGTTGCTCAAACTATTGGTCAAGATGTTTCTTATGTTGAAAAGGCATTAAATCAAAGCGCACAGAATAAACCACCTACCTTTGATCGATCAGTAAATGAGATTAACGATTTCACCGACACATCACTCAACGATTTCATCAATGTAAATGCCAGTCCAAATTTGAAAGGTTTGATGTCGAAAATGATCACTTGTATCATAAATTATCCCTCTTTAGTAAATGCACAAATTGAGCCTGATATTACAAAAGAAGCTCTTATTAAGCCTTATGAAAATAAGAATAATATATTTTTACGGCTTAAAAAACTGAGCGTAATGGAACCATTCTTAAGTGAAAATGAAGCCAAGATTGAGTTTATGTCGGCCTTGACTGCTGCTGAAAATCATCAACAAAGAAAAACAACAAAGGCCTCTATACTTTCAGCTAAAACAAAAGCTCAAGAAAAGGAAATTGTTGATGATATTAGTCGTCGTAAGTTATCTTCTGGTTACAAAAAGTCCTAAGTTTCTGACTTTGATTGAATCTCTAAATCATTAACTAGAATTCTTTCCATTGCTACCTTGAATGCCATAGCAGCTGAATTTGAACCTTCACAACGATTTCTTAAAGTTGGATCATAATACACGAAACATTTTTTTGGGTAATCGAGCCGGACTGCGATGATATATTTAGGATTAATAACTGGTGAAAAGCCAACAAAATAGGTACGTTTCTCGCCCTCTTTACTATACTTTCCATCAATCACCATTTCAGCAGTACCTGTTTTTCCTGCGACATCATAACCATCTATGATAGCGCGATAACCGGAGCCCTTCATTGAAGCAACTGAGTCGAGTATTTCGGTAATTCTTTTAGTTGATTCTGAGTTGAAAACTTGTTTCATCTGGGCATCAATATATCCATCTTTTATTAGTTTGAGTTCAGGCAAAGCACCATCGTTTGCAAACACCAAGTAAGCCCTAGCTAGCTGCGCTAGATTTGTAGTCATAGGTCCATGACCGAAGGATAATGAGCGTTTATCACTTAAACCCCATTTGCTAAAATGATTTAATTCACCAGAATTTTCAATGCTTGGCATTAATCCTAGAGATTCACCAAAGCCGAGTCTCTTCCAAGCATTATAAAAGTCTTCGTTCTCGAGTCTTTCGGAAATATGTATAGTGCCAAGGTTGTGAGATTTTTCTAGAATAAGTTTTACAGACATCTCAGTATATTTTTCGTCAGGTCTATGGTTACCAATTCGCTTAGTGACATCAATCAATTCATCCTCTGTTGCTGTGATAACACCTTTATCTAAAGCTAGGAGTATGGTGAATGGTTTCATCGTTGAACCTGGCTCTATCTTGTCTGCTAGAACACGGTTACGGTATTCCTCAGCATCAAAGCTTTCGCGGTTATTTGGGTTTGCGGAAGGATAGTTTGCTAGAGCCAGTATCTCGCCATTTGGAGATAAAACAATGGCCGAAGCAGAGTCCGCTTCATGAAATTCTGCCGATTCTTTTATGGCGTTATAAACATGAAACTGAATGTCTGCATCGATTGTTAGCTTAACATCTTCACCATTCTTTAGCTCTTGAAGTGTTTCAGCTTGATGATAGACGTTCGAGTTAGATTTGTTGTCTTTCATAATTTTAAAGCCATCCTTTCCAGCTAAATAACGATCAAATTCAGCTTCAATACCAAATACACCAATATGATTGTTGTTGGTTCTTCCGAGTAATGGTGCGATAGATTCAGTTTTGGGGTAGTATCGAAACCTGCTAGATTGAACCGCCACTCCAGATATAGCTTGTTTACCACACTTGACTCTTTCAACTTTTTCTTTCAACGCTATATCGATACCAGCAAGCAATTTTGCTTTCTCAAACAAATTAATGGAAGGCGTTATTAGTTGAGTGTTACAAACTCTTATTCGACGTTTTTTTAGTTCAGAGATATTTTCAAGGACTGGATCAGTAACCACTAAGTTTTCTTTAACGATGTACTCTTTTCGCTCATTAATTCTCTTGTCTTCAATTGTTCTCCTTAATTCTGCTATAGGCATTAATAATGCTTCAGCTAAAAGTGGAATGTATTCGTCTTGAATAATCATCGGATCAAGATTAACTCTCTTTTTTATCAAGTCAATTGCAAGAATATTTCCATGTCTATCTAATATATTTCCTCTTACAGCATTCTCAGTTAAAGTTTTTTCAGCCTTGCTTGAGGCTTTATTTTGTAAGGAGGCTCCATCGACTTGCTTAGAATGAATATCGATAGCTTGATAAACAAAAACAACTATTATTACAATGAATGAATACTTTACAAGAGCTTGTCTATTCCAATAATTTTGAACTCTTGTAAATTTCATAATAAAATCTCTTTTATTTGGTATGGAGTATCCATTAATAAAATATCTTGTGATTTTTTATAGATAATGACACCACTCTGAAGTTCAGAATATTCCATCAATAATTGTCTGTTAATAGCAACGATTTGTTCATGTTGGGCATTTACTACGGTTTCTTTTTTATGGAGCTGATACATTTGGTGATGCCAATAAACGCACAGCAAACTAATTGAAACCACCGATACAATCAACAAGCCATTGATAATCCAAATTTTTTTTAATAATATTAGCATTTTTGTGCCAAGCGAAGAATGGCGCTACGGGAGCGCCTATTCGTCATAGTTTCCTGCTCAGATGGCATTATTTTTCCTAGATCTTTAAGTGCACACTGATTTTCCTCATTAGTTATTATTGGTAGACCTTTGGGGACTTCTTTAGGGCGAGAATATTTACGTATAAACTGTTTGACAATTCGATCCTCTATTGAATGAAAGGTAATCACAGAAAGCCTGCCGTTGATTGCCAATGCTTTAATTGTTTGTTCAAGAGCTTCAGAGAGTTGTTTTAATTCTTCATTAATAACAATTCTAATGGCTTGAAAAGAACGAGTTGCGGGGTGTTTATTTTTTTCAGAACGAACAACGGAGGTGATAAGGTTAGACAAATCGAGAGTAGTTTTAATCTCATTGTTTTTTTGGTATTTTTTAATTGTAGAAGCAATGACTCGACTTCTTTTTTCTTCTCCATATAGATAAAGAGCATCAGCAATCTCTAATTCAGTGCTTTGTTTTAGCCATTGAGCAGCAGTTAGAGGTTGTGTTTGATCCATTCTCATATCAAGGGGTCCATCTTTATTAAAACTAAAGCCCCTTTCAGCCTGGTCAAGTTGTGGTGAAGAAACTCCTAAATCCATTAAGATTCCATCAATTTTCCCTATTAAATCTAACCTTTCGAGTTCATTTTCTAACTTGGAAAAACTAGAATGAATAACAATTAAGCGTGGGTCATTGAAGTTTGATTTAGCGAACTCAACTGCTTCTAGATCTCGATCAAAAGCAATTAGTTGGCCTGAATCACCAAGTTGGTCAAGTATGCATTGAGTATGACCGCCTCTTCCAAACGTAGCGTCAACATAAACGCCCTTGTTGTTAACCTTAAGCCCATCTATTGATTCACTTAACATCACTGAATTATGATGGTTTTTGGTCATCATAAATTTATCAGATCCGTTGTTTTTCACAATTTTACAGTGAAAGCTTTTGAATCTCTTGAGGGGTCTCAACTTGTGAGCTCAGTCTTTCGAGCTTTTCGATTTGTTCTCCCCAGGAATTCTCATCCCAAATTTCAAAATTATGGCCTTGACCACTCAAAACAACTTTCTTATTTAAATTGGCATGTTTTCTATGTGATATTGGGATCAGTATTCTGCCGATTTTATCTAAATCGCATTCATGAGCATGACCGATAAGCTTTCTAGAAAGTCTTTTTGTGTGAATATTAAGAGAAGGAAGCTTAGTCACCTTTCTTTCAAGGTGTTGCCAGTCTGGTAATGGGTAAAGTAGCAGGCAAGAATCATCGGGGTGGATGCTTAGAACCATTTGCCCAGAACAAGCCCTAGCAATTTGATTTTGATGGCGAACAGGAATTTTTATTCTTCCTTTTGCATCAATAGATAAGAGATGAATTCCACGAAACATAAATCCATTTTATACCATTATTTACCAAATATCACCACAATATTTCTTACATAAGTCTGGCCTATTTAGGTGTAGATTTATTAGTTCTATATTTATGTTATTTAATTTATAATGAGCTTTTTGTAATATCAATTTATTAGGAAGCCAATGAACAAAAAAATTGCAATAATCGGTGCGGGTCCATGTGGTCTGGCACAACTGAGAGCATTTAAATCTGCTGAAGAGGTAGGCACAGATGTGCCAGAAATTGTTTGCTTTGAAAAGCAAGAAAACTGGGGAGGCTTATGGAACTACAGCTGGAGAACGGGATTAGATAGGCATGGCGAGATTGCTCATAGCAGTATGTATCGCTATTTATGGTCCAATGGACCAAAAGAGTGTCTAGAGTTTGCTGATTATTATTTTGAGGAACATTTTGACCACCCAATCGCTTCATATCCACCAAGAGAGGTCTTATTTGACTATATCCAAGGCAGAGTTATAAAAGCTAATGTTAGGGATAAAATTAGATTCAATACTGCCGTTAGAAATGTTGAATTTAGTGATGAGACTGATACTTTCAAAGTAACTGCTCATAATCTTACAGACGATCAGAGTTATACAGAGGAGTTTGATTACGTTGTCGTAGCAACCGGGCATTTTTCCACTCCGAATGTTCCGAATTACGAGGGTTTTAGCCACTTTAATGGCAGAATTTTGCATGCACATGATTTCCGTGATGCCCTAGAGTTTAAAGGTCAAGATTTACTTGTTATTGGAAGCAGTTATTCTGCAGAAGATATTGGTTCCCAGTGCTATAAATATGGTGCAAAGTCAATCACCAGTAGCTACCGTACAGCCCCAATGGGCTTCAAGTGGCCAGATAACTGGGAAGAGAAGCCAGCATTACTTAAAGTAGACGGTAACACTGCTTATTTTGCTGACGGCAGCTCTAAGGACGTCGACGCTATAATTCTTTGTACAGGCTATCTTCACCATTTTCCGTTTTTGCCCGACTCGCTTCGCTTAAAAACAAACAATATCTTATACCCACTAGGTTTGTATAAGGGTGTTGTTTGGGAGAAGAATCCAAAATTACTATACCTAGGAATGCAAGACCAGTGGTATACCTTTAATATGTTTGATGCCCAGGCTTGGTATGCTAGAGATGTCATACTTGGAAGGATTGAATTACCTTCATTGGAGGAAATGCAATCACACACTAAAGAGTGGCACGAGCGTGAGACAGCTCAGGACGACGCCGCATATGCAATTGACTTTCAAGGTGAGTATACGCAAATGTTGATCGATGAAACAGATTACCCTGATTTTGATATTAAAGGCGTTAATCGTACATTTATGGACTGGAAACACAATAAAAAAGACGACATAATGGGTTTTAGAGACCAGTCTCACGCATCATTGATGACAGGTACACAGTCTCCTCCACACCACACCCCATGGCTTGAAGCGCTGGATGATTCTTTGGAGGCATACATAAAACAAGGAAAATGAGGTTAATTTAATTCAGTTTCTATACTTAATAATTCGAATCATATATTAGATGAAACTCTTCACTTTCTTAATGAGTTCACAATGTAAAAAACATAAACGTCAAATGCAGTTAAGACAAATACTCACTGTCGATTAAAATATAATAATAGTACTGAGATAAATCTTATTATTTAACCTCAAGAAGAATTTGATGAACTCTACTAATAGTCGTACTATCTTACTTAAGAAATTGATGGCCATAGCTGGCCTAATTTGGTTTGTTTATCTCATATATCATTTATTGAGCGTACTAACTTTCCATTCTGGTGAAGTGGTTTTTAATGCTTTTTATTCTTGGCTCAATAGTTCTTGGATTTATCCTGTTTTATTGACTTTGCTTGGGTCGACGATTGTCTTTCATATTTATGTAGCTGTTACACGCCAACTTGACAACAATAAAAGTGCAGGAATAGGTTACAAGAAGAGTTATCCTAAGGCTGTACCAAGAGTTGTTGCTTGGTCAGGAGCTGCACTGATATTTTTATTTATCGTGATTCATAGCGTACAAATGCTTTCTGTTGATGAGACAAACCTTTATCAACACATGGTATTGATTTTCTCCAATCCATTGATGTGGGTGATTTATGGTCTGGGTATGATAGCGATTTCAGCACACTTGCATCATAGCCTTTCCAATGTATTACAAACTTTGGGTGTTTCTAGCAGGCAGCACCACAATCTAGCTTGGTTGATTGTTATTGTTATTATGCTTGGCTTTGCCTCTATTCCATTGAGTATTGTTCTATGACTAAATTGAATTCAAACACACCAACTGGTGATATAGAAAAGCGTTGGGATAAACATATTGTCGAACTATCCTTAATCGCTCCTCAAAATAGAGCCAAATACAATATTATTGTTATTGGTACAGGACTTGCTGGAGCCTCATTGTGTGCCACTCTAGGTGAGTCTGGTTACAACGTGCAGTCGTTTTGCTTTAATGATAGCCCTCGTAGAGCGCACTCGATAGCTGCCCAGGGTGGTATTAACGCCAGCAAGAATTACCAAAATGACGGTGACAGTACACAAAGATTGTTTTATGACACAATGAAGGGTGGTGATTTTAGAGCGCGTGAGTCAAATGTTTATCGTTTGGCTCAACTAAGTGGCAACATTATTGATCAAGCTGTTTCTCAAGGTGTGCCTTTTGCAAGAGAATATAGCGGCTATTTGGCTAACCGTTCATTTGGCGGTGCGCAAGTTTCACGTACTTTTTATGCACGTGGACAAACCGGCCAGCAACTACTACTTGGTGCTTATAGCGCGATGAGCAAAGAAATAGCTTCTGGCAAAGTGAAACATCACTCAAGATGTGAAATGCAAGAAGTGATTATAGTCGACGGTAAGGCTCGCGGCATTGTCGTTCGTGACTTAGCTAGTGGTGAAATTTCAGCGCACACTGCTGATTGCGTTGTAATGTGCACTGGCGGATACAGTAACGCCTTTTACTTGTCCACTAATGCTAAAGGCTGCAATACTTCGGCAACATGGCGTGCACACAAAAAAGGCGCGTATTTTGCTAACCCAAGTTTTACTCAAATTCATCCAACTTGTATTCCACCAACCGGCGAGAATCAGTCAAAATTAACATTGATGAGTGAGTCTCTTCGTAATGATGGTCGAATTTGGACTCCAAAGAAAGTCCAAGACTGCAATAAAAATCCAAGAGAAATCCCCGAAGAAGATAGGGATTATTTTCTTGAACGTATGTATCCAGCATTTGCCAATCTTGTTCCAAGAGATGTTGCATCAAGAGCGGTAAAGAGTATTTGTGATGAGGGTCGCGGTATTGCAAGCGAAATTAACGGGAAAAGGTTGGGCGTCTATCTGGACTTCTCTTCAATTATTGATAAAATTGGCAAAGATAAAGTGAGCGCTAAATACGGTAATTTATTCGACATGTATGAGCGAATTACAGGTGAAAACCCTTACGAATTGCCAATGAAGATTTACCCAGCACCACACTACACAATGGGCGGTCTTTGGGTTGATTATAACCTGATGACGACAATTAACGGTTTGTTTGCATCGGGAGAGGCTAACTTTTCAGAACATGGTGCAAATCGTTTAGGCGCATCGGCATTGATGCAAGGTCTGGCTGATGGCTATTTCATTGCGCCGAGAACCGTTGCAAGTTATCTGGCAAAAAATCAGTTTGAACCCATAGGTCTTGATCATCCAGTAGTTGTGCAAACATTGAACGAGGTTAAGAAGCGTATCAGCAAACTAATGAATGCTCCAGAGCCGAAACATTCTCCTGATTATTATCATAAAAAAGTGGGACAAATCTTGTGGGGAGCTTGTGGAATGGCTAGGGAAAGAGAAGCTCTTAAATCTGCAATTGAAGAGATTGCGACGCTTCAGATAGATTTTTGGCAACATATCAAAGTCACAGGGGTTGATAACGAGATGAACCAAACCCTTGAAAGAGCTGGTAGAGTAGCTGATTTTATCGAGCTTGGTCAGTTGATGTGTCGTGATGCTCTCGAACGTGAAGAGTCTTGTGGTTGTCATGCTCGTATGGAGCATTTGGCTGAAGACGGTGAAGCAAAGAGAGATGATGATAATTTTGCTTATGTTGCTGCATGGGAATACTCAGAAGAGGGAGAAATACTTAACAAGGAGTTATTGGATTTTGAATTTGTCAAACCAAGCGTGAGGGATTACACATGAATTTTACACTCCATATTTGGCGCCAAAAAAACGCTCAGAGTCAAGGTGATTTTCAGACATATCAGATCGATGGAATTGATAGTGATACCTCTTTTTTGGAAATGTTGGATCAACTTAATGAACAACTCCTTGATCAGGGCGAGGACTGTATCGTTTTCGATTATGATTGTCGAGAAGGAATCTGTGGTGCCTGTTCGCTAGTTATTAATGGTTATCCGCATGGCGAGAAAAAAGCGACCACAACATGTCAACTTTACATGCGTGAATATGCCGAACAAAACGAGCTTTGGATTGAACCTTTCCGAGCTGAAAGTTTTCCAGTTATCAAAGATGTGCTAACTAATCGTGATGCCTTTGACCGTATCATTCAGGCGGGCGGCTATGTTTCGACAAATACTGGATCTGCGCCTGATGCTAATTCACAGTTGGTCAAAAAGGTTGATGCGGATGCTGCTTTTGACGCTGCAACTTGTATTGGTTGTGGTGCTTGCGTTGCTGTGTGTCCAAATGCTTCGGCAAGTCTTTTTGTTGCGGCTAAGGTTGCCCATCTGGACTATTTGCCTCAGGGTAAGGTTCAGAGTGATACTCGCGCAAAAGACATGATTCGACAAATGGAATTAGAGGGATTTGGTAGTTGTTCTAACCATCGACATTGCGAGGTTGTTTGTCCGCAAGAAATATCTGTGAGTAATATTACTGTGATGAATAATCTTCTCTAGTTACTTATTTACTAAATTTATTGGGGGAATAAATATGAAAATCACTGTTTTGGGGGCTGCTGGAGGTATTGGACAACCTCTAGGCTTATTGTTAAAAACAAAGTTGCCAGCAGGCTCTGAACTGTCATTATATGACATCGCTCCATTAACACCTGGCGTTGCGGTAGATCTCAGTCACATCCCAACAGCTGTAAAAGTAACCGGTTATTCTGGTGAAGACCCCTCACCTGCACTAAAGAATGCTGATATTGTATTAATTTCAGCAGGTGTTGCGCGTAAGCCAGGCATGGCTCGTGCTGATCTTTTTAACATTAATGCAGGTATTGTCAAGAATCTTGTTGCTAGTTGTGCTGATACTTGTCCAAAAGCCTTAATTGGTATTATTACTAATCCGGTTAATGCCACCGTTGCTATTGCTGCAGGTGTTTTAAAAGAAAAAGGTGTTCACGATCCAGCTCGTTTGTTTGGTGTGACGACTCTTGACATTATCCGTTCAAGCACCTTTGTTTCCGAAGCAAAAGGCCTAAACCCTGAAGATGTAAATGTACCCGTAATAGGTGGGCATTCAGGCATAACTATATTGCCTCTTCTTTCTCAGTCTGGTAGTGAATTTAGTACAGAGGAAACTGCCAGCCTAACTGAGCGTATTCAGAATGCAGGAACTGAGGTTGTTGAAGCTAAGGCTGGCGGTGGCTCTGCAACCCTTTCAATGAGTTATGCTGGCGCACGTTTTTGTTTGTCTCTTGTTCGCGCACTTAATGGTGAGAAAAATGTTGTTGAGTGTACGTATATTGAGGGTTCCAGTGACAAGGCTCGATTTTTCGCTCAACCTGTGCTTTTGGGAAAAAGTGGCGTGGAAAAAGTATTGAACTATGGTGACTTAACAGCCTTCGAAGAGTCGAAACTTAATGATGCAATTGATACGCTTAAGAGTGATATTTCATCAGGTGAATTATTTAAAGAATAACCGATACTTTTAATTAAATACAAGATAAAACATCTATATCATTACTTCTCAAATTAGCTCTGCCCAATTATGTCTAAAGAATTCCATGAAAAAGCACTCAATTATCATCGGGGAAGAAAACCTGGGAAGCTCTTCGTTTCATCGCATAAAAGTATACATACTCACCAAGGACTGAGTTTGGCTTATACGCCAGGTGTAGCAGCACCAGTTCGAGAAATCTTAAAAAATCCGAATACGATAAACGAATATACTATCAAAGGAAATCTAGTTGCAGTTATTACAGATGGTTCAGCCGTTTTAGGGTTGGGAAATACCGGCCCATTTGCAGCAAAACCTGTTATGGAAGGAAAGGCTGTTTTGTTTAAACGTTTTGCTGATATAGATGTCTTTGACATCGAACTGGATACTCAAGATGTTGATGAAATTGTCAACACAATCAAAAATATTGCTCCAACTTTTGGTGGTATTAACTTAGAAGATATTTCAGCCCCCCGTTGCTTTGAAATAGAACAGAGATTGATTGATGAGTTGGATATACCCGTGTTTCATGACGACCAACATGGTACCGCTATCATTGTTGCAGCAGGCCTTTTAAATGCACTCGAAATTCAGGGAAAAACCCCGGATACAGTGCAGATTGTTTGTGCAGGTGCAGGTTCTGCAGGAATTGCCATTTTGAACTTGCTAACTGAATTGGGTGTTAAGAAAGAAAACATGCTTTTAGTTGACCGTTATGGCGTGATATCCGAGGATAGAAAGGATAAGGTTAATAAATATAAGGCTGAATTTGCATTAGAT
>LUME01000332.1_pt1 | contig 14981 bp, 14 predicted proteins | sample 729951 | NCBI WGS metagenome assembly LUME01 (sample SAMN03860271, study PRJNA289734) | marine metagenome | biome: seawater column; feature: ocean; material: water; isolation source: Red Sea water column Station 34 - depth 200m | place: Saudi Arabia: Red Sea | collected 2011-10-15 | depth 200 m | reverse complement strand
ATATCGCCGTCTTGCACAACATAATTTCGGCCTTCCATCCGAATTTTTCCAGCATCACGAAGTGCCGGTTCTGAACTGTATCGGAGCATATCATCGTAGTGGTACACTTCTGCTTTAATGAAACCGCGCTCGAAGTCGGTATGGATTTCACCCGCCGCCTTTGATGCCGGGGTCCCCTTTCTGACCGTCCACGCCCGAACTTCCACGGGGCCGCCGGTGAAAAATGTTTCAAGCTCCAGCAGACTGTACGCCGCGTGGATCAGCTTGTGGAGGCCGATCTCAGGGAGGTTATACTCTTGAAGGTAGTCGTTCTGTTCAGCGAGGGGGAGGAGTGCAAGCTCCTGTTCCAGCCTGCCGCACAAGCGGATGGCGAGGTTGTTCTCTCTCGAGGCAAAGTCAAAGAGCGCCGCTGTTCTTTTGCCCCTCTCCGGAGAAGTGATCTCTTCCTCGTCCACATTGGCGACGTAGAGAATCCGCTTTGCTGTCAGCAGGTGAAGCTGACGGAGCAGTGTCTTTTCCTCCGGCGCACAGTCCAAGGTTCGCGCCATCCGCCCCTCATTAAGGTGACCCCGGAGTCGGTGCATTAAATCCCGGCGGGCCTTGGCCTCTTTCCCGCCGCCTTTCGCTTCTTTCTCAGCTTTCTCCAGTCGCTTATCTGCTGTTTCCATATCCCGCATAAGGAGCTCGGTCTCGATCAGTTCAGCGTCGCGGATGGGGTCTACGCTCCCCTCCACATGGGTGGTGTTGTCATCGTCAAAACACCTCACTACGTGGATGATCGCCTCCACATGCCGGATCTGCGCCAGAAATCGATTTCCGAGCCCTTCACCCCGGCTGGCACCTCGAACAAGCCCGGCGATATCTACGAATTCTACTGTGGCGGGCGTCGTCTCTTCAGGATTGAAGAATTGCGTCAGCTCCGCCAGTCGCCGGTCGGGCAGAGGGACCACCCCGATGTTCGGGTCTACGGTACAGAAAGCATAGTTCTCAGCAGGGACTGACGACGCCGTGAGAGCGTTGAAAATAGTAGACTTCCCGACATTGGGGAGGCCAACAATGCCGCACCGCAGTGGCACTTAGACTTTACTGAAAATGAGGGAGCAGTTCGTCCCGCCGAAACCGAAGCTGTTTGACATCACATGGTTGAGGCTGTAATCGTTCATTGTTTCGAGAACGATGGGGTAAGGCTCCGCTTCGGAATCAAGGTTTTCGATGTTAGCCGAGGGACAGATGAAATTGTTATCTATCATCAGGATGCAGTATATCGCCTCATGGACGCCGGCGGCGCCGAGTGAATGACCTGACAGAGATTTGGTGGAACCGATATACGGCAATTCTCCATTCTCCCCGAAGACATTCTTAATAGCCACAAGTTCTGTAATATCGCCCGCCGGCGTGGAAGTGCCGTGGGCGTTCAGATAGTCGATCTTGGCGTCGCAGGTCTTCAGGGCCATTTTCATGCATCTTTCAGCCCCCTCACCGGAAGGCCGGACCATGTCATGACCGTCTGAACTGATGCCGTACCCTGTCACTTCGCAGTAAATCTTGGCGCCTCTCGCCTTTGCCCGTTCGTAGTCCTCCAGGACGATCGTTCCGCCGCCGCCGGTCACCACAAAACCGTCCCGGTCTCTGTCGTAGGCCCTGCTGGCTGTTTGAGGAGAGTCGTTGAAATTGGAGCTGAGGGCCCCCATGGAATCGAAAGCGATTGAGACAATCCAGCTCAGTTCGTCCCCGCCGCCCACAAACATGAGGTCCTGCTCTCCGGCCTGGATCAACTGATAAGCGTTTCCGAGACAATGACTGCTGGTAGCGCAGGCCGAACTGATGGTGTAGCTGTATCCTCGGATCTTGAACGCGGTGGCGAGATTGGCGGCGTTACAGCTTGACATAATCTTCGGGACATAGAATGGGTTAACTTTTCGGGCGCCCCTTTTGCGCAGAGTGTCGGCCATCTCGACGAGCGGTGCGCCGCTGGCCACACCGGAGCCGACCACAAGTCCCGTCATTTCACTGGTGATGTCCTCCTCAACAAGGGCGGCGTCCTCGATCGCTTCGGCCATGGAAATATAGCTGTAGGCCGCCCCGTCCCCCATAAAGCGGAGGTCTTTCCGAGGGACAAGTTCCTTGATGTTGGCAGTGATGGTGCCGCAGACATGCGAGCGGAAGCCGAGGTCTGCATACTCCTGATTGAACTCGATACCACTCCGTACATTCTTGAGGGAATCGAGCACCTCCGTCCGACTGTTCCCCAAGCTCGAAACGACGCCAAGCCCGGTTACGACAACTCTATTCATCGGTCAGAACGGTTCCGTCTCTCCTGCCGGGGGAGGATAGATAAGGTTTTCGAACAGTCCCACTTGCAGGTTTTTGGCGAAGTAGATAGCCCGATCGGCCACCTCAACAGTGGCATCGGCGAGGCCCATCCAGATGGGCTTTGTGATAATCTTCTTAATATCGAGGCGGTAGAGGATTTGCGTGTGGTGTGGGCGGATTTGGCCTTTGAACTTCACTTCGCCACAGCCGAGAGCCCGCCCTTTGCCGGTGCCGCCGATCCACGAAAGAAAGAAGCCGGTCAGCTGCCACAGTGCGTCTAATCCAAGACAGCCGGGCATAACTGGATCTTCTTTGAAATGACAGTCAAAAAACCATTTTTTTGGGTTGACATCCATTTCGGCAAGGATTAGCCCTTTGCCAAACTTGCCTCCTTTGTCGCTAATCTTCTTGATTCGATCAACCATCAGCATGGGGGGAAGAGGCAGCTTTGCCTTGTCATTGCCGTGCTTTCCATCGGCGAAATCCATGAGCTCCGTCTTATTGTAGCTCTCTTTTATCTGCATGAAATAGCTATACCTCGAATGTCTACAGGCACCAATTTTACGCTCATTTTCGCTGTTTACCTAACCATCGGCTTACTCTTTTGCGGCCTTTTTCTTTTGGGATAAATTGACATCTCGAGTAAAGGAGTTTAATTATGAGTGAATGGGTTTTAATACTGGGCTGTTCCACAGGTCACGGTGGGGCAACAACTCGGAAACTTGCGGAAGACGGCTACGGCATTATCGGTTTTCACTTTGACAGGGGTGATATCAAGAAAGAGGCTGAAGCCTTTTGCGAAGAGCTGAAAGGACTCAATGACGGCCGCGTACATTTTTTCAATAAGAACGCCGCTGACATAAATGTCATGAAGGAGTTTATCCCACAGATTGAGGAAATTACCGGAGGAGAGCCTCTCAAGCTTTTTTTGCACTCAATCGCCTTCGGCACCACCACCAACTTCTTCGGTGAACGTCCCGTCACACAGAAGCAGATGGACATGACGGTCCACGTTATGGGGACGTCCATCCTTTACTGGGTGCAGGAGCTGTTTGACGGCGGACTGCTCGGGAAAGGATCGCGAGTACTTGGTCTCACTTCGGAAGGAAACTACCTCTGCATGGAAGGGTACGGTCCGGTCAGTGTGGCGAAGGTGGCGCTGGAGAGTATCACCCGTCAGATCGGGTGGGAGCTAGGGAAGCACGGCATCACGGCCAACTGCATCCAGGCCGGTGTTACACCGACGCGAGCTCTTACGAAGATCACTGAGAATTGGGAAGAGTGGGTGGAAAAAACGGAGAGACGCAATCCCATGGGGAGAACAACTCAGCCGGAAGATGTTGCAAATGTGGTCCACCTGCTGCTCCAGCCCGGCGCTGACTTTATCAACTGTTCCATCGTCTACACGGATGGCGGCGAACACCGCTCCGGCTCGTTTGATTAAGGGGATCACTCACTGTTGAGACTCTCTCTGGCGGCGGCTTGTCTCCTTTTTCTGGCTTGCCCCAAAAGTCCAGAAGATATTAAGCCGACGGTCTCCGATTTTTCTCTGGAGGACATAAATCCCAACTCGCCGTCCTACCGCCAGCTCATCGGCCCCTCGTCATACAAAGGAGAGGTGTCGGCGTTCTATTTTGGCGATCAGGGGTGAAGCACCTGCAGGCACCGGTTCGGTGTCCTGAATGATCTTATCTCGGAGCTTCGGTCAGAGGGGATTGATGATGTTCACGTTGTGGGGGTGAACGGTATCGAGTACGCAGCCAAATCGATCACAGGAATGATCACGGGCCGAACACTCCCGTGGGTTCAGGACAATACGGAGCAGCGGGTCTGGGAGTCGTGGCAGGTCTATATCCGCGATTTCTTTGTTCTCGACAAGGATGGCGATGTGGTGGATGTGGTGAACTTGACAGCGTTCAATCCTGATCCTACAGTGAACGAAGGTGAGAACTACCGCGCAATAAAAGAGCTTCTTCTCTCCGCCCGGGATCAGCAGTAGTGCCGATCATAGAATTCCTCCGAGACTTCGATCATCCTCTCATCTATTTCCTGATGCGTTCTGTGTCGCTTCTCGGCGACCTAAGGAGCTGTTCCAGATTCCGAGGCCTGAAGGGATGGCTGAAGTTGAAGCCGAAAGCTTTGCCTTCCCGAGCGGCCACGCCCAGCATGCAGTAGTTCTCTGGGGATTCCTCGCACTGAACAGCAGGAAGCTGTATGGGCCGGCGGCCGTGCTTATTCTGTTGGTAGGACTTTCCCGCCTCTACTTTGGTGTCCATTGGCCCATCGATGTGGCGGGAGGGTTGCTCATCGGCGCGGCGATTCTCGCGGGATTTTTCTGGAGCGAACCCCGACTGAAGCTGATCTTAGCTGGCTGGCCCCCCCGGATGCTGTTCCTCACCTTCTTGGTGATTACCTCTACGGTCGCTCTCTTTTCCGGGGTACACTACAGCGGGATTGTTATGGGGGCACTCTTTGGTCTTACAACCGGGGGCGTGGCGGCCGGCTCGCTTAATCTTCCGTCAACCGGCATTTCTCCTCTGAGGGGCGGACCGCTGGTAATTCTTGGGAGTGCGGGGCTCTACGGAATCTACCTCGCCGTTCAGCCGATAATAGATTCCGGTGAGGGGGCGCTCTTTCTCGCGCTGACCGCCATCGGTCTCTGGATCGCCCTCGGCGTACCGTGGCTTGCAGATAAGGTTCTTGAGAGTGCGGGAGTTGAGAGGCGAAGCCGTTAAGCTTCTGTCTCGATATCGAGACGCTCGAGGCCGCGCCGCTTCTTGAGGAGCTCGACCATTTCGTAGTTTTCCTTGGTCGGCCACATATCGAAAGTGGTTTCAGCCTCCTTCAGCGCATAGTCGTACCACCCCTTCTTGGAATAGGCGATGGCAAGATTGTAGTGTGCTTTGGCGAGAAGATCGATCTCCCTAAAGCGAAAACGCAAAGGGCGACTGTAAGCATTCCTCGGATTTGGCGGTTCATGTTGAACTTCAAGCTTTCTCTAATTTAGAAGAATGGGAAGACTATCCACAAACAAAATCGGTATCTACATCAGCGACTCCGGAGGCGGATACTGCGTCTTGAGAGACTTTGGCTCCCGCGTGAAGAGCGCCAGTGCAATAACGCCGGCAATGATGAAAACTCCGAGGCCGATGAGTACCGTCCCCATACTGTAGATCGGGATAAAGATTCCTGACAGTACAATAAACAGTACCACGAACGGCGCCGTGAGAGTGTCGGTCAGGGCGAAATAGGTTTTTTTGTCCCCTGCTTCTCCGGCGAACTCAAAGATGAGGCTCATGGCCGTTGTCAGGAAACCGCCCTGACCGACGCCGAGAAAAACGAAAATGAGGTATGCATGGGACATGTTTGTCGCGAGAAGCGCCGTCGCCATAGCGCCGAGGTAACCGAGAAAGACAATGACAAAAACATGTTTGTGTCCCATTCGATCTCCGAGCTTTCCGAGCAAAAAGCTTGAAGATCCGGAGAGTAAGACTGTAATCGCAGTAAAGATGCCTGCCTCACTTACATCAAACTGGAGCTTATCGTGGGCGTAAACGGCGTAGAGTGAAATGGCGGGATAGTTAGCAGCAAGAAGCATCCGGCTGTAAAGATACCGGCGGAAGTTCTTGTCCGCACTCAGCACCTGCTTCAGTTGTCTCTTGAAAAGGCCAAAGTCTCTGTTCACATCTTTATTCTGCCTCGGCTTGAGACGGTAAAAGAAGAAGAGAAGCACTGCCACGAAAATGCAGAGTGCATAGATGAGAAACCCGAATCCGAAGTTTGAAGGAAATGGGGCCGTATCGAGAAGCCATTTGACAACGAGCCCGCCGACGAATCCGGCGCCGTTGGTGACGGCAAAGGAGACGCCGAAGAATTCCCCCCGCCGTTCGGGCAGATGAACCAACTCGAGAAAATCTGCCCAGATGGGGAAGACAACGCCGACGCCTATAGAGAAAAGGACAAAGCAGCCGAAATAGATCATCCATGCGGAAGGGCCGGAGGGGGCGAGAAAACCAAAGACAAAACCGGCGAGAAGCATGGGCGGTATCATGACTGAATGGGCTGCAATTATACCTTTCTTAAGATTCCGAATCCTCTGCCCCAAGAAGGCGATGGCGATCTGGGGAATCGCCGCACAGGCGGTGAACACACCTGCCGCCGAGCCGATAATGATGGGCGGCGCCCCGAGCATTTTCAGGAAAAGAGGGACTACGGCGAAAGTGGTGGGGAACGCAATTCCGAAACCCCAGAACGCTTCATGAAGTCCGTTATAGAATAAGTTGTGCCGGTGATCGGAAAGACCGAACCGCTTGTTGGTCATGCTTGGCCGTTTTGTTGCTGGCGCGAGAGAAATAGGGACGCACCGATCAGAAGAGCGCCGCCGAGGAACTGCCCCGCTGTGAGCGTCCGGCCGCGAACGAAAATATCGATCAGCACAGCCGACAGCGGCCAGAACAGTTCGTAGATCGTGGCGTGCGTGGCGAGGACATGCTTCAGGCCGTAATAGTAGATGAAGAGGGCAACCGTTCCTGTTGAGAGGACAATGGTCAGCACTGTAAGCCATTCAGATCTGGTGAGACTGAACGAAAGCGCATCGGTACCGAAGGAGATCAAAACAAGCGTCGCCACGAGAGAAGTGATCCACAGCCTCAGTGCCGTGAGGGAGAAGAAGGAGAGCTGCTTGAGTGCATGTTTCCCGAGGACTGTGGAACTTCCCCATGCAAAGGCAGCGCAGAGCGCCATCAAGCCGGCGATGAGCGATTCGTTATTAATGGTAAAAGAGGGGGCACCGTTATTGAATGTCAGAAAGTAACCTCCGGCGATGGCCGTAACAGCGCAAAGGAGATAGTTTTTTGTGAGAGGTTCCTTCAGCAGAACAGCCGCAAGTCCGATGGCGAAGAAAGGTTGAAATTTCTGCAAAAGCACCACCACCGATAGATCGATGTGATCGACATACCCGAGGGCTTTCGTGTAGAAGAAAGTGCCGAGGATTCCCCCGAAGAGCGATACCCAGAGTACAGACACCCATCCGCGACTGGAGAGGGCCCGGACCTCCTGCCACCCTTTGAAGAGGAGCGGCGTCAAAAGCACAGCCCCGATGGCGTGCTCAAGAAGCACCACATGCAGAGATGGGACGCCGGCGAGATTCTGACGTAACAGTCCGTCAAAACTCCACAAAACGGCGGCGAGGACAATCGCTGCTGGGCCGAGGTATTTCACATTTTTCATAGTCGGCAATTTACCATATTTTCTTTATGAGGATAGAAAGCCATGAATGTTCCGGAGATTACTGTCAGAGAGGTTAACGCGGCGCGAGAGCGGGAGGAACGGCTCCAGCTGCTTGATGTCCGGGAGGAGTGGGAGCGCAACCTTGTGTCGATTAACGGCTCACTGTTTATCCCTATGGATCAGCTTCAGTTTCGAATTGGCGAGTTGGACAAGACGGAAAAGACGGTGGTGTACTGCCACACTGGCGTCCGCTCCGCGGCTGTGACCGCCTACCTGTTGGGTCAGCAGTTTGAGGATGTCAGCAACATGACTGGAGGGATCGACGCTTGGGCGCGGGAGGTTGATCCCGCACTGCCGACGTATTAGGCTACAGACTGATCAGCACACCGTAGGTTAGAATTCCCAGACCGGGAATTGCGGCTACCCCATAGAGATATCCCAAATAGTAGCTGAGGGAGCGCTCAACGAATTCGTCACCGACTCCCTGCCACCAGTTAAGGGTGTCCTTCAGAGCAATAATTATCGATGACCCAACCAGCAGCTAGGCGGCCCACAGCTCAACTATTTCACTAAGCGTTGAAAGCTGAACAGCAAAGACAAGGGCCATGAGCATGGGGCCGTGCATGAGCGCCCCCATGTGTGTCACTGTTAAGTATCTTGGCGCCTCAGCCTGCCGCTCTCTGACGCGGGAGAGCACAATGCCGACGATGAATCCGTAGGCAATATTGAGCACGCCGCCAGCGATGAGAACTTTTGAGGCTGGGCTCACATTATTCTTCTATGGAGACCGCCGGAATGTCATTTTCGCGGACGACACGATTGAAGGCAGGCACATCGTTGTCAAGCAGATCATCAAGTTTTGCCAGCTGTTTGTTGACCCTTGACGCCAGCATCTCGTAGACGTCGTATGCCTGATCGGTCGGCCGGGCGTTTGCGCCCATGACGACGCCTGTCAGCGCCGCCAGTTTGTTGTTGTCCTTAATGGGATAATTGAGAGGATCCTGACGGCTTTTCGATTTTGTCTGGATCAACTCTTCCTCAATGGCAGTCAGTTTCTTATTCAGGGCTTTTGCGGAGTCTCTGATGTCCGAAGCGCCACCGCTGTCTTTGGCCCGTTTCGCCATGGCTTTCACCTGCTTCCGGACGTCCCGAATGGTGTTGATGGCGGTGTGAACTTCCGTCACCTTGCGGTTGATCGTCATGAGGAAGTCGAACTGTTCCTGATAGTCCGCCTGCGTGGTCTCAAGGCGAGGGTCACCATTAATCGTGAACATCTGCGTCTTTTCCACATCGCCCACAGTGAGCCGGATTTCGTAATCTCCCGGCACCGCCTGAGGCCCAGTGAGGACGCCCGCCCACATGATCGCTTTGGGAACGCTCTTGGCGTCGGGATACCGCATATTCCAGATGAACCGGTTCATTCCCGCTTCCGCCAAAACGGTCTCTCCGCGATCGCCTCCTCCAAAGAATGACTGGGGAGCTTCCTCGCCTTTCTTCTTCTTGGAGCTGAACGATTTGATGACATCACCGTTCCGTTCGCGGAACTCCAGCGTCACTTCTTCTTCCGACGCTTCCTTCAAATAGTACTGAACCACCACGCCTGAGGGCGGATTCTGCCCCGCACTGCCGCTGGAACGCCATCTCCCCCCTCGCATCCTGAAGGCGTCGCCCGGCTGATAGAGGTGAACCGACTGCTTGGCAATCTCAGGAATAAGCTGATGCAGTGGTGTTAGATCATCGAGAATCCAGAACGAGCGTCCCTGGGTGGCGACGATGAGGTCCTGGTTTTCCACCACCAGATCGGTGAGGGGGACGACGGGGAGGTTGAGCTGAAGCGGCTGCCACACCTTGCCGTCATCGAAGGAGACATAAACGCCCGTCTCCGTGCCGGCGTAGAGCAACCCTTTTCTGTCAGGATCTTCCCGGACAGACCGGACAAAGGCGTCATCACCGATGCCTCGGTTGAGCAGTTTCCAGCTCTTTCCATAGTTGTCGGTCTTGTAGACGTAGGGGGAAAAGTCATCCCACTTGTACCGGTTTACGGCGAGATAGGCCGTGGCGGGATCGTGAGGCGACACCTCAATCATGCTGATGAGACTGAACTCTTTCATGTTGCGGGGTGTTACGTCGTTCCAGGTCGTCCCGCCGTCCTTGGTGATATGGACAAGTCCGTCGTCCGTCCCGGCCCAGATGACCCCTTTCTCGTGGGGCGATTCCACGGCGGAGAAGATGGTGCAGTAGTATTCCACGCTTGTGTTGTCGTGGGTGATGGGACCGCCGGAAGGGCCCTGTTTGCTCTTGTCGTTTGTGGTGAGGTCTGGACTGATCGGCGTCCAGCTCTGCCCTTCATTGGTCGACTTGAACAGCACATTCGCCGCCGCGTAGACAGTGCCTACATCGTGGGGTGAAAAAAAGATGGGGAAGGTCCACTGGAAGCGGTATTTCAGGTCGCCGGCGCCGGCCCCCATGGGATTCTCCGGCCAGACACTGACCGTCCTTGTGGTCCTTGTGGTGTGGTCGTAGCGGCTTAGCTGGCCGCCGTAGCAGCCGGCGAAAACGATGTCCGGATTGCCCGGCATGGGCGCAATGTAGCCGCTCTCGCAACCTCCCACAGAATACCAGTGCGTCCGGTCTATGCCGCCGCCGGTTGTCTGACTGGCGATGCCGACAGTGCTGTTATCCTGCTGTGCGCCGTATACATAGTAAAGGTCGCGGTCATCGGTGGTAACATGATAGAACTGGGCCGTCGGCTGGTTGTCCTGCCGACTCCACGATTCGCCTCCCGTGAAGGAGACGTTGGCGCCGCCATCATTGGCATTGATCATAGTCTGGTTATCCACGGGACTGATCCAGAGATCGTGGTTGTCCCCGTGAGGAACTCTGTAGCTTTTGTATGTCTTCCCGCCGTCCGTCGATTTGTAAAAACCGGTATTGAGGACGTAGACCGTCTCCTCGCTCTTGGTGTCAGCGTAGATGTGTGTGTAGTACCACGCCCGCTGCCGATAGGAACGGTCTTCATTGATTCGGCGCCACGTCTTGCCGGCGTTGTCGGAACGAAAGATGCCGCCGTCGTCCGCCTCAATAATTGCCCAGACACGTTTGGGATTGACCGGCGAGACAGAGACGCCGATCCTTCCCATGATCCCTTTCGGAAGGCCTTCAGTCAGTTCTTCCCAGGTGTCGCCGCCGTCCGTCGATTTGTAGAGGCCGCTCCCTTCGCCGCCGCTCTCCAACGACCACGGCGTCCGGCTCACCTGCCACATCCCGGCGTAGAGTACACGCGGATTGGTGACGTCCATGGAGATGTCCACGGCGCCGGTGTTCTCATCAACAAACAGAACATTTTCCCAAGACTTCCCTCCGTCCTTGGAACGGAACACGCCCCGCTCTTTGTTGGGACCGAAAATGTGCCCCAGTGCGGCGACGTAAACGAGGTCAGGATTCTTGGGGTGAATCTTGATCCGGCCGATCTGGCGGGAATCGGAAAGGCCCACCTGTTCCCACGTTTCGCCAGCATCCATGGACTTGTACATGCCGTCACCGTGAGAGAAGTTGCCTCTGACACAAGACTCGCCCATCCCCACATAGATGATGTTGGGATCGGAATCGGCCACCGAAATAGCGCCCACCGAACCTGTCTTGAACTGCCCATCGGAGATTGGAGTCCAGCTCACGCCTGCGTCTGTGGTCTTCCAGACGCCTCCGCCGGTCCCGCCAAAATAGTAGACGTTAGGTTGACTCGGGACACCGGCAACGGCAACACTTCTCCCGCCGCGGTAGGGGCCGATGGAACGCCATTCCATAGCGTTAAATAGAGATTCATCGTAGCTCTCAGCCGCCACTGCAGTGGGGACGGAGAGAATCAGCGCTGTCAGTGAAACAGCAAAAGATGCAAATCGGTTCATGGTTGCTCCTTGTTCAAGTGAGACTTTTGCTTAACCCCGCGTGTTATCAGAACCATCGAAAATGGTGAGAACTGTCCGGAAAATCAATCAGTTTTTGAGGCGGTCAGTCGGCTGAAGCGCGAGCCTTGTCGCTTGCCTCATCGAGGTTCACCTCGCCGAGCTGGTTCTCCGTTGACGCTACCGAAACTGCCACAGATGCGTCGCCGGTGACGTTGGTGACGGTACGGAGCATATCGAGGATTCGATCAACGCCGAGAATGAGGGCGATGCCGGCGCTGGGGACGCCGATGGCCTCGAGAATAATGACAAGCATAATAACACCGGCCCCGGGCACAGCAGCCGTGCCGATGGATGCGAGCACCGCCGTGAGTACAATGGTCAACTGGGCGGCGATTCCGAGCTCCATGCCGAGCGTCTGGGCGATAAAGACTGCCGCCACCTCCTGATAGAGGGCTGTCCCGTCCATATTGATGGTGGCGCCGAGGGGTAGAACAAAGGAGGAGACCTCTTCGGAAACGCCCAGTTTTTCTTCGCACCTCTCCATGGTTACGGGAAGCGTGGCACCGCTGGAGCTGGTAGAGAATGCCACGAGCTGGGCAGGGGCGATCCCTCTGTAGAAATTTCCGAGAGGCATGGAAGAAAAGATTTTCAGAACAGACGTATAGGTTACAACCATATGAATGAGAAGGCCCGAAATGACGGCGATACAGTAGAATCCGAGGGCGCCGAGCAGTTCCACCACTTGAGATATGTTGTCCTGCGCCACGGTGGTGATGGTGTTCGAAATGAGCGAAAAGACCCCCAGCGGTGCCATCAGCATAATCACGTCCACCATTCGGATTATTACATGATTAAATCCATCGAAGACAGAGAGGACGGCATCGGCTTTTTCTTTGGGCACCTGGATGAGCCCGACTCCGATAAAGATAGCGACAAACACCACCTGAAGCATATTCCTGTTGTTTGATGCGGCGCCGAAGAAATTGCTTGGGACCATATCGACGACGGGTTGTAATGGTCCTCGATCCTTGACCCCTTCCGCTGCCTCTTCCCGATTTTCCACATCCTGTTCGTATGTCTCCTGAAGCTGCTGCTGCATCTCCACGGGGACTCGATCGCCGGGGCGGAGTGTGTTAACAACTACGAGTCCGATGGTGACAGCCACGGCAGTGGTCGTGACGTAAATAGCGATCGTCTTCCCGCCTATTCTGGAGAGCTTCTTTAAGTCGGAGAGGGAAGCGACGCCGGTCACGAGAGACGAGATGACCAGCGGAATGGCGATAAGTTTCAGGAGATTGATGAATACGATGCCGAACGGGGCGATCCAGTCTGAGGTGAAACCCCCCCAGCCGTAGGTAGCGGCCACCACGCCGTACACAATACCGAGCACGAGCCCGATGATAATCTTCCAGTGGAGTTTCATTGGGAGGGGGAGAATCTAACGGTCGTGGCGAGAATGGCAAAGATGTTCGAGAAAGTCGGCGGCGGGAACAGTAGAACAGATTGGGTTGCGTGTCTGTAACTTTCTGGCACAGTAAATTGTGACAGATGAAATTGGCACTCAGCTTTTTGGGAGGTTGAACAAGAGAATGATCCGCAGAGAATTTATCAAGACGATTTCCGCCGCCGCCGCTTACTCAACTCTGGGAACGAGACTGGCGGCATCTTCAATATCACAATCGACCCCCACACAGCGAGCTTTGATATTTGACGCCATGGGAGAAATCCGTGAAGTTTATCCCCGAGCGCTGGTTAAGGAAATCTTGGAGAGCGGCCTCAATGCCATAACGGTCACTCTGTGTGATCCCAAGACTTTCGAACACGAAGCGTTCGAGGCGGCGAAAAACGGCGTGCTACACTATGACCGTCTCATCGAGAAACAGTCCGATCTCTATATGAAAGCGACGAAGGTGTCTCACATTGATAGAGCCCGGCGAGACGGAAGACTGGCCATTTTCTACCTGTTCCAGAATTCAACGCAGTTCGGCCGCGACTTGGATTTGGTGGACCTGTTTTACGGGCTGGGGGCCAATATGGAGACCATGGCCGATGTGGCAAACGCGTCCACAGTGCCGATCATCGTCTCACACACTGCCTGCGAAGCGATCTACAGCAACACCAGAAACACCACAGACAAGAACCTCAGACTCGTCGCCGACAAAGGCGGTGTGATCGGGATATGTCAGATCAGACCGTTTGTGACGAATGTCAGAAAAGGGGCGTTCGGGCACTATCTGAACCATATTGAGCACGCCATCAAAGTTGCCGGCGTGGACCATATAAGCATCGGCAGTGATCGGGATCATCGCGTCATTGAAATGACTGATGAATACATTGCGGAGCTGAAGCGGGAGGAGGGAAACAATTTTGATGCAAGCCACTGGCCACTTTTCATGGATAAACTGAACGGTCCCCGGCGGATGGAGGTGATCTGGGACGGCCTGAGGAAGAGAGGACTTTCTGAAGGAGAGCTCGATAAAGTGATGGGGCTGAACAATTACAGGATTTACAAAGAAGTGATCGGGTGAGTCTCGGTCGCGCCTACTTTGGTCTTAGTCCCATTTATCTAAGAATCCCTTAGCCGTTAGAGCGATCATTCCGACTGTGTCAGGAATTGCCCCTTGCACAGTGGTGAAAAAGTGATGTAGGTTTTGACTGACCGGTCGGTCAATAGATATGGTAACTACCGACAAGAGAGAGCTGATCCTGCAAGCAGCCGTTCAGGTCTTCGCCAAGGAGGGCGTTGAACGGGGCAAGATTGCCGATATCGCCAAAGAGGCGGGGATAGGAAAAGGGACGGTTTACGAATATTTTCGGAGTAAGGAGGAGATTCTCCGGGGCATCGAAGCGGATTTTCTGCAACAGTCCCAGGCGCAGTTTGATGCATTGATGGAGAGGGACCTTTCCCCTTCCCAAAAGCTGGAAGAGCTGTTCACGTTGAGTATCGCGATGACGGATCAACTGGGGGACGCCGTGCCGTTCCTTATTGAAGTGTGGGCTCACGCCGCCCGATGGCAGCTGAAGAGCAGCTATCCAAACTTCCTTCAGGAAGTGTCCGCCTATTACCGCCGGGAGATTACGAAAGTGCTGAAGGAGGGGGTTAAGGCAGGCGAATTCAGAGAGATGAACTACGACGGCGTCGCGACGTTGCTCCTCGCCACGCTGGACGGCATGGGGCTGCAGTACATGGTGATGAAGGGTTCAGAGCAGTTCGGCAAGGCGCAGAAGGAGGCGGTCAAATCGTTCATGCGGGGGATCAGGAAGTGATGCACTCAAAGGCGAAACCGCTCATGCTTGTCTGTGCTTGGTTTCTGCTTTCCGCTTCGGCCAGTGCGCAGACTCTATCCGCAAAGGGTCAACTGTGGGGGAGCACCATCTTTGGTGATGATCCGGCGGAGGGGCGGTCGTCTATCGAAACAGTGATGGGTTACATCCCCACCCTCTCACTTGCCCGGGAGCTTAGCAGCGACCGCCTGCTGGACGTTGAGTGGGCCTATCGGTTCAGCAGGAGCTACTCGGGAGAGACCCTTGTGG
>LUME01000760.1_pt2 | contig 15073 bp, 19 predicted proteins | sample 729951 | NCBI WGS metagenome assembly LUME01 (sample SAMN03860271, study PRJNA289734) | marine metagenome | biome: seawater column; feature: ocean; material: water; isolation source: Red Sea water column Station 34 - depth 200m | place: Saudi Arabia: Red Sea | collected 2011-10-15 | depth 200 m | reverse complement strand
GACATGTCGCGCTGCTCGTGGTTGGCGCGACCCCCCGGGCCGCCGTAGCCTCTCCTGGTCGCCACGCGCCCTCGTGTGGCGTGTGTGGTCCTCGCCCGGAGCGAGTCCCGCAGCGGCCACACCACCGAGTTGGTCGCCACCCGAATCGACCGCAGGACCGGAGCTCCCACCCCTTCCGAGGCCGGACCTGGCAGCAGGAGCACAGCGATGAAGCGCACCTACCAGCCGAACAATCGGAGGCGTGCCCGCAAGCACGGCTTTCGCCACCGCATGCGCACACGGGCAGGGCGGGCCATCGTCAAGGCCCGCCGCCAGAAGGGCCGGACCCGCCTCTCGGCTTGATCCGGCGACTCTCGCTCCGGAGCGATTTCGATGCTCTTCGGCACGATGGCCGAACGGTGCGCCGCGGACCACTGCGCGTCCGCTACCTCGCCTCGCCGGGCGGCGTCCACGATCCGGGCGTGCGCGTGGCGTACGGGATTGGTCGCCCGGTCGGCAACGCGGTCGTTCGCAACCGCCTCCGTCGCCGACTCCGCGCGGCCATGACCGCCCTCGACGCCGCCGGACGCCTGCCGGCCGGCGACTATCTCGTGCGAGCCGAACCCCGTGCGGCCGCCGCCACGTACCGGGACCTCGAGGCCGCCCTGGAGGCCGTCGCCGACGACCTCGGGGACGGTGCCTGACATGGCCACGACGACCTCGGGGACGGTGCCTGACGTGGCCACGACGACCTCGGCCCCGCCCCGCACCGTGTCCACCTCGCTCTTTGCCCGGCCCCTGCTCGGCCTCGTGCACCTCTACCAGCGCCTGACGGACGGGCGTCCGACACCGTGTCGGTTCGTCCCCACCTGCTCGAACTACGCCCTTGACGCCCTGGAGCGCCATGGGGCCCGCCGCGGCGGCTGGTTGACCGTGCGACGACTCTGTCGCTGCCACCCCTGGGGCCGCACCGGCTGGGATCCGGTGCCCGCCGGCCCGCAGACGACCACCGCAACGGACGAGGACCGAGGCTGATGTTCGACCTGATCGCCAAGGTGCTCGCCTGGTTCTACGAGCTGTGGCCGTCCTACGGGATGGCCATCGTGCTGCTCACGATGGTGGTGATGGTGCTGGTCACGCCGTTGACCCTCAAGGGGACGCGGTCGATGATCAAGATGCAGCACCTGCAGCCGGAGATGAAGAAGATCCAGAACCGGTACAAGAGCGACCGGGACCGGATGAACAAGGAGATGATGGCCTTCTACCAGGCCAACAACATCAACCCCATGGGCAGCTGCATGCCGCTGTTCGCTCAGGCACCCATCTTCATCGTCCTCTACAACGTGTTGCGGGGCCTGACGCGACGTCAGTCCGACGTGGGCGAGGTGGCCGGCTGGGCGGCCGGCCGGCTGTCCTCGGGCGAGGCGTTCGTGGCCGTGCCCGACGTCAAGCGGCCCTTCTTCCCCGACTACCTGCCGGAGGACTCGGTCCTCTTCCAGGACCTCTCGCGCAAGACCGAGATGGTGTCGTGGGGCTTCGACCTCTCGAGGTCGCTCAGCCGGGCCCTGGGGGACGGCCTCGTTGCGTCGTTCCCCTACCTGCTCCTGATCATCGTCGTCTTCGTCACCTCGTGGGTGATGAACAAGCAGATCCGGGGCCGCAACAAGACCGCATCGGCGAACCCGTCGCAGGAGATGATCATGAAGATCATGCCGTTCTTCCTGCCGGTGATCTCCTTCGGCCTGGATGCGGCACTGGTCACCTACTTCGTGGTCTCCAACCTGTACCGCACCGGCCAGCAGGCCTACATCACGCGTGCGCTGTACGGGCCGAGACAGGAACAGCCGGCGGTGGTCATCCCGACGGCGGCGGCGGACGAGCCCAAGCCCAACAAGAAGCCGGGCGGCAAGTCCGGGAACACCCCTGCCGCCAAGGGCGGGAACCAGGGCGGTGGTTCGACGACGGGCGGTTCGGACGATGCCCGGAGCCGGCGGACGACCGCGGGAAGCCGCTCGACGCCGAACGACGACGACACCGGGAAGGCCCGGAAGCAGGGTTCGGCCAGAGCGTCCGAACCCGAGGCGGACGGCGAGAAGGACAACAAGAAGGCTGCGCCCCGACGGGACGCCAAGGCGGATCGGCGGGCGAATCGGCGGGCGAATCGGCGATCCGGACGTGACTCGTCGACCGGTCGGCGTCGCCGGCGTGGCGGGGAGGAGCCGGAGGCACCCGACGGCCGCCCCCCGGCGGCCAGGCGCGGAGGCGGTCGGACGACCCCGCCGGGCACGGCCCGCCAGCGTGGTGCGCAGAACAAGAACAGGAAGAAGAGGAAGTAACCGTGGAGTGGATCGAGACCACCGGAACGACAGTGGATGAGGCCAAGGAGCGCGCCCTGGACCGGCTCGGCGTCGCCGAGGACGAACTCGAGTACGAGGTCCTCGCCGAGGCGTCCCGGTCGATGCTGGGACTGCGCAAGACGGAGGCCCGGCTTCGGGCCAGGGTCCGGCCCCGCCAGCCCCCTCCCAAGGCCGACCGGCGTGACCGCGACCGGAACCGCCGCGGCGGACAAGACCGTGGTGGCCGGAACCGCAACGGCAGGGGCCAGAAGCAGGGTGGCGGCTCGGGCGACGGCAACCGCTCCAGCGGTGATTCGGGCACGGGCCGTGGTAGCGGCGCCGACCAGGCCGTCGAGGGGCGTCAGACCGACGTCGAACAGTCCGATCAGGCCGCCTCGGCCGGCGGCTCGTCGCTCAATCGGCGGCGGGGCCGGGGACGTGGCGGTTCCGGTGGATCCGGGACGCGCCTAGAGTCCCCCACCGACAACGGGGCCGACGACGGGGACACCCCGCCGGCGAACGCCTCCACCAAGGGAGATCAGATGGACCTGGAGACCCAGTCGGACATCGTCGAGGGGTTCGTCTCGGGCCTGCTCGACGAGATGGGCCTGGACGCACGCGTGGTGAGCTCGATCGAGGACGATCGCCTCTCGGTCGAGGCACAGGGGCTCAACCTGGGCCTCGCCATCGGCCATCGTGGCGAGACCGTGCGGGCCATCACCGAGATCGCCCGCACCATCGTGCAGCGCCAGTCCGACGGTGACGCCGTCGGCACGCTGACCGTCGACGTGGGCGGCTACCGGGAGCGGCGCCGCACCTTCCTCGAGGAGTTTGCCCGGAACCAGGCCGAGGCCGTCCTGGCCGACGGCCGCAAGCGGGCGCTCGAGCCGATGGGCTCTGCCGACCGCAAGGTCATCCACGACACCGTGGCGGACATCGACGGCGTCGACACCGAGTCCGAGGGCTCCGACCGTGACCGCCGGGTGGTGATCCGGCCCGTCAGCGGCTGAGCACCGGCATGGACGGCGTCGGGCGGGTACTCGACGCTGCGGTCGACGAGGGGTTTCTGACGGCCGGCGCTGCGGCGGAGGGTCGGGTCCACAGCGACGGATTCCTCGTCGGCACTCCCCCACCCGCCGCCGACGAGGTGGCGATCGACCTGGGCACCGGCGGCGGCCTGCCCGGCCTCGTCCTGGCGGCCCGGACCGACTGCCGCTGGTACCTCGTCGACCGGGGCGCCCGGCGGTGTCGGTTCCTCGAGTGGGCGGCCCGATCATTGGACCTGTCTGACCGGGTGACGGTCCTGAACGCAGAGGCCGTGGACGTCGCGCGCGGTGAACTCCGTGGCAGTGCCGTCCTGGTCTCGGCTCGGGCGGAATGCGGGGCGCCGCTGCTCGTTCCCGGAGGCCGGCTCGTGGTCAGCGAGCCGCCCGACGGCGATGGGACCCGCTGGCCGGCTGGTCCGCTGGCCGACCTGGGACTCGTCGACGGCGGCGGCTGGGCGCACGAGGGGGCCCGCTTCCGGGCCCTGCGGGCGGTGGGCGACCGACCGGCGGGGTTTCCGCGCTCGTGGCGGGCGATCACCCGTTCGCCGCTGTTCTGAGGGCCGCCGGACGATCCCGGACGACTTCGGATGCTTCCGGATGGTCCCGGACGGTCGGCGCTGCCCATGGCCCGGACGCCGATGGGCCGGCAGGCTCAATCGGCGTCCAGCTCGTCGGCGAGGTCCCGCAACCAGCCCTCCAGTTCGGCTAGGGCAGTCCGCGCCTCGCGGCGCTGGAAATCGCTCAGGGAACGGGGTTCGCGTGCGGTCAGGCGGGCGTCGAGGGTGTCCGACCAGGACCGGAGGAGGTCAGGGAGCGTTCCCCCGCCGCCGGTGGCTGGCCGGGTCGACGAGCGACCAGCGCTGGCGCCCTCCCGGAGCAGCCGCTCGAGGGAGTCGACCGAGACCTTCCAGGGCGAGTTGTCGGTCGGGCCCTTGAGGCCCTCCACCCGCTCCTCCTTGAGCCAGCGGCGGATGGTGGACACCTCGTAGCCGAAGCGTCGGGAGGCCTCCTTCAGGGACACGTACTCGGCCATGGGTTCCTCGGTGAGTGGTGGTGGGCTGGCGCTCTGGACGATTCGGATGGTCCGAAGAATCCGGGAGGATCCGCCCCGGAGGGCGAGGCGTCATCCGGAGGTGGACCGGGCTTTCTGGTGGTCGGCGCAGGGTAGTCCGTTCTGCATGCTTGGGGAGCGATAGTTGCACATCGCTTGGTGGCGAACGGCCCCCCGTTTTCCTGCGGCCGGTCGGCGGTGGCCGTGGACGGGGACGGTCGAGGGTGGAATGCCTGGAGACGGCCGGAGGCCTTTGGACTCTTGGAGTTGTCCGGAAGTATCCGGTGCCAGGTGGCCGCCTCGGTGGGGAGGGCACCCCGCTTGGCCCGTGTTCACAAGGGTTCCCGGCGATCGACCGGTGGCGCCTTCGCACCGTGGCCCAGAAGGAGAAGACCGCTGGTGCCCAGATGGGACCGTCCGGACGCCTTCGAAGGATTCGCCGCATCCGTCAAGGCCGATGTTCGGCCGGGGGCGAAGCTGGGCCTGGGGACGGTCGTGCCCCGTGGCGAGCGGAATCTGACCACCACGGTCTGGGTCGGGAGGCCCGTCCGGACCCTTCGGAGGATTCGAACATTCTGAATGCTCCGAATCCTTCGAAGTGTCCGCACCCGACGTGCCGTTCCCGGCTACCGTCGCCGGTATGGCGCCCGAGGTCCCCGACACCAGCACCGACTCGCCGCGACGCGGGCCAGCCGGCCAGGACGAGCTCTACCTCGACGAGATCCTGGCCCTCACACCGCTCATGCGCACCCGCCTCTACACCCTGCGGGACAAGGGCAGCTTCGGCCCGGTCCGAGAGGCGCCCGGACCCACCTGCCCGAGGCCCGTGTTCCGCCTCGACGGCGTGGCGGCGGTCTGCGAGTCCCTCGGCTACGAGGCCCCGACGGCCGACGACCTCCGTACCTACCGGGAACGGGCCCCGGAGCCCGCCGCCGAGGCCGCTCCACAGCCATCCCTCCCACCTCCGCTGCCGGCACGACCACCCGCCGCCGTTCCCGAGGAGGCGGCCCACCAGGAACGGGTCCGGGCACTCGAGGACGAGCGTGACGAGGCTCGCCGTCGCCTGACCGCACTCGAGGTGGCCTTCGCCGAGGTCGAGGCCACCAGGGACCGGGCGGTGGGGGACCTGCAGGGCCGGGCCGAGGGGGACGCCGTCCGGGAGGCCGAACTCGAGCGTCTGGCGGCTGCGCTCGACGCGCAGCGTGACGATGCAGGGCGCCTGACGGCCGAAGCGGCACGCCACGAGGAGCGCGTCCGCCTCCTCGAGGCGGACCACGAGCAACTCCGCGACGAACGGGACCGGGCCCGCGCCGAGGAGATCGCCGGTCGGGAGCGGGCGATCGGCCTCGAGGCCGATCTGCGGATCACCGAGGCGGGCCGTGAGCGGGCGCTCGAGGACGTGACCGTCCGTGAGGCGCGCATCCGGCGCCTGGAAAGCGACCTCGAGGAGCGGACCGCCGAGGCCCACCGCCGGGAGGCCGAGCTTCGGGGGACGACCACCGAGTTACATCAGGCGACGACGGCCCGAGACGAGGCCCGCGCCGAGCGGGACGACCTGCGGCGGGACCTGGGGGAGTCCCGGGAGGAGAACGCCGCCCTCCGTCCCGAGGTGGAACTCCTGCGGGCCAACACGACCCGGGGATTCCGGCGACGGCAACGTCGGCAGGCCCGCCAGGAGGCGAAGGCGGTGATGACGCCGACCGGCGATGCCGACGGGTCGGGCGAGAAGCAGGACGGGGCCTGACCGGAACCCCCGGCGGGAATTGCGGCGACGCTCAGTCGGTGGGGGAGTCGGCCGGGTTGGCCACCCCAGGCCGGGAAGAGTTCGACGTCGGCGTCGCCGAGGTAGGCGCCGAGGTCGGCGGCCAGGACCTCGTGCACCGCCGGGGCACAACGCTGGGCGAGTCGCAGGCCACCCTCGCTGTGGAATCCCTCGGTGGCGAAGTAGGCGACCTCCGGGGCGGCCACCGCTTCGATGCGCACGCCGAGGTAGACCTCGGCCTCGAAGCGGTTGGCCGTGCTCGCCTGGGTGGTGTCGTCGGGGTGGTCGAGGGCGACCACGTTGGCGCCACGGTTGCGGAGCCCTCGCGAGATGGCGGCAGTCAGGGCTCCGCAGTTGCCGAAGTGCCCAAGGGCGATGCGCCGCTCGTCGAGTTCGGGCCGGCTCCGACGCAGCCGGTCGAGCTCACGCACCTGGGCCACGGGCGTCGTGCCGGCGGCTCGACCGGCCAGGTGCCGCAGGGCACGGAACGTGTCGGGTCCGGCGATGCCGTCCAGTACCAACCCGGCGTTCCGTTGGAAGTCGCGCAGAGCACGGGCGGTGTCGGGTCCGAAGATGCCGTCGATCCGACCGGCGTCGAAGCCGAGGCCCCCGAGACGGAGTTGGAGGTCGGCGACGTCGTCGCCACGGAGCATCGGCGCGTGCAGGTACAGGTGGCGGTCGCCGAGGCGGTGGCCGGCCTCGACGAGGGAGGCCAGCGTGTGGTCATCGACGTCGCCGTGCTCGTGCAGGCCCCGTTCCGCCTGGAACCGGGCGACCTTGGCAGCCGTGTCTGGTCCGAATCGGCCGTCGGCCAGCTCGTCGTCGACGACCGGATGGCCGGCGTCCTCGAGGCGCCGGTGCAGGTCCCGGACGCCGGCGCCGGTGGCGCCGATGGCGAGCGACTGCCCGGCGGGCGTGGGGTCCGCGTCGGCCATCGGCCGGGGCGAACGGGCGGACAGTGCGGCTCGGCCTAGAGGTGGGGCGTGAGTTCCTCGAGCAACTGGGCCTTGCCCTTGGCACCGACGATCTGGGTGGCGGGTTCGCCGTCCCGGAACAGGATCATGGTGGGGATGCTCATGACCTGGTAGCGGCGGGCCAGTTCGGGGGCCTCGTCCACGTTGACCTTGGCGATGCGCAGCGCACCGGCCTGCTCGTCGGCGATTTCCTCGAGGATGGGGGCGACCATCTTGCAGGGGCCGCACCACTCGGCCCAGAAGTCGACCAGCACCGGCTCGGCGGCGGAGCCGATCTCCTCGTCGAACGTGGTCTCGGACAGGTTGCTGATGGCGCCGGACATCTCGTGCCTCGCTTGGTGTCGGTGGCGGTCGGTGGTTCGGGTCCCCGGAACGGGACACCTGAACCCTTTCTACCCGCTGGTGGAGGGCGCCGCGGTGTGGGGCGGCCGGTCGTCGGGCACGTGGTCCGCCGGCGTGTTCAGTCGTGGCGGCTCTGGAGCCAGCGCTCGGCGTCGATGGCGGCCATGCATCCCGAGGCGGCGGCGGTGATGGCCTGTCGGTAGGTGTGGTCCTGTACGTCACCGCAGGCGAACACGCCGGGGATGTGTCGGGGTGTGTGAGCAGGTAGCCGTTGTCGTCCATGGCCAGCTGGCCCGCGAACAGGTCGGTGTTGGGCCGGTGGCCGATGGCGATGAAGAGGCCGGTGACGGGCAGCTCCCGCAGGTCGCCGGTCGCCGTGTCGCGCAGCCGGATGCCGGTGACGGCCTCCTCACCGAGGACGTCGTCGACGACGCTGTTCCAGGCGAACTCGATCTTCGGGTTCTCGAAGGCCCGGTTCTGCATGATCTTCGATGCCCGCAGCTCGTCGCGTCGGTGGACGACCGTGACTTTGCTGGCGAACTTGGTGAGGAACGTGGCCTCCTCGAGGGCGGAGTCACCGCCGCCGACGACGGCGATCTCCTGGTCGCGGAAGAAGAAGCCGTCGCAGGTGGCGCAGGTGGAGAGTCCGTGGCCGATGAGCCGCTCCTCGGCCTCGAGGCCGAGCATGACCGACCGGGCGCCGGTCGAGATGATGACGGCGTCGGCCGTGTGGGTGGGTTCGGCGGCGTCGGGGTCGCCGACCCAGATGCCGATCGGGGAGGACGCCAGATCGACGCGGCTGGCCTTGACGGTCTCGACCTTGGCGCCGAAGCGGACGGCCTGTGCGCGCATGTCGGTCATGAGCGTCGGACCCATCACGCCCTCGGGGAAGCCGGGGAAGTTCTCGACGTCGGTCGTGAGCATCAGCTGGCCGCCGGGCTGGTCCGAGTCGGAGGACGGCTCGCCCTCGAGGACCAGCGGCGCCAGGTCGGCGCGGGCCGTGTAGATGGCGGCGGTGAGTCCGGCGGGGCCGGAGCCGATGATGACGACTTCGTGGTGGGTGGGGGGCATGGGGGCTCCTGGCGACCGGGGGAGAGGGGACGAGGACGTGGGTGGGGCTGGTCAGTCGGTGTGGGACTTGCGGCGTGACCACAGGAGGGCGCCGCCGAGCACGCAGGCGCCGCCGAGCACGAGGTGTGCCGCCCAGGACTCGCCCGGCAGCACGTTGTCGAGGAGGCGGAAGGCGCCGATGCCGAGCAGGACGAGAACGGCCAGCCCGGCGATGGCGACGAAGGTGCCGAACACGATTGCCCGCGTGGCGCTGAGCAGCGGATCGGTGGTGCGGGCCCGCACGGCGTCGACGGCCTCGACGATGCGATCGGTGGCGCGGGCGGCCAGGTCGCGGTCGTCGTTGGAGGGGGAATCCGCATCGGCCATGGCGGGTGATCCTACAAGGGGCGTCGATGGCGCGATCGGGGAGTCACTCCCGGTCGGGATCCGGGTACCGCCGCATGGTGCACGTGTCCGTGAGGACCATCGCCCAGGTGTCCGGGCCCACGATGAGCACGGCCTCGAGGACCTGGTCCCCCCGGGAGTCGCGGAGGAGGACCACATCGAGTCGCTCCTCGCCGTCCAGCGCCGCATCGACGGAATCCGGACAGGGGGCGTCCTCGGGAACGGGGACGGACCAGGCATCGGCGCGTCCCGAACGGATGGCGTCGGCGGACTCGGACGCGTACGGGAACAGGAGGGCGAAGGTGTCCTCGTCGCCGGCCACCGGCCTGTCGTCGGAGGAATCCGCCATCCCCGAGGTGGCGGCGCCCTCCGGGATCGTGGTCACCGGCGGTTCGGCTTCGGCGTACGAGAAGCTGCCATCCGCTTCCTGAACGGCGTCGGAGGAGACGCTTCCGGTGGACGGTGCGGACTCCGCCTCGGTGGCGAGGGCCGTCGACTCGTCGGCGTCGAGCGCCTCGGTGGCGAGGGCCGTCGACTCGCCAGTGTCGAGCGCCTCGGCGGCTCTGAACTCCTGGTCGGTATCGGCTGGCGCCATGGCGGCGATGGTGGTGGACGGGAGGATGGTGGGGGTGGGCGCAGCGGTCGTGGTCGCCCCCGACATCTCGGTGGCAGGCGCCTCGGTCGCCTGCGACGCCACGGCCGACGTGGTCTCGACGGCCCGGGTCGCCGACGGAGCGCCCGCCAGGTCGGCGTCCCGTGCGTCGTCGCCGAGGCTCAGGATGGCCACTCCGACGAACAGGGCCAGGGCGGCGGCCACGGCGGCCGCTGGCAGTGCCGGGACCCGCCGTCGGCGGGTGGCCAGCGAGTGAACGTCGGGGCTGGTCGCCGAGGCTGCCAGTGCCGACGAGATCGCCGCCTCGCGCAACGCGTCGGACGGCGGCGGCACCGGTGCGGCGATGGCGTTCCGGATGGCCCGGAAGGCCGCCACGCGCTCGAGCAGCACGGCGTCGGCGTCGTCGGGGAGGGGCGCCTCGCCGTCGACGATGGCCGAGGCCAGGGTGTCGAGGGCGTCCGGAGCCACGGGTTCCTCGGGTGGGCGGGGGTCGTCGGGTGTCATGGTCACCGGTTCAGACGTTCGTCGGAGGGTCCGTGGTTCCCGAGCCGGTTGGCCAGGGCGGCGCGTCCACGGGCGATGCGGGAGCGCACGGTGCCGGGGGGCAGGTCGAGGACCTCGGCGATGGCGGCGTAGTCGAGGTCGCAGAGGTCCCGCAGGACCACTGCCACCCGGAACTCCTCGGGCAGGTCGGCCAGGGCGGCATCGACGTCGAGCCGGTCGGCGAGTCCAGTGTCGGCACCGCCCTCCGTTCCCGTGGGGAGGACCTCCTCGACGGGGACCGGCCGTCGTCCGCGGCGGCGCAGTTCGTCGAGGCAGGCGTTCGTGGCGACCCGGTACAGCCAGGTGGTGAACGCCGAGTGGCCGTCGAAGCGGTCGAGGCGGGTGGCGACGGCGAGTAGCGCCTCCTGGGTGGCATCGGCGGCGTCGGCGTCGTTGCCGGCCAGCCGCCGGCAGATCCCCCAGATGCGGTCGTGGTGGCGCCGCAGCAGCCCGTCGAGGGCCTGGCGGTCGCCGCTGCGTGCGGCGTCGACCAGGTCGTCGTCGGAGGGCCCGGTGGGCGGTGGTGCCACGATGGTCGGAAACTAGTTCCAGCCGAGGAGGGCCCACCCGGCGCCCAGCAGTGCCATGGTCGCCACGACCGCGGCGCCCAGCACGGCGAGGAGCAGGAGGCCGAGCACCGCCCGGGAGAGGCGCCGTCTGGCGACCTGAACCGGATCGTCGCCGACCTCCGCCTCCTCGTCGTCGGGCAGGAGGGCCATGCGCAGGTCGAGCATGCTCGACGGCCGGTCGGCATCGGGCGCTGTGAGCGCACGATCGGTCAGCCGGCGGAGGTGTGCCGGCACCTCCTCCCGGTTGCAGTGCGCCAGCAGTTCGGCCAGCAGCAGGGCGACGGCGTCGAGGTCGCCACGTGGGTCGAACGGCCCGCGGCCGGAGTCACCGGTGCCGCGCAGGTCGGTCAGGAGGATGGCGCCGTCCTTTCGGACGAGGATGTTGGAGGGACGGAGGGCACCGTGGGGCACGCCGGCCCGCTGGGCGGCGTCGAGTACCCGGGCGACGGCGTCCACGAGGGCGACAACGTCATCCGGCGTGAGGTCGGGCTGGCGGTCGAGGAGCCGGTCGAGTGGTGTGGCATCGACTCGCTCGGTCACGACCACGGCCAGGCCGTCGTGGGAGGTCACGTCGAAGACGGCGGCGATGCCCGGCAGGTGCAGGCGGGCGGCGGCCACCGGCGGCTCACCGACGTGGACCAGCTTGACGGTGACCGGCCGCTCGAGTACGGCGTCGTGGCCAGCCCACACCTCCGCCCGGGCGGTCTCGCCGAGGAGTTCGTCCAGCCGGTACCGCCCGGCGACCACGGCGCCGGGTGCGCCACCGTGGGCCTGGTGGAGTGCCATCGCACTCGACGGTACCGACGGCGCCTCCGGCGGTGGTGCATGGCCCCGCCCAGCGGGACCGGAGGGTCAGTTCGCCAGCACGAGGCCGACGCCGATGACGCCGGGTCCGCCGTGGCTGGCGACGACCGGGCCGATCATGTCGACGCGGATGTCGTCGCGGCCCGTCGCTGCGGCCAGCTGGGCCACGAACTCGTCGATGTCACCGGCCATGGCGTGGGCGACCGCCAGGTGTTCGATCTCGTCGGCGTGCTCGGCGACCTTGTCGCTGAGCCAGGCCAGGGCCTTGCGGCGGGTGCGCTGCCGGCCGGCCTCCTCGACCTCGCCGGAGCTGAAGTCGATCAGCGGCTTGATCGAGAGCATGCTGCCCAGCAGGGCCTGGGCGTTGCCGATCCGGCCGCCCTTCTTGACGTGACCGACACGCTGTCGAGCACGCGTACGTCGCCGTCCACCGAGCGGGCACCCGCCTCGGCGGCCTCGATCGTGGCCGACACCTTGCGCGACAGGTTGATGCACACCACCTGGTCGGCCCCGAAGGCCAGTGCCCCGGTGAAGGCCTGCTCGAACTGGCCGGGGGAGGGCGCGGCGGTCTGGGGCAGGTGTTCGCTGGAGGCCATCCGGGCGTAGAAGTCGGTGACCGTGAGCTGCTCGCGGTCGATGAGCTCCTCGTCCCCGAAGCGGATGCTCAGGGGCACCACGTCGATGCCGAACGACCGGATCTCGTCGTCGGTGAGGTCGCAGGCGCTGTCGGTGACGATCCTGACGGTCATGGCTCCTCCCGGGGTTCGGGCGCACTGTAGTCGTCGTAGTCGTCGCCCGAATCAGGGCGGTCGCCGGGGTCGGCGCCTTCGCCGCTCCCGGACGCGTCCCGGCCGTTCCTGGCCGATCGGAACCACCAGAGACCGAGGACGATCAGGCCACCGGCCAGGAGGAACACACCGACGCCGGAGAGCTGGGTGCTCCGGACCAGCAGCAACGAGGACTGGAGTTGCAGCAACTCCGCGGCGTCCGGTGAGCGCACGGTGACCTGGAGTCGGGCGTCGCCCGACGTCTTGGCCCCGACGGGGATCGGGATCCGGTTGTCGCCCGGCTGTAGGACCACATCGAGGGTGTCGCCCTCGGGAAAGTCGAGTCGTCCGTCGGATTCGAGGTGGAGCCGAACCTGCACGGGGACGGCGAGCCGGTTCTCGACGGTGTAGGGGACCGTCGCCCGGCGGGACGTCATCCGGACGTTCTGGTCGTCGGGGGCGGCGAAGGCGTCGAGGACGTCGAGGACGCCGTCGTAGACGGCTCGCAGGTAGGCCTCGCCGGCCTCGACGCTGACCTCGGTGGCCACGGTCGCCTCGAGCAGGTCGTGGAGGTGGGCGACCTCGGGCCGGTTGTCGCCGACCATGGCCTCGTAGGCGTCGATGGTGACCTCGACGAGGCTCCGGTCCCGGGCCTTGGTGGCGACCGAGCCAACCGGTTCCGGCCACAGGCCGGCCTCGTCGACGGCCGCATCGTCGAGGGTGGCGGTGGAGGCGAAGGCGGTGGGGAGTGGCGCCATCTCGAGGAAGGGCGCCGCCTCGAGCGCTCCCAGCAGGACGTCGAGCAGGTCGACGTCGAGGACGCGCGGGTCGTCGAAGGCCAGCACGGTGAGCCGCGGAACCCGTGGTTCGGCCCAGGCCCGGATCGCAAGGTCGGCGAGTAGGTGCTGGGTGGCGGCCACCGGGCCGTCGGCCGCGAGCAGGTGCTGCTCGAGCGTGGGGTCGACGACCAGGGCCGTGAACGGCCAGCCGGCGTCACCCCGGAGCCGGACCGGCTGGGTCAAATCGTCGAGGTGGTCGGGACGCGGGTCGAGGTGGTCGGCGTCGACGAGGAATCGCTGGCTGCCCTGGAGGCTCAGGGCGTCCAGCGTCTCGGCGGTGCCGGTGGCGGGCAGTCGGGCGATGGCACGGTCGGGGGTCGTGCCCAGGTGGTCGGCGAGCGCCAGGTCGCCGTGGTCGACGAGGTCCCGGTAGACGTCGAGGCGCCCAGCCTGACGCCAGGCCTCCGGGTCTGCGGTCACGTACGGTCCCGAGGCCAGGCGCACCCCGCCGCCGAGGACGCTGGCCAGGTCGTCGACCAGGTCCGGGTGGGTGGGGTCGCCTGAGTGGACGAGGCCGACGATCGTGGCCGGGGGGAGGCGGAGGTCGGCGGCCACCTGCGGGTGGCGGGCGAGGGCGTCGACCACCGAACGCAGGCCGTGCAGGGTGTCGGCATCGGGGGTCGAGGAGCCATCGGGCTGGAGCGGGGGCGGTCCCGTCACCTCGAGCAGCAGCGACGTGAGGAGCGGCAGGGGCGGGTCGCCGTCGGGTAGGCGGATGATGGCGGTGTCGACCCGGTCGAGGACCGTGCCGTCCGTCGAGGTGAGGAGGACCGAGAGGTGGTGTGCGTCGAGGCCGATGGAGGCGATGCCGCTGGCGCCGAGGTGTTCGGCCAGGTCGATGGCAGCCTCCGAGCGGGCCACCTCGGCGTCCCCGGCGGTGTCGGCACCTGCGCCGAGGACGAGGTCGGGGCCGATGGCCCCGTGGAGTCGCACCACCAGGTGTGCGTCCTCGACCGCGCCGGTGACCCGGAGGTCGAGTTCGAGTACGTCGTCGTCGCCCACCCACCGCGTCTGACCGACCAGGACGAGGCTGCCGCCGGCCTCGGTGTCGGCGCCTGCGGGTCTGGGCCCGAGGCCGAGGCCGAGGGCGACGACGACGACCGCCACGAATCCCCGGCGGACGACGCGTCCCCGCCGGCTGCCGGCACGTCGGCGGGCGGGTGCGCTCATGACGACGGGTCGAGGCGGAGCACGGCGAGTCCGCCCGGGCGGTCGGTGAAGCCGACCGACCGGTACAGGGCGAGGGCCGCCTCGTTGCCCGGTTGCGTGTTGACGAGGGCCGTGGTGGCGCCGCGCCGTGCCAGCCAGCGGAGGGCGTCGTCGAGCAGGGTGCGCCCGAGGGCGTTGCCCTGACGGGAGGGATCGACGGCCAGCCGCTGGACGAATCCCTGGTCGCCGGCCCGACCGGTGACGGCGTAGGCGACGACACGCTTCGAGCGGCGGTCCGCGACCACCCGGCAGCGGCGGGACGGTGTCGCCCGACGCGCCTCGTCGAGGGCCAGTCGGTCGAACCGCCAGAACTCGGGGAAGGACGCCGCATCGACGTCGAGCACCCCGTCGAGGTCGCCGCGGCGCATCCGCCTCGACCGGACCGGCTGGGCGGCGGAGCCGGCGGGACCGGCGCCAACGCCGAGGTCCGACAGGTCGAGGACCAGCAGGTCGAGGTCCTCCTCGAGCCGGAAACCAGCCTCGAGGAACGGCCGCTGTTCGGCGGGTGTCAGCGCCGACGTGACGATGGCGTCGTGGCCGTGCGAGCGGACGTGGCGGACCGCCTCCCGAACGGCGTCGGGGTCGAGAAGGCCGCCGCCGAGGGGGACGAGTTGGGCATCGGCGCGGTCGCGACGGTGGGGACCGAAGCGGAAGCGGACGCCGGACGTGGCGGTGAACAGCCGCGACGAGGATCGCAGGGGCCGGGCGACGGACGACAGCAGGGGGAGGGCGATGCGGCCCACACTACGGCTCCGGGGCGCCGCGCCGCCGGTCGCCGGAGGCC
>LUME01000075.1_pt1 | contig 15237 bp, 10 predicted proteins | sample 729951 | NCBI WGS metagenome assembly LUME01 (sample SAMN03860271, study PRJNA289734) | marine metagenome | biome: seawater column; feature: ocean; material: water; isolation source: Red Sea water column Station 34 - depth 200m | place: Saudi Arabia: Red Sea | collected 2011-10-15 | depth 200 m | reverse complement strand
GAATAAATGCTATATTCAAACATCATGGTTGTATCAGAAAGTCCGATTGCAAGCGCTCCACCAGAACCACCTTCGCCAATAACGACTGCTATGATGGGTGTTTTCAATGTAGACATTTCGTATAAATTTCTTGCAATAGCCTCACTCTGGCCACGTTCCTCTGCGCCGATTCCAGGATAGGCACCAGGAGTATCAATAAAGGAAATGATTGGTAGAGAAAATTTTTCAGCCAACTTCATCAGTCTTAGTGCTTTACGATAACCTTCGGGCCTGGTCATACCAAAGTTATGAAAAATTTTTTCTTTTGTAGAGCGACCTTTTTGTTGTCCTATAAACATAAAATTGAAATCATCCATTTTAGCAATCCCGCCAACTAAAGAATGATCATTAGAAAACGCACGATCACCATGCAATTCAGTAAATTCATCAAAAATATTTTCTATGTAATCTAGTGTGTAAAGTCTTTTGGGGTGTCTTGCAAGTTGAGAAATTTGCCAATCTGTGAGCGAAGAAAATATTTTTTTTGTTAGTACCTCGCTTTTTAATTTAAGTGAGTCCATTTCTTTGGCAATATCAGCGTCATCTTTGACGCTCTCTAGGGCATCAATCTTATCTTCCAGTTCAGCAATGGGCTGTTCAAAATCAAGATAATTTAAGTTCATTTAATCATCAAAATGGTAGCGAATAATTATTTGTGATTATAGCAGATGCTATGGATATAATCTGGCAATGGACTGGTTAACACTGCTCTCACTAACCTTTGCAACTTTCGTTTATGCAATTTCACCTGGGCCAGGTTTATTTGCGGTTTTAGCAATTTCAACAAGATACGGAGCGATGCCTGCGATGTGGCTCTCATTTGGTCACACTGTTGGTGATATTATTTATGTCACCGTCGCCATGTTGGCCCTCAGTGCACTGGCTGAGATAATTAGTAATAGTATGCTATATGTCAAAATTTTTGGAGCCTCTTATTTGATATATATTGGTTATCAGCAGTGGCGCTCAAAAGGCGTAAGTTTTGAACAATCGAATAAAAAAGAGTCAATATTGAAGTTGTTATTAGCGGGATTTATTGTTGGCGTAACTAACCCAAAAACCATTATTTTCTATTTATCATTTCTTCCGATTTTTGTTGATCTTAATAATTTAACAATTGCAACTGAAGTGCAGATAATTGGTGTTATAGGGTTTACTGTTTTCTTTGTACTGAGTTTAGCCAATGTATTGGGTCTTAAACTTCGAAAACATATTGAAAATCCGGCAGTCATTAAGCGGGTCAACGAAGTAACCGGTATAACGATGATTTTGGTTGGTATTTTTGTAGCACTCTATTAATTAGATGGATTGAAGAATGATTTTTATTCACTAATTCATAATAACTAAGTGATAGCTTCAATGTCGCGTTCATTTAGGTCCTTCATTATTGCTGTGCGCATCTCGTCAGTAAAATCAAACCAGTCAAATATTTCATTCATGTGTCTTTTGCAGCCAACACAGTAGTTATTATGATTATATTTACAGATACTTACACATGGACTTTTGATCTGCCTTAATTTGTTTTGCTCATTCATAGTGGTGGATTATAAATTACAATCAGTTTTCAACAGAAAAATTCATGTATTTCTTTTCTTTATTGAAGCGGCAATTAAATTAAGAGCGCAGCTTCTCATTATCTTTATCGTAAGATGCAGTCATCGATACGTGACACTTTCTAGTACCTAATGAAGTGTCAACGGTGAGTTTGGTCCCTTCCTTACAATGCTCTGGCTTAAGGTAGGCAAAGGCAATGCTGTGACCTACCCGATAACCATAAGCTCCACTGGTAATAATCCCACTCAGTTTTTCGCCAAAAAAGACAGCCTCATTTCCAAAACATTCAGCAGGAACTTGGTCGTCAAATACAAGGTATGCTAGTTTTGTATTGATGCCATTATTTTTTCGTTCACGTATATTGTCTAAACCGATAAAGTCTCTACTAAGGTCAAGGAATCTTTCCATTCCTGCCTCTAGGGCAGAAATCTCTTCTGTAAACTCTGCACCATAAGCGCGATACATTTTTTCCAATCGCATGCTGTTAAAGGCCTGACCGCCAAAGTCCCGTAATCCATACTGTTCACCCATTTCCATTAGGGATTCATAGATAGAGATGAGTTGCCAGCTTGGCATATGCAGTTCCCAGCCCAATTCACCAGCGTAGGATACCCGCATCGCGAAAACAGAAGCTGAATCAATTGTAATGTTTCTACAACTCAACCAAGAAAATCCTTTATTGCTGAGATCTTCTCGTGTACATTGTTCTAAAATTTGACGGGCATTCGGTCCAGTTAAAAGTAACCCACCCCAGCTCTCTGTAATATCTTCGATTTCAACTTCGTATCCATCAGAGTGCCACTCTAACCACTGATAATCTTTTACTTGCGAACCTATAGCACCCATCAATATAAAGTGTTCTTGGTTAATACGGCTGATGGTTTGTTCCGCCATAATGCCACCATTTGGAGCATGAAAAAGAGTCAAGCCGATTCGCCCATCTTTCGCAGGTAGTTTATTGCAGGACAGTTGATCTAAAAATTCAAAAGCATCTTTTCCAGTTACCTTAAATTTTGCAGTTCCGCTTATATCGCTAACACCACAGTAGTTTTCAACGGCAGCACACTCCAGAGCAACGGCCTCGTGAGCCTCACTATGAGCCCAGGTATGACTTTCTTTTATAATATTTTCTGTTGTAAACCAAGCGGGTTTTTCAAATCCCGTATTGACAATGTGAACTGCACCCTTCTGTGACAATACTGTATGCAGTGCACTGACTTTAATTGGTCTTCCATGTGGCCTATTTTCATTAGGTGCAGACATTGCATACATCCTTTCGTAAGACTCGATTGCGCGAGTAATACAGTATTTCTTGTCCGCCCAAAGATCAAATCGCCGAGAATCTAATGAAGCCATATTGAGTTCAGTTTGTCCATGCACCATCCATTGTGCAAGGTATTTACCAATACCGCCTTGAGCAATACCGATACTGGCACCGCATAAATTCCAAAAGTTTCTTAACCCTTTGGCTGGACCAACAAGTAGATTGTCATCTGGTGTATGGGTAATGAGTCCATTAATGACGCTGCTAATTCCAACCTCCTTGAATAAAGGCACAATCTCCATACATCGTTCTAGAAAGGGCATAAGTCGTTCTAGATCTCCTTCAAATAACTCTCTATCAAACGACCAATCTAATCCTTTTAATGCCCAGGGCTTGGATCCTCTTGTCTCATATGGGCCAATCAAAAATCCGTTACCCTCTTGACGAATATAAGAGGCGGCTATAGAGTCACGGGTGACAGGTAGTTCTTTTTTTAGTGCAGCAATATCCGGATGATTATCAGTAATCAAGTACTGATGTTGTAGGTTAACTAAGGGTACATAAGAACCAACCATTTCACCAATCTGGGGTGAGAAGCAACCGCCAGCATTTACAACATGTTGTGCGATGATATTTCCTAATTCAGTGACAACTTCATATTCACCGTTCGATAGAATATTGATATCAATGACTCGGTTAAAGTTGCTTATCTGGGCGCCGGCTTTTTTACCGAGTTGTGCCAATTGCGTTACAACAGTAGTCGGGTCAACATGGCCATCGTTAGGCGTATATAAGATGTTACGTGCATTATCAAATCTCATCATTGGATTGATGGTTGAAGCTTCATCCTTCGAGACAAAATACATTTCACATCCGATATGGTTTGCTTTACTTATAACGTGACGAAACCATTGCTCCTCAACTTCGGTATGTCCCACCCTTAAAGAACCAGTTTTGTGAAATGATGATGGAAGTCCAGTTTTTTCTGGAAGAATTTGATCGTAAAGCTTTATCGTATATTCATGAATATGAGAAAGTGTGTGGTTGCCATTAAAATTTGGACATAGACCTGCTGCGTGCCATGTCGAACCACTCGTAAGCTCTCCTTTTTCAACTAACACAATATCAGTCCAGCCCTCTTGTGTTAGATGGTACATAAGGTTAACACCTAGAGAGCCACCACCAATAATTACTACTTGAGCATGTGTTTTCATATTAGCTGTATTTATAGTGGTTTTCGTCCAATAGCTTTACGGGTTAACTGAATGTCAAATTTTTCACGCAACACCTTGTCAATTCGGTCACTAATATGATTTGGGAAGTACTCTGACAGTATTTCTTTCTTTTCTTTGATTGCTTTTTCCAATATAACAGGTTTACCCATATCAGCCCAGTCATTGGGGCTTTCTCTATCACTGAGTTCTGGATAGATATATTCACTTTGCATGACATTAAGGGTTTGTTCAGCGCCTAAATAATGGGCTTTATTATTCAAACAAACATCTTCAATAATATCAAAACAAAGGGACTCCTCACTCTCATCACTGAAACCCTTGGTCATTCTTAAGGAGGCACCTAGTAAATCATTGTCTAGTAATAAACTTTCAGGGCATGTGCCTAAAAGACTTGCATACATTCCTGCCGATTCATAAATAATGTTGGCACCAGCTATAGCAGTCACCACATGTGTTGAGGCGCGTTCTGAACCTGCCTGAAAGTCTGGGAATTTTGAATCCGTCATACCTGCCGCCGTACCTGTTGGCAGGTCAAAATAGTTACCCATTTGTGCGCAAGCTGCTGATATCAAACCTTGTTCGGGCGAACCTCCACACATGGCACCGGTACGTAAATCGGATACAAATGGCCAAGTACCAAGAATTGCAGGTGCGCCAGGTTCGATTGCATTAACGTAGACCAAACCGCCAAGACACTCGGCCCAGGCTTGCGATACCACGCCAGGTAAAAGTGCTGGAGCCGTTGCCCCAGCTTGGGCAGCAGACAGAAGTAGGATGGGCATGCCGCCTTCAACACCGACACGCAAGCACTCCAAAGACTCTTCCGCAAATTTCATTGGTGGTACAACAAAACAGTTACTCATACTAACAAAAGGACGCTGACGCCATTTATCCTCACCACCAGCAATGATATGAAGCATCTCAAGACCATCAGTGACATGAGGTGACTCGGTAAAACTCACACCAATGTGTTTTTGCGTACCCATCACCGTGCAATAAACTGCGTTTTGATCCATCACTCGTGGGTCTTCTATATCTCGCAGCACGCAGGTTCTTTGAAACATATGGATATGCTCGCATTTATTTGCAATTCTGGCCATATCATAAAGATCTTGGCTGAACGATTCCCTATATTCATTGTTCTCAGGGTCGGCAATCAGGACTGCAGCACCCGCAGTAGAGAAATGAACTTTTGATTTACTCAAATCTAAATCATATTGAGGAGACTGGCCGTGAAGGGTCAAACTATGTTGCGCTAATTTCATAGCCTTTTTAACCACTTCTTTTGGCATTCTCAGCCTGCCATCATCACCCATGATTGCACCAAACGCAACACAGGTTTCAATACAATGTGGAGTTGCGTCAGCAAAACCAATCTCTTCAAGGATGCGGTAAACATTAACTTCAATTGCTCGGACTTGCTTATCACTCAGTGGCTTGTACCTACCTCCAATCTCACCAGGCTTAACAGGCTTCTCTTCTTCAGTTAATGGGGCGCTTCTTAAGGCAATCCTTGCCTCTCTTCCTCCCGATTTTCTTCTGGTCATCTGATTAATCCGAGTTGAGTTCTGTTTGAGGCATTTTGATACGAAATTTAATCGCTGTCAATCATTTTTTTTAACTTAATTATTGCATTATTCTATAACATATATTGTTGAAATATCTTAAGCATGGGCAACAATGGTTAGTAATGAATTATTGACTGATTACAGCGACCTACGTCAAGCTGTTAGAAATGCGCGTGTGCTAAAGGAGCAAAAGGCATTATCAAATTTAATCAATTTAGATAAGACTAGTGTCGAACAAAGAACAGTAATTAGTCAGAAAACATCTGATTTGATTACAAAATTACGCCAAACTAAAAAACCCGATTTGTTGTCTCAGTTTATTGCTGAATATAATTTAAATTCCGAAGAGGGACTCTCATTGATGACTTTAGCTGAGTCTTTTTTACGAGTTCCTGACAACAAAACTAGAGACAAGCTTTTTTCAGATAAGATTTCAAATAAGCCCTGGGCAAAACACTTGCAGGGCGGAAAATCTTCTGTAGTGAGTATTGCAACTATCGCTCTTAGTGTTGCAGATATGATGATAAGTCATGGACATAACGATTCCATTAAGGATCGAATTAAGCATGCACTAGAGATTTTATCAAGACCCGGTATTCGATTCAGTACAGGCAGTGTGATGAGATTTTTCGGAACCCAATTCGTTTTTTCAGAAGACATAGAGAGCGCCTTAGCTGTTGCTAATCAGGATGTCCATTCTTTCGATATGTTAGGAGAGGCAGCATGGACAATGACCGACGCAGATCGATACTTTTTAGCATACAAAAATGCCCTGATTGCGATTGGAGAAAATAATAAAGGAAGTGATATTTTTTTAGCAGATGGAATATCTGTAAAACTCTCCGCACTTCACCCGACCTATGATTTTATGCATAAGGAACGCATTAAAAAAGAATTGGTTCCAAGGCTCTTGACTTTGATTGAAATCGCACAAAAATTCAATGTTGCCATCAACATTGATGCAGAAGAGTGTGGTCGTTTGGATATATCACTTGATGTTATTAGTGACATTGCCAGGAGTATTGCGCACTCAAAATGGCAAGGTTTTGGAGTTGTGGTTCAGGCATACCAAAAACGCGCCCCTTATGTTTTGGATTGGCTCTATGAGTTAAGTAAACAAAACGATTTAAAGTTAATGGTTCGTTTAGTGAAGGGGGCATATTGGGATAGTGAAATCAAGCAAGCCCAAGTATTGGGTGATGTTGATTATCCGGTATTTACCAAAAAATCAAATACCGACTACTCCTTTCTGGCTTGTGCGCAAAAGTTGCTTGAAATGAGGGATTGTATTTATCCACAGTTTGCTAGTCACAATGCACATACTCTTATAAGTGTATGTGAGATTGCAGGCGACAATGTCGGCTTTGAGATCCAACGTCTTCATGGTATGGGCGAATCACTTCACGAGCTTTTATCAAGTCAGTACCGGGTTTTGTCAAGAGTATATGCTCCGGTTGGAAGTCACAAGGACTTGTTGGCCTACTTGATGAGACGCTTACTTGAAAATGGTGCTAACAGTTCATTTATCAATCACTTGTTTGACCAAGACATCAAACCAGAACATTTAGCCTGTGACATTTTGAGTCACGTCGAACAAGATCCAGAACACTCTCATCCAAGTATTCCTTTGCCAAAAGATATTTATAAAAAAATTCGACAAAATTCCAGCAGTATATTGCTCTCAGAACAGGATGAAGTTGACCGTTTGTACGAAAAGCAGCGGCCCTGGTTGGAACATAAATGGCAAGCCAAATCGATTATCTCTGCTGATTGTGTGGATGATGCAATGAGTCACAAGGTAATCAATCCTGCTGACTTTAGTGACAATATGGGTGATGTTATTTACGCTACCCAAAGACAACTGGATGAGTGTTTGAAGAGTGCACAAGAAACCTTTAAAGAAAAAAGAAATAATCAGTTGATTCTTCAAAGTTTAGAGCGTGCAGCTGACCTATATGAGTCGAATCAAGCGGAGCTCATGAGTTTGGCGATGAGAGAGGCAGGGAAAACCTATCAAGATGCTATAGATGAGGTGCGTGAAGCAGTTGATTTTCTTAGATATTACGCAAACTTGGCACAAAAGGTTATTCCCAACAAGCGTGAAGCTTTAGGTATCTTTGTATGCATCAGTCCCTGGAATTTTCCTCTGGCAATTTTCACAGGTCAAATCGCTGCTGCACTCTCTGCAGGAAATGTTGTGATTGCAAAGCCTGCAGAAAGTACTTCTCTGATTGCTTACCGAGCAACACAGTTATTGTTAGAAGCTGGTATACCATTGGGTATTTTGCAGTTGGCTTTAGGTGAGGGTCCAGATGTGGGTTCTTATCTTGCAAGTCATCCAAGTATTGCCGGTGTTGCCTTTACGGGTTCAACTCAGGTGGCCAAGCTCATTAAGCACAATTTGGTTGTGAACGGAAATGCCAAGGCAAGAGTTATTGCAGAGACAGGTGGTTTGAATGCCATGGTCGTCGATTCAACAGCGCTTAGTGAGCAAGTCACTCGGGATGTTCTAGATAGTGCTTTCAAAAGTGCGGGTCAACGATGTTCAGCGCTAAGAATACTGTTGATTCAGGACGAATGTTTTGATGAAACTGTCTCTATGATAAAAGGAGCTATGCTTGAATTAAAGCTCGGAGATCCAAAGTATCTTTCAACCGATTGCGGTCCGGTGATTAATAAAGATGCAAAAACGAAACTTCAAAATCATATAGATCGATTAAACACACAAAATAAAGTCATCGCAGCAGTCAATAATGAACTCAGTGATGGTTACTACGTTGCTCCAACGATTATTCAACTCGACAGCATAGATGAAATCAATGAGGAGTTCTTTGGACCAATTCTTCATGTGATTCGCTATTCAAGCGATAATTTGATGGACACGATTGATCGCTTGAATGCAAAAGGCTATGGATTAACATTTGGTATTCATTCGCGAATAAAAAAACAGGTAGATGAGATTACATCGAGAGTCAATGCAGGAAATATCTATGTAAACCGCAATCAAGTTGGTGCCATTGTCGGTTCACAGCCTTTTGGTGGAGAAGGATTGTCCGGTACTGGACCGAAGGCGGGCGGTCTGCACGCACTTCATGGCTATAGCCGTAATTTGCAGCATGGAAAAACAAGCGAACAAATTATGAAGCTATATGATGGCCATGTTGAAGTCAACAGTTTGATTAAACCATCTCTTTCATTTGATGAAAAATTTATAAAAAAGCTTCAGCAAGAGTTTTTTTCCATAGATGTTCAATTTTTTGAATTCTTGCATGAAACGGTTAATACCTATGCATTAAAGCACAGCTTGCCTAGCCCTACGGGAGAAACAAATGAGCTCAGCTATCAAGCGAAGGGCGCTGCACTGTGTCTTGGACCAAGCTCGGCTGATGCTCTCATACAAACTATTATGGCGTTGGCTCTAGGCAATAGCGCTATCAGCTTAATAACTCAAAAGAATTATTCTTCTCTGATCAAGTTAGGTTTTACTAAAAACAATATTTTTAGATTAATAAACGGTCCAAATTCAAATCTTTTTAACAGTAAAAAATACGACACAATACTCTATTTTGGTGACCTGTTGTCGGTTGAACGGGAGCTAGAGAACAGGCGCGAAGAGATAATCCCAATTATGAGTTCGATTTATGAACCCTGGCAATTAGTTAAGGAAAGAGTAATAACTATAGATACTACAGCATCTGGCGGAAATGCTAATCTGTTAGCACTCTGATTTTTTGAGATTAATTACTATATATTTGATAATCTTTCAGCAAGACGTCTTAGAACGCTTTGTGTTTCTTCCCAGTCTATACAACCATCAGTAACAGAAACACCGTACTTCATCTCATTTTGATTGTCCAGTATTTTCTGATTGCCAGAAAACAAATTACTTTCTAACATAATGCCAAAAATTGATTTGTTTCCAGCGACAATTTGTTTGCTAATCTCTTCAACTACGTTGCCTTGAAGTCGATAGTTCTGATTAGAGTTATCGTGAGAGCAGTCGACCATAATCCTTTCAGGTAAATCATTTTGCTGGAGAAGTTTTTCACAACGCTCAATATCTTCACTATGGTAGTTTGGTTTAATGCCACCCCTTAGAATAATATGTGCTGACTTGTTGCCTTTTGCCTTAAATGTTGAAATTTGTCCCTTGTCATTGATTCCCAAAAAACTTTGAGGAGAAGAACAGGCTTTGATTGCATTGACGGCCATTTTGAGGTTTCCATCGGTACCATTCTTAAAACCAACTGTCATTGAAAGACCGCTTGACATTTCACGATGCGTTTGTGATTCAGTTGTTCTTGCACCTATCGCGCACCAAGAGATGAGATCTGCCAGATATTGAGGGGTAATTGGATTGAGAGCTTCTGTGGCCGCTGGTAGGCCTAAGTCCGCTAACCAGGTTAAAAATTTGCGACTTTGATAAAGACCTTTGTCGACATCAAGTGAATTATCCATATCAGGATCACTAATCAAGCCTTTCCAGCCAATTGTGGTCCTTGGTTTTTCAAAATAAACTCTCATTACTATACAAAGCGATTCCTTTAATTCTTCACTAAGGGTTTGCAATTTATGTGCGTATTCTTTTGCGGCCTCAAGGTTATGGATTGAACAGGGTCCGACAATCACCATCAATCTAGAATCTTTTCCTGAGAGTATATCGCTCACTACTTTGCGCCCAGCCAAAATATTTTTCTTGCCCTTTTGGGTGATGGGCAATTTTTTACTGAGATCATTAGGGGAAGTGATAACAGCTTCACTGGCAATATTAGTGTTGTGAATTTGACTATCCATGCAAAGTGTCTACTAGTTAATTTAATTTATTGGTGATTTTAAACATAACTTACACTATTATGTTGCAGAGATAAGATAATATGAGCAATAAAAAAATCCTCAAGATTAGATAAAAATATAGAATTGCCTTAATTAATAATGAACGAATTGTTAAAAGACTTCACTTTTGTGGTTGACCTAAATATTGAATGGGGGGATATGGATGCTCTTCAACATGTCAACAATATTGAATATTTCAAGTATTTTCAAGCGGCTCGAATTGCCTATTTTGAAAAAATTGATTCTGAAAGTGTTTTGGGAGAAACAAGAATCTCATCCATACTGGCATCAACGCAATGTAAGTTCATCTACCCTCTTGCCTACCCGGATAGTATTTCTGTTGGAGTCAGAGTGGACTCAATGGCAGGCCAGTACTTTACAATGCAATATGCTGTTGTTAGTCACAAGCATCAGAGACTGGCCGCTATTGGTGATGCTAAAGTGGTAATGTTTGACTATGTCAATAATAAAAAAGTCTCTATTCCTGATGAGATTAGAAAGACGATCATTGATTTTGAAAAATCCGTTAATAAAATAGTCGATCAAGACTAGTGCATGCTGAGACAGACTGGTTACTCAGTTCAGTAAACTAAGATTGAGCCAATCCTTGAAATTTTGGCATGGCGTCAAGTAATGAACGGGTGTATTCATGTTTTGGTTGTTCAAATATATTATCATTACTGTCGTTCTCCAAGGCCTCGCCTTCCTTCATAACAATAACGCGGTCACACATTTGACGAATTACCGCTAAATCGTGACTTACAAAAAGAAGAGTCAAAGAAAATTGTTCCTGTAGATCCTTCAATAGGTTAAGTAAATTGGCTTGTACAGAGACATCTAGAGCAGAAGTAGGTTCGTCACAAAAAATAAAGTCTGGTCGATAGCCCAGTGATCTTGCGATACCAATTCTTTGGCGCTCACCACCAGAAAAAGCATGAGGCAACTTATCAGCGTCTTCTCGCTTTAAGCCGACCAAGGACATAAGATCTTGAGCCAATGATTTGGCTTTATTTCTGTCGATTAAGTTATGTATCTTTAAACCATAGGTAATATTTTCTCCAGCACTCATCCGTGGATTGAGAGAGGAGTATGGATCTTGGAAAATGCACTGCATGGAAAGACAATGCGCTCGACGTTCAGTACTATCGGTTATTAGCTTGAGATCTTTGCCACGGTAAATGACACTACCTTCAGTGATATCTTCCAAGCCTAAAATCATTCTTCCAATGGTCGATTTACCGGAGCCTGATTCTCCAACAATACCAACAGTCTCACCGCGCTGAACTGTGAAATTTACACCCTTTACAGCAGTAAATGACTGTTTTGCTTTCAACAGACTGGAGGGGGTAATAAATATTTTTGAAAGATTACGAACTTCCAGTAAAGACTCATTAGTTGAGTCTTGTGTTGTTTGTTTTTCTTGCAAGTAGTGAAGACCAGTAGAGGTGTCCTCCAATTTATCTTCCTCATTTAAAGCGAAACGGTGTAGGCGCTTCTCTATAAGAGGTACCGATGCCATTAAAGATCTGGTATAGTCCTGTGTTGGTCTTTGAAGTACTTTATTTGTTGCATTTTGCTCGACATGTCTGCCATATCTAAGTACGTAGACATAGTCACATGTTTCTGCTATAACACCTATATCGTGGGTTATTAAAATAATCGCAATCTGTTCTTGCTGACTCAGCTTAATCAGAGTCTGTAGTACCGATTGTTGAACAGTAACATCCAAAGCAGTTGTTGGTTCATCGGCAATAATGAGTTTGGGTTTTGCAGCAATTGCGATCGCAAATACAATTCGCTGGCATAGCCCGCCAGACAATTGATGGGGATACTTTTGAAGTCGATCTTCGGCGAAGCTGACGTCTGCCCGTTCTAACAACTGAATGGCATATTCCCGAGCTTTAATGCCACTCATATCGGTGTTTGCCTCTATTGCTTCCATGACTTGTTCGCCGATTGTTAGGACAGGGTTAAGGGCGGTCATCGGATTTTGGTATATATAGCCGATTTGGTTGCCACGCAAAGATTCGAATTGTGCTTCACTTAAACCAACAAGCGAATTTCCAAGAAATCTAATTTCACCACTAACAAGTTTTGCTGGTGAGTCGAGAAGACCCAGGATAGCTTTGCCAATAGTTGATTTTCCAGCTCCGCTTTCACCAACTATCCCTGTTATTTGGCCTTCACTTAAGTTAATAAAAATCTGATCGAGGGCTTTAAGTTCATCTTTTCCTTGAGGTCCCTGAGGATAAGTAACCGTTAAATTTTTGATCTCTAGAAGAGGTGCTTTATTCATCATTGATCCTTGGCCTTTAAGTATGGATTGTTGTATTCACGAATGCGGTCAGCAACTACGTTAATACATAGAACCAATGAAACCAAAACGACACCAGGAATAATACTAATCCACCATTTTCCAGAGAGTATGTAGTCATTGCCGTTGGCAATCAGTAATCCCAATGATGGTTCAGTAATGGGGACACCGACTCCCAAAAATGAGAGAGTCGCTTCAGCTCCAATAGCGCCTGATAGTGCCATCGGCACCACGACTAATACTGGTGCAATGCTATTAGGAAGTAGAAAGCGCATCATAATTCTCCAATTCGGAATGCCTGATATTCGTGCAGCATCGATATATTCCTTTTGCATCTCTGAGAGAGCTTGAGATCTAGTAAGTCGCGCTTTGCTAGCCCAAACACCAATGATGAGGGCGTAAATAATTTTATCGACTCCGGTTCCAAATATGGCTAACATCATGAGAGCCAGTAAGATGCCTGGGAAGCTCACTTTTAAATCAACAGCACGCATAATAATAGTCTCTACCCAGCCTCCTTTAACTGCTGCCAAAAGACCCAGTATTACCCCAATTGTTGTACCAATAGATACAGCTACAAATGCTACAAATAAGCTTAATCTTAGACCGTACATGACTGCGGACAAAATATCACGTCCCAAGGCATCTGTACCAAGCCATGCGGTGGTACCGTTACCAAGTTTTGATAATGGTGGTAACAAACCATCCATGATGTCCAAAACCATCAAGTCATAAGGGTTTTGTGGTGCAATCCAGGGAGCGAATATGGCAACAAGAAGAAAAAAGGAAAATCCTATTAGTCCAGCAATGGCTATATAGTGGCCTGAGAAAATAGGCCTAATTTTGTACAATAATGAGTTAAATATATTTTTTAAGGTTTCCATTTTAATTACTTCTGGTGACGAATTCGTGGGTCGAGAAATGCATACAGAACATCTACTATAAAGTTAATAAAAACAAACATCAAAGTTATGAGTATTAGGTAGGCCACTACTACAGGGCGGTCGACCATATGAATAGAGTCGAGAAGTAGTTTTCCGATACCGGGCCATGCAAAAACAGTTTCAGTGACTGTCGAGAATGCAATCAAACCTCCAATTTCTAGTCCTGTAATGGTAACAATCGGTATCAAAATATTGCGAAGAAGATGACGTCTAATAATGCGATTTCTTGTTATTCCTTTGGCTCGAGCAAAGGTCATGTATTCTTGGTACAAGATTTCTTGAGTTCCGGACCTAGCAAGCCTTGATTGCATACAAATTTTATAAATAGCAAGATTGATTGCAGGTAAAGCCATATGTTGTAAGCCGTCAATGGATAATAATGACCATTCAATACCAAACATTGGGTTCGTGAGTCCTCTGCCGGAAGCAGGAAGCCACTGAAAAAAAACTGCAAACACCAAAATCAAAAGTATGGCTTGCCAAAAGTTGGGCGTCGAGTAACCTATAGTGGTAAAAAAACTGATAATGCGTGGCCCCCTAGAATTACCTTTGATGCCGGAATATATGCCTAGTGGAATTCCGATACTAAGACCAATCACCATCGCCAAGAGAGCGACCTCTAAGGTGGCTGGAAGGCGCTCAACGATAAGATCAAGAACCGGACGATTATATACAAATGAGACTCCGAAGTCACCTTGAACTATGTCACCAGCAAAATTAAGGTATTGTTCATGTAGCGGCTTGTCAAGGCCTAACTCAATGGCTAACTCGATCTTGTCTTGCTCAGTCCAGTCTTCATCAGAAAGCATTTCAACTGGGTCACCGACTACATACATCCCAAAAAAGACAATGAGCGACATGATGAGTGCCAATATACCACTTTGCCAAAAACGTTTAAGAATGTATTTAATCATGGATACTTTGACTCTAACTTAATCCTACAAATAGATAATTGTAATTTTTTTACTATAGATTAAAGCAGTTCATAAAAAACCCCTCACACAAGTGTAGCAGATTGCTTATGCGAGGGGTTATTTAGTGTGCTTCTAAAGGTCTCTAATTTTTACTCGCCATGTCAGCAAATGTTCGCTCATCCGGACGACCACTCACACTGATGTCACTTGTATGAGCCCAGATGCTGTGCTGGTAGTGTAGAGGTATTCCTGGTAAATCCCTAACAGCTATACGCATGGCTTCTTGATTATATTCAAAAATCGAAAGTGGCGTCTGCTGAAATAGGCGGTATCACCCAACATATTGGAGCTTATCAGGTCACTCAAAAAGGCCATAAGATTACTTTCATCGATACTCCTGGCCATGCTGCTTTTTCCAAAATGAGACTTCGAGGCGCTAATGCGACTGACATCGTAGTTCTTGTCGTTGCTGCTGATGATGGAGTTATGCCCCAAACCATTGAATCCATTAAGCACGCTAAAGATGCAGAAGTTCCTATTATTGTTGCGATTAACAAAATAGACAAAGAAGG
>LUME01000506.1_pt1 | contig 15250 bp, 19 predicted proteins | sample 729951 | NCBI WGS metagenome assembly LUME01 (sample SAMN03860271, study PRJNA289734) | marine metagenome | biome: seawater column; feature: ocean; material: water; isolation source: Red Sea water column Station 34 - depth 200m | place: Saudi Arabia: Red Sea | collected 2011-10-15 | depth 200 m | reverse complement strand
GGAGCGCTCAGCCGGGGTTGCGGGGGCGAAAGTGGGGGACCGGGCGGATCGGTTCGCTCAACGGTCCATCGGCGTGGAGCAGGTGGAGGCGGTGCGCCTCCCGGTCGAACCAGGTGGCGACGCAGTGCAATTCGTCTGCGTGCTCGCGGGTGGGTGGCCGTGCCAACGGATCCGGGCCGGCCATGTCGTCCTGGTCGAATGGCAGGGCGTCGAGGGGTACTGGGGCCCTCGAACTCCAGGTCCGCTGGAGTCGCCCGGCGACGATCTCGGCGCCGCCATGGCCGGCAACCCGGACCCGTACGGTGCCCGCCCGCCGCAGGAGGTCGATGCGGCGGAGCCGCTGCAGGGTCGTGGCCAGGTCCTCGGCCCGATTCCGGACGTTGGCTGCCTCCTCGTAGCGCTCGTCGGCGGCCAACCGGTGCATGCGCTCCTCCAACGGTCCGAGCAGCAAGTCCGGCTCGGTGGTGAGTCCGCGGCGGGCGACATCGACGATCCGGGCGTAGTCGTCCTCGTGGATGCCACCCGAGCAGGGACAGGTGGCGGTACCGAGCTGCGCGGCCGTGCACGGCGGGGCATCGCGACGGGCCGGGACCCGGCCGGTGCAGCGCCGGAGCGGGACGACGGACTCGATCGCATCGACCAGCTGTCGCCCGAAGGAGGTGGAGCGCACGGGTCCCACGTAGAGGGCGCCGTCGTCCCGGACGACCCGGGCGACCGAGAGCCGGGGGAACCGCTCGCCGAGTGACAGCTTCACGTAGACGTAGCGGCCGTGGCCGGTGCCCTGCCGGTTGTAGCGAGGTTCGTGCCGGTGGATGAGGCGGATCTCGGTCACAGCGGCCTCGAGGGGGCTGCTGCAGACCCGGTGGTCGATGCGCACGGTCTCGGCCAGCAGGCGGCGGACCTTCCGCCGGTCGTCGGTCGAGAAGTAGCTGCGGACCCGAGACCGGAGGTTGCTCGCCTTGCCGACGTAGAGGACCTCGCCCCGCCGATCGCGGAACAGGTAGACGCCCGGGGAGCGGGGAAGGTCGGTGGTGAGGGCCAGCTTCCCCGCCTCGGCGTGGCCGGCCATGGTGGGGAGCACGAGGAGGTCGTCGAACCCGGTGACGCCGAGCGACCCGGCCCGCTCGAGCAGGAGGTGGAGGAGGTCGCCGGTGGCCAGGGCGTCGTCGAGGGCGCGGTGGCTGGGCTGGTGGTCGAGGCGGAGGTGGCTGGCGAGGGTGCCGAGCCGGCAGTTGGGGACCTCGTCGCGCAGCAGGCGTCGGGCGAGGGCGCAGGTGTCGACCGAGCGGTTGCCGAGCGGTGGCCGGCCGGCTCGCTCGAGTGCGGCGCCGAGGAAGGCCAGGTCGAAGCGGACGTTGTGGCCGACGACCACTGCGCCGCCCAGGAACTCGAGCAGGGCGGGGAGCACGGCGTCGATCGTCGGTGCGTCGCGGGTCGAGGCCTCGGTGATTCCCGTGAGGACCGTGATCCGGGGTGGGATGGCGCAGCCGGGATCGACGAGGGTCTGGAAGGTGCCGAGGCACTCGCCGCCGCGGAGCTTCACGGCGCCGACCTCGGTGATGGCGCAATCGGCAGGCGAGGTGCCGGTGGTCTCGAGGTCGAGGACGCAGAAGGTGAGGTCTGCGAGGGGCGTGCCGAGGTCGTCGAGGGAGCGCTGGCCGGCGGCGGGCTGACGGGCGCTCCTCGTAGGCATCCTCCACAGTCAATCGAACAGGTGTTCGTCTGTCAAGGCCGGGTGCTGCTCTGCGGGAGGCGGGTGCCCGGCAGGGCTGTCACACCCCGTCTGCAGGATGTGGCCATGGAACAGCATCAGACCCTTGACCCGTCCGGCAGCGCCACCCCGGAGGATGCAGTCGACGCGAAGCGCGCCGACCTCGTCCTCGACTGCGACACCTGCGCCGAGCGCCACACCAGCACCTGCGACGACTGCGTCGTCACCTTTCTCCTGCACCGCCGGCCAGGGGAGGCCGTGGTCATCGACCTCGACGAGCACCGCAGTCTCCGACTCCTGGCCGATGCCGGCCTGGCTCCACCGCTTCGCCACGTTCCCGACGTTCGCTGAGCCCGGGGCCCTCGGGGGTGTGGGCACGGTGTCGGCTGCTCGGCGGCGCGCCGGGGCACGGTCGGGCCGTTGCGACCTGCGACGATGGCGGGATGCAGGAGGCCGACGTCGATCCGGGGCCAGCCACGGCCGGAGGCTCCGCACGTGGGGTCGCCAGAATCGCGGCGGACAGCGCGGGCAGCGGGGCCGACCGGTCGCCCGATGCCGATGCGGCGGCGCACCTCGCCAGTGAACTCGTCGATGTGGGGCGTCGGGCCGGCCTCGACGCCGTGGGCGTGGCGGGGGCGGCGCCGTTCGCCGTCGCGAGTCGTCACCTCGAGGACCGCCGTGCCCGGGGCCTCGCGGCCGAGATGCAGTTCACCTACCGCAACCCGGCGCGCTCCACCGATCCCCGCCAGATCCTCCCATCGGCACGTGCACTGGTGGTCGGTGCCCGACGCACACCTGCCCCTCGGCTGGGGGCGGCCACCTCCGGCAACGCCAGGGTCGCCGCCTATGCCCGGGTCGACCACTACGCGGACCTGCGGGCGGCACTCGGCGAGGTCGCCGACCGCCTGCGCAGCGACGGCTGGCAGGCCCGTGTGGTTGCCGACGACAACGCCCTCGTGGACCGGGCGGCGGCCGTTCGAGCCGGACTGGGCTGGTACGGCAAGAACGCCAACGTGCTCCTCCCCGGTCGCGGCAGCTGGTTCGTGCTGGGCTCGGTGGTGACCGACGCTCCGCTCCCACCGAACGAGGCACCGGTCCGGGACGGCTGCGGGACCTGCGAGCGCTGCCTCACGGGCTGCCCCACGGGCGCCATCGTGGAGCCGGGCGTGGTCGACGCCCGCCGCTGCCTGGCCTGGCTGGCCCAGGCACCGGGACCGATCCCGGTCGAGTTCCGCTCGGCGCTCGGAGACCGCCTGTACGGCTGCGACGACTGTCAGGAGGTCTGCCCGATCGGTGCCGCCGAGCGTGAGGCCGAGGAGGCCCGTTCGGGAGGCCGGGCCGACGGCGAACGCAACCCCGGCGCGGACGTGGCGGCCGTCTGGATACTCGAGGCCGACGACCAGGAGCTTCTCGACCGCTTCGGTCACTGGTACATCGCCGAGCGCGACCCGCGGTACCTGCGGCGCAACGCACTGGTCGTCCTCGGCAACGCCGGGGGTGACGATCCGGGCCGGTCCGCGCTGCTGCACCGGTACGCACGGCACGCCGACCCGCTGCTCCGGGAACACGCCGTCTGGGCGCTGGAACAGTGCGGACGGGGGCAGGATCCCGGGGTGTCGCCCGGGAGCGGAGGTACGGGATGATCCGGGGAAGGAACCGGTCAGGGGCATGAGATCCCACCTGCTGGTCACCAACGACTTCCCGCCCAAGGTGGGCGGCATCCAGTCGTACCTCTGGGAGCTCTGGCGCCGGCTGCCGCCGGAGGACGTCGCCGTGCACACCACGCCCTACGAGGGGACCGGTGCCTTCGATGCCGACCAGCAGTACACGGTCAGCCGTTCCCGGGAGCCCTGGCTGCTCCCGTACCCGTGGCTTCCGCGCCGCGTCGAGCGGCTGGCACGCGACCACGGCGCTGAACTGGTGGTGTGGGACCCGGCCCTTCCCGTCGGGCTGGCGGCGCCACGCGTCGACCTCCCGTACGCCGTGGTGCTCCACGGTGCCGAGGTCACGATCCCCGGGCGGTTGCCGCTGCTCCGGCCACTGCTGGGGCACGTGCTGCGCGGCGCCTCGCTGGTGGTCAGTGCCGGCGGCTACCCGGCGGCCGAGGGGGAGCGGGCCGCGGGCTGCGAGCTCCCGGTTCTGCAGGTTCCGCCCGGCGTCGACACCGGGCGCTTCGTGCCCCTGAGCGACGCCGAACGGGCATCGGTGCGCCGCGAACTCGGCTTGCCGGTCGACGCCCCCCTGGTGGTGGGCGTCAGCCGCCTCGTGCCCCGTAAGGGCATGGACACCCTGGTCCGTGCAGTCGCCCTGCTGGCCGAACGGGAACCGGACGTCGTGCTGGCCATCGCCGGCACCGGCCGGGAGCACGATCGACTCCAGGCCCTCATCGAGCGCAGCAGGGCGCCCGCCCGGCTGCTCGGGCGGGTCGAGGAGCGCCTCCTGCCCGGCCTCTACGGGGCGGGTGACGTCTTCGGGATGCCCTGCAGGACCCGGCTGGGCGGCCTCGAACAGGAGGGTTTCGGCATCGTGTTCCTGGAGGCGGCGGCCGCCGGGGTCCCGCAGGTGGCGGGCCGCAGCGGCGGGGCCGCCGAGGCCGTCGAGCACGGCGAGACGGGCATCGTGGTCGACGACCCGTCGGACGTCGAGGCGGTCGCCGACGCGATCGGTCAACTGCTGGCCGATGACGAGCGGCGTCGTCGCATGGCGGCAGCGGGCCGTGACCGGGCGGTGCGTGAGTTCTCGTACGACGTGCTGGCCGGGCGCCTCCGGGCCGGTATCGACGACGCGAACCTGCGGTCGTGACTCCCACGCCCTCCGATCGGGGCATCCAGCGGTTCGACGAATGGGGGACCGGGGTGTTCGTGGCCTGCACGGTTCCTGCCGTCCTCCTCGAGGGCCCCGTTCGCGCGTTCGCCGCCGTGGTGGCCGGTGGCCTGTTCCTCATCGGCTGTGTCGTGTTCCTGTGGGCCTTCAGCCGGGCCCTCGACCGCAGCCGGCGGGAGATGATCGGCATCGGCGGGCTGTACTTCCTCGCCGGCTGTGCGCCGTCGTCGGTCCGCCGGCGCCTCCTCACACTGCTCGCCGCCCAGGTCGTGGTCGCCACCGTCGCCGCCGCCATGCGACCGTTCACGTCGCTGGCGGTCGGGGTGCTGGTCCCGATGTTCGGCCTCGGCCTCTGCGGACTCTGGGGTGCCCTCCACGGCGAGTTCCCGGCCCGGGGTGGGTGAGCGCAAACAACCGAGCGGAGCGATACCCCCCGCCGGCTGCCCGCCGGGCGATAGTGTCGGAGGCGATGAGCGACCACGCCAGCCAACGCACGCACATCCAGGCGCCGCCCGACCTGTGCTTCGCCACCGTGCTCGACGTCGAGCGGTACCCGGAGTGGGCCGTCGACATCAAGGAGGCGACGGTGCTGGCACGCGACGACGAGGGCCGGGCCGGCGACGTCCACTTCCGGGCCGCGGCCATGGGTCGCAGCAGCAGCTACACGCTGCGCTACGCCTACGGCTCCAACCCGCTCCGGGTGTCGTGGCGCCTGGTCGAGGGCGACGTGATGCGGCGCATGAGCGGTGAGTACGAGTTCGTCGCCGTCGATGGCGATCCGAACACCACGCAGGTCCACTACGACCTCGAGGTCGACCTTCTGGTCCGGCTGCCGGGCTTCGTGAAGCGCCGCCTCGAGGCCAAGATCGTCCACACCGCGATCGACGACCTCCGGACGCACATCGAACGTCTCGCCGCCAACCGGTAGCGACACGCACCCCGGCACCACCTGCCCGGCCGCCACGCCGGAAGTACGCTCGACACGATGGACTACCGGCGCATCACCGACCTGCCGCCGTACGTCTTCACGATCATCGACACGCTCAAGGTCGAGGCGCGTCGGGAAGGCCGCGATGTCATCGACCTGGGCTTCGGCAACCCGGACCTGGCGTCACCCGACGTCGCCGTCGACAAGCTGGCCGAGGCGGTCGCGAACCCGCGGAACCACCGCTACTCGTCGAGCCGGGGCATTCCCAGGCTCCGGGAGGCGGTGGCCGACCTGTACCAGCGGCGATTCGGGGTCACGCTCGACCCGGACACGCAGGTCATCCAGACCATCGGCGCCAAGGAGGGCTTCGCCCACCTGATGTGGGTGCTGCTCCAGTCCGGCGACGCCGCCCTCGTCCCGTCCCCCTCGTACCCGATCCACCGCTACTCGCCCCTGTTCGCCGGCGCCGACGTCCGGGAGATGCCGTTCACGACCGACGGCGACTTCATCGGCGCGCTCCGCGAGGGCTGGGAGTACTCGTGGCCCAAGCCCCGGGTGATCGTGCTCTCCTTCCCGCACAATCCGACCACGGCCTGCGTCGACCTCGAGTTCATGGCCGAGGTGGTCGCGTTCGCCCGCGATCGCGATGTGCTGCTGGTGCACGACTTCGCCTACGCCGACCTCGGCTTCGACGGCTATCGGCCGCCCTCGATCCTCGAGGTGCCCGGCGCCGCCGAGGTGGCCGTCGAGTTGTACTCGATGACCAAGAGCTTCTCGATGGCTGGCTGGCGGGTGGCGTTCATGGTCGGCCACGCTCCGACGGTGGCCGCCCTGGCCAAGCTCAAGTCCTACCTCGACTACGGCACCTTCCAGCCGATCCAGATCGCTGCCACGGTCACGCTCAACGAGGCCCCCGACTACCCGATGGAGGCCTGCGCCGTCTACCAGTCGCGGCGCGACGCCCTGTGCAGCGGACTGCAGCGGATCGGCTGGGAGTTCGAGCCGCCACGCGGGACGATGTTCGCCTGGGCGCCAATCCCCGAGCCCTACCGCGGCATGGGCTCGGTCGAGTTCGCCAGCCACCTGGTCCGCGAGGCCGACGTGGCGGTGTCGCCGGGCGTCGGCTTCGGGCCCGGCGGAGAGGGGTTCGTCCGGTTCGCCCTCATCGAGAATGAGCAGCGCATCGCCCAGGCCGTCCGCAACCTCCGCGGCTGCCTGGATCGACTGGCCTGAGGGCCGCGTTCCGGCGACTTGTCCGTTGAGCGCTCGGGGACTTGCTGCCGCGGGATGAAGGTGGCGCTCAGGTGCGCTACCCCTCGGGGACTTGGTAGCGGGGGTCGAACGTGGCGTAGTTGGCGCAGGACCAGCATGGCGTAGGCCAGCCGGTTGCTGGTCGAGTCGTCCTGTGGGAAGCCGTTGAGGCTGTCGAGGTGGATCTCGAGCAGGGTGCCTCTGAGGGTCGTGCCGACGATCGTGCTGCCCTCGATGAACGGGGAGACGAACTCCTGCTCCTGTTCCTCGAGGTTGGGTCCGGCCAGCACCTGCTCGAGGATCGTGTTGACCGTGCCGTCCGGGTCGATGTCCCGGGTGACCTTGGCCAGTTGCATGCGGTCGTCCACGTTCCGAGCCAGGAAGATCTCGACCTGCTCCACGTCGGGGGCGGGCACCGTCGTCGTGGTGGCGCCGGGTTGGAGGACGTCGGGGATACGGGCGGACACCGACCGTGGATGGCTCTCGACGGTGATGCCACAGGCGCCCAGCAGCAGGGCGGCGACCACCAGGGCGGCGACCGGCAGGAAACCCCCGCGGGGGTGCGAGGACGGGGACCGCTTGCTCATCCGCGCCCCTCCTCGTCGTCCGTGGACTCGGGCCGCGGCAATTCGACCACGAAGCGGGCTCCCGGGGCGCCGGAGGGCCGGTCCTCGATCCACACCCGTCCGCCGTGTAGCCGGACGTCCTCCCAGACGAGGCTGAGTCCGAGTCCGGCCCCGGAGTCGCCGCCCCGCCGGCCGGCCGAGGCGCCGCGGGAGAACCGATCGAACACCTGGTCCCGCTCGTCGGCCGGCACGCCGGGACCGTCGTCTTCGACGGCGATCCGCACGGTGCCCGCGTCGGCCTCGATGACGACCCCGGCGACCCCAGCGCCGTGGCGGGTGGCGTTCACGAACAGGTTCGACATCACCCGGGCCATGCGGCGCTTGTCGGCCTCGATCACCAGACGGCCGTGGAACGGGTCTGCCACGGGCACCCCGGCGAGGTGGGTGGCCCGAAGCGTGGCGTCGATGAAGTCGGCCAGGTTGAGGTCGGTCACTTCGAGGGAGGCGGCGCCGGCATCGAAGCGGGAGATCTCGAGCAGGTCCTCGACCAGCCGGCTGAAGCGGGCCAGGTCCTGGGAGAGCAGGTCGAGTGCGGTCCGGGAGCGTTCCGAGAACTGGTCGCGCCGGGCCTCCAGCACGCCCACCGAGGTGGTGAGGGTCATCAGCGGGCTGCGCAGCTCGTGGCTGACCTCCGAGGCGAACCTGGCGTCGCGGCGGATCCGCGCCTCGAGGGCCGTGGCCATCCCGTTGAAGGAGTCGGCGAGGGCGTCGAGATCGGGGTCGACCTGGCGTTCGAGACGGGTGTCGAGACGGCCGCCGGCGATGGCCTCGGCGGCGGAACGGACCCGCCGCAGCGGTAGGAGTGCCCGACGGCTGGCCCAGGCGCCGATGGCCGCGCCGAGGAGTGTCGTGGCCGCACCGGTGGACAGCAGGATGATCCGGATCGAGCCGAGCGTGTCGTTGACGTCTTCGAGGTCGACGATCTCGAAGTAGGCGGCATCGAAGGCGGGGAGTGGCAGCCCGATCACCACCTGGGGTCGCCCGCCCACGATCGCCCGCAGCTGCCCCGGTTCGCCGGCCTCCACCCGGGCGGCGAGGACGCCGGGAAGGTCGCCACGGCCGAGTTCCGGGGGAAGGAGCCACTCCTCGCGCAGCCGCACGAGGGACTGGCTGCCCTCGAGGCTGGTCAGCGAGTCGACGATGGTCGGGAGGTCCTCGAACGTGGTGTCTGGCGTCAACTGGTTGTTGAGGCGGACCGCGTTGCTGACCGCCATGACGGCGGCGCTCTCCTCGCGGTTCTCGACGAGCTGGCCACGGGCGAGGACCAAGGTGACGCCGGCCAGCACGACCGAGACGACGAGGGCACCGAAGGCGAAGAGCAGCGAGATGCGGGCACGCAGTCCGACGGCACGCCGGTCATCCCGGTGCTGGAGCGCATTCGTCATGTCAGGGTTGGAGCTTGTAACCCATCCCGCGGACGGTCACGACGAAGCGCGGGTTGGCGGGATCCGGCTCGATCTTGGTGCGCAGCCGGCGGATGTGGACGTCGACCAGTCGTCCGTCGCCGAAGTAGTCGTAGCCCCAAACCCGTTCGAGCAGGTCCTCCCGGCTGAGGACCCGACCGGCCTGTTGGCCCAGTTCGACGAGCAACTGGAACTCGGTGCGGGTGAGGTGGACCTCGATGCCGCCCATCCGGACCGCGCCCTCGTCCGGTGCGATCTCGAGTTGCTCGAACTGCATCGTCGCCGATTCGGTCTCGGTGCTCCGGGAGCGGCGCAGCAGGGCACGGATCCTGGCCGAGAGTTCCTTGGGGGCGAAGGGCTTGGTGAGGTAGTCGTCGGCGCCTGCCTCGAGGCCGGCGACAACGTCGTGGGTGTCGGCGCGTGCGGTCACCATCACGATCGGCACGGCGCTGGTGCGCCGGATGGCCCGACAGACCTCGAAGCCGTCGACCCCCGGAAGCATGATGTCGATGAGGACGACATCGGAGGGAGCCCGGCCGAACGCCTCGAGGGCCTCCTCGCCGCTGGCGGTCTCGTCGACCTCCCAGCCCTCGTCCTCGAGGGCCAGCCGAACGGCGGTGCGGATCCGCACATCGTCCTCGACGGTCAGGATTCGTGTCCCCACGGCCATCATCGTGCCTCATCCACGGGGCCCGCGCTGTCATCGTGGCCCTCGCCCGGGAGCATGTCGCCTGCATTCCCGTCCAGGCGCCCGTCCGGGTCGAGGCGACCCGGCGAAATCCCGGCCATGGCGCGTTCCGGCGGACGCTCAGGTGTCGTCGGCATCCAGGGCGCGGAGCAGGTCGGCGAGCGGGCCCCAGAGGGCATCGGGGGCGGCGAGGACGAAGTCGCCTTCAGTCGGGGTGCCGTCGAGGTTCCCGATGCGACCACCGGCCTCCAGGACGAGGACCCGGCCCGCGGCGATGTCCCAGGGTGCGAGGCCCCGCTCGAAGAAGGCATCGACCCGTCCGGCGGCCACGTTGGCGAGGTCGAGGGCGGCCCCGCCGACGCGTCGGATGTCGCGGACGGCAGGCAGCAACTCGACGAGGCCGACGGCCTGACGTCGTCGTCGCTCGGGCTGGTAGCCGAAGCCGGTGGCGACCAGCGCCTGCGCCAGGTCGACCTCGCCGCTGACCCGGATGGGGTCGCCGTTACAGGTGGCGCCGCACCCCGCCGCGGCAGCGAACTCGTCGCCGCTGACCGGCTCGACGATCACGCCGGCGACCGACTGACCGTCGAACTCGGCGCCGATCGAGATCGAGTAGCCGGCCAGCCCGTACACGAAGTTGGTCGTCCCGTCGATGGGGTCGACCACCCAGCGGACACCGCTGGTGCCCGACACGGACGTCTCCTCCTCGCCGAGCACCGCATCGTCGGGACGGGCCCCGAGCAGGCGCCCGACGAGCTCCCGCTCGGACCAGCGATCGGCGGCGGTGACCAGGTCGGTGGTGGAACTCTTGGTGCCGTCGGAGGGGGTGCCGCCGGCCCGGCGCCGGAGTTCGGGGGCCACCGCCCGTGCCGCCTCGAGGGCGAGGTCGCGTAGTTCCTCGGCGAGGGTCACCGGCCTGAGGCGACCAGGGCCTCGGGGGTCTCAACGGCAGTGTCGACACACCGGCCGGGAGTCACGGGCTCGGCGGGATCGGGTGGCGCTCCCGTGCGGCCTGCTGGAGCTGGTTGGTGCGCCACTCGGCCATCGCCCGGAGGGTGAGGGTGGCAACGATGCCGACGCCGACGGCGCCGCCAACGGCGCCGGCCCCGACGAGGCCGCCGCAGGCGCCGGCGATCAGCACGGCGAGGAAGGCCAGGATCCGCGCCCCCACCGGGGGCGCGGCCGAGGCGGGGGCGGCGGGAACGTCCACGACGCCGAGGCTACCGGCGACGTGTCTGCGCTCGCCGGGAACCCGTGTCGAGGCCCACGAGACGTCCGGGTTGTCCGGGTCGGGGGCCGACGTCCGGAGCCGGGGCCACGGGACGGTTCGGCAGGTGCGAGACTGCCGGGATGCGTGACTGGACCGTCGCCGGCGCTCTCGTCGAGCGCGACGATCGGCTGCTGCTGGTGGCGAACCGCAGGCGGGACGGTCGTGTCGAGTGGACGCCACCCGGCGGCGTGGTGGATCCCGGCGAGACGCGCCTCGAGGCGCTGACACGAGAAGTGCTCGAGGAGACGGGCCTGCGTGTGGCGGCCTGGTCGGAGCGGGTCTACCGGGTGTCCGTCGACTTTCCCGACCGCGAGATGCGTCTCGGCGTCGAGGTGTTCCGGGCGGAGTCCTGGTCCGGCGATCTCTGGTTTGACGATCCGGACGGGATCGTGGAGGAGGGTCGCTTCGTGGACGCCTCGGAGGCCCCGAGCCTGCTCGGAACCGCGCCGGCCTGGGTGCGGGTGCCGGTCGGCGACTGGTTGCACGGCACCGGGGTCGACGACCACTACGACTTCCTGGCCATGGGCCTTCGCCCCGGGGAGCTCGTCGTCGAACGACGGTGACCGACAGCGGAGCGGAGCACGGCGAGGTCGGGCGCCGGGCCGCCACGATCCTCCACGTCGACATGGACGCCTTCTTCGCGTCGGTCGAGCAGGTCCGGCACCCTGAGCTTCGGGGGCGACCGGTACTGGTCGGCGGGTCCGGCGAAAGGGGAGTCGTCGCCGCTGCCTCGTACGAGGCCAGGGTCTACGGCGTCCACTCGGCGATGCCCTCGGTCGTCGCCCGGCGGCTCTGCCCGAACGCCGTGTTCCTGCCCGGTGACCACGCCCACTACGCGGCGGTGAGCCGGCGGGTGATGGCGATCTTCGGCCGCTTCACCCCGCTGGTCGAGCCGCTGTCGCTGGACGAGGCATTCCTGGACGTGGGTGGCTCGGTTGCCCTTCTGGGGTCACCCGAGGTGCAGGCGGCGGAGATTCGACGGATCGTCCTCGCGGAGGAGTCGCTCCACTGCAGCGTGGGAGTCGCCCCGAACAAGTTCCTCGCCAAGTTGGCCAGCCAACAGGCCAAGCCCCGGGTGGGGGAGCGGCGCACCGAGGCGGGGGCCGGCGTGCTGGTAATCGACGCGGAGGGGGTCGAGGGGTTCCTCCGTCCGCTTCCCGTCTCGGCGGTCTGGGGGGTCGGGCCGCGCACGGCCGAGCGCCTGGAGCGGCTGGGCATTCTCACCGTCGGCAAGTTGGCCGAGGTCCCCGAGCCGACCCTGCTGGACCTCTTCGGTGAGGCGGCCGGCCGCCACCTCTGGCGGCTCTCCCGGGGGATCGACGACCGGGCGGTCGACCCCGACCAGGCGGCCAAGTCGGTGAGCCACGAGGAGACGTTCGCCCAGGACCGGACCACCCACGCCGAACTGGAGCGTGCGCTGCTCCGACAGGCCGACGGCGTGGCCGGTCGCCTGCGGGCGGCAGGGATCGCCGGCCGGACCGTGACGCTGAAGGTGCGATTCGCCGACTTCAACACCGTGACCCGGTCCCAGACCCGTGGGGACCCGGTGGACACGGCCGCCGAGATCGCGGAGGTGGCCGGTGAACTGCTGGCCGAGCTCGACCCCTCGCCGGGGGTTCGACTCCTCGGGGTGGGCGTCAGTGGGCTCCAGGACGCCACCGTGCGCCAGTTGCGCTTCGAGGATCTGGGCGGCGGCACCCGGCGGGATGCCGAGCGCATGGTCGACCAGATCCGGGAACGCTTCGGGCGGGACGCCATCGCCCCGGGCGGCACCTCGCCGGCCCCGGGGGAACGCCCCTGGGGCCCCGAGGAGTCACCCGGGGAGCAAGGGCCCTGACCCCGGTCTCGACGGGCTGGATACACGTGGCAGACCGTGCGCGTTGTGGTCGCGCGCGCCCTGTGCGATGCTGGACACACCAACGACGAGGCGGAGGGCCGCGTGCCACTTTCCGACGACGAGGAACGGATCCTCAGCGAGATCGAGCAGCAGCTCCACGACACCGACCCGAGGCTGGCCCGGGAGGTGGCGGAGACCACCGTCTACACGGATGCGCTGCACCGCCTGAAGTGGGCGATCTTCGGCTTCGTGGGTGGCGTGGCGCTGATGATCCTCACGCTCTCCACCTCCTACCTGCTGGCCTTCGTCGGGTTCCTCGTCATGCTCTCCGCCGCCCTGGTGCTCGAACGCAGCCTTCGACACCTGGGGCGAACCGGCCTCGAGCAGGGGCGCCGCTCCCGTCGGACGGCGTCGCTCCGGGAGGCGATCGGGGGCACCCGCCAACGCATGCGCGACCGCTTCGAGCGCGGCGAACCCGGCCGTACCTGACCCGGCGTCCCCGACAGCGCTCCGGTGCACGTCGCCAACGAGGTCGATGACTTGGACGCGCCGACCCCGGCGCCGCCGCACCTCCTCGCCATCGACATCGGCGGTACCAAGGTGGCGGTCGGCGTGGTGGACCACGACGGCCGTATTGTCGCCGAGGGCCGCATTCCCACCCGTGGTTGCGACGACGGTGAAGGACTGTTCGGCGACCTGGTCGACCTCGGGGCCAGCGTGCGGGCCGATGAGCGTCGGCGGCGTCGAGGTCTCGCCGCTGCACATCCCGGCCTGGCGGTCCTTTCCGCTCCGTGACCGACTGGCCGCCCACTTCGACCTCCCGGCGTTCGTCGACAACGATGCCAAGGCCCTGGCGCTCGGCGAGGGCTGGCGCGGGGCGGCCGCAGGCGAGCGCAACTACCTCGCCATGGTCGTCTCCACGGGCATCGGTGCCGGGATCGTGCTGGACGGGCGCCTTCTCGACGGGGAGGCCGGCAACGCCGGCCACCTCGGCCATGTCGTGGTCGCACCCGACGGGCCCGTCTGTGCCTGCGGTGCCGCCGGCTGTCTCGAGGCCGTCGCCTCCGGGAGGGCGCTCGCCGCCGAGTTGGGTGGTCCCCCCGAGGAGGCGCCCACGGAGGTCCGCGTGCGCACCGGGCGCCACGTCGGTCGGGGGGTGGCGGCGGCGGTCAACCTGCTCGACCTGCGCCTGGCGGTCGTGGCCGGGTCGGTCGCATTGGGCTTCGGCGAGCCGTTCTTCACGGCCGCCAACGAGGCGCTGGCCGCGGGATGCGGCCTGGCCTTCACGCAGGGAGCGCGCATCGTGCCCGCCGGCCTCGGTGCGGACGGGCCGCTGGTCGGCGCCGCCGCCGTCGGCTTCCGCGGCCTCGCCGCTCCGGGGCAGGCGGCATGAGCGCGGCCCTGCTCCGCCGTCTGATCGTGGCGGTGCTCGTCCGCCCGCACCTGTGGGGTACCGCCCTGCGGCAGGTGCACCGCCTGGCACCGCGGGGGTGGTGGCGCCGGCCCCCCTTCCTCCCACTGCCCGACCCCGGCTACCGGGCGTTCCGGCAGGTCACCCAGTACGGCGACGAGTCGCATCCGCCGGTGGTCGAGGACGTGCTGGTCTGGCTGGAGTGGTGCCGTGCGCTGCCCGGGGCGGTGGCCGCGGGGGAGGCGCCTGGGTGGAGCGATGCTGATGGCCAGACGGGGGCCGGGAAGTAGGGTCGGGGCATGGGCAACGCCCTGGTCCTGAACGCCACCTACGAACCGCTCTCGATCGTCTCCGTCCGGCGGGCGGTCGTCCTCGTGCTGGATGAGCGCGCCGAACTGGTCCACGGCACGGGACGGGTCCTGCATTCGGAGTTCCTCGAGGTGGACGAGCCCTCGGTGGTGCGGCTCTCCCGCTACGTGCACGTGCCACGGCTCCGGCGTCGGGGTTTCAGCCGTCGGGCGGTCCTGCACCGGGACGATCACCGCTGCCAGTACTGCGGTTCCCGGGCCGAGAGCGTCGACCATGTGGTGCCGCGTAGCCGAGGCGGAACCCACGACTGGGAGAACGTGGTGGCGGCCTGCCGCCACTGCAACACCCGAAAGAGCGACTCCTCACCCGAGGAGGTCGGCCTGCGACTCCACCACCAGCCGAGGGTTCCGCGCCTCACCACGTGGTTCGCCGTCATGGCCGGCAGCGTGCCGCAGGCCTGGGAGCCCTACCTGGACCTGGTGGCCACCCGGACGGCGTGACCGGCTGGCTCCTCGAGCGACCGGTCGGGACGGTCGCCGAGCGTCATGTCGCCGAGGTGGAGATCGCAGGTCGTTGCGTGCACGTCCACGAGGTCGACCGTCCGACCCTCGTGGTCGGGAGCGGCCAGCGTCGGGTTCCCGATCCACAGGTGCTGGCGGCAGCGGGGGTCGGCCTGGTCCGTCGTCGGTCGGGCGGGGGCGGGGTGCTGCTCCGGCCGGGGGAGGTCCTCTGGGTGGACGTCCTGCTCCCGCGTGGCGATGACCTCTGGGAGGACGATGTCGGACGCTCGGCCTGGTGGCTGGGGGAGGCGTGGGTCGGTGCACTGACGGTCCGGGGGGTGGAGGCGAACGTCCATCGGGGGGCGATGGTCGCCACCGAGTGGTCGGCTGCGGCCTGCTTCGCCGGGACCGGACCGGGGGAGGTGCAGGTCGGGGGTCGCAAGTTGGTCGGGATCAGCCAGCGGCGCACCCGGGCGGGGGCTCGGTTCCAGTG
>LUME01001232.1_pt1 | contig 15278 bp, 13 predicted proteins | sample 729951 | NCBI WGS metagenome assembly LUME01 (sample SAMN03860271, study PRJNA289734) | marine metagenome | biome: seawater column; feature: ocean; material: water; isolation source: Red Sea water column Station 34 - depth 200m | place: Saudi Arabia: Red Sea | collected 2011-10-15 | depth 200 m | reverse complement strand
CACCCAGGGGATGGCCCGCAGGTCGCTGATGCCGGCGGCCGCGGCGCGCCGTCGGGCGGGACGGGAGCCGATGTTCATGGAGCCCAGCTCTTCGACCGGCGTCGAGGTCGTGAAGTACTCGGGCAGGCCGGGCGTCTCGACGAATGCCCGGTAGGCCTCGTAGGCGGCGGTCGACATCTGGTCCATGACCTCGTACCAGTGGTCGATGGTGCCGGCGTCGTGGCGGGGGGCGGGGTGGGCCAGCGAGGCGTCGACGAGGGCGGTGACGGCCAGGTTCAGGTTGCGTCGTGCGATCTCGGGCAGGCCGTACTTGTCGGCGATCACCTCGCCCTGCTCGGTGAAGCGAACCTCGCCGTCGAGCACGCCGTTGGGCTGGCTCAGGATCGAGCCGTGGGTGGGGCCGCCGCCGCGGCCGATGGTTCCGCCGCGCCCGTGGAACACCCGGATGCGGATGCCGCTCTCCTCGGAGACCTCGCGGATGACCCGCAGGGCCTTGTGGATCTCCCACTGCGAGGTGGTCAGCCCGCCGTCCTTGTTGGAGTCGGAGTAGCCGACCATGACCTCCTGGAGTCCGCCGCGCAGCTCGAGCAGCCGGCGGTAGCCGGGGACGTCGAAGAGTTCGCGCATGACCCGGCCGATCGAGCGCAGGTCGTCGATGGTCTCGAAGAGCGGGACGAAGCCCAGGCGGGCGATGTCGTGCCCGAGGTCGACGAGGCCGCCCTCGCGGGCCAGGATCACCGGGGCGAGGATGTCGTCGACCCCCCGGGTCATCGAGACGATGTAGCTCTCGACGACGGCGTCGCCGTCACGGTCCAGGATGCGGCGCAGCGTGCGGAACAGCGTGAGGCAGTCGTGCTCGCCGGAGCCGTGCGGCGGCGCCAGGGGCCGGCGACTCTGGAGCTCTGTCGCCAGCAGGTCGGCCCGGTCGCCGGCGGAGGCACCGGCGTAGTCGACGCCGAGGGACTCGAACATGCCGGCGAGGGCCTCGTGGTGCCGTTCGGCGTGCTCGCGGATGTCGAGGGCGGCAACGTGGAAGCCGGTCAGGGCGAGGATCCGCCGGACGCGGGTGAGGCGGCCGTCGGCGAGCAGGGAGCCGCCGTGGCTCCGCAACGACCGGTCGAGGTGCTCGAGTTCGGTGGCCAGTTCGGTGGGCGACCCGTAGCCGTCGGCCGACCTGCGCAGGGTCTCGGCCAGCCGGTGCCGGATGACGGTGCAGCGGATCCGGTACGGCTCGTGTGGGTCGGTGCCGAGGAGGAGGTCGGGGTGCGTGGCGAGGTCGCTGGCGGCCTGCTCGCGGAGGTCCTCGGGGACCTCGCGGATGCGGGAGCTGACGCTGAGTTCGTCGGACAGGCCGGCCATCTCGTCCATGAGGAGCTCGAGGGCGCGGCGGCGTTGGAGGTCGAGCACGGCGAGGGTCGTGCCCGGCGAGACGTTGGGGTTGCCGTCGCGGTCGCCGCCGACCCAGGAGCCGAAGCGGATGGGGGAGCTCTCAGGGTCGAGTCGTTCACCGAGGTCCTCGAGGACGGCCGCCATGTCGTCGAGCAGCTCGGGGACGGCGTCGCGGATCGTCTGCACGACGTAGTAGAGGACGAACCGGGCCTCGTCGAAGGGGTCGGGCCGGTCGTGGCGGATCTCGTCGGTCTGCCACATGGCCTCGATGAGCTCGTCGATGCGGCGGTCGATGCGGCCCTGGTCGGCGGGTGTCCGCCACGGCTCGGTGCGCTCCTCGATGAGGTCCGAGATGCGGGCCAACTTGTTGAGGATCGATCGGCGGGAGGCCTCGGTGGGGTGGGCGGTGAAGACCGGTTGGAGGTCGGCCCGGTTGACGAGTGCCGCCACGTCGCCGGGGGAGATGCCGGAGTCGACGAGGCGCCGGACGGTCTCGTCAAAGTGGCTGTCGGCGCGGGTGCCGCCGATGTTGAGGTCCTCGATGCGGTGCACCTGCTCGGCCACGTTGGCGAGGTGGAAGTACATGGTGAAGGCCCGCACGAGCCGGATGGCCTGGTCGGCGCCGGCGGTGCCGAGCAGGTCGGTGAGCTCGCCGGTGGCGCGCTGCTCGCCGGCGCCCTGGCGGAGTTCGCGGGCGAGGCGGCGCACGTCCTCGACGGTCGCCAGCAGGTCGGGTCCGTGCTGGCGGACGAGGGAGTCGCCGAGTTGCCGGCCGAGGCGCCGGATGTCGGCGCGCAGGCCGGCGTCGGCGGCGTCGGCGGCCCCCGGGGCGGGGGTGCGGTCGTCGGTTGCGGGCACGACGGTAACTTAGACGCCCGGCATGATTCCTGCCAGTGAAATCTCTTGACTCAGGGTGGAATTCAGTGAATACTTGTGCCACGCCACCGCTGCCGCTGGCCGTCCTGACCGAGTCGCGCGGCTCCCACGCCTCGTGCACCTGCAACGGAGATCCGCCGTGAGCCACACCCGCTTTCCGCCGCCGCGCCAGCGACTGCAGCGCAGCGAGCTCGCCGTGCCCGGCTCCAACCCCGGCATGTTCGAGAAGGCGGCCAACAGCGCCGCTGACTACGTCTTCCTCGACCTCGAGGACGCCGTCGCCCCCGGCGACAAGGTGCAGGCCCGCAAGAACGTCATCGAGGCGCTCCAGGACATCGACTGGCAGGGCCACGGCAAGACGGTGTCGGTTCGGATCAACGGCCTCGACACCCACTACATGTACCGCGACGTCGTCGACGTCGTCGAGCAGGCCGGCCAGCACCTCGACACCATCCTGATCCCGAAGGCCGGTGTCGCCGCCGACGTCTACATGGTCGACGCCATGGTCACCCAGATCGAGGAGGCCATGGGAATCGAGCACCGCATCGGCCTCGAGGCCCTGGTCGAGACCACCCTCGGCATGGCCAACGTCACCGACATCGCCCGCTCCAGCGGCCGCCCTCGGCTACGAGGGCAAGTGGGCCATCCATCCCAGCCAGATCGAACTGGCCAACGACGTCTACACCCCGCCGGCCGACGAGGTCGACCGGGCCAAGCGGATCCTCGTCGCCCTCGAGGAGGCCGCCGCCGAGGGCCGCGGCGCCGCCCAACTGGACGGCCGCATGATCGACGCCGCCTCCGCCCGCATGGCCGAGAACCTGGTGGCCACCGACGCCGCCATCAACGCCCGCTAGAACCCGAGAACCCGACCCCGACGTACCCCCTCACCAGGACCAACCGGAGACCACCCGATGGACATCCACGAGTACCAGGCCAAGTCACTGCTGGCGGAGTTCGGCGTGCCGATCCCCGTCGGCGGCCTCGCCTACAGCCCCGAGCAGGCCACCTACCGCGCCACCGAGATCGGTGGCGGCGCCTGGGTGGTGAAGGCGCAGGTGCACACCGGCGGCCGCGGCAAGGCCGGCGGCATCCGCGTCTGCCAGAGCGAGCAGGAGGTCTGGGAAGCCGCCGACGACATGCTCGGCACCCGCCTCGTCACCAACCAGACCGGCGAGCGCGGGCGCGGCATCTTCCGCCTCTACATCGAGCAGACGGTCGACATCGCCCGCGAGATCTACCTCGGCTTCGTCCTCGACCGGACGACCGAGCGGATCATGCTGGTTGCCTCCGGTGCCGGCGGCATGGAGATCGAGCAGATCGCCGAGGAGAACCCCGACTCGCTGGTCCGGGTCGTCATCGAGCCGGCCGTCGGCCTCCAGGCCTTCCAGGCCCGTGAGGTGGCATTCGCCCTCGGCCTCGACGCCTCGGTGGTGAGCGAGGCCTCGAACCTGCTGATGGCCGCCTACCGGGCCTTCCGCGACCTCGACGCCACCATGCTCGAGATCAACCCGCTGGTCGTGACCGGCGACGGCCGCATGCTGGCGCTCGACGCCAAGATGACCTTCGACGACAACGCACTCTTCAAGCACCAGAAGGTGTCCGAACTGCGGGACAAGTCGCAGGAGGACCCCCGGGAGATGCGGGCCAACGACCGGGGCCTCAGCTACGTGGGCCTCGACGGCGACATCGGGTGCATCATCAACGGCGCCGGACTGGCCATGGCGACCATGGACATGATCAAGCACTCGGGCGGCGAGCCGGCCAACTTCCTCGACATCGGCGGCGGCGCCTCCCCGGAGCGGGTGGCCAAGGCGTTCAACCTGGTCCGGTCCGACGAGAACGTCCGGGCGATCCTCGTCAACATCTTCGCCGGCATCAACCGCTGCGACTGGGTCGCCGAGGGCGTGGTCAAGGCCCTCCACGAGCTCGACATCCAAATGCCGGTGGTGGTCCGGCTCTCGGGGACCAACGTCGAGGAGGGCCGCCGCATCCTCGCCGAGAGCGACGTGGACGTCGTCACCGCCGACACGTTGGCCGAGGCCGCAGAGAAGGCCGTCAACGCCGTCACCAAGGAGAACGCAGCATGAGCATCGTCGTCGACAACCAGACCCCGGTGCTGGTCCAGGGCTTCACCGGGCGCATCGGCAGCTTCCACGCCGAGGAGATGATCGAGTACGGCACCAACGTGGTCGGCGGCGTCACCCCCGGCCGCGGCGGCACCACCCACCTCGACCGGCCCGTGTTCGACACCGTCAAGGACGCGGTGGACGCCACGGGTGCCGAGGCATCGATCGTGTTCGTCCCGCCGCCCTTCGCCGCCGATGCCCTCATGGAGGCCGCCGACGCCGGGCTGCGCACCGCCGTGTGCGTCACCGACGGCATCCCCGCCCAGGACATGATGACCGTCAAGCGCTACATGCGCCGCTACAAGGCCGAGCGCCGCATGCAGCTCATCGGCCCCAACTGCGCCGGCGTCATCAGTCCCGGCAAGGCCCTCCTCGGGATCATGCCCGGCCACATCTACAAGGAGGGCGAGGTCGGGATCATCGGACGGTCCGGCACGCTCGGGTACGAGGCCGCCTCGCAGCTCAAGGCCGCCGGCATCGGCGTCAGCACGAGCATCGGCATCGGTGGCGATCCGATCAACGGGTCGTCCTTCAAGGACCACCTGGCCGCCTTCGAGCAGGATCCCGACACCAAGGTCGTCGTGATGATCGGCGAGATCGGCGGCCCCCAGGAGGCCGAGGCCGCCGCCTACGCCAAGGAGCACATGTACAAGCCGGTGGTGGGTTACATCGCCGGCCTGACCGCACCGAAGGGCCGCACCATGGGCCACGCCGGCGCCATCGTGTCGTCGGCGGGCGAGTCGGCCGCCGAGAAGGTCGAGATCCTCAAGGAGTGCGGCGTCCGGGTCGTCGAGCGTCCCTCCGAGTTCGCCGAGACCGTCGGCAAGGTCATCGACCGCAAGGCCTGATCCGGCTCGGGCCTTTTGGCCACAACCAGTCCCTGCCATGCCCGCGGGCCGGTCGCGTCCGGACGACGGCACCACCGTAGCCTTGGGGCCATGCGGGAGATCCTCGGAGACCTCGAACGCTGGCGAGCCCAGGGGCGGCGCATCGCCCTCGCCCGGGTGATCGACCTGGAGGGGTCGGGTCCCCGCCTGCCCGGGGCGACCATGGCGGTCGCCGAGGACGGCGAGGTCGCCGGTTCGGTGTCCGGGGGCTGCGTCGAGGGGGCGGTCGTCACCGAGGCCCTCGAGGTGCTCGAGCAGGGTGACCGTCGGCTGGTCTCGTTCGGCTACAGCGACGACGAGGCCTTCGCCGTGGGACTGACGTGCGGCGGCACCATCCACCTGTTCATCGAACCCCTGGACTGGTAGGGGCGGGGAGGGGAAGACGTGGCCGCGCAGGAGACCCCGGTGTTCGACGAGGTCGCCCGACTGCTGCGCGACGAGTCGCCGTTCGCCCTGGCCACGATCGTCGAGGGCCCCGGCGCCGGAGCCAAGTTGCTGGTCCGTCCCGACGGCACCACCGGCACGCTCGGCGACGACGACCTGGACCGGGTCGTCGAGCGCGACGCCCTCGGTGAGCTGGCCGCCGGGCGCAGCGGCCTGCGCCACTACGGCGAGCACGGCGAGGCGCGCGAGGACCACGTCCGGGTCTTCATCGAGAGCTTCGCCCAGCCGCCGCAGATGCTGGTGTTCGGCGCCGTCGACTTCACGTCGGCACTGGTCCGGGTCGCCAAGGTGCTCGGCTATCGGGTCACCGTCTGCGACGCCCGCGAGGTCTTCGCCACACGGCAACGCTTCCCGCTGGCCGACGAGGTCGTCGTCGACTGGCCCGACCGACTGCTGGAACGCGTCGGTGCCGACCTGGGTCCCCGCGACGCCGTCTGCGTCCTGACCCACGACAACAAGTTCGACGTCCCGGCGATCATGGCCGCCCTCGAGACCGCGGTCGGCTACCTCGGCGTGATGGGTTCCCGCCGCACCCACGAGAGCCGCCTGGAACGCCTGCGGGAGGCGGGGATCGACGCGGCGGGGGAGGCCCGCCTGCGGTCGCCGCTGGGCCTCGACATCGGGGCCCGGACGCCGGAGGAGGTTCGGGCCGGTGAGCGTCGCGGCCGTGGTGCTGGCCGCCGGGGGCGCCTCCCGGTGGGACGGCGACGGCCACAAGCTGATGGCCGACCTCGGCGGTCGACCCGTCGCCGCCCACGCCCTTGGCGCCGCCGCCGAGGCCGCCCTCGACGAACTGGTCGTGGTCGTCGGGGCCGTCGACCTGGGGGTGTGCCTGCCCGAGGGCGCCACCGTGCTCGAGAATCCCGATTGGGCATCGGGTCAGGCGGGTTCCCTCCAGGTGGCCGTGGCCCACTGCCGGACGGCCGGCCACGACGCGATCGTGTTCGGCCTGGCCGACACGCCGGGCGTGCCGGCGTCCGCCTGGCGGTCGGTGGCCGAGCAGCCGGGCGAGCTGGTGTGCGCCACGTTCGGTGGCCGGCGCCGCCCTCCCGTCAAGGTGGCGGCGAGCCGGTGGCCGGACCTGCCGGCGGACGGCGACGAGGGGGCTCGTGCCCTCCTGGCCCAGCAGGCGTCCCAGGTCGTGGAAGTAGTGTGCCCCGGCGAGCCGAGGGACATCGACACCGTGGAGGACCTGCGCGCATGGAGCTGACCAACGATTTCGAGGTCGAGGCACCGGTCGAGCGGGTGTGGGCGGTGCTCACCGACGTGGAGCGCATCGCCCCCTGCCTGCCGGGCGCCCAGCTCGAGGAGGTGGAGGGCGACGAGTACCGCGGGATCGTGAAGGTCAAGGTCGGACCCATCACCGCCCAGTACAAGGGGGCCGCCAGCTTCGCCGAGAAGGACGACGCCGCCCATCGGGCCGTGCTTCGTGCCGAGGGCCGCGACACCCGTGGCGCCGGCAACGCCTCGGCCGACATCGTGGCGGAGCTCGTCGAGGTCGACGGCGGCACCCGCGTCACCGTCACCACCGACCTGAAGGTCACGGGCAAGGTGGCCCAGTTCGGCCGTGGCGTGATGGCCGACGTGTCGAAGAAGCTCATGGGCCAGTTCGCCGACAACCTGCGAGGCCTGGTCGGCGAGGACGGAGCCACGGGGGGCGATGCCGACGGAGCCGCCGGGGACGACCCCGGCGAGGCGGCCGAGGAGCGTGGGGGTGCCCGCGTCATCGACGCCCCGGAGGCCGAGGCCGTCGACCTGCTCGAGGCCGCCGGCGCCCCGGTGCTCAAGCGCCTGCTGCCGCTGGCCGTGGCGGTCGTCGTCGTGGTGGTCGCCGTCCTCGTCCTCGCCTAGGAGACGACGGGGACGGTGGGGGGAGTGGAGACGGTGCCCACCGACGATGACCGTGCGATGGTCGAGGCGCTTCTCGGGCGGCCACCCCTCGGGGGCTTCGAGGTCGTCGTCCGGGACGCCGCCGGAACGCCAGTCGTGATCCGCAACCACCCGCTTATAAGAGACAGGCTGGATCCCGACGAGTTGACGGCAGCGCACGCCCGGTACGCCGCCGGCCGTGACGCCGCCCTACCCCCGGACCACGAGGGTCCCCGGCCCACCGGGGGTGTGGGGGGCACGCGGCAGGGGGTCAAGTGCCTGCACGCCCACTACGCCTGGTTCCTGGCGGGCGGCGACGACCCGGTCGGACGTTGGGTGGACGACCGGCTGTGCGAGGGGGAGGCGGGGCAGGATGGCTGAACTGGTGGCCGCCGTGGACTGTGGGACCAACTCGACGCGCCTGCTCGTCGGCGACGGCACCACGGCCGTCGAGCGCCTGATGCGCATCACGCGGCTGGGGGAGGGGGTCGACGCCACCGGCCGCCTGGCCCCGCAGGCCGTCGCCCGGGTGGTGACGGTGCTGGAGGAGTTCCGGGAGGCCATCGAGCGCCACGGCGTCACGAGGGTCAGGGCCACGGCCACGTCGGCCGCCCGCGACGCCGCCAACCGGGACGAGTTCTTCGACGCTGCCGAGGCGGCGCTCGGGGTCCGGCCCGAGCTGCTGCCCGGGCTGGAGGAGGGTCGCCTCTCGTTCGCCGGGGCGACCGCCGACCTGGACCCGGCGGACGGGCCGTTCCTGATCCTCGACATCGGCGGCGGGTCGACCGAGTTCGTCGTGGGCACGACCCGGGCCGAGGGGGCGCTGTCCTGCGACATCGGCTGTGTCCGCCTCACGGAGCAGTGGATCGAACACGATCCGCCGCTGCCCGAGGAGTTGGTGTCGTGCCTGTCGATCGTGGAGGGCCACGTCGACGACGTGCTCCGGGAGGTCCCGGGCGTCGCCGAGGCCCGCACGCTGGTCGGGCTGGCCGGCACGGTCTCGTGTGCGGCGGCCGTCGAACAGGGCCTTCTGGAATACGACCGGGACCGGATCCACCACTTCCGGCTCACCAAGGAGGCGGTGGAGGACGTCTTCCGCACCCTGGCCACCGAGACGCGGGCCGAGCGGCTGGAGAACCCCGGCATGGAGGAGGCCCGGGCCGACGTGATCGTCGGCGGGCTGTGCGTGTTGGTGAAGGTGATGCGCCAGTTGGGGTTCGCCGAGTGCCTGGTGTCCGAGGCGGACATCCTCGACGGCCTGGTGTCGGCGCAACTGGCCGGCTGATCGCCGGAGTTTTATCCTCAGGAAAGATCGTTTCCCTAGGGGAAAGTCTCTGCTAGGGTGCGGTGCCATGGGACACAGTGACCGCCTCCTCATGGGACCCGGCCCCGGCAACCCGTATCCGGAGGTCCTCGAGGCCTTCGGACGACCGATTCTCGGCCACCTCGACCCCGAATTCATCGAACTGCTCGACGAGACCAACGAGCGCCTGCGCGCCGTCTACCGCACCGAGAACGCCCTGACCTTCCCGGTCTCGGCGACCGGGTCGGCCGGCATGGAGGCCACGCTCTGCAACGTCGTGGCGCCGGGCGACGTCGTCGTGGTCGGCGTCAACGGTGTGTTCGGTGAGCGCATGTGCGACGTCGTCGACCGCCTCGGCGCCGAGATCGTCCGCGTCGAGGAGGAGTGGGGCCGCGCCATCGACCCCCAGAGGATGCTCGACGCCCACCCCTCCCCGAAGGTCATCGCCACCGTCCACGCCGAGACCTCCACCGGCGTGCGCAACGACATCGCCGAGATCGGTGCCGCCAAGGGCGACGCCCTGCTGCTCGTCGACTGCGTCACCTCGCTGGGCGGCATCCCGCTCGAGGTCGACGAGTGGGGCATCGACCTTGCGTACAGCGGCACCCAGAAGTGCCTCGGCGTGCCGCCCGGGCTCTCGCCGGTCACCGTCTCCGACCGGGCCATCGAGCGCTTCGTCGACCGCAGCCAGTCCTGGTACCTCGACATGGCGATGATCGCCAACTACGTCACCGGCGGCGGCGCCCGGGCCTACCACCACACGGCGCCGATCTCCATGATCTACGGCCTCCACGCCGGGCTCGGCGTCATCCTGGAGGAGGGCCTCGCCAACACCCAGGCCCGCCACCAGGAGTGCGGCGACATGCTCCATGAAGGCCTCCAGAAGATGGGCCTCGAACTCTTCGCCGAGGAGGGCCACCGCCTGGTCTGGCGCATCGGCTGCATGGGCCACACCGCCCGCCCGCGCAACGTCACGCTGCTGCTGGCCGCCCTCGCCGAGATCCTGGACTAGGCGCCACACGACCCGACCCCGCTGCACGCCCTCCGCGGTGTCCGGGGGGACAGGCCCGGCGGGCTGGGCCGCAGGCCCCACGCTCGGGGATCATGGCCCGATGACCGGGAACCGGAACCTGTCGGCAGCGCCGAAGCTCACGCCATGAGCGAGTCGGGCATCCTGAGGGGCCGTCGGGTCGCCCTGCGCGCCCTCGAGGTCGAGGACTTCGCCGCCTGGCAGGAGATCCGGCACCGAAACACCGGTTGGCTGACCGGCTGGGAGCCCCGCCGGCCGCCCGGACAGGCCGACCCCGCCCAGGACCCGCAGGCGTTCGCCGCCCGCTGCGCCGCCCGGCGCCGCGAGCACCAGTTGGGCACCGGGTACGGCTTCGGCGTGTTCGTCGGCGAGGGCCCCGGCGGGGGACGCCTCGTCGGCGAGCTCAACCTGTCGAACGTGGTCCGGGGGGCCTTCCAGAACGCCCACGTCGGCTACTGGGTCGACGAGGCGCAGGCGGGAAACGGCTACATCCCCGAGGCGCTGGTCGTGGCGGCCCGCTTTGTCTTCGAGGAGGTCGGCCTGCACCGACTGCAGGTGTCGATCGTGCCGGGCAACGGACCGTCCCGACGGGTGGTCGAGAAGTTGGACCTGCGCTGTGAGGGCCTCGCCGAGCGCTACCTCGAGATCGACGGGCGCTGGGAGGACCACCTCCGCTTCGCCCTCACCTCCGAGGAGTGGGCCGACCGGGCCGAGGAGCTCAGCCGGGAGTGGCTGGACTGACCTGTCGTCTGGTGACCTGTTCGGCCGGCGGGTTCAGCCCTTCTTCTCGATCCGAGCCTTGAGGGCGCCCAGCATCTCGAGAAAGGCCGGTTGTTGCATCGAGTGGATCTGCGGGGTGATCTCCAGCGTCACCGCCTCGTTCGACTCGGTGACGGCCATGCCGGCGGCGAAGGTCGCCTTGGTGCTCGCCACCAGTTCGGGCGGGTGTGCCGCCGCCAACTCCGCGTAGCCGACGGCGGCCTCGAGCAGCTCGTCGTCGGGCACGCATGCCCAGGCCAGTCCCCGTGCAGCCGCCTCCTCGCCCGAGAGCACCTGCTGGAAGAGCACCATGGCCTTCGCCGTCCAGAGGTCGGTGAGGTTGCGGAGGCGCCACGTGTGCCCGCCGCCGGGGTGGAGGCCGATCGAGAGGAAGCGCGTGTCGAACTTCGCCGACTGCCCGGCGACGACGAGGTCGCAGCCCAGCAGCATGTTCATGCCGGCCCCGACGGCGGCGCCGTTGACTGCGGCGACCGTGGCGAGCGGGGAGTGGGCGACCCGGAGGAACCCGCGGTAGATGCTCGGCAGTTCGCCGCTGCTGCGCTCCTCGCTCTCGCCGGCGCCGACCAGGTCGTCGAGGACCGCACCGGCGCAGAAGGCGCGGCCGGCGCCGGTCAGGACGACCGCACCGACGCCCTCGTCGGCCTCGAGTTCGTCGAAGGCGGCGTCCAGCTCGGCGTTCAGGGCCTCGGAGATGGCGTTGCGACGGTCAGGGTCGTTGAAGGTCAGGACCGCCACGCGGTCCCGAAGTTCGGTGAGGAGCAGGCTCATGTCGTGAGCCTGCCACGATGGGGCGGGCGCTGGCACGCCCGCGTGCCGATTGGTCGTCGTGCGGAGGGGCGGAACTCCCCGCCAGTGGGTGGGCCGATGGGCCGGGGAGATCGCGGCGCCCGTACTGTCGAACGCGTGACCCGCTCCGGACAGGCCCGCTTCCCCGCACTTCGGGTCCCGAACTACCGGCTGTTCTGGATCGGCGGCCTGGTCACCAACAACGGCCGCTGGGTCACGCACGTCACCAGCGCCTACGTGACCTACCGCATCACCGGCTCGGCGGCCTGGGTGGGCGTGACCGGCTTCGCCACCTTCGTCCCCATGCTGCTGCTCAACCCGGTGTCCGGCCACATCTCCGACACCCGGCGGCGCCGCAACGTGCTGTTCGTCACCAACGCCGCCTACGGCGGTGTGGCCGTGGTGATGGCGTCGGCCTGGGCGGCCGGGATGCGCTCACCGACCGGCTGGGTGCTGCTGTTCTTCGCCAGCGGGTGCGTTGCGGGCGTCCAGCTGCCCGTGTGGCAGGCGTTCGTGGCGGAATGCGTCCCCAAGGACCTGCTGCGCAACGCCATCACCCTCAACTCCACGCAGTTCAACGCCGCCCGGACCGTCGGGCCGGCCATCGGGGGCCTCCTGATCGGGACGCTCGGTCCCGGCTGGGCGTTCCTCACGGCCGCACTCTTCGTCGGACCGGTGCTGGTCTGCCTGTCGCTGATGGATCCGGCGGGCCTGCACCGACCCGAGGACCTCGACCCCGCCGACCGGGGGGCGCGGGCCGTGCTGACCGGCTACCGCGACTCGATCCGCTACGTGCGCGACTCGCCGGGCATCCGGACCGCGGTGCTCACCATCACGCTCGTCATGACCGTCACGGCACCGATCTCCCAGCAGGTCGTCGTGTTCGCCGAGGAGGTGTTCACGGTCTCGCCGTTCTGGTTCGGGGTGCTGGCGTCGGCGCAGGGGATCGGTGCCGTGCTGTCCGCACCGGTCGTCGCCGGCGAACTGGACCGGGTCCAGCGGTCGCGCCTGCAGTTCGGTGCGGTGCTCGGTTACGCCGCTTGCGTGGCCGTCCTCGGCCTGGCGCCGGCCTTCTGGATGGGCTTCCTCGCCCTGGCCGCCCTCGGTGCCGTCCACCTGACCTCCGCGTCGAACCTGAACTCGGTGGTGCAGCTCCAGGTGGACGACGCGGTCCGGGGCCGCGTGATGGCGATCTACCTGATGGGGGTGCTCGGCACGGCGCCGTTCGCCAACCTGCTCATGGGGTGGCTGATCGCCGTGTTCGACGTCCGGCCCGTGGTCGTGGGTGGTGGTGTGCTGCTCCTTGTCGCCGCCCTCTTCCTCGCCGGCAGCGGCCGGCTGCGCCACCTCGACGCCTGAGCATCCCCAACGTGGGTACGTGGGCACGTGGGAACGGGACGGTCACATCACACCTGCCGGTCACCTGCTGGGCTCGTCGAAGCCCGGGTCGCCATCGAGGAAGGCCCGGCCCTCGGCGCAGTCCGTGCGGAGCGGGCACCAGCGGCAGGCGTGGCTGGGGTGCCGGCTCGGTGGGCGCTCCTGGTGGAGGAGTTCGACGAGGATGCGGACGCCGTCGACCAGTCGGGCCACCGAGGCCAGCAGGAGGTCCTCGGTGACGGCCTCGGGCACCAGGTGGGCCTGGTCGAGGTAGTAGGAGGCCAGCAGGCGTGGGGGGACGCCCATGCGCAGGGTCTCGATGAGGGCGTAGAACCGCAGGTCGTCGAGGTGGACGGGTGAGAAGCCGCCGGTCTTGAGGTCGATGATGACCTTGCCGGCGCGCCGTCCCTCGGCGGCGCCGAGCGTGAGGTCGGCCTTGCCGACGAGGGCCAGTCGGCCGTCGCAGAGCTCGGACCGCAGGCGGCTCTCGGTGACCGGCCGCCAGGCGGGCTTGAGTGGCGGAAAGCACTCGACGAACTTGGTGAAGGCGTCGAGGGCCTCGGAGCGCAGTTCGGCCCGTTCGACCTCGGAGCAGCCGCGCAGCCAGTCGCCGAGCCCGCTCGAGTCCTCCTCGTAGCGGGCGATGGCCTCGTCGACGAGCACGGGCGGCTCGATCTCGCGGCGCCAGTTGAGGGCCAGTTCGACGGCCTTGTGGGTGACCGTGCCGCGGGCGATCGGGACGCTCCACGCGAACTCCTCGTCCTCCTCGGCGACGAAGCGCGCCTCGCAGCCGTGCACCCGTCCCAGCCGGTGCTTGGTCATGTAGAGGTCGTCGCCTGGCGGAAGGGCGTCGAGGTGGGGCTCGACGGCGGTCTCGACGGCGGCCCGGAGGTGGTGGCGCAGGTCGTCGGGGAACTCGGGGCGGTCGCCGGCCGGGGCGCCGAGCTCGTCGAGGACGGCCAGCTGGGCGGGGTTCAGGTCGGAGGGTTCGTCGCTCACCCGGGCATTGTCACACCCCTTGCGCAGACTCGTGGGTGATGAACGTGAAGCACGCACCTCTCGCACCCGTCCGGTGGCCCGACGGCCGGCCCACCGGGCCACCGACGACCACCCTCCGGTTCGCCGCGGCCGCCCGATCCCTCGGTCGGGCGGCACGGCTCCGGGGCCTCGAGGTCCCCACCTTCCGCAGCCCGCCCGGCCTGGTCGACGTGCAGCGAAGCATCCGTCGTCGGGGCACGACCGCCACCATCTCCGTGGTGGTGCGGGACCGTCCCTGGGAGGCGGTGCTGGCCGACATGATCGAAGGGGTGATCGTGGCCAATCGGCTGGGGAACTGCCGGGCCGACACCATCCGGTCGGCCCTCTGGCTGGCCGTCGCCGATCCCGCCGCCGCGGCATGAGTCCCGGAACGCGTCTCCCGTCTGCCCCTGGCCGATCCCGCCGCCGCGGCATGGGTTTGCACTGGCTAGCGTCGGCGTACGCCCGGGTGGCGGAACTGGTACGGTACAACGTGGGGATGGACGGCAGCGAAAAGGCGCACGGCGAACAGGCGCACAGCGAACAGGCGCACTACGAGCACCCCTATCCGTCGCCGGAACTCGCCGCTGCGCACCCCTTCGTCGAGTACGCCGTCGAACGGCTGCCCGAGTCCGAGATGCTCGAGCGGGCCCGTGCCTTCCGCGTCGAGGCCGAGCGCCGCCGCAGCGTGCGGCTCTTCAGCCCCGACCCGGTGCCGCGCCAGCTCCTCGAGGAGGCCGTCCTTGCCGCCTCCAGCGCGCCGTCGGGCGCCCACAAGCAGCCCTGGACGTTCGTGGCCACCCGGGACCCGGCCGTCAAGGCCGCCATCCGGGCGGCCGCCGAGGAGGAGGAGCGTGTCAACTACCTCGAGAACCGCATGAACGCGGAGTGGCAGGAGGCCCTGGCGCCACTCGGCACCGACCACCACAAGGAGTTCCTCGAGGTCGCGCCGTGGATCGTGGTCCTGTTCGAGCAGCGTTACGAGATACGGCCCGACGGCACCACCCGCAAGAACTACTACGTCAAGGAGAGCACCGGCATCGCCGCCGGGCTCTTCATCACGGCGTTGCACCGGATGGGCCTCGCCACGCTCACGCACACCCCGTCGCCGATGGCATTCCTGAGGACCCTCCTCGGCCGCCCCGACAACGAGCGCCCGTTCGTGATGTTTCCGGTCGGCTACCCGCTCGACGGGGTCCGCGTGCCCGACCTGGTGCGCAAGTCGCTCGACCAGGTGTTCGTCGAGGTCGACCGCCCGTCCTGACGCGGCCGATGCCCGGCCCGCCTCGGCGCACGGGCGGGGTGTGGGGGTGCAGTACCGTCCCGGCGTGGCTGCACGACCGCCGTTCCTCTTCGCGGACGAGCCCGACGGACTGACCGCCGAGGAACGGCGG
>LUME01000882.1_pt1 | contig 15337 bp, 17 predicted proteins | sample 729951 | NCBI WGS metagenome assembly LUME01 (sample SAMN03860271, study PRJNA289734) | marine metagenome | biome: seawater column; feature: ocean; material: water; isolation source: Red Sea water column Station 34 - depth 200m | place: Saudi Arabia: Red Sea | collected 2011-10-15 | depth 200 m | reverse complement strand
GTTGCGGGCCGAGGCCACCGCCCTCGAGGCCACCATCGCCGACCTCGAGGAGCGGTTCCGGGTGCTGCTGCTGCCCCGCGACCCCAACGACGGTCGCAACGTCATCGTCGAGATCCGCGGCGCCGAGGGCGGCGAGGAGGCCAACCTGTTCGCCCGCGACCTGCATGACATGTACCAGGCCTTCGCCGCCGCCCACGGCTGGCGCACCGAGCCGCTCGACGCCCGCGACTCCGACATGGGGGGCTTCACCGAGGTGTCGTTCCTCATCAAGGGCGACGACGCCTGGGCCCGGCTCAAGTACGAGGGCGGCGTCCACCGCGTGCAGCGGGTGCCCGTCACCGAGTCGCAGGGCCGCATCCACACCTCGTCGGCGACGGTGATCGTGCTGCCCGAGGCCGACGAGGTCGAGGTCGACATCGACGAGAACGACCTGCAGGTCGACGTCTACCGATCGTCGGGCCCGGGCGGCCAGTCGGTCAACACCACCGACTCGGCGGTGCGCATCACCCACCTGCCGACGGGCCTCGTGGTCGCCATGCAGGACGAGAAGAGCCAGCTCCAGAACAAGGTCAAGGCCCTGCGGGTGCTGCGCTCCCGGCTGCTCCAGATCGAACAGGACCGCCAGCGGGACGAGGCCTCGGCGGCCCGGCGCGACCAGGTCGGCGGCGGCGGTCGCTCGGAGAAGATCCGGACCTACAACTTCAAGGAGAACCGGGTCACCGACCATCGCATCGGCCTCACGATCCACAAGCTGGACCGGATCCTGGCCGGCGACCTGGACGAGGTCACCGACGGGCTGCTCGCCGACGAGCGCACCCGCCAACTGGCCGATGGCTGACGCCGGCGACCGGCCGGACGGCACGGTCGCCTGGCGGGAGGTGCTGGCCGAGACCACCGCCCGCATCGACGCAGCCGGCCTGCCCGTCGCCGAGGCGCGCTGGATCGTGGAGGAGGCCGGCGGGCTGGATCCCGCCCGCGACGGCGACCTGGACGAGCTCGCCACGGTGCGGACCATGGCCCGCCACGACGACCTGCTGCGGCGCCGGCTGGACGGCGAGCCGCTCCAGTACGTGCTGGGCCACTGGGCGTTCCGCACCCTCGACCTGCTGGTCGACCGGCGGGGGCTGATCCCGCGGCCCGAGACCGAGGCCGTCGTCGGCCACGCCCTCGACGAGTTCGACCGCCTGGCCGTCGGCCGGCCGGGCGACGTCACGGTCGCCGACCTCGGCACCGGTTCCGGGGCCATCGGCCTGTCCGTCGCCGCCGAGCGGACCGCCTCCCGCGTCTGGTGCACCGACCGCTCCGAAGACGCCCTCGCCGTGGCCCGGGCCAACCTGGCCGGCCTCGGCCGCCCGGCCAGCCGGGTGACGCTGGCGGCCGGTTCCTGGTTCGACGCCCTGCCCGACGACCTGCGCGGCCGCCTCGACCTGCTGGTGTCCAACCCGCCCTACGTTGGCGCCGGGGAGCACCTCGCTCCGGAGGTGGTCGACTGGGAGCCGCACGCCGCCCTCGTCCCCGGCCCCGACGGCACCGAGGCGTCGGTGCCCGTCCCGACCTGGCCGGCCGGGACCGTGCCCTGGTGGCGAGGATGCCGGGATGACCGGTCACCTGCTCGACGCTGTCGCCGACCCGGTGGGCGCCGTGGCCGCCGCCGCCGCCGAACTGCGGGCCGGCCGTCACGTGGTGCTGCCCACCGACACCGTCTACGGCGTGGCCGCCCTGCCGCACGACGCCGATGCCGTGGCGGGCCTGTTCGACCGCAAGGGCCGCGACGCCGCCAAGTCGGTGGCCGTGCTGGTGGCCGACCCTGCCCAGGCGAGGGCACTTGCCGACGCCGACCTCGACGCCCTCGCCGGACTCTGGCCGGGCCCGCTGACCGTGGTCGTCCGTCGCGCGGCCGACGCCGTCCTGCACCTCGGCCCGGAGGCGGAGGCGCTCGGCACCGTCGGCCTGCGCTGCCCCGACCACGACCTGGTCCGGGCCCTGGCCGCCGAGGTCGGGCCACTGGCCACCACCTCGGCCAACCGGTCGGGCGAGCCCAGCCCGCCCAGCGCCGCCGAGGCGGCGGCCGTCCTGGGCGGCGACCTGCTGGCACTCGACGGCGGGCCTTGCGACGGGACGCCCTCCACGGTCGTCGACCTCACCGTGTTCCCGGCCGTGGTGCTCCGCGAGGGAGCACTCGACGTGGCCGCCCTCTCGACCGCCGGGCTGGACGTGGCCCCCCGTTAGCATCGGGCCCATGTCCAGCATCGCCGTCAGCTCCGACCACGCCGGCTTCGCCCTGAAGCAGCACCTCGCCGACGTCCTCCGCGACCTCGGCCACGAGGTGCTGGACCTCGGCGCCCACTCGGCCGACCGCGTCGACTACCCGGACTTCGGCGAGGCCGTCGGCCGGGCCGTCGCCGGCGGCGACGCCGACCTGGGGGTCTGCGTGTGTGGCTCCGGCCTCGGCATCGCCATGGCCGCCAACAAGGTGCCGGGCGTGCGGGCGGCACCGGTCCACGACGTCACCTCCGCCCGCCTGACCCGCCAGCACAACGACTGCAACGTGCTCTGCCTCGGCGAGCGCCTGATCGGCGCCGAGGTCGCTGTCGACGCCGTCCGGGCCTGGCTGGACGCCGAGTTCGAGGGTGGCCGCCACGAGGGCCGGGTGGCCAAGCTCGACGCCCTCGGGGAGTAGGGGCGACGGCCGTGTCCGAACTCGAGACACTCACGCCCGTCGAGACGCTCCCGTCGGATCCGGAACTCGAGGACGGCGACCACGACCGGTTCTCGCACTACGCCCGCAAGGCCGACATCGTCGAGTCGACGGTGACCGGCAGGCCGATCGTGGCACTCTGCGGCAAGGTCTGGGTGCCCAACCGCGACCCCGACCGGTATCCGGTCTGCCCACGCTGCAAGGAGTTGTTCGAGGAGAAGCGGGCGAAGGAACGCGGCGGCTGATGGGCATGCTGCGGACACTGCGGTCGGTCGTGCGGCTGCGGCGTTCGGAGCTGGACCGGACCGCCCGACGCCTGCGCGGCGCCGCCAACCTGGACGACCTGCGGCGCCTCGCCAAGAAGCGACTCCCCGGGGGCGTGTTCGACTACATCGACGGCGGCGCCGAGGACGAACTCACCCTCGATCGCAACGTGCGGTCCTTCCGGGAGGCCGAGTTCCGGCCGCGGGTACTGCGCGACATGGGTGCCGTCGACACGTCGTCGATGCTGCTGGGGCGCCCGCTGGCGTTCCCGTTCGTCACCGCCCCGACCGGCTTCCCCCGCATCGCCGACCCCGAGGGCGAACTGGCCGTGGTCCGGGCCGCCGCCCGGGCCGGTGTGCCGTTCACGCTCTCGACCATGGGCACCCGCTCGATCGAGGAGTGCGCCGAGGTCGCCCCCGAGGGCGCCCGGCTCTGGTTCCAGGTGTACACGTGGCGTGACCGGAGCCTCGTGCAGGAGATGGTCGAGCGGTCGGCGGCCGCCGGCTACGAGGCGCTCGTCCTCACGGTCGACACCGCCGTGCTGGGCCGCCGGGAGCGCGACGTGCGCCGGGGGTTCACGCTGCCGCCCGAGATCGGGCCCGGGACGTTCCTCGACGGGATGCTGCATCCCGGCTGGACGTGGCGGTTCCTGCGGTCCGAGCCGATCCGGTTCTCGAACGTGGTGGGCAGCAGCGTCGGCGACGGCTCGGACGCCGTGTCCCTGGCCGAGTACATGACGACACAGTTCGACCCCGGCCTGTCGTGGCGCGACGTCGAGTGGCTGCAGTCGATCTGGGACGGCCCGATCGTGCTCAAGGGCATCCAGACCGTGGCCGACGCCCGCCTCGCCGCCGACGCCGGCGTGGCCGCCATCGCCCTGTCGAACCACGGCGGCCGGCAACTCGACGGCGCCCCGGCCCCGTTCGACCTGCTGCCCGAGGTCGTCGACGCCGTCGGCCACCGCTTGGAGGTCATCTGCGACGGCGGCGTACGGCGGGGGAGCGATGTCGTGAAGGCCTGCGCCCTCGGGGCGGCCGCCGTCATGGCCGGCCGGGCCCACCTGTACGCCCTCGGCGCCGCCGGTGAGCGGGGCGTTGACCACATGCTCGAGTTCATGCAGGCCGGCACGGCTCGAACCATGGCCCTCTGTGGCGCCGCCACCGTCGCCGACCTCGACCCCACCCTGGTCCGACTCCCGAGCCGATGAGTATCCGTCGTCGTCACCTGTTGTTCGCGCTCGCGGTTGCCAGCCTTTCGGCCGTTATTCCTTCGACATCGTTGGCTGATCCGTTCGGCTCGGGTCAGCCCGGTCAACCGAATCCCGGACTCTGGGTGGCCGACGGTGCAGACCACTGGTATTGCCTCCACGACGTTCCGGCGGTCGATCAGTGGAGGTACCACAACGCCTTGGCGATCCTCGACGTGCAGACCGACATGTACGACGTCCACACCCCTACCTGTGGCACGGCCACGGACATCGTGTTCATCGTCAACAACAACATCGAACTCAATGGCCTGACAGGGTGCATGATTTGGGTTCTGAGGCCGTCGGTGTGCGATCAGGCCTGGGTCGCGGTATCACCTGCGAACGTCCACGCGGGATATGGCACAGCTGGATTCAACACGTCGTACAACAAGACGATTGGCCACGAGACGGGCCACACCGTCGGTCTGACACACAACTTCTGGACGATTTCAACGATGCGGTCTGGACCCATTCACGACCTCGGCTGGTTCAACTATCTTTGGACGTTGTACGAGCCACACCATGTCGACCACATCAATGCGCAGTACTAGGAATCTGGGAGGCAGAGTTCGGTGATTCGGGGGCGTTCCTTGGCCGCGTTGACCCTGCTGCTCGTCGCTGCATGCGGAGAGGCCGGTCAGGCAGGCTCGCTCGACTCGAATGCCAAAGGGGTCGAGCCCACCTGGGGAGTCGAAGAGGTTCCCGGCTCTGTCGCCTTGCGGGCACCGACAGCGGCTGATGCGCAGTCCGGCGACCACGTCGGTCCCGACGGCGAATCGGTGGCACACGCCCCGGCGGAGGCTGTCGTCCCGACATCGCTGGCTGTCACCACGAGCTTGAAGCCCGAGGAGCCCACGCCCGAAGAGGTGGATCCTCCGGAAGCGACCGTTCCCCCGATGTCGGTGGCGGTGAATGGGCCGCCGAGGTGCCACGGGGACCATGATGAACTCGAGCGACTGACCAAGGTCATCGCCGCCGCGCCGATCTGGTACACGGCCCATGGTTTCAATCCGCGGGACCTCGACTCGCTCGTCGGTTTCGGCTTCACGCCGTTCGAGTTGTCGACGATACGCCGGGTGGAGCCGGTCCACGGCGCCCGCCACTCGGGGTTCGACTTCCCAGAACTCGAGGAGGCGACGGGGCACACCATGTTGTGGTGGGGGTATGAGGTCGCGCTGACATTCGAGGGCGGCGAGGTCATCGCCGAAGTCCACATGGGGGTGGGCGGTGCAGACAGTGACGAGTACTACCGGGAGTACCTCGACGGCATCTCGCTCCTCGGCCTCGAGGGAGCCTGCGCGATCGCCATGACCCACGAACGATCTGGAAAGGTCGACATCCTGGCGCTCGCCGCCGGTGAGGATTCGGCGTCGATCCCCTTCCTGCCGCACTACGCACGGGTCGTCGACACCTCGATGTCGATGGTCGACTTTGCGCAGGCTGCGAAGAAGGCCGTTGCGACCGCAGCGCTTACTCGGGACTCCTGACCGAAGGAATGCGCCCTACCATCGGCGGGGATGGGGCGTCCCAACCTGCTGCTGTTCACGCCGGACCAGCTCCGGGCCGACGCCCTCGGCTGCTTCGGCAGCCCGGTGGCGCAGACCCCGCACCTCGACGCCCTCGCCCGGCGCGGCACCCGCTTCCACTCGGCCTGGTCGCAGCACTCGGTCTGTGGCCCCAGCCGGGTGTCGATCATGACCGGCTGGTACCCCCACACCGCCGGCCACCGCACCCTCGACCACCTGCTCAAGCCGTGGGAGCCCAACCTGCTGCGGTGCCTGAGGGACGCCGGCTACGACGTGGCCATGCCCGGCACCCGGGGCGACGTGTTCGCCCCCGGCGTCACCGAGGCCAGCACCGACTTCTGCGGCCACCTCGTCGAGCCCACCTGGTCCTGGGGCGACATGCGGCCCGCCGTCGACGCCGACCACCCGCTGTACCGGGGCTTCTGGTTCGGCCCGCAGGGCGACGAGCCCCGCCTCGACGGCGACGAGGCGGCCATCCGGACGGCGATCCGCTGGCTGGAGGAGCGCACCGACGACCGGCCGTGGGCGCTGTGGGTGCCGCTGCTGGCCCCGCACCCGCCGTTCATGGTCGAGGAGCCCTGGTACTCGATGCACGAGCGGGCCGACATGCCGGCACCTCTGGCCGTCGAGGCCGGCCTCGGCAAGCCCGCCTACATGGACGAGCTGCGTCGCCGCTACGGCTGGGACGACCTCGACGACGGGCACCTCGCCGAGATCGCCGCCACCTACCACGGCATGGTCAGCCGCGTCGACGACCAGTTCGGCCGCCTGCTGGCCGCCGTCGACCGCTGCGGCCACGGCGACGACACCGTCACCTTCGTGTTCAGCGACCACGGCGAGTACCTCGGCGACTACCGGCTGGTCGAGAAGTGGCCCTCCGGGCTCGACCCCAGGACCTGCCTCGAGCTGGCCGGCGTCGAGGCCGGCCACACGCACTTCGGGCGCAGCCTCACCGGCCTGTTCGCCGACCCGGAGGCGCCCCACCGGGACGCCGCCTTCTGCGAGGGCGGCTTCAACGTGGCCGACGAGCCGCTCATGGAGCGGGCCGGCTGGGTCTACCGGCACAAGTCCGAGATCCAGCACGACCTGCCGCACCTGGTCGCCAAGGCCGAGTGCGTGCGCACCCCCGAGTGGACCTACGTGTACCGGCAGGCCGAGTCGGACGAGCTCTACGACCGCCGGGCCGACCCGGACGAGACCACCAACCTGCTGGCCAGCGGGCGGGCCGGCGACGCCGACGTCGTCGAGGTCGTGGGGGCGCTGCGGGGGCGGCTGCTGGACTGGCTCGTCGCCACCAGCGACGCCTTCCCCTGGGAGGCCGATCCCCGATTCCCCGACCTCCCGCACGGCTGGCGGGACGGCGACTGACCGGAGCGGCGGTTCAGCGTGGCGCGGTGATCGACCGGCGCCGCCCCGGCCAGGCCACCTCGGGGGCGCCGCGCATCGGGCCGCCGGTCGTGGTGCGGTCGGCGTCGAAGTGCCCGGTCTCGTTGGCCGACAGGACGTGGGCGTGCGGAATGCCATCCTCGCCGAGGTCGACGTGGACCCGGCTGATCGAGGCGTAGTCGGTCCGGAACGAGGCCTGCTGGTTGCCGACCACCGAGGCCAGGATCGCCCGTACGGTCCCGCCGTGGCAGGCCACCAGCACCCGCTTGCCCGGCATGCGCCGGCACAGGTCCTCCCAGGCGGCGCGCACCCGGGCGTTGAAGACCTCGGGGGTGTCCCAGCCGACCTCCGTGAAGTTGCCGGCCAGCACCTGGTCCCAGATGGCCTTGCCCTCGGTCTGGAGGATCTCGGTCGGGTAGTAGGAGTGGCAGAGGCGGTCGATCTCGTCGAAGTCGTCGACCACCTCGTTGGCCAGCCCCTTGGCGTCGCAGATCGCCTGCGCCGTCTCGATGGCCCGGCGCTTCGGGGAGGTGACCACGTGGTCGATGTCCTCGTGGACCAGCCAGTCGGCCAGTCGGGCGGCCTGCCACTCGCCCAACTCGGCCAGGCCCGGGTCGGCGATGGTCGGCGAGTCGACGACCATCTCCGGTCGGGCGTGGCGGACGAGGATGACGTGCACGACGGGGGAGGGTACCGGTGGGCCTATGCGGGGAGCGTGGCCGGCGCCCCGAGCACGCCGGCCAGCATGTCGGTGAGGTTCGCCGCGTAGTCGGCGTCGTCGAGCAGCACCTCGCCGCCGGAGTCGAGCAGGCGGGCCCGTTCCGCCAGCGACGCCGTCATGAGCTGCATCATGGCGACCAACCGCTCGCGGCGCACCGGCTCGGGGAGGTTGGCTGGCCGTCGTTCGAGCAGGTCGAGTGCCTGCAGCAGGTGGCCGTGGTCGATGTCTCGGCGAGCGTCGCGCCACGTCGGGAACCGGGCGGCCAGTTGCGCCACGATCAGCAGGTAGTTGCGGCCCCGCTCGTCGGCCAGACGGGCGACCATCGGCCGGACAAGGGCGTCGAGGACGGCGTGCGTGTCGGGGTCGTCGCCGAGCGCGGCCAGCAGTTCGCCGCGGTGGGCGTCGACGGGCCCTTCGTGGTGGGCGAGAATCCGGTCGAGGACTCCCTCCCGGGAGCCGAAGTGGTAGGTGAGCGCCGAGGCGTTGCGTTGCCCGGCGGCCGCCACGATCTCGCCGATTCCGGCCTGCCAGACGCCCTGCTCGGCGAAGCGCCGCTCGGATTCCTCGAGGAGCCGGGCCCGTGTCTCGGTGCTGTCCCGGGGCATGTCCCCGTGCCGTCAGCCGAGCGGGAGGATCGCCGAGGTGGGCAGCACCTCGACGTCGATGTCCTCGGGGACGGGATACTGGAAGTCCGGGAAGCTGCGCTGAGCCTGGGCCCGGTACTTGTCGGTCGAGTGGGTGCGGTCCCGGTCGTACTCGGGGATGACCTGGTCGCCGAAGACCTCGATCATCTCGAGGTGCTGCTCGTGGCTCATGCCCTCGACGGGCAGCCCGAACACGACCTGGTCGCAGCCGACCTCCTGGTAGCGCACAACCTGCTCGCAGACCTCCTCGGGGTTGCCGCAGAGCATGTAGCCGCCGGCGATGAGGTCGTCGAGCAGCTCGTCGGTCATCTCGAAGTCGGGGATGGCGCCGGGCCACTTGGGGACGCTCGGGTTGGGCGGCATGGTGTCGTGGTAGAGGTTGACCATCGACACGAGGTAGCCGCGGCCCTTCGACTTGGCGATGGCGCGGGCCTCCTCGCGGTCCTCGAGGCAGAGGCACGAGTTGGTCATCATCACGTTGTCGTTCTTGAACTGGCCGATCTGCTCGACCGGGTCCTGAATGGCCTCCTTGTAGGCGTCGACGCGGCCCTTCAGGTTGTGGATGGGCTCGAAGTTGAAGGCGATGGCGCCGATGCCGAGCGAGCCGGCCTTGGCGAAGGTGGGCGGGTTGCCGCACGCCACCCAGAGGGGCGGGTGGCCGGGGCCGTAGGGCTTGGGGAGGATGTTGTGCGGGGTGGGCACGGTGAAGAACTCGCCATCGAAGTCGTAGTCCTTCTGCTCCCACATGCGCGGGATCTCGCGGATGACCTCGTCCCATTGGGCTTTGGTCTCGCCAGGGTCCATCACGTTGAAGGTGCGCAGTTCGTGGCTGCCGGCGCCGCGGCCGGTGCCGAACTCGAACCGGTTGTTCGTGACGTGGTCGAGCATGGCCGCCCGTTCGGCGATGCGGACCGGGTGTTCCTTGCGGGTCGGCAGGCTGGTGATGGCGGACCCGATGTGGATGTAGTCGGTTTGGGCGGCCACCCAGCCCATGACGGGGGCGGGGGCGGACATGTGGCTGTACTCGGTGAGGCCGTGGTGCTCGCCGAACCAGATGTACTTCCAGTTGTGCTTGTCGGCGACGACGCCGTACTCGGCCTCCCGCATGAGCTCCCAGTGCTCGCTCTCGGTGTCGTGGGCGGCGGGGCCGGGGATGTAGCCGTTGCTGAAGATGCCGAACTCCATGGGAACTCCTGATCGGGGGTCGATAGTAATGGAGAACATTAGTATGGTGGAACCGGAGGCCGGCGTCAAGGCGGGACTACCGTCGCCGCCGTGCATGCCCCCGACCCTCCGTCCTGGGCGATCCACCTGCCCGACGGCGAGACGTTCGCCCTGCCGGAACCCGGCACGCTGGCCGGCGCCTGGGTGGCCAGGCTGTCCGAGGACCCCGGGCGTCCACTCCTCCACGACGAGGCGGGCTGGACGACGCGGGGCGCGTTCCTCGAGCGGACCGGGACCGTGGCCGGACGCCTGGCCGCTGCGGGCCTCGTTGCCGGCGACCGGGTCCTCGTGTCGGGGCCCTCGACAGTCGACCTGGCCGTCGCCCACGTGGCCTGCCTGCGCCTGGGCCTCGTCGTGGTCCCGGTCAACGGCGCCTACCGGCGCGACGAACTCGCCCACATCGTCGGCGACTGCCGGCCGGCGGCGGCCCTCGTGGACCACGAGGGCTGGGCGGAACTCCTGCCCGACCTGTCGCCCGACCTGCTCGTCGCCACCACCGCCGTCGACCTCCCCGACGGCCAGGCCCCCGGCCTCGACGCCGCCGCACCGGGCGACCCGGCGCTTCTGGGCTACACCTCGGGCACGACCGGTGCCCCCAAGGGGGCCGTCCTCACCCAGGCCAACCTGCTGGCCGGAGCGGAGTCGGTCCGCCTGGCCTGGCGCTGGACCGACGGCGACCGGCTCCTGCTCTGCCTGCCGCTCTTCCACATGCACGGCCTCGGCGTGGGCCTCCACGGGACGCTGCTGGCCGGCGCCTCGGCCGTGCTCCAGGCCGGCTTCGCCCCCGACCGGGTGCTGGACGGCATCGGCCACCACGCCTGCAGCATGTTCTTCGGCGTCCCGACCATGTACCACCGCCTCGCCGACCACGACCGGACCACCGAACTGGCCCGGCTGCGGCTCTGCGTGTCGGGCTCGGCGCCCCTCTCGCCGGCGCTGCACGAGCGCTTCGCCGCCCTCGGCGTCACCGTCCTCGAGCGCTACGGCATGACCGAGACCGTGATGCTCGTGTCCAACCCGTTCGACGGCGAGCGCCGCGCCGGCAGTGTCGGCTACCCGCTGCCCGGCGTCGAACTGCGCCTGGACCCGGACACCGCCGAGATCCGGGTGCGGGGCCCCAACGTGTTCGCCGGCTACTGGGAGCGTCCCCACGCCACCGAGGCGGCGTTCGTCACCGACCCCGACGGCGGCGGCCCCTGGTTCCGCACCGGCGACCTCGGCAGCGTCGACCCCGACGGGCGGGTCGCCATCACCGGCCGGGCCAAGGAGCTCATCATCACCGGCGGGTTCAACGTCTTCCCCGGCGAGGTCGACGAGGTGCTGGCCGCCCACCCGGCGGTCGACGAGGTCGCCGTCGCCGGCGTCCCCTCCGAGGAGTGGGGCGAGGAGGTCGTCGCCTTCGTCGTGGTTGTCGACGGCGCCGACTGCCCGAGCCTCGAACAACTCCGGGAGTTCGCCCGCGAACGCCTCGCCGACCACAAGCTGCCTCGCCGCGTCGTGCCCATCGCGGTTCTGCCCCGCAATGCGCTGGGCAAGGTGCTCCGGCACGAGTTGCGCGAGGCTGTGGGGGATGACTGACACCCGCCCCACGAGGGTCGACTTCCACTTCGACGTGATCTGCCCATGGGCGTACCAGACCTCCCACTGGATGCGCGAGGTCCGTGACGCCCTCGACCTCGAGGTCGACTGGCGCTTCTTCAGCCTCGAGGAGGTCAACCGACTCGAGGGCAAGAAGCATCCGTGGGAGCGGGAGTGGTCCTACGGCTGGTCGATGATGCGCGTCGGCGCCCTCCTCAAGCGCGAGGACCCCGCCCTCAACGACGCCTGGTACCTCAAGGCCGGCACCGCCCTCCACGTCGAGGGCCGCAAGCCCCATGAGCCCGACGTGGCCCGGGCGCTGCTGGCCGAGATGGACCTCGATCCGGGAATCGTCGACGAGGCACTGGCCGATGAGACCACCCACGACGACGTGCGGGCCGACCACGAGCGGGTCGTCGGCCTCGGCGGCTGGGGTGTCCCCACGCTGGTGTTCCCCGGCGCCGAGGAGGACGAGTCCCGCAAGCTGTTCGGCCCGGTGCTGATCGACCCGCCCACCGGTGACGCCGCCCTGCGCCTCTGGGACCTGATGGTCGGCTGGCTGGAGTTCCCCCACCTGTTCGAGGTCCAGCGGCCCAAGACGCCGGGCGACCTTGCCGAGGTGGCCGAGGTGTTCCGCCCGTACCTCGAGGCCGGAGCTCGACCGCACCCGCATCCTGACCGGCCTGACCGAGGCCTGGGGCCTCTGGGACGCCTTCGGCGAGGGGCTGTCCGACGCCGACTGGTCCACGCCCAGCCGCTGCCCGGGCTGGACGGTCCAGGACAACCTGGCCCACATCGTCGGGACCGAGTACATGCTCGACGGCCGGCCCTCGCCGGAGATCGAGGTGTCGGGCGACCACATCAAGCACGCCATCGGCGCCGCCAACGAGAAGTGGGTCGAGTCGATGCGGCCGATGTCCGGCCCCGAGGTACTGGCCGCCTTCCGCCAGATTTCGGCCAAGCGACTTGCCGACCTCGACGCCATGTCCGACGAGGAGTTCACGGCCGAGGGATGGACCCCCGTGGGCGAGGCCCCCTACGGGCGCTTCATGGCCATCCGCGTCTACGACGCCTGGCTGCACCTCCAGGACTGCCGGGAGCCGCTCGGCCGGCCCGGGGACGAGTCGGGGCTCCCCGCCGAGATGTCGGTCGACGAGATCGAGACCGCCATCGGCTTCATCATCGGCAAGAGGGGCGGCGCCCCCGACGGCAGCCGCGTCGAGGTCACCCTGACCGGCCCTGTCGAGCGGGTGCTGCGGGTGGCGGTCGACGGGCGGGCCAGCGCCGTCGACGAGTTCGACGGCCCGCCGACGGCCACCCTGGCGCTGTCGTCGAGCGACTTCGCGGCCCTCACCGGCGGCCGTGCCGACCCCGGTCCCTACCTCGCCGACGGCCGGGTGGTGCTCGGCGGTGACGAGGCCCTGGCCCGGCAGCTGGCCGAGAACCTGGCGTTCACGATCTGACGCGATCCGGCCTGCCCCGCTGGCGGCCGGGGCGACGGTGGTGGGGTGGTGCCCGGCTCGGCAGTCGTGGTGGCCGGTGACGAGGAGCCGTCTCCTCCACAGGCCGAGGCCAGAAGTGCCAGGGACAGGACCGCCGTCAGCCACCGCATCGGCGTCACCGCAGACGACGTCCGGCGGATGGCCCGAACTCCCGGCGGGGCGTAGCCTCGTGCCATGTACCTGCACGGCAAGCCGCTCGCCATCCCCGCTCAGGAGGACGCCCTGCCCGGCCGGGACGCCACCATGCCGGTCACCGAGCCGCACATGGTCAACGGCCGGCCGATCTTGCCGCCGTTCCCCGACGGGCTCGAGACGCTCGTCGTCGGGATGGGCTGCTTCTGGGGTGCCGAGCGGCGCTTCTGGGAGACCCACGGCGTGTGGACGACCGCGGTGGGCTACTCGGGCGGCCACACCCCGAACCCCACCTACGAGGAGGTGTGCACCGGCCTGACCGGGCACAACGAGGTGGTGCTGGTCGTGTTCGACCCCGCCGAACTGCCGCTCGAGGGGGTGCTGCGGGTGTTCTGGGAGAACCACGATCCCACCCAGGGGATGCGCCAGGGAAACGACGTCGGCACCCAGTACCGGTCGGGGGTCTACGTGGCCGACGAGGCGCAGCGGGCGGCCGCCGAGGCCTCCCGGGACGCCTTCGCCCCGGTGCTGGCCGCCGCCCACTTCGACCCGATCACCACCGAGGTCGTCGACCGGGGCCCGTTCTTCTACGCCGAGACGTACCACCAGCAGTACCTGGCTCGGAACCCGATGGGCTACTGCGGCCTCGGCGGCACCGGCCTGACCTGCCCCACCGGTGTGGCGGGATAACCACCTCTTTCGGGAAACCCGGGGCGCGTACCGTCGCGGTTGTGAAGGGAGCCAAGAGGTCGCAGGCCTGCAGGGTCGACAGCCGAAACCGAGTCACGATCCCGGTCGATGCGCTGGTCGCCACGGGGATCGAGGCCGGCGACCGCCTCCTCGTCAACCCCGAAGGTCCAGGACGGATCGTCCTCGAGGTGGCACGCAATCCGATCCGTGAGTTCGCGGGGTCCATGACCGGCTGCTGGGAGCCCGGCGAACTCGATCGGCTCCGTGACGAGTGGGACTGACGGTTCTCGACGCCGGGGTCGTCATCGGCTGGCTGGACGACGACGACGAACACCACGGTGCCTCGACGGAGGCCCTCGATCGGGCACGGGACCGGGGAGAGCGGTTCGCCCTCCCCGTCAACGCCTTGGCAGAGTGCCTCGTCGGCCCGTCACGTCTCGCCCAGTCCGCGGTGGAGCGAGTCCGCACGCGAATCGCCGCGGTTCCGATGTCGACGATCCCGGCCGGCGAGGAGGTCGCCGTAGAGGCGGCGGCCCTCCGGGCGCAGTTCCGCAGTCAACTTCGACTTCCGGATGCACTGGTCGTTGCCACGGCGATCGTCCTCGATGCCGATCGGCTGATCACCACCGACCGAGGGTGGCCCCACGAGGCCGCGCTCGGCTTCGACGGCGAGATCGAAGTGCTCTGAGTCCCCGGACTCAGTCCAGGAGTTCGGCGGCGATGAGCTATTGGAGATGGGTAGATCGGCTATGGAATGGGTAGGTACGATTGACACGGTCCTTCTTCCTCCTTAGTCTGACCGCAGGAGTTGGTGGGAATGCGAAATCCACGGTTTGTCTCACGAATCCTGCGGAGAGTTGGCTTGGCAGGGCTGACGACCGGTGTCCTTCTGGCGGGGTCTGTCGCCCTTGCCCCACAGGCGTCAGCGACTGCCGTCATCGAGTTCAGTTTCGACGACTGCGACTGGAATCTGGAGGGGGGCTTTGCCGGCTGGGGTGTTGCAGTCACCAACGCCGTTGAGACCGGCGGCGAATGCCGTCAGGCATACGGCTGGATCCGCTACCGGACCGCGGTGAACGGGCCGACGCTGACCCACAGTTGTTTCGCGGCGAATCTTCATTCGGCGGATCTGCGGTGTGCGGTGTTCGGGTTCCATGTCCAGTCCCGGGCCAGGGTGCAGTCTTGGGAGACGTTCCAATGGCAGGACTCAGGCTGGAGGTTGTAGAGCCGTGATGCGACGTGTTGCCACTCTCGGACTCGCTGCCGCTCTCGTTGCAGGCTGTTCGTCGGGTGCGGATGAGGACTCGCCGCGTGCGATGACGACCGCCGAGGCGCTCGACCTGGCGATGACCATCTCCGACGACGGGCTCGTGACTCTCGCCGAGGTAGGGCCGGCGGCCGAGGGCTTCGTCGGCTGCCTCCGGGCGCTCGGCGTCGATGCCGGCGACCCGGTGCTCACCGTCTGCTAACTGGAGAGCTGGTCCGCAGGGGATGATTTTCAGGGGGCGACGGGCAAGGGCGTCGCTTATCGAACCTGAGATCCGGACCTCCACTGGATGGTCGTCGACTTTTAGAAGATCGTCGCGACATCCCGAGTCGTACCACGGGCGCACCGGTGCGGTATTCGGACCGTCGTGGACCTCGACTATTGCGACCGGCAGGATGTCTGGCAGACCGGAGTACCAGTTCATTGTCCGCCTTTTTGCCACTTCGAGAATTTCGATCG